>Ga0302319_10006216_pt1 | contig 23756 bp, 12 predicted proteins | sample Bog_T0_2_FD_203319 | JGI IMG/M metagenome (GOLD analysis project Ga0302319, IMG submission 203319) | Peat permafrost microbial communities from Stordalen Mire near Abisko, Sweden - Bog_T0_2 | ecosystem: Environmental > Terrestrial > Soil > Wetlands > Peat | place: Sweden: Abisko, Stordalen Mire...
CGGGCCGCCCGTCCCTACCCCGCAAGCGCAAGCGCGGCCCCGCCCGCCCTACCGTGCAAGCGCATCCACATGGACGGTAAGGACCCCTTTCTTGCGAACCTCGGAAACCTGGGTTCCTTTCGCCCAGCCATGCCCAGCCTGTTCGAGCCTCTTTCCCTGCGATCCGTCACGCTCCGCAACCGCATCGGCGTTTCGCCGATGTGCCAGTATTCCTCCCGGGAGGGGGTCGCCAACGACTGGCACCTTGTCCACCTCGGTTCGTTCGCCACGGGAGGTGCCGGCCTGGTCATCGCCGAGGCGACGGCGGTCACCCCCGGGGGGCGGATCACGCCCGGCTGCGCCGGCATCTGGGGCGACCAGCACATCGAGCCGCTGGCCCGCATCAACCGCTTCATCAAGTCCCAGGGCGCAGTCCCGGGCATCCAGCTCGCGCATGCGGGCAGAAAGGCCTCCGCCGCCCTCCCCCAGGATGGCGGCGGACACCTCGGCGAAGCCGATGGCGGATGGCCCACGATCGGGCCGAGCCCGATTCCCTTCGGGGGAAACCTCGACAAGGCGCCTCTCGAGGCGACGGAGGCCGACCTCGCGGTCCTCGTCGAAAACTTTGCCGCGGCGGCGCGCCGGGCGCTGGCCGCCGGATACGAGCTGGTCGAAATCCACGGCGCCCATGGATACCTGGCGCACGAGTTCCTTTCCCCGATCAGCAACCATCGCAAGGATCGGTTTGGGGGCGGGTTCGAGAACCGCATCCGCTTCCTTGTCGAGCTCGTCCGCGCCGTGCGCGCCGTGTGGCCCGAGAGGCTTCCCCTGGCGGTACGGCTCTCCTGCACGGACTGGGTGCCGGGAGGCTGGGACATCGGGCAGTCGGTCGAGCTTGCCCGGCGGCTGAAGGACGAGGGTGTGGACTTCGTCGATTGCAGTTCGGGCGGCAACGTGGAGCACGCAAGGATCCCGGTGGGGCCGGGCTACCAGGTCCCTTTTGCCGACCAGATCCGCCGCGAGGCCGGAATTGCAACGGCGGCTGTCGGGATGATCACGGACCCTGCGCAGGCGGATGGGATCCTCGGCGAGGGCCGCGCCGACCTCGTGCTTCTCGGCCGGGAGATGCTTAGGAATTCGCGCTGGCCGCTGGCCGCCGCCCGCCAGCTCAAGCGCAGCGACCAGGTCAAACCGCCGATCCAGTACGCCCGCGCGTGGTAGCGCCTTCGCGCCGGACCACCCTCCACGCGATCACGGTCGCCAGCGCGGTGATTCCGGAGGCCAGCAGGAAGGGGGCGCCCGGAAGGTGCCACGCGGTCCGGCCGCCGATGAAATGGGCAAACACGGCCGTGAACAAAAGCGGCCCGACCAGCCCCGTGATCCCGAGGAGGCTGTTGTTTGCACCCTGGAGGCTGCCCTGCTCGGAGGGTCCGACATGGCCCGACATCAGCGACTGGATCGCCGACCCGTACAGGCTCACCGGGGCGAAGACGAGGACGCCGAACCAAAAGGCGAGTCCGGTCGTGGCCAATCCGAAGACTGCGTACCCGGCCACGCCGAAAACGAGGCCCGCGACGAGCGTCCCTCGCTCGCCCAGCCGTCTGACCACGGGCTTTACCAGGACTCCCTGGACGACGATATTGGCCGCACCGACGGTGGCCAGCGTCAGTCCCATCGAGCGCAGGGTCCACCCGTAGCGGTACGTAGCATACAGTACAAGTACGCTGGGCAGTACGTTCTGGGCCAGGAAGCACAGCGTGTTGACGCCGGCCAGTCCGAAGAGCTCGGGATGCGATCCGAGCAGGCGGAGAGTCCCGACCGGGTTGGCGCGGCTCCAGGCGAAGGGCCGCCGGTTCTCCGGGGCCAGGGACTCGGGAAGGACGAACAGGCCGTAGAACGCGGTCGCCAGGACAAGGACGGCCGATGCCCAGAATGGGAGGCGGGGGCTCACCTGCCCCAGGATCCCCCCAAGCGCAGGGCCCAAAATGAAACCCAGGCCCCAGACGGCGCCCACCTTGCCGAACGCGCCGGCCCGCTCCGCGGCGGGCGTCACATCGGCGATGTAGGCCGCGGCGGTCGGCCAGCTCGCCGCCAGGATGCCCGAGAGGACACGCCCCACCAGCAGCCACCGAATCCCCGGTGCAAGAGCCATCACGATGTAGTCGAGCCCGAGCCCGAAGCAGGAAACCAGAAGCACCGCCCGGCGGCCGTACCGGTCCGAGAGCGCCCCGAGCAGGGGCGAACAGACGAACTGCATCAACGCCCACACCGCTCCAAACCAGCCGAAGATCATGGCCGCCCGGGCCGTGTCCCCGCCGACGAAGCCCTCGATCAGCTTGGGCAGGACCGGAAGGACGATCCCGAACGCCAGCACGTCGAGGAGGACGACCACGAGGATGAACAGCACGGTCGCCCTCTTTGGCCCCGGCATGGGAACTGGGGGGCGGGCCGCAGTCATCGTCCACCGGCCGGCCGCCGCTTTTCGAAGAGCTCCTCGATTTCCTCGAGAGTCCTGCCCTTGGTCTCCGGGAGGAAAAACGTCGCGGTCACAAAGTACAGCACCGTGAAGCCCGCAAAGGCGAAGAACACCGTGGAGTAACCGAACCGCCCCACGGTCGGAAGGAAGGTCGCGGCGATGGCCGTGGAAACCGTCTGGTTGATCAGCAGGGCGACGCTCATCCCGTTCGGTCGAATGCGGGTGGGCATGAGCTCGGAAAGAGCGAGCCACACGCATACCCCCGGGCCGACGGCAAAGAACCCCATGAAGCAGAATAGGAGGGACGCGGTCAGCCAGCCATTCATCTCGCCCGGGACAGGCGTGATCAGCGCGCTTTCGATCCTCAGGTCCGCCCTGCGCGCCCTGTCCAGGTCCGCAAGCGGCCTGGAAAAGAACGCAATCACGCGGTTGGACGGCACGCAGGCCTCGCGCGCGAATGCGACCGGGACCGCCGCCGCGTCTCCCGAGCGCACGACGGCGGTCGCGGCCCTGAAGTCCCCGTAGGAGTAAATGACCACCATGCCGACGGGCTTCCCGACAAGGGCCGCGCCCCCGGTCGCTGCGAGCAGGCGGTCCGCGGTCGCCTGGTCGAAGGTGAGGCGCGGGTCCCCGGCCACGAGGGCCTGGACGGCGGCGCGCGCGTCCACGCTTCGTTTCTCCGTCTGACGGAAGAGAAGCCCGACCAGCAGCAGCGAGACGACAATGCCCGCGCTCCCGAGCGAGAGCAGGTACTTCCGACCCTTGCGGTCCACGAGCGCCACGCCGCCGATGGTCAGGACGAAGTTCACGGTGGCCAGGATCACGTAGCCCCAGTGGGCCTCCGTGTCCGAGAGCCCGCTTTGCAGGAGGATCGTCGTGTTGTAGCCGAGGATCGAGTTGACGCCCGTGGTCTGGTTGCAGGCGAGGATGACGCAGGCGAGCACGAATGGGACGACGTACTTGCGCTGCGCCAGGGACTCCCGGGTCGCGGGTCCGGCGGCACCGGGCCCTTCGACGAAGTCCATCTCGCGGAGCTCCAGCTCTGCCTGCTCCGCCGTCCTCGAACGGAGGAGGGCCGCCCGCGCCGCCTCCCTGCGCCCCCGTCGGTGGAGCCACCGCGGCGACTCGGCGACTGCGAGGCCCCCGAGCACGAAGAGCAGGCCGGGCGGGAACGATCCCCAGAAAATGCTGCGCCACGCCGTATCCTTGAATGCCAGGAGCCGGTGGGCATCCCCGAGCGCCGCGACGTCCCGGACCCTCATGCTGAAGTACATGCCCAGGAGTGCGGCGGCCACGATCCCGAGGGTGAGCAGCCACTGGAAAATCCCTGTCCCCCTGCCCCGCTCCGAGGGACCCAGGCACTCCGCAAGGTACAGCGGCACGACGACCCCGATGAACCCTCCGCTTGCGCCCTGGAGCAGGCGGCCGAGGATGAGCGGCCCGTAGCCGTGCGAGCCCGCGATGATCGGGATGCTCGCGGCGAAGAGAAGGCCGCTGACGACCATCATGGGCCTGCGGCCGAACAGGTCCGCGAGCATGCCGGCAAAGAGGGTCGAGACCACGCTGCCGAGCAGGACGGCGGCCACGACAAACGAGAGCTGGCCGGCGCCGAACCCGGAGGTCGCCTCGAGATAGGGCAGCGCCCCGGCGATGATGCCCACATCCACGCCGTAGAGCAGCCCGCCAAGTCCGGCCACCAGCAGGAGGAGGCGGTTGTATCGGATCGGGGTCATGGTGGACTTTCCCCACCGGAACCCATTCCGGCCGCTGCGGCAACCAGTCTTCTGATCGGGGGGATCATGGGAAGCTCGGCAGCCGAAACCGGCGGGGCGGCGCTGTCGAGGATTGCGCTTTGGGCGGCGAACCACGCCCGGCTCCGGGCCCCGCCGGCGACAAGCTCCCCGACCGCGTCGAGCCCGGTCGCCGAGACCTTGGCGAGCGCCCTGGCCAGGGGAGCGGCTTCCTTCAAGGCGGCCGACCGGCCGGATAGGTTTTCCGCCACCCGGCTGCCTGCCCGGCCCCAGGCTGCAAGCTGGCTGATCATGGGAGCGGCGACCGCCGGTTCGAGGCGACCGCCAGCGGCCAGCGCCCGGTCCACATCCCCGGCGAAGACGCGGGCGGACCTGCTCTCGGGCTGCGCGCAATCCGCGATTCCGTCCAGCGGGGTCGATTGCACGCTCCACGGCTGGAGCATCCCCCGTTCGTAGCCCTTCACCGGCTCGATGGCCTCCAGAAAAATCCGAAGCGCCTCGCGGTCGGACGGATCCGGGTCGCCGCCGGCAAGCCGGCGTGCGAGGGCCTCAGGGCCCTTTGCCTGCATCGAACCCCCCTCCTCCAGTCGGGCGCTGATGGCATCCAGCCTCCTGTACATGTCGGCAACATCCCTGACCTCCCGCGGGGACCAGAGCCGCTCCGCAATCGCCGCAGTCCGCGGCCAGATCCGCGAATCGATGGTGTCCGGCGTCACCCATTCCGACCACATCGTCGCCTCGCCTCCGAGGATCCTGCGCCGTTCGACCTCCGTCAGGGAAGTTCCCTCCTGGATCGGGTCGTTCAGGTAGTGGCTCCCGGCGGGCTGCATCAGGTCGATGTAGTAGCCGTTGGAAAGCACCCCGTCGTAGCCAAGGCGTGCGGCCGCCGCGAGCGAGCCTGCGCCGCGCCACGACTGGATGACGGTACCGCCGGCCAGGCCAGGGGCCAGGATCTCGTCCCAGCCAACCATGCGCTTGCCGTGTCTTGCCAGGATTGCTCCCACACGGCCGTTGAAATACGCCTGGAGCCCTGCATTTCCATCCAGCCCGCGGGCGCGGAGGAACGCCTGGATTCGCGGGTTCGCGCTCCACTGCACTCCGTTGTTCTCATCGCCGCCGATATGCACCCAGGGATCGGGGAAGATTCCTGACATCTCGCCAAGGAAGTCGTCGAGGAGCCGGTAAACCTCCTCCTTGGTCGGATCGAGGACCGGATTGAACACGCCCCAGTGGCGTTCGATGGAATACGGGCCAGGCAGGCTCGCCAGCTCGGGATGGGAAACCACCCAGCTCGTGGCATGCCCCGGGAGGTCGAACTCCGGGACCACCCGGATCCCGCGGGACGCGGCGTACGCAACGATGTCCCGCATCTGCTCCTGCGTGAAATACCTGCCATCCGATCCCTGCGCGCAGAGCTCCGGATGACTCCGGCTTTCGATCCGGAATCCCTGGTCGTCGGTCAGGTGCAGGTGCAGGACGTTCAGCTTGACCAGGGCCATGGCATCGAGGTTGCGCTCGATGACCCCGGGCGGTTGCCAGTGGCGCGCCACGTCGATCATCAGGCCGCGCCAGGGGAAGCGCGGGGAGTCGCGGAGGGTGATGGCGGGGAGATGCCAGCCTGCGGAATCCCGTTGCGGGAGTTGGACGAGGGTCGCAAGCCCGCGCAGCGCGCCCACGGTGGTCGCGGCGCGAAGCACGGCCCCTCCCGGGCTCACGGCAAGTTCGTAGGATTCGTCCTCCCCCAGGGTGGGGACGGCCGGACCCGGCCCGGCGCACTCGATCCGTAGGAAAATTGGGCCCGGTACGGCGGGATCTGGATCCTCGAAGCCAATACCCATGCGGTTCGACCACAGCTTCCCCAGGCGCGCAAGGGCCGCACGCAGGCGGTTGTCGGGATTCCCGACGACCGCCACGGCGAGTACGCCCTTCATGGGCAACCTCCCCGCTTGGAAGGTCAGTTCCGCCGGGGCAGGCACGATTTCGCACGGTCCCGGGATCCCGGCTTGCGCCTGGAGCAATTCCGGCGCCAGCGCGATCAGGCCTGCGCCCACCCTAAAGAGAAGCCTCCCGTTCACCGGCTCGGCGCGCCCTCGGGCTCCAGCACATACTGGTGGGGCACGGGCTGGGTCTTCGCCCGTTGCTGGGCGGCGACTCCGGCCTCTTCGTCGTCGAGGGCCTTGAGAAGCGGTGGCACGGCCGCGTCAATCGCATCGGTCCTCCCGTCCTGGGCCAGCGAAACCTCGACCCAGTGCCACCGCGTGAAGCGAATGTGGTTGCGCCGTTCCGTCAGCTTGTGGACCTCGGCCGCCTGCCTCGCCATCGGGGTCGGCAGCGTGGCCAGGTTGATGCCCGCCGCCAGCTGCTCCGGTGAAAAGTCACCGGCCTTCCCGCCGTCGATCTTCAGGGCGTAGGACGGGGACGTGCCGGCGAGGCCGGTCACCCGGAGGACTTCCCTGTCAAGGGAGTCGATGAAGTCGGAATTTCGGACCGCGAGCGCCGTCGCCGGATCGCTGAGATCGATCGGCATGGGCAGCGACGAGTCGGCCTGCGTCCATTCGATCGGGCCACCGGCCGCCAGGCCGGTCACCTGGGTTCCCAGGGCCGTCACCGCGACGCGTTTGGCCGCGTCGATCTCCACCTCCGTGACGAGGGAAGGCGCGTTCCATCCCCTGAGCAGCGCCTCGGCCATCAGCAGGTGTGCGCCCGGGCCCGGATGGACGCGGTCGTTGATGATCTTCTGGGCCAGCGCCGGGTCCTCGGCCCTGGCTTTCCGAAGCATCGCCACGACCGGGGAATTGAAGTCGGTCACCGCCTGTTGGTTCTGGGCGGCGAGCTCCTTCACAAAGTCGCCATATCGCAGGAGGACCGCGTTGTACCCGCCCTCGAAGACGGGCGGTCGCGTGAAGTCGTCGAACGGCGAGGGCTCGATGAAGGTCAGCCTCACCCCTGGCAGGTCCTTCCGCACGGTTGCGACGATCCGGCGGTAGCCGTCGCGGTAGGTGTTGAAGGTGTCCTGGTCGAACGCGCGGTACTTGCCGTCGTTCATGCCCAGCATGATCGTGACGACGGTCGGCTGGTGCGCGACGATGTCGCGCTGCACCCGAACGTCGACCGGCCCTCCCCCGCTCCAGCTCACCGCGTCGCCGCCCCACCCGGAGTTCGTAAAGTCCACATGGAGCCCGGGAAATCTCGTCAGGACATACGTCTCCGTAAAGTCCGCGTACGCCCCGGCGCCCCAGAACGACTGTTCCGTGATGCTGTCCCCGTAAAAGACCACCCGGTCGCCTTCCTTCAGAAAGAAGGGATTCTCCGGAGCAGCCGCCGCGCGTGTGGCGAAGAGGGAGAATCCGGACAGGGCGGCGGCGAGGAGGGCGGTCTTGACGTTGTTCATGGGGTACGGGGTGGTTCCGGCAATCTGCGCCGACCGTTTCCGCGGTCAAGTTCCCGGTTTGGCCCTTGCGGCACCCGCCGAGTCGATTTAGTTTCGGACTCCCCTCGGATATGATCACCCGCCGATCCGCCATAGCCAAGCTCGCCAGCGGCGCGATGCTCGCCACCGGAACCGCCTCCCTCCTTAGGAATCTCGGCGCGGCCGGGTCCACCGCCGGCACCGGGACCGCCGCCCTGAAGGGCCGCGTCCACCACTCGGTCTGCAAGTGGTGCTACCCCGGGATACCGCTGGAGGACCTGTGCGTGGCGGCCCCGCAAATCGGACTTCAGTCGATCGAGCTGCTCACGGTTGCGGATTTTCCGGTCCTGAGGAAGCACGGCCTCCTTTGCGCCATGGTGACCGGGGTCCCCGGCAACATTCCCAACGGCCTCAACCGCCTGGAGAACCACGACGGGATTGTGGCCTACTTCGAGGAGACCCTGCCGAAAGTCGCCGATGCGGGCTACCCGAACATGATCTGCTTCTCCGGCAACCGCGGCGGCATGGACGACGAGGAGGGCCTGGGAAACTGCGCGATCGGGCTGAAGCGGATCGTCGGCCTCGCCGAACGGCGGAAAGTCACCGTCTGCATGGAGCTCCTCAACAGCAAGGTGGACCACAGAGACTACATGGGGGACCGCACGCCCTGGGGCTTCGAGTTGTGCCGTCAGGTCGGCTCCGAGCGGTTCAAGATTCTCTATGACATTTACCACATGCAGATCATGGAGGGGGACGTGATCCGGACGATCCGCGAGAACCACCGCTACATCGCCCACTACCACACGGGAGGAGTGCCGGGCCGGCACGAGATCGACGACACCCAGGAGCTTTACTACCCCGCCATCCTGGAGGCGATCGTCGCCACCGGCTTCAGGGGCTTTGTCGCCCAGGAGTTCCTGCCGAGCCGCCCCGACGCCCTTGCCTCGCTGCGCCAGGGCGTCCAGATCTGCGACGTCTGATCCACTTCAATCATGATGCCCCCACCCCGCTCCTCGCTCCTTCTTCCCACAGCCTGCGCCGCCCTGTTCCTCGCCCTCCTCCCCTCCCTCCGGGCCGATCTCCCCCAAGGGGTCGAGGATCAGGCCGACGGGGTGGTTATCACGACCGGCGAAGGTGTCCTGAAAGTCCAGATCTGCGCAGAGAACATCGTGCGGATCGCTTATGCAAAGGATCGGGCTTTTTTCGGGCACCCGAGCCTCATGCTCGACCCACGAAGGACCGACGGGGCCCTTTGGACGGTCGAGGCGGCGGACGACCACGCCACAGTCAAGACGGCAAAGCTCCAGGTCCGCGTCGAGCTTCCGTCCGGGACCGTGTCCTTCCTCAATGCATCAGGAGACGCGATCCTTGCGGAGACCCCGGGCGGCCGGACCCTGGAGCCCGCCCAGGTTGAGGGGGTGGCAACCGACCACATCGGCCAGGTATGGCGGGCGTCCCCCGACGAGTCCCTCTACGGCATGGGCGAGCACCACCTGGGGCTGGTGGACATCAAGGGATACGACCTGGACCTCTGGCAGCACAACGGCTCGGCCGCGATCCCCTTCCTCGTGTCGAGCCGGGGATACGGAATCCTCTGGGACAACAACAGCTACACCCGCTTCGGCGACCTGCGGCAGCCGGAGGACATCCCCCCCTCGGAGCTTCTCGACGCCGACGGAAATCCGGGCGGCCTCTCGGCGACGTACTCCACAGGCGCCGACTACGGGCTGCGGGTCGCTACGCGCACGGAGTCCGTCCTCGACGTGAAGCCGGTCCGCGGCGAGCGCACCTCGAATTCTGCACTCTTCCCGGGACTGCCCGAGGGCAACGTCCGCGTCCGTTGGGATGGCTTCCTCGTCCCGGCCCAAACGGGGGACCATTCCTTTCATGCGTACTCCGATGGCGGGATCAAGGTTTGGATCGACGGCCGCCTGGTCATGAACCACTGGCGCCAATCCTGGCTGCCATGGAAGGACGTGGCCAGGGTGCCTTTTGTGGCCGGCCGGCACTACCGGATCCGTATCGAGTGGACCAAGGACACCGGGTCCCCGACGTTCCGCTTCCGCTGGAAAACGCCTTCGGCAAGCCCGGACACCGCGCTTTGGTCCGAGGCGGGCGGCGGAGTGGACTACTATTTCGTCTATGGGCCCGAGTTGGACGACGTCATCGCCGGCTACCGGCACCTAACGGGGCCGGCCCCGATGATGCCGCAATGGGCCTTCGGCCTCTGGCAGTCGCGGCAGCGCTACACCACGGCGCAGGAGAGCCTGGACGTCGTCCAGGGATTTCGCGACCGGCACATCCCCTTCGACAACATCGTCCAGGACTGGTTCTACTGGCCGCGGACCGCCTGGGGATCCCACGAGTTCGACCCCGACCGCTTTCCCGACCCGTCGGGCTGGGTCGATGCAATCCACGCGCAGCACGCGCATGTGATGATCTCCGTGTGGCCGAAGTTCTACACGGGAACCGCCAATTTTGACGCGATGCACGCCCGTGGATTCCTTTTCCAGCCGAACCTTGACGAGGGCCTCCACGACTGGGTGGGCCTGCCGTACACATTTTACAACGCGTTCAATCCCGAGGCACGCCAGCTGTACTGGGACCAGGTGAACCGTGGGCTCTTCAGCAGGCACGTGGACGCCTGGTGGCTCGACGCCTCCGAGCCCGACCTCCTGTCCGCACCCACGCTCGACCTCCTGCGCGCGCACATGACTTCGCCGGCGGATGGCTCGGTGGCGACGGTCATGAACGCGTATCCTCTCGTGCACAGCGGCGCCGTGTACGACGGGCAGCGCGCGGCAGCCCCGGACCAGCGCGTCTTCATCCTCACACGGTCCGGCTTTGCCGGCCAGCAGCGCTATGCCGCCGCCGTCTGGTCGGGCGACACCAGCTCGACCTGGACCGCGATGGCAAAGCAGGTCCAGGCCGGCCTGGACTTCTCGCTCTCGGGGGAGCCCTATTGGACCATGGACACCGGGGGGTTCTCCGTTCCGGCGCGTTTCGCGGCAAAGAATCAGACGGCCGCCAACCGGGCGGAGTGGCGCGAGATGAACACGCGCTGGTTCGAGTTCGGGACCTTTGTCCCGTTGCTGCGCGTCCATGGCGAGGCTCCCTTCCGGGAAATGTGGCAATACGGCGGCGACCGTTCCCCCACCTATGCCGCCGAGTTGAAGTTTGACCGGCTTCGCTACCGGCTTCTCCCCTACCTCTATTCCGTGGCGGGGGACGTCACCCAGCGCGGGGGCACCTTCATGCGCGCCCTGGTCATGGACTTCCGCAACGACTCCAAGGCGCGCGAGGTCACAGACCAGTATCTGTTCGGCCCCTCCCTGATGGTCAGCCCGGTCACGGCGTACCAAGTGCGCAGCCGGTCGGTCTTCCTGCCGGCGACGACCGGGGGATGGTACGATTTCTGGACGGGAGCCGCCTGCGCGGGCGGACAGACCATCGATTCCCCGGCGCCCTATGACGCGATTCCCCTGCACGTAAGGGCCGGCTCCATCCTGCCCTTTGGCCCGGAGCTGCAATACGTCGGTGAAAAGCCCGCGGACCCCATCACTCTGTTCGTGTACGCCGGTGCGGACGGGACCTTCAGCCTCTACGAGGACGACGGCCTGACCTACGCCTACGAGAGGGACGGCTTTTCCCGCATCCCGATCACTTGGGACGACGCGAGCGGCAAGCTCACCCTCGGGGCCAGGGAGGGTTCGTTCCAGGGCATGCCCGCCCATCGCGACTTTCAGGTCGTGCTGGTCGCGTCCGATCACCCGGTGGGCTTCACCTTCGCTCCCTCGCCTGGGGTGACGGTCCGCTACACCGGGGCCGCGGTCACGGTCCCGGTCCGCAGGATCTGAGGATCCCCCTCCCTGCATATCCCACCCCATGAATTCAAATGCGATCTTTCCTCTCCTCTGCCTCGCCGCTGCAATTCTCCCCATGACCCCGCTCTCCGCCGGAACCTCCTCCTATACCGTTGTGCCCTTTGGGACGACCGCCTCCGGACAGCCGGTCCAGCTGTACACCTTGGTGAATTCCAACGGCATGAGGGCCGACGTCACCAACTACGGGGCGATCATCGTTCGCCTCCTCGCCCCGGACCGGACGGGCCGCATGGACGATGTCGTCCTCGGGTTCGACACGCTCGACGCCTACCTCAGGGAGACCCCGTATTTTGGCGCCCTGGTCGGCCGGTACGGCAATCGGATCGCGAACGGCCGGTTCACCCTCGACGGAAAAACCTACAGCCTGGCGACCAACAACCATCCCGGCGGGGTTCCATGCGCCCTTCACGGGGGCCTGGTTGGTTTCGACAAGGTCGTTTGGGAGGCCACGCCCCTGCTCGTTGCAAACACAGCCGGCGTCAGTCTCCACTACGTGAGCGCGGACGGCGAGGAGGGATATCCCGGCAAGCTCGATGTCACCGTTCACTACTGGCTGACCAACGCGAACGAGCTGAAGATCCTTTACTCCGCCACGACGGACAAGGCGACCCCGGTGAACCTGACGCAGCACACGTACTTCAATCTCCGGGGCGAGGGAAACGGCGACATCCTCGGTCACATCGTCACGATCAACGCCTCGCGGTACACGCCCGTGGACAAGGGCCTCATCCCGACGGGAGAGCTGGCGCCGGTGGCGGGCACTCCGCTCGACTTCACCTCGCCCCACGCCGTCGGGGAGCGGATCCATGCGCCGGACACCCAGCTGGCGCTGGCCGGCGGCTACGACCACAACTGGGTGATCGACCGCGCCGGAGCCGGGCTCGCGCCCGCCGCCACGGTGTACGAGCCTTCGACCGGCCGCACGCTTGAGGTCTGGACGACCCAGCCCGGCGTCCAGTTCTACACCGGCAATTTCCTGGACGGGACGCTGGCTGGAAAACGGGGGGTTCCTTATCAGGCAAGGAGCGGGCTCTGCCTCGAGACCCAGCACTTCCCGGATTCCCCGAACCACCCGTCGTTCCCGACCACGATCCTGCGCCCGGGCGAGAAGTACGAGACCGCGACGATCTACAGGTTCTCCGCCCGTTGACCGCCGGCAACGCCGTGCCTCTTCAATAGTGGGGCGGCCGTTCCCCGGGTTCCGACGCTTCGCCGGCGCCCTCCCGGTTCCCGACGCGCTCGCGCAGGTTCTTGATCTCAAGGCGAAGCCGGCGGATCTCCTCGCCCATCTCGGCCATGGCCTTGTCCTGCTCCCCCACGTGGCGCTCCAGCCACGCAAACCGGGCCTCCAGGTTGATCAGGCGTTCGTCCTCCATCGCGACGGAAGAAGATGGCGGAACGCGGGAAAAAGGCCAACCTGTTCGTCGGGGCAGGCGTTGGCCCTGCCACAGACCGGCATCCCATGGCATCCACGAACGCATCTCCCGCCTCGGATCCCGCGCTGGAGGCGCGCATTCGCGAAATCGGACTGCTGTTGTTTTCGCGCATGGAGGACGCGCCCGCCCCGGCGCTATTTTCCAGGAAAGGCGCCTACGGGCGCCTTATGGAATGGGCGATGCAGGACCCGGCCTTCAAGACCCAGCTCTTCCGCTTCGTGGACGTCCTGCCCTCGCTCAGCTCGTCGGCAGAGATCGTCCGCCATCTCCAGGAATACCTCGGGGACCGGGCCGTTGAGCTGAGCCCGGCCCTCCGGGCCGGGCTCGCAGCCTCCTCATTCGCGCCCGCCCTCGTCGCCGGTCCCGTGAAGGCGAATGTCGCCTCCATGGCGCGGCAGTTTGTGGCGGGTGAGACGCCCCTGGATCTGCTCCGGCGGATCCGCGAAAACCGGGCCACCGGGATGGCCACCACCATCGACCTGCTGGGGGAGATGGTGGTCAGCGAGCAGGAGGCCGGCGTCTTCCTGCAGCGCAACCTCGACGTGCTCGGGACGGTCTCCGGGGCCCATGCCGGGGACGCGGAGCCCTGCTTCAGCGATCTCGGTCCAGACGGGCCCCTCGCCCGGATAAACCTCTCGATCAAGATCTCGGCGCTGACGCCCGACATCCGCCCCTCCGATCCCGAGGCGTGCGTGCCCCTGCTGAAGGAGCGCCTCCGACCGATCCTGCGCCGTGCCGCCGAGGTCGGGGCCTTCATCAACCTGGACATGGAGAGCTACCAGCTCAAGGACATGACCCTCTCCCTCTTCAAATCCCTGCTGGAGGAGCTCGGCCCCCAGCCGATGCTGGGCGTCGCCCTCCAGGCCTACCTTCTCGACTGCGAGTCCGACCTGCGCGGCCTGATCGCCTGGGGCAGGTCGAGAAAGTGCCGCTTTGGAGTGCGCCTGGTGAAGGGCGCCTATTGGGACTACGAGACGATCCTCGCCCGGCAGCGCGGATGGCCCGTTCCGGTGTGGTCCCGGAAGCCGGAGAGCGACGCCAACTTCGAAAAACTGAGCCTTCTCCTCCTCCAGTCGCTCGATGTCGTGGCCCCGGCCTTCGCCACTCACAATGTGCGCTCCTGCGCGCATGCGATCGCCCAGGCGGAACGGCTGGGTGTCGACCCCAGGGCCCTTGAGTTCCAGGCGCTTTTCGGAATGGCCGACGAACTCAAGACTGCGCTGATCCATGGCGGACATCGCGTGCGGGAGTACTGCCCCGTGGGCGAACTCCTTCCCGGGATGGCCTACTTCGTCCGCCGGCTCCTCGAGAACACCAGCAACGAGGGTTTCCTGCGCGCCAGGCACACGGGCGCCGCGGGCAGGGAGGAATTGCTCCGCAACCCGGCGGACCTCGCGGGCCCCCCACCGGCGCCACTGGGCGTCCCGCCCGGCGGCCCGGGCTCCTTCGTCAACGCGCCCAACACCGACTTCACGCGCGCGGCCTCCCGGGAGAAAATGCGCGCTGCGCTCAAGGCAGCTGAAGCAGGGCTCGGCAGGCGATGGCCGCTTGTGATCGGTGGACGAAGGATCTCCAGCCGCGACTATGTTCCTTCCGTGAACCCGGCCCGCCCCTCGCAGGTTGTCGGCTCCTGGGCGCGGGCGACGGCAAAGGACGCGGAGGATGCCGTGGCCGCCGCACGGGCGGCCTTCCCCGCCTGGAGCGCCACTCCGCCAGGGGACCGCGCCGGGGTGTTCCTTCGGGTCGCGGAGATCCTGGAGTCCCGGCGCTTCGAGCTGAACGCCCTGGAAGTGCTCGAGGCCGCGAAGCCCTGGGCCGAGGCCGACGGCGACGTCAGCGAGGCCATCGATTTCTGCCGGTTCTACGCGGCCGAGATGATCCGGCTCGGTCCCGGCGCCGTGACGCAGGCCGTGCCCGGCGAGCGGTGTGTCCAGGCGTGGGTTCCCCGGGGAGTTGCCGCCGTGATCGCCCCGTGGAACTTTCCGCTGGCGATCCTTTGCGGCATGACGGTTGCGGCAGCGGTCGCCGGGAATGCGGTGGTCATGAAGCCGGCGGAGCAGACCTCCGTGATCGCGGCCGTGTTCATGGAAATCCTCTCCGAGGCCGGCCTGCCCGCCGGCGTGGTCAATTACCTGCCGGGGATGGGAGAGGAGGTCGGGGCCCGCCTCGTGGCGCATCCCGGGGTGGACATCGTCGCCTTCACCGGATCGCGCGCCGTCGGCCAGTCAATCTGGGAGTCGGCGGCCCGCGGTTTTCCAGGCCAGGCGAACCTGAAGAAGGTTGTCTGCGAAATGGGCGGCAAGAATGCGCTCATCCTCGACGACGATGCCGACCTCGACGAGGCAATCCCCGCCGCGCTCGCCAGCGCCTTCGGTTTTTCCGGCCAGAAATGCTCCGCTCTCTCCCGGCTCATCGTGCTGGACGGGATCCATGACCGGTTCGTCGAGCGATTTTCCGCCGCCTGCGCGAACGTGCCGGTCGGGGATCCCTCGGAGCCCGGAACGGTCGTCGGCCCGGTGATCGATTCCGAGGCACGGCGGAAGATCCTCGGCCTCATCGAGACGGGGAAGGAGGAGGCGACCCTGGCGTTCCAGGCGAGCCTGCCCTCCGCGTTGACGTCGACCGGGGGAACCTACGTCCCCCCGACCGTGTTCAAGGACGTCCGTCCGGACGCCCGGATCGCCCGCGAGGAGATCTTCGGACCGGTGGTCGCCATCCTCAGGGCCAGGGACCTCGACCATGCATTCGCCATCGCGAACGGCACCGAGTATGCGCTCACCGCGGGCCTGTTCTCGCGCAGCCCAAGCGCCCTCGCTCGCGCCGAGCGCGAACTGCAGGCCGGAAACATCTACCTGAACCGGGGGATCACGGGAGCCATCGTCGAGCGGCATCCCTTCGGGGGATACAAGCATAGCGGTGGAGGCACGAAGGCCGGCGGTCGGGGCTACCTTGAGAACTTCCTTTTCCCAAGGGTGACCGCGGAAAACGTCCTGCGCCGCGGCTTCATCCCGCCCGAGGCCGGGACGGGCGGCCCAACGTAGCGACGCGCGGTCCTTGGCGAAGACGGACGGCGGGTAGGGACGGGCGGCCCGCCCGTCCGTGTCCGCGTTTTGTCGTCGCCAATCCAAAACCTGCGGACTTGCCCCCTCGCGTCCGGACGGGCAGCGTCTCCCATCGCGATGCCTGACCCAAAGCCCATCCCAAAGGATGGCAAGCCTCGGCAGTTTATCTACATCCTCCGCCTGGTGCCCCGCCTTTTCGATGACCGGGCCTGGACGCCCGCCGACGCGGACGCGGTCTCCCGCCACTTCATGCATTTGACGGCTGCGGCCGATCGCGGACAGGTGATCCTTGCGGGACGAACAGATGAACCCAAGGACAGGACCTTTGGAATTGTTGTTTTCGAGGCCTCCGAGGACGCTTCCGCGCGTTCCTTCATGGAATCCGACCCGGCCTTGGTTGCCGGAATCATGACAGCCGAATTGCATCCCTATGCAGTTTCCGTTTTAAGACTTCCCCAGCGTAACGAAGCTCCCCAAAACTCGAACCCATGAAGAAACTTCCGCCCCTTCTTGCCCTCGCATCGCTCGCCCTTGCCCTCGCCGGCTGCATCGCCCCATCGGGCGCCGACTACAGCATGGTGAAGGACACCTTTTCCCCCCTGAAGGCGGGCTCGGCCCGGCTCTTCATCTACCGCCCGGACCACATCGGTTCCATGTACGCTCCCGGGGTGACGATCAACGACGGCGAAGCCGGAAAGTCCGTTCCCCACGGCTTCTTCTTCGTCGACCTGCCTCCCGGCGACTACGACGTCTCGACCGGCTGGCACGCCGAGGAAAAGACCCATATCCATCTGGACGCGGCACAGGTCGGATACATCCGCATGAAGTTCACGGCGGATCCGTTCGGCCTCTACCTGGACCCCAAGATGGTGGACGAGCAGACCGCCCTCTCCGAGATCGGATCGTGCGGTTGGGCCAAGCGCTGGTAGGCCATGGCAGGCTGCTTTTCAGCAGCCTGTTGGCCTCCCGGCCGGTTATTGAACCAGTCCGAGGACGGTGTTGTAGGCGTCGTCGCCCTCGGATTGGAGCTTTCCGTCCGGCCCGAAAATCTTGAAGTGCGGGATCGACTCGAGCCCGTACTGCTGCGCGACCGGCGACTTCCAGTCGATCCCCTTCACGTCGGGCCGGTTGATGTCGATGTCCACAACCGCGATCTCCGGATGGGCCTCATGGAGCTTCTGCATCTTCGGTGCGATCTCACGGCACGGCGGGCAGTATTCGCTGTGAAAATCGAAAATCGTCGTCTTTCCGGGCACGAGGTAGTCCGCCAGCTGGATCTCCTGCCCGCCCAGCACCTGGACGGGCTCCGGGCCCTTGGTGTGCGTACCGGCGGCGGACACGATGCAGGGGACCGCGAGGACCGCGGCGAAAGCGAGGGAAGCGATGAGTTGGGGGAGGCGCATGGTGAGCCAACCTACACCACCGGAGCCCCGTTTTGCAAGCGGAGCAGGAAAGGGGCAGTAGATCGGTATGACCTGAAACCAGGCAGGTCGGCAGTACTGGAAACCGGGTGGGGACGCGCGGCCCTGTCCGCGCTTGGAGGTAGGGACGCCCGGCCCGGGCGTCCGGGCCTTCGACTGGCCCTGGGGCTTGCACGGACGGGCGGGCCGCCCGTCCCTACCTCGCAAGCGCAGACACACTGCGATCCGTTCGGTTCTCCAATCGCCCCAGCCTGATCCACTACCAAGAAGGGGGTTCCCTTACCCTAATTGCCGACCGTGAACGACCGGCTCACCGGCGCAGCCGGGAGGTAGTTCGCGTTGCCGGCCTGGCTTGCCTGGATCGTCACCGTGCCCGAGCCGGTCAGCGTGACCTTGCTCCCGGAAATCGTCGCCGGCCCGATGCTGATCTTGAAGGTCACCGCCAGCCCGCTCGAAGCAGTTGCGCTGATGGCAAATGCCGCGGCACCGTGAGCCTTGTTGCCGAGCGCAGGAAAGGTGATCGTCTGCGCCGCCTTGGCGACCGTGAACGTGCGATCCACGGCAGGTGCCGCAAGGTAATAGGCATCGCCCGCCTGGCTTGCGCGGATCGTCACGGCACCCGCGCCGGTCAGGGTCACGGTTTTCCCAAGGACTTTCGCGGGGCCGCTGACCACCGAGAAGGTCACGGTCAGCCCGCTCGTCGCCGTGGCACTTAGGGAGAAGGCGGCCGCGCCAAAGGTCTTGTTCGGGGGCGCGGCAAAGGTGATGGTCTGGTTCTCAACGAAAGTGACGTATCGGGTGACCGGGACCGCCGGCTTGTAATTGGAGTCGCCTGCCTGGGTCGCCCGGACGGTGACAATGCCTCCGCCGGTCGGCGTCAATGCGTTCCCGAAAAATCTCGCCGGGCCGCCGAGCACTGTGAGCGTGACGGGCAGCCCGCTCGAGGCAGTGGCAGCCAGATTGACGGGCGAAGCGCCGTAGAAAATGCCTGCGGGCCCCGAAAAATTGATGGTCTGCGCCGCCTTGCTGACCACGAAGCTTCGGACCACCTGAGCGGCCGCGGCGTACGTCGTGTTGCCCGGCTGGTTGGCCGACAAGATCACCGTGCCCGTCCCGGTCAGCATCAGCGACGACCCAACAAATGTCGCCGGGCCGCTGACGATGGAGAGTCCAACGGGCAACCCACTCGTGTCGGTCACCCCCAGGTTGATGAGCGCCGCACCATAGACCTCGTTGCCGATGGCCGGGAAACTGATCGTCTGCGCCAACTTTTTGACGGTGAGCGTGGCGGCCCCGCTTGTGACGCTGGCAACCCTGGAGGTGATGACACAGCGGTATTGATAGCCGCTCATCGACGCCGTCGGCCCGGAGACCGTCAACGTCGAGGTCGTCCCTCCCGAATAGGCGCCTCCCGGGGGCACATCGGCCCAGCTGGCTCCACTGTCGGTCGACATCTCCCACTGGCATGCCGGAACAGGAACCCCCGTGACGGTCACCGAAAAGCTGACCGCGCTGCCGACCGAGGTCGTCTTGCCTGCGGGCTGGACGGTGACCTTGGGATAGGAAGAGATGTCTCCTCCCGCCACGAACAAGGAGTAGCCGCTGCCGGGAGCTGTGGCTTGCCCGTTTGCGGCAATCAGCTCCGGCTCGAAGCTTTCCGACGCCGTTCCGTCGCCAAGCTGGCCGGTTTCATTGTAGCCCATGCCCCACAGGCTGCCGTCCGTCTTGACAATCAGGCTGTGGTAATCGCCCGCGGCCGCCGACTGGACTCCGCCGGAAAGAACCTCCACCGGGAGGCTCCTCTGGGTCGTCGTCCCGTCGCCGAGTTCGCCAAAGCTGTTGTAGCCCACTCCCCACAGGCTTCCATTCGTCATCACAAACAGGCTGTGGTACCAACCCGCGGCCACCGACTGCACCCCGTTGGCAAGGACCTTCACCGGAGTATTGCGCTGGGTCGTCGTCCCGTCGCCGAGATCGCCATATGCATTGTCACCCATGGCCCACAGGCTTCCATCCGTCATCACGATCAGGCTGTGCTCATAGCCCGCTGCGACGGCCTGAACCCCGCTCGAAAGGATTTTTACCGGGGAAAAGGGGTAAAGCGTGCTGCTTCCTCCAAGGGGGCCGATCTGGCCGCTTCCACCATAGCCCATGCCCCACAGGCTTCCATCCGTCATCACAAACAGGCTGTGGTACGCGCCTGCCGCAATGGAACGGACTCCACTGGGCAGAATCTCGACCGGAACACTGCGCTGCGTGTAGGTGCCGTCGCCGAGCTCGCCATAGCTGTTGTCACCCACGGCCCACAGGCTTCCGTCCGTCTTCAGGATCAGGCTGTGATACCATCCCGCAGCCACCGCCTGCACCCCGCCGGACAGGACCTGCACGGGAGCGTCGCGCCCGGTCGTCGTTCCATCGCCAAGCTCCCCTTTGTCGTTCTTCCCCATGGCCCACAGGCTTCCATCCGTCATCACGATCAGGCTGTGGTGTTCCCCCGCAGCAACCGTCCGCGCTCCGCCAGGTAGGATCAACTCCGGAGCCGCCTGCTGGGTCGTGGACCCGTCGCCAAGCTGCCCGTAGGTGTTGTCCCCCATCGCCCACACGCTCCCGGGCGTGATGACGGTCAGCAGCTCGACGTTGCTGGTCGCGCTGCCCTGGGCGGAGTTCGAGGCCACGCAGCGGTACTCGGTACCGGTCATGGCCGCCGTGACCCCGGAGATTGTCAATGTGCCCGTCGCCGTTCCTGCATAGGGCCCGGTGTCGCTCAAGTTCGTCCACGTATTCCCCCCGTCCACACTCACCTGCCAGAGCAGGGCCGGCACCGGCGCCCCCTGCGCGGCTGCCGTGAAGACCACGGTGCCTCCGGCCGTGACTGCGGAATTCCCGCCTTCCGCCGCGATCGCGAGCGCATCGACTTGAAAGTTGTCGACGACCCTGTCTCCGACCGGCGTGTATTCCCCGGAGGTCCCGGTGGTGACGTTGACCGAGGACGGACCGGCAACCGCGGTCCCTCCGCCGCGCGAAATACTCCAGGTCGTGCCTGACGCGAGCCCCTTGAAAAAGAAAATCCCCTGCTGGTTGGTGGTCGTCGAATGGGTCGCCGGGCCGGATTTGGCGGTCACCGCCACCCCGGCGGCCGGACTCCCGAGCGAATCGGTGATGCGCCCGCTGACGATCTCGCCCGCCACTGTCGGATCGATGTTGTAGGTCAGGCCGGTGACCGTGTCATAATCGGCACCGCCTGCCTTTGCATCGGGGAGATTGTACCAGGTATTGGCCAGGCCTCCCCACCCGAAGTTCAGGTGGTCATACAGGGTGCCGATATCGTAACCGTAGCCGTCGCAGACGACCACATGCCCCTCGGTCGCCGGCGTTGGAAAAATGGAAAGGACAACAGGCAGCCCCGCATCCAGGTTCGCCCGAATAGCCAAGGTGACATCCGCAAGGCTGCCCGCCGAGTCCGCCGCATTCGCGTAGTGGAACGTTTTCCTGATGGCGGTGGAATCGAGGTCAGCGCTCGAGTCGCCCAGCGTGTAGGACATGTTGCTGGCGATTCCGGCGTCATAGACCAGGGCACCGATCGCCTGGCTTTGAACCGGCGTCACACCGGTCCCAGGGGTCAGGACCATGTCCGCCCAATCGTAGGGACCTCCGGACCCATCGCCTCCGCGAAGCTTCGCCGAGGTCGGGACACCGTCGACCCAGATGGGATAGGTTCCCATGCCAACACCAGCGATCGGCCACTGGTGGTACCGCATAATCTGCGCCCATGCCGTAGCGACGCACCCGGACACATCGTTGTTTGGATCCCCGGGCGCGCCCGGCGGCGTGTAATAATTGAAAACCGCAACATAGGCCGAACCGTTCCAAACCGTGTCCTGGTCCCATACGCTCTGGACCAGCGGGGCCACCCGGACGTCGCTCGGAGCCGCGACGGGGAGAACCGCGTCCCGCAGCGTGGGCGATGTGTCGAGCAACCGCCACTTCGCATTGCCGCCCGCGTTGGTGGAGATCGCCGCCTGGCGGCCCGCGGAGGCCGCGCGCAGATGCTGTTCGCGACCCTCGGTGTCCTTCAGGAGGACGTCATAAAGGGGGTTGCCCGCCTCGGCCGTGAAGCGCCCAGTGGATGAAAACGCCAGGATCGGCTCCAACTCGTCATCGGCGGAAACTACAATGTAACCCACTGGAGACAAATTGATTGCGTAGAACCTGACTTCGCCGGATGAGTTCGCGCAGGCAACGGCTGCTCCCAGGCTCCCCAGCTGCCCTCCCATGGGGCTAGGAGAGTATTCCAGCCAACGGCTGGCCGCGTGGACGGCGCGGTCCTGGCCAACCGGGGCTGAAAAACAGGGCAAACCGGCGAGAACCAGCGCAAAAAGGACCGGAAGGGTCCTTTTGCTCCTAGGCGGAAAAAAGTGCCGGGCGGCGCATGCCTGCATTGCACCTCAGATATCCAGGCAGCGACCCATTACAAGTCGCAATAGGCTAAAGTAGTCCTTGTTGCCCCTTTACATCGCGACCGAGAACGACCTGCTGACCGGCGCAGCCGGGATGAAATTGGCATTTCCCAGCTGGCTGGCCCGGACCGTGACCGTGCCCGAGTTGGTCAGCGTCAGGGTGCTCCCGGAAATCTTCGCCGGCCCGCCGGTCACCTTGAAGGTAACGGCAAGCCCGCTGGAGGCATAGGCGAACAGGCTGATGGGCGGCGCCCCGTAGGTCGTGTTGCCCAGCGCCGGAAATGTGATCGTCTGGGCCTCCCTGGCGACCGTGAAGCTGCGCTCCACCTGCGGCGCGGCCGCATAACTTGCATTCCCGGCCTGGTTGGCGGCGATTGTCACCGTGCCCGCCCCGTTGATGTAAAGGTAACTATAGTAAAAGGTCGCCGGGCCGCTGACCAGCGTGAGGGCCACCGGCAGGCCGCTGGTGGCCGTGGCCTGGACCAAAAACGGCTGCACGCCATAGACCTTGTTGGCCGGCGCAGAAAAGCTGATCGTCTGCGCATGCTTCGTGACCGTCAGGGTTGCGGCGTTGCTCGTGATCGTTGCAAGAGGGCCGGTGACGATGCAACGGTAGGCCGTGCCGCTCATCGAGGTGGCCAGGCCTGTGACCGTAAGCGTGGCGCTCGTTTCCCCGGAGTACGTTGCCTGTCCCGAGCTGTTGCCTTCGGCGATGATGTTTCCCCAGCTCGCTCCGCCGTCGGTCGAAACCTCCCACTGGAAGGTCGGCGGTGGCAGGCCGGTCGCTGCCACCGTGAAAGTCGCGGAGCCGCCCACGGCCGCCGATTTGCTGGACGGTTGGGCGGTGATACCGGGCACGGTGGAGGTGCTTCCGGCGGCCAGAACCAGCGAAAACTCAGTTCCCGCGGCGGCTGTCCTGACGTTCGAGGCGATGAATTCCGGGACCAGGCTTCCGTTCGTCGTTCCGTCGCCAAGCTCGCCGTAACTCCCCTCTCCCATCGCCCACAGGCTGCCGTCGTTCTTTTCGACCAGGCTGTGGTAGTCGCCCGCCGAAATCGACCGGACTCCGCTGGAGATGACTTTCACCGGGTTGTCGCTCTGGGTCGACGTCCCGTCTCCGAGCTCGCCGTACCAGTTTCCGCCCATGGCCCACAGGCTTCCATCGGTCATCAGGACCAGGCTGTGGTACCAGCCGGCTGCCACCGCCTTCACCCCGCTCGAGAGGATCTTTACGGGGGTGTTCCGCTGGATTGTCGTCCCGTCCCCAAGCTGGCCGTAGGTGTTGTCGCCCATCGCCCACAGGCTGCCGTCCGTCTTCACAAAGAGGCTGTAGTAGTAGCCCGCGGCGGCCGATTGCACGCCGCCCGTAAGGATCTCGATCGGGGTATACTCCCACTGCGAGCCGGCCCCGAGTTGGCCGTTCCCGTTGTAGCCCATCCCCCACAGGCTGCCGTCCGTCCCTACATACAGGCTGTGGTATTGGCCGGCCGCGGCCGACTGGACGCCGCCGGAAAGGATCCTTTCCGGGGCATTTTGCTCCTGCCCGCCGCCGTCGCCCAGCTGGCCGTAGGAGTTCTCCCCCATGGCCCACAGGCTGCCGTCCGTCTTCACAAACAGGCTGTGGAAGCCGCCCGCCGCCGCCGACTGCACCCCGCTGGATTCGACCTTCACCGGTGTGTTGCGTTGGGTCGTAGTCCCATCGCCAAGCTGACCCTCGGAGTTGTCGCCCATGGCCCAAAGGCTGCCATCTGTCTTCACGAACAGGCCATGGTCTCCACCCGCTGCTGCCGTCTGCACGCCGCCGGAGAGGAGGAGTTCAGGCAGGATCTGCTGGGTCGTCGTCCCGTCGCCAAGCTGGCCGGCCGAGTTGTCGCCCATGGC
>Ga0302319_10006217_pt1 | contig 23755 bp, 18 predicted proteins | sample Bog_T0_2_FD_203319 | JGI IMG/M metagenome (GOLD analysis project Ga0302319, IMG submission 203319) | Peat permafrost microbial communities from Stordalen Mire near Abisko, Sweden - Bog_T0_2 | ecosystem: Environmental > Terrestrial > Soil > Wetlands > Peat | place: Sweden: Abisko, Stordalen Mire...
GGGATTTTCCTGCTCGCCGAAGCGATCTTTGGCGCAAGCCTTTATGTGATTCTGCGAAAAAACATTTTCGATATGGCTGACGCGGTAATCGAGGGCCAAGTCGCCGATCTGCAGCGATTCCTCGGCGACCGCCAGCTTTCAACGCCGGCCCAGTTGCAATCCGACGTCGCCGAGGAGTACAAGGTTGAACGTTCCCGGGACTATCTGCAAATCGCCGATGCCAGCGGAAACTTGATCTACCGTTCGCCGTTGCTCGCGGAGCACCTTCTTCCCCCTGTCTCCTTTGCCGACTTAGACCGGCCTCTCTACGAAAACCGCAAGCTCGGACCGGGCCGCTTCCGCTTCCTGAGCCGGCAAATGGACGTGAGCGGGCGAATATATTTGGTTCGTGTTGGTCATCCCATGCAACTGGAAAGCGAAACCCTGGCTGCATTCAGCGCGTATTCGTTCTGGTTGGGTCTTCTTTCGCTGCTCGCAGCTTCCGTGGGCGGATATTGGTTGGGTCGGCGGGCCTTCGCCCCAATCGAATTGTCACGTCCCCTGTAGTCGCCTTACGCTCTCGCCTCGAGGTTCATCTTCATGCCAAACTTCGGCCGTAATGTAATCAGCGGCTGTGGCTCCACACGGTGACCCGGGACCAATCGCATTTTCCATTTTTGCCCCAGCGTCGCCAGAATCAGCACTCCTTCCATCCATGCGAAGGACTCCCCAATGCACTGGCGCGCCCCCGCTCCGAACGGAAAGTAACTAAACTTGCCGCGCCTCGCTTTGCCTTCCGCCGAGAATCGCTCGGGATCGAAGCGCAACGGATCCGGGAAATATCTCGCATCGCGGTGCGTAATGAATTGGCTGATGAGCACCGTAGTTCGCGCCGGAAGAAAGAATTTGCCCAGCTCAAAATCGTTGAGTGCATAACGCCCCATCGCCCATGCCGGAGGATAGAGCCGGAGCGATTCTGCCAGCACGCTCTCCGTATAGCGCAGGCGGGGCATCTCTTCGAACGTCGGCAACCTGCCGCCAGGAAGGCTGTCTATTTCGGCATGAAACTTCGCTTCGCATTCCGGATTCTGCGAAAGCAAATACCATGTCCACGACAATGCGTTGGCCACAGTCTCGTACCCTGCCAGAAAAATCGTGATGACTTGATCTCGCAAAGATCGCCGCGACTCTTCGTCGTTCCCCGGGGACGCCGCCAGCATCATGTCGAGCAGGCTGCCGCGATCCACTTCGGCCTTCCGGTGCGCATCGAGCATGCGATACACCACGGCATCGATTCTGTTCCGGGCGCGCACAAAGGCAGCCAGCCCCGGCGGACGCAGGTGCACCAGCCACTCCGCCGCCGGCAACATCACCAGAAAATTGTAGAGACCCATGATGCGGTTGATGGCCGCTGCGAGCTCGAAAACTTCCTCGCGCAGATCTGTCGCAAATAGGGTGCGGGAAACAACATTCAGCGTGAGGTGCATCATGTCCTGCGCAATGTCACGCTCGCCGGCGCCCCATGAATTACGCACGCGCAACGCTTCCTCTACGATAACGCCGCCATATTCCACAATCCTCTGCCGGTGGAAAGCGGGCTGCGCCGTTTGCCGTTGCGCGCGGTGCGCCGCTCCCTCGGCCGTGATCATCCCTTCGCCCAACAGCATCTTGCTGCGCTGCACCGTGCGCTCTTTGATGAAATTATCATTCTGCACCACCAGCACTTCCCGGATGTATTCGGGATGATTCAGAAAGACAATATGATGATGGCCGATTTTGTAATGAGCAATGTCGCCGTAAGTCTCAGCCAGATGCTGGAATAAAAAGATGGGATTTACCGGGCGGAATTTGCTCAAGGCGAACCACAGGAGATTGCGCTGCAGACCGGGCGGAAAACAGTATTGTTTTTTGCGTTGCGAAGAAAGATTCGATTCAGGCTGTCGTACCGCGGTCCCCATCCTGTTAGTTTAACCCTCTCAAACGGATCACTCCGGTAATATGCTTTGTCATCCCAACACCTCCACCCGGACCAGGGGTAAGGCCGTCAAATCACGCGGGACAATCGGGTTCCCGTCACCAAAATTCTCCCCGGTCTCTTCGCCCGTGTCTTCTTCCTGATTACGATCTCCACATCACGACCCAGCGCATTCAGAAAATGCATCAGACGTTCCACGGAAAAACCTTCCAGGCGATAATTCACTAAAGCTGAGACTTTCGGCTGGTTGATGGCGAGTAGGCGCGCCGCATCGGTTTGTGACAAACGCTGAGCCTCAATAATCTGATTGATGGCAACCGCAAGGCGCACTCGTGTTTGCTTATACTCGGCGTCGCGCAGACCGAGGTCGACAAACACGTTGCCGGAACTCTTGACCACGGCGGCATTATTTTTCCCGTTTGCCATATAGCGCCTCATAGTCTTCGCTTGCTATTTTGAGCCTTCGAGAAACCAGTTCAACATCTGTCTGGGCTGTCTTTATGCCTGTCGGCGACTTCTTTTGAAAGGCATGCAATACATAAGCAGCTTTCTCAAACTTTACGGTGTAGACAGCCCTGTAAGTGTCGCCTCGATGATCCTGCACAATTTCTAAAACCCCTGCGCCTTCACCTTTCCAAGGTTTCGCCTTAGGGTGCTTTCCGCCAAACTGGGCCACACTTAGGGCGATGCCAATCTCATCCCTCACTTTGCCGGGAAATTCCATAAGATCGCTCTTGGCTGACCGATCCAGAAAAGCGGCTTTTCGCCAGGGGAGTTCTTTGATCGTGACATTCTTATTATCCCAATTATGGGATATGCAGTCAACAAATAGTGCGAGCCTTACCGCGCCATCTCATCCAGTGCCGCCAGTACTTCTCCACTATGCCTCGCCGGATCTACGCTGGTATACGCTTTCGCAATCTTTCCGCTGGGATCAATCAAGAACGTATTGCGCCTGGCAAATTTCACCACTCCAAGGTTCGTCAGCGAGCCGTAAGCTCGGCTAACGCTGCCGTCGCTATCGGCCAGCAACTTGAAATTCAACCCTTCCTTCGAGCAAAACTTCTTGTGGGAATCCACGTTGTCCACGCTTACGCCAAGCACCACCGCATGCCGTTCGCTATACTTCGCCTGGTCCGCTTGAAAGTTGTGAGCTTCGCGCGTGCATCCCGGAGTCATATCTTTCGGATAGAAATAAAGGACCACCCAACTCCCGCGATAATCTTTCAAGCTGACCAAAGTTCTCTCTTGCGAAGGCAGAGTGAAGTCCGGGGCCACGCTCCCAGCCTCGATCAAAGCTTCGTGCGACCCCGAAAGCATTCGCACTCCGAGCAGCACAAGGATCGCCACCACAATCACGAGCAGCATGATTCGCATTATTTTGAGCCCTTCCAGTGCGCAGTGTACGCGACCCCCGCATTGTAGAACGTTTGGACGCCTACTTTCGTCCAGCAAAATTCCGCATAATTGCTTATCATGAAGCATTCAGCATAATCCAACGGAGATACCAGACGTGGCTCAGACGCAGACTGACGGTCAAGAAGTATTAGAAACACGAGAGTGGGTCGACTCCCTCGACTATGTTCTCTCCCATGGCGGAGGCCCGGTTCGCGCCGGCCGGCTGTTGCAGCAACTGGCGCTGCACGCGCGCCGCGCCGCGGGAGTGAATCTACCTTTTTCCGCAACCACTCCCTACCAGAATACGATTGCATCTCCGCAACAGGCGCCGTTCCCCGGCAGCCAGGAGATGGAACGCCGCATCAAGAGCCTGGTCCGCTGGAACGCGCTCGCCATGGTGGTGCGCGCCAATAGAATTCAGGAAGGCATCGGCGGGCACATTTCCACCTTCGCCTCCGCCGCCACTTTGTATGAAGTTGCTTTCAATCATTTCTTCCGTGCGCAAACCGAAACCGGTGACCGCGACTTCGTTTACTTCCAGGGTCACGCTGCGCCCGGCATTTACGCTCGCGCTTACCTCGAAGGCCGTATTCCCAAAGAAAAGCTGGAGAATTTTCGCCGCGAGTTAAAGCCCGGCGGCGGCCTCAGTTCCTATCCGCATCCCTGGCTCATGCCCGATTTCTGGGAGTTTCCCACCGTTTCGATGGGCCTGGGACCGATTCAAGCCATCTATCACGCGCGCTTTATTCGCTATCTGGAAAATCGTGGACTCAAGGAATCGACCGGCGGAAAAGTCTGGGCCTTCCTGGGCGACGGCGAAATGGACGAGCCCGAATCGCTTGGTTCGATCACTCTGGCGTCCCGCGAAAATCTCGACAACCTGATTTTCGTGGTGAACTGTAACCTGCAGCGCCTCGACGGCCCGGTCCGCGGCAACGGCAAAATTATTCAGGAACTCGAAGCCATCTTTCGCGGCGCGGGATGGAACGTCATCAAGTGCATCTGGGGTTCCGATTGGGATGCCCTGATTCGCGCCGACCGCGACGGCATTCTGGTCAAGCGTCTGGGGGAAGTCAGCGACGGTCAATACCAGAAATATTTTGTCGAGAGCGGAGCCTACTTCCGGCAGAATCTTTTTGGAACCGATCCCCGCCTTCTGAAAATGGTGGAACACCTCTCCGATGAACAGCTGGCCCGCATGCGCCTCGGCGGACACGATCCCATCAAAGTGCACGCCGCTTTCCGCGCCGCCGTCGATCACGTAGGTTCTCCCACAATCGTGCTGGCCAAAACCATTAAGGGTTACGGCCTGGGCGAAGCTGGCGAGGGCAAGAATATTACTCACCAGCAGAAAAAGTTGAATGAAGATGAGTTGGAACTTTTCCGCTCGCGCTTCGGAATTCCCATTCCTGACGACGAACTGCACAATGCGCCTTTTTATCGTCCGTCCGATGACAGCGCCGAAATCAAATACATGCAGGCCCGCCGTAAACAACTCGGCGGCTACATGCCGCAGCGCAAGCTCCGTGCCACGCCTCTGAAGCCCGTCCCGGAAGCTTATTTTGAAGAGTTCTACAAAGGCACGGACGGCCGCGAAGCTTCCACCACCATGGTCTTCGTCCGGCTTTTGTCCAAGCTGCTGCGCGATCCCGATATCGGCAAGCTGATTGTTCCCATCATTCCCGATGAAGCCCGCACCTTCGGTATGGAAGCGTTGTTCCGCCAGGTTGGAATTTATTCCAGCGTCGGACAGCTCTACGAGCCTGTCGATATGGACACGCTTCTTTATTACAAGGAAGTAAAGAACGGGCAAATCCTCGAAGAAGGCATTACGGAAGCCGGGTCGATGTGTTCGCTAATCGCGGCGGGCACGGCCTATGCCAACCACGGCATCAACACGATCCCTTTCTTTATTTATTATTCGATGTTTGGCTTCCAGCGTATCGGCGATTTGATCTGGGCCGCCGCCGACATGCGCTGCCGCGGCTTCCTCATCGGCGGCACGGCCGGGCGCACCACGCTCGCTGGCGAGGGCCTCCAGCATCAGGATGGGCACAGCCACGTTCTGGCGCTGCCCGTGCCCAACCTGCTGGCCTATGATCCAGCATTCGCTTACGAAATTGCCGTCATCATCCAGGACGGCATCAAGCGTATGTACGTCGATCAGGAATCGGTTTTCTATTATCTGACCGTCACTAACGAACCCCTTCCTATGCCAGAAATGCCGAAAGGCGAAAACGTTCGCAGCGGCATTCTCCGGGGACTGTATCGCTTCAACACTTCGGACGCAGCCGATGCCAAGCTTCGCGTGCAACTGCTGGGCAGCGGAACCATCATGTACGAAGTGCTCAAGGCCCAGACTATCCTGAAAGAAAAATATGGCGTGGCCGCCGATGTCTGGAGCGTCACCAGCTACAAGGAACTGTACCGCGACGCCAATGATTGCGAACGCTGGAACATGCTCCACCCCGGCGAATCCGCAAAAGTTCCCTACGTAACTCAGACGCTCAAAGATGCGCCCGGACCGTTCATTGCGGCATCTGATTATATGAAGGTGCTGCCGGAGTCCCTGGCCAAGTGGGTGCCCGGACAGCTGGTTTCACTGGGCACCGATGGCTTTGGCCGCAGTGAAAGCCGCGCCGCCCTGCGCGACTTTTTCGAAGTGGACGCTAAACATATCGTGCTGGCTACGCTGGGCGCGCTGGCTCGCGAAAATAAAGTGGGCGTGGACGTGATGAAGAAAGCGGTCCACGATCTGGGGATCGATTCGGAAAAACCAAATCCGGCAATCAGCTAGCGCCGGATTGCCGCCAGCTTTCGAAAATGAATAAGGGATGGAATCAGTGATCGAATTCAAATTGCCCGTACTCGGCGAAAACATTGAACAAGGCGACTTGGTGCGCCTGATGGTAGAGCCGGGCGCGAAGATCAGCGAAGGCCAGGCCGTCATGGAACTTGAAACCGACAAAGCGGTCGTGGAAGTTCCCTCCTCTGTGAGCGGCACTATTAAGGAGATTCTGGTCAAGGAAGGCGACAAGATTAAAGTCGGGCAAGTCATTTTTACGGCGGATAGTAATGGCGCTTCCGCGCCCGAGAAAAAGTCGGCGAAGCCGAAAGATTCTTCGAAAAAAGAGGTTGAACCGGCCTCCGCCCAGGCTGCCGCCCCACAAGCATTTGCCGCTGCCGCACCGCAGTCTGTTCCCGGAGATCAAGCGGCGCCTCGTGCTGAGGTTCGCCCACGGTCCACAGATTCCGCCGCCACCGAATTTCGTCTGCAGGAACTTGGCGAGAATATTTCCCAGGGCGAACTGGTTCGACTAATGGTCTCTCCCGGCGCAAAAGTTTCCGAGGGCCAGCCGGTCATGGAACTCGAAACTGACAAAGCGGTTGTCGAAGTTCCCTCCACCGTCAGCGGCGTCGTCAACGAAGTGAAAGTAAAAGAAGGCGAGAAAATTAAAGTCGGTCAGGTGGTTTTCACGCTGCAAGGCGGAACACCTTCGCAAGCAGAAGCGGCGCGCCCGCAAAGCCGCCCCGTGGAACACGTCTCCGGCCAGCACGGGGCGCGGCTCGCCTTTCAAGCCGCCATTCGCGCCGAAGGAAAAACCGAAGAACAGGCGTTGCCCCCCGATCAGCCTCGGCCCCGGCCCGCACAGTTTTCCATGCCGGTGCAGTTGGGCAAGGTCGCTGGCACCGAGCATCGCAACCCCGTCCCCGCGGCTCCGTCCACGCGCCGGCTGGCTCGCGAAATCGGCGTCGACATCTACGAAGTCCAAGGCACCGGTCCCGGCGGACGCATCAGCGAAGACGATGTGAAGGCGCACGCGAAAGCCGCGTTGAGTTCGGCTGCAACTGCAGCTCAAGCCCCCGCCCGCGCCGGGCATTTCGTCGCTCCCAAGCTTCCCGACTTTTCAAAATGGGGAAAGATCGAACGCGTTTCCATGCGCGGCGTCCGCCGCAAGACCGCGGAACACCTGGCGGAATCCTGGAACACGATTCCACACGTCACCCAGCATGACCGCGCCGACATTACCGAACTCGAACATTTGCGGGCGCGCTTCGCTCCCAAGGCCGAACAAGCCGGCGGCAAGATGACCGTGACCGCCATCGCATTGAAAGTTTGTGCAGCCGCGCTCAAGGTCTTCCCGCAATTCAACGCCACCATCGACATGGAGAAAGAAGAAATCATTTACAAGCAATACATCAGCATCGGGGTTGCTGCCGACACTGACCGTGGCTTGCTCGTCCCCGTGATTCGTGACGTCGACAAGAAAAATATCGTGGAACTGGCGGTCGAACTATCGCAACTGTCGCAAAAAGCGCGCGAGAAGAAAATCACACTCGCCGATATGGAAGGCGGAACTTTTACCATCACCAACCTCGGAGGGATCGGCGGCACAGCGTTTACCCCGATCGTGAATCATCCCGAGGTTGCGATTCTCGGCCTCTCGCGTTCCCGCATGGAGCCGGAGTGGATTGGCGGAAAGTTCGAACCGCGTCTGATACTGCCGCTTTCGCTTTCATACGATCATCGCCTGATCGACGGCGCCGATGCCGCCCGTTTCCTGCGCTGGGTGGCCGAAGCGTTCGAGCAGCCTTTCCTGCTGTCGGTTCAGGGCTAAAACCGCGCGGAATGCATTCGTTCTTCACATTTGACTAATGGCAATTCTTGACCAGATCACAGACGGACGCACCGACCTGGTGTTCGACTATCTTGCCCAAGGCAACGCCGCTACGGCCACCGACAACGACGGCGTTCCGTTGATCAAATGGTGCGCTTATTTTGGCGATGTGAGCGCGATACGCTTCTTATTGGCGAATGGCGAGTCTTTGGCTTCTCTCGCGGGCGAACTTACCATCGCGGCATTTCACGGCCATTGGCAGCTCTGCCAGTTTCTGATTGAGAACGGAGCCCACGTGAATCAAGCCGAAGACGAAACTGGAGAAACTCCGCTGCACTCAGCCTTATGCAAATCGAGTGCCAGCCATGATCGCGTGGTGCGCGTGTTGCTGGCCAATGGCGCCGATCCGCACTGCAAGACCAAAGTGGGGGCCGAGACCGGTGGATTCATGCGCGACGCCCGGACCAAGGGGGAAACTCCTCTGCACCGCGCTGCCGCCTTCGCCAGCGCCGAAACCGTTCAACTTTTACTCGACGCCGGCGCCCAGAAAGACGCTCGCGATTGCAATGGAGATACTCCGCTTTCCTGGGGAAGCTGGCATCTGCGTCCGGATCCTATTCTCAGAAAATTGTGTTACGGTCCTTACCGCATAAGAGAAGATCGAAAATCGATGGACGTAAATCTGCTCGGAGAGCCTTACCCTTCGAAAAGTTGAAGAGCGAAAGCTAACCCGTAAAGGACATAGAAAGAAAAATGGCGGAAAATTCCAGTCTTCGCGTCGCCGTAGTGGGCGGCGGTCCCGGCGGCTACGCGGCCGCATTTCTCGCCGCCGATCTCGGCATGCAAGTCACGCTCATCGATCCGGAAGCCAACCCCGGCGGCGTTTGCCTGTACCGCGGCTGCATCCCCTCGAAAGCTCTACTCCACGTCGCCAAGCTGATCGAAGAATCGCACCAGGCCAAAAACTGGGGCATCGAATTTTCCGAACCCAAAATTGACCTCGGCCGGCTGCGAACCTGGAAAGAAGGTGTTGTAAAGAAACTCACCGGCGGCCTCGGCGTACTCTCCAAGCAGCGCAAAGTGGAATACATTCAGGGCCGGGCCGCCTTTGAAAATTCGACAACCCTGCGCATCACAAAATCGGACAACTCGGAAGAATCGCTGACCTTCGATCGCATCGTTATCGCCACCGGTTCGCGCCCGGCTATTATTCCGGCCTTCAAACTCGATTCGCCGCGCCTGATGGATTCCACCGGCGCGCTCAATCTCGAAGACATCCCCGGGAGCCTGCTGGTTGTTGGCGGCGGATACATCGGCCTCGAACTCGGCTCGGTCTATGCCGCGCTCGGCACTCGCGTCACCGTCGTGGAAATGTTGCCCGGCCTGCTGCCCGGCGCCGACCGCGATCTCGTTCTGCCTCTGCACAAGCGCCTCGAAAAACTGTTCGACACAATTCTCCTGAACACTACCGTCTCCTCACTTAAAGAAGACGGCGCCGGAATACGCGCCACCTTCGATGGCGCGAATATCACCGACGCCAACCGTGAAAAAGTTTTTGATCGCGTTCTGGTCTCCGTCGGCCGCAAACCAAACTCAGAAATCGCGGGACTCGACAAAACGCAAGTCCAGGTAAATCCGCGCGGGTTCATCGAAGTGAACAAGCAACTGCAGACCGCCGATCCCTCCATCTACGCCATCGGTGACGTAGTCGGCGAACCTATGCTCGCCCACAAAGCCTCGCACGAAGGCCGGGTTGCCGTCGAAGCTATCGCCGGGCACAAAGTCGCGTTCGAACCCGCGGCGATTCCCGCCGTCGTCTTCACCGATCCCGAAGTTGCCTGGTGCGGCCTCACGGAAACTCAAGCGGAAAAAGAAAATCGCGAAATCAAAGTAGCGAAATTCCCCTGGGCCGCTTCCGGCCGGGCCGTGACCCTTGATCGTCCGGAAGGCATGACCAAGCTGATTGTCGATCCGCAGACGGAACGAGTTCTCGGCGTGGGCATCGTGGGCGCCGGCGCTGGCGAACTTATCGCCGAAGGCGTTCTCGCCGTCGAAATGGCCGCTCTCGCCAGCGACGTCGCCATGACCATCCATCCGCACCCCACACTGTCAGAAACCGTGATGGAAGCCGCCGAAGTTTTCTATGGCACCAGCACACACATCTACCGCCCCAAGCGCGCGTAGGCCCAGGGGCGCGTAAAATGTGGAAGAATCCAATGTCTTCTTTTTCCAAAGCCATTTATTTTTTCGCGATCAATCTCGCGCTCGGACTTACACTTTCATCCACCCGTTCGCTCGCTCAACTTCCTGGAATTTCCACCAGCGGCGCCTCATCAAAATCCTCCGATCAACTGGGCCGCGAAACTCCCTACGGAACCGTCTTTGGATTCCTGCAAGCCGCGCAATCGGCCAACTACAGCATCGCCGCGCAATACCTGCAGATGAGCCCCTCCCGCCGCCAGAGTGACGGCGATGCTACAGCGATGAAACTGAACGTCGTCATGAACCGAGCCTTCAATGGCAGCCTGAAACCGAGCAGGCAGGCGGAAGGCACACCACAGGAGGACGTTCCGCTCGACCACCAAAAGCTCGGCACCATGTCCTCGGGCGATGTGGAAGATGATCTGGAACTCGTTCGAGTGATCGACCCCAGCGCCGGGAAAATCTGGCTGATCTCTTCCAACACTTTAACCAAAGTTCCAGAACTCTACGATCAAGTCGAGGCGCGGCAAGTCGAGACGAAATTGCCCGCCTGGACAGTGCGAGAGCAGTTCGGCGGCATGCCTCTCTGGCAATGGTTCGCGCTCATGCTGCTGATTCCAGTCGCGGCGGCGGCGGCGTGGCTCCTGTTAATCCTATTCAACATCCCTCTGCGCTACTGGGCGCGCAGACATGGCGAGAGCGAGGTATCGCGGTGGCGCTCCGTCTCCGCGCCCGCATGGCTGCTGGCTGGAACGCTGATTCACCGCATACTCGCCATTTACCTCGGGCTACCGCTGCTGCAGAGGCACTATTACAACCAGGTGGTCGCGGTCGCCGTGATCGTCGGCGCTTTTTGGATTCTTTGGCGCATCATCCGCTGGTTTCTGCAGCGTGTGCGCAACCGCGCTCTCGCCCGCGGACACTCCGGCACCGGTTCGCTCATGCTGCTGGGCGAGCGCATTATCAAAGCCGTCGTTTTCATTGCGGCGCTGTTTCTGATTTTCGGCGTGCTGGGCTTCAACATGAGCACGGCGCTGGCGGGCGTTGGCATCGGAACGCTCGCGGTCGGATTCGGCGCACAACAAACCATCGCCAACCTTTTTGGCGGAGTCTCCGTTCTGGGCGACGAAGTGATGCGCGTCGGGGACGTTTGTAAATTCGGCGACCGCACCGGTACGGTCGAAGACATCGGCCTGCGCTCTACTCGAGTGCGCACCGAAGAACGAACGTTGCTCGCCATCCCCAACGGCACCGTGGCCAGCATCAATGTCGAAAATCTCAGCCGCCGCGACAAGATGCTCTTCAAGACCATGCTGAGTCTGCACGCGGATACTCCCCCCAATCACGTGCGCCTTGTGCTTTCGGAGGTTCGGCGCGTATTGACCGGCTTTCCTAAGATCGAAACCAGTTCCGCGCGCGTGCGTCTCACCGAAGTCACTCCGGCTTCGATCAATGTGGAAGTTGTCTGTTATGTTTTGACGCGGGATTTCGACGAATATGCGACGGTCCGGGAAGACTTGCTGCTGCGCATCATGAACTTTGTGGAGGATTCCGGGACCAATCTCGCCACGCCTTCGCAGACGTTGTATTTAAGCGGTGATCCCAAACTCCCCGTAGATAAGAACCCGCCCAAGTGATGTCTAAGTGTTTGAAAAAATTGTTAGGGGAGAAAGGATTTGAACCTGACAGATTGAACTTGCCGGATTTTTCTAAACTGCCCGGCCAACCCTTACACTCGACAGAAAATCAGGGCGGCATTTGTTCCGCCAAATCCGAAACTGTTGCTCAATAAAATATTCACATTCTGCTGCCGGGCTTCGTTCGCAACGTAGTCGAGATCGCATTCGGGGTCGGCATGTTCGTAATTGATGGTTGGGAAAAGACAATTTTGTTGGAGACTCAAAGCGCAAAAAATTGCCTCGATCGCTCCGGCTGCTCCCAGAGTATGCCCGGTCATCGATTTGGTTGACGAGACTGCGAGCTGCCGGGAGTGCTCACCAAAGACAGCCTTGATCGCTCGCGTTTCCGCGGCGTCGTTGTACCTTGTGGATGTTCCATGGGCGTTAATGTAATCGACTTGTTCCGCCGAGATTTTGGCGTTCTTAAGAGCATTGCGCATGCAGGTTTGAGCCCCCTTTCCCTCAGGGGATGGCTCGACTGGATGAAAGGCATCGGCGGAAGTTCCGTAGCCAAGCACTTCCGCATAAATTCTCGCGTTCCGCTTGCGGGCATGATCAAAATCCTCGAGCACAACTACTCCCGCGCCTTCCCCCAGCACGAACCCATCGCGTTCGTTGTCGAAAGGCCTGCTCGCCGCCTGCGGGGCATCATTTCGGGTGGAGAGAGCTCTGGCCGCAGCGAAGAACCCAATCCCCAGCACCTCCACCGCCGCTTCCGTCCCCCCTGCCAGCATCACATCACAAGTTCCATCCTTGATGGTCCGCGCCGCTTCTCCGATACAATGCGCCCCGGTAGCGCAAGCCGACACTTGCGAGAACACCGGCCCGCGAATGTTGTGGCGGATCGATAGCTGACTGGGGGCAAGATTAATGATGCTCGCCAGAATGGCGTACGGAGAAAAAAATCGGGGTCCCTTTTCCAGGTAGGTCTTATAGTTCTTCTGGACGGTCGCCACGCCTCCCCAGCCCGCGCCCACATAACATCCTGTCCGCTCCGCCTCTTCGTCGTCGAAACGTGGAGGCAGTCCGCTGTCCGCTAATGCATCCGCGCCACATGCAATTGCAAAATGCAGAAAGCGGTCCAATGTTCGGACTTCTCTGGGAGGCATCCAGCGTGTGGGATCGAAATCTTTCACTTCCCCGGCAATTTGGCTCGCGAAAGCCGTGCAGTCGAAATGCGTAATACCGCCGATGCCGCTCTTCCCGGCGGTCAGGGCACGCACGTTCTGGTCGACGCCAATTCCCAGAGGCGTGATCAATCCGACTCCCGTGATTACCGCGCGGCGGCTCATTTCGATACACAAGTCTACGGTCTACGCCAGGTCCCGCCTAAGCAGTGCCCTTGGGTGCAGTCTCCAACGAGCGCTTCACATAGGAGGTAATGTCTCCGATGGTTTTTATGTTCCTCATGTCTTCGTCGGGAAGACGTATGTTGAACCGTTCCTCGATTTCCATTGCCAGGTTCATAAGGGCCAACGAATCTGCTTTTAGGTCGTCCATCAGCGACGTGGATGGGCGCAATTCTTCTGGCTTGGTGTCAAATTCGTAGCCCACGATCTTAAAGATCGAAAATTCGACTTCGCACGCTTCCATTGCTAGCTCCTCTCTTCCCCGGCTTGTCCGATAGGTGCTCAAATACAATTTGCGCGTTTGTGCAACGAACACTTATCCGGAATTACTGCCCGCAGGTTTTCCTAGTTGATATTGGGACTTGAATGTTACCTTGCCGGTTTGATCGTAGAAGACTTCTGTGACCGACCCGGTCTCGCTGAGGGTCAAAATCGCAAATCCGTTGTACACACGAGGGACGGTGTTCGGGTCTGGATTTGGTGTGTTCGCGTACCACTCCACGTACTTAAGCTGAGGTGGAACTGGGTTTTGGGCCGCAGCGAGTCCTGAGGCCGGACCAAACGGGATGGCTCCATGGCCTACACAACGGCCTCGAACCGAACCTGCTGCACTCGCCTGAGTGTAAACGATTCCGTTATGAACATGTCCCCAGTACCAGGCGGGCGGCGCGCCCAGCGCAGAGATGACCTGCTTCCACAGATTGTTTCCCTGCCCATCGTCAACGATCGCCGAACCGTCATAGGAGATCGGATTATGGTGAGTAACTAGTATGATTTTTTCAGGAGGTGTTCCCAACTGCGACAGGAAGTTCAACTGCGCGGAGGCGCCGGGACGGGTGGAACCGGGCTCACAAATGCTGCCTGCCATAACCAGCGGCGAAGTCGACCAGTATGCGGAATCGAGCGCAATAATGGTCCATGGCCCGCCATGCGCCGTATCGCCATACCGCAGCGCAAAATAACTGGTTCCTTTTTGTGCGCCGAACATCGGATTGGCCAGCGTCGTCCCAAAATAACCGAGCCCGCCGTCATACATTTCGTGATTTGAGTTCAGCGTGAACGACTTTCCGGTTTGCCCTCCCCAACCCTGAAGCAGGTTCGCGTTCTCCTCGTCAGCCGAGCCGGAATAGTACACGTCGCCCAGGTGGATAATGTAATCCGGACTCAGCTTCTGAATCTGGGTCATTACATCCTGAGCCGGACCTGCGGGAGAATAGTTCCCCGTGCCCCAGTCTCCGACAAGCGCAATGCTGACATCGCCGCCCGAACTATCCTGCAAATCGATCATCGCTGGATCCGTGCCAAACTCGGCGAATTCTTCCCAGAAGTAATGCCAGATATACTCGCCGAACATCGGAACACCCTCTGGATCCAGCAGTTCGTAGGTTCCATCGCCATAAATTGAACCATCCGGTCCCACGCTCAATACCACTTCCGGAGCCGCCAGCATAGTGGCGTGTGTCACCGGATCGAGGTTCGTAGGGGGAAGCTGCCCCGCAATCGTCTGCCAAAGCTGAGCCGTTGCCCGCATGTCATCGCTGGAGGGATAGTTGAGCCAGAACGGAATGTGGCCGAATTCAGCATGGGGAAACATGCCGGGCAGCACCTCTTCAGCCCCCATAATTCCTTTGCTTCCCGACACTCGAAGCACGTGACGCTCGCTGGCAACCAGTCCGTCCTGGATTCTTGCCGCCAGAGCCTGTAGGCGCGGGCTGCCTTTCACCCTGCGCCGGAGGGCTGCGAGTTGCAGGGGGTCAGTGATCCGTTTGCGAGGATTTTGTTTTTTGTCTTCTTCCGCGTTCCCCAAGGTGCCTCCTTGGAATCCATCCGTTAGGGCAGACCACTGCTCAGATACTGCCGGCGCACTTGATGGCGTTTTAATTTGCCCGATGACGTTCTCGGGAGCGAGCCGGGTTTTAGGCAGATGACGTCAGCCGGTTTGAAGAAAATAGCCTTCTGCACTGCATCTCCAATTTCGGAAATCAGCTTCCCCGTGTTCGCACCCCGCACTTCAACCACCAGCACCAGTTCCTCACTGCCATTCTGGCCAGGCCGGGAAAATGCCACCACGCAGCCTTTTCTTACGCCCTCCACCTCCGACGCCAGCCATTCCACCACCTGCGGGTGGATGTTCCGCCCATTGAGAATGATCAGGTCCTTAATGCGTCCCGTTACATACAATTCGCCCGCCGCCAAATATCCCAGATCCCCGGTGCGCAGCCAGCCATCCCGCAGGATGGCTTGCCAGGCTTCGGGATTTCCAAAATAGCCCACGCCGATGGAGGGACCGCGAAGGCAGATCTCGCCCTCTGTAAAGTCTGGGAGAACTTGACCGTACCTATCCATGATCGCGAGATCAAGTCCGGGAAGAGGAGCGCCGCAGGAAACATGTTCCAGCGCAAAGCAAGTATTCTCTTCGGCCGGCACTGCTTTCGCTTCCTTTTCGAAAATAGGCTTGTCGATGCGGCAAATCTGCAATGGTTCCCGCCATCTCTTCATCGTGACTGCCAGCGTGGATTCGGCCAGCCCGTATGCCGGCGCAACGCAGTTTTCCGGAAGCTGATAACGCTGGCCGAAAAATTCGATAAATTCGCGGATGCCTTGGGCGTGAATTGGTTCAGCCCCGCAACCCAGCGCCTTGACACAGGATAGGTCCCAGTGTTCGTGATCGGAAGCGCGCGCCTTGCGCAGCGCCAGCCCGAACGCAAAATTGGGGGCGAACGAGATTGTTCCCCGGTGCGCATGCATCGTTTCCATCCATACATTGGGGTTTCTGACAAAGCGTAGCGTCGGAATGAATACAACCGAGATCCCTCGATAGATCGGGGCCAGAACAAAACCAATCAACCCCATATCGTGATACAACGGCAGCCAGGTCACCCCCTTGTCGCGCACAGGATCGGCATCCAATCCAGTGCCCACAAAGGCACGAATGTTGCTGATCAGGCACCGATGCGTAATCATCACCCCGCGCGGTTCCGCGGTCGAGCCTGACGTGTATTGCAGGAAGGCGAGATCATCCGGATCAATTCTGACGGCAGCCAGGCTGCTTCCCGGCTCCCCCTTGGCCAATTCTTCGATCTCGACGATTCCAGCGAATCCCTCCACCCGTTTCCCCAGGCTCGAAAGAACTGCCGATAAATCGCGCGAGATGGCAACGAACCTGGCCGAGGCCGATTGTAAGATGGCCTCTGTTTGCTGGAGATAATTGTCGATCCTTCCCAGGTAAAGCGGAGGGTACATGGGAACAGGAATTACCCCAGTCCGAATCGCGGCCAGAAACGTGAGAATGAAATCCTCCGGTTCGACTGCAATTATTCCCAGCCGGTCCCCTTTGACCAGCCCGCGATGCTGTAACGCCGCCCCCCGCGTACGGGTTTCCCGCTCAATCGCCGGGAAGGAATAGGGTGCTTCCCTGCCATCTTGATGCTGAAAGGTGAAACCGTTTACCGGATAAAGCTCTCCTATTTTGGCCAAGGCTTCCGCTAGCGTGCTGAAATCTGGCATGGGGACGATGATCCGGTTCTCGGCGCTCATAACTGATTTGCCGCTGCAGAGGTCTTTGGCGAAGGCAGCATACGCATGGAACTCGACCGCCAGGTGAGTAGTAATGCCAGCGTGGCACTGAGGAGGGCGCCGAGGCAGCACCGCAGACCCAAGCCCGGCTCCGACAGCAGCGTCTGCACGCCCATGATGAGCAGAATTACTGCCAGCGCCCCCTGTACAAATTGAAAGACAGGAGTCCGGAACGGCCGGCGCACATTGGGTTTATCCCGCCGCAGTTTCAGCACGGCCACCATAAAGGCCGCATAAATCAAGCACATAATCGACGCCCCAATGAGGGCAGCTACAATCTCCAGCCGGAAAAGCAAAATCCCCGCGCCTGCGGTCAAGGCCAGTCCCCCCAAAACCAGAATGGCTCCCACAGGGCAACCCGTCCGCAACGAGACCGCTCCGCACCACTCTGGCAACTGGCCTTCTTGGGCCAACATGAAGATCAGTTGGGATCCGCCGAGAATTCCGGCGTTGAAAGTGGAGAAGATCGCCATGACCGACAACAAGAGCGCCAGGTAAGGACCCATGGTTCCATAAAGAGTAGAAAAATAGGGAATCTGAGGGACTGGAGTACGCGCAATCGCGGCCGGCGCCAGTTGTGAAGCCGTGCCAATGACAAACAGGCTGTAGGCCAGAAAAAGCACCAGCACGGTTGCGGGCATCGAAAAGGGAACCTTGCGCTCGTACGCCTTAGCCCGCAAACCCAAGGGCGTCACCCATTCGAAGCCGGTATAGAGGAACACGCTCATTCCCGCCAGTGCGGGCAGCATCATGGCTTGTCGCAAAGTATCCTTGGGAGAAAAAATCTCCGTCAGACTCACTTTCGCGTGGAACAAACCCAGGATGCCGGATATAACAATGAGCAAAACTGAGATCGAGGTGGTGAATATCTGCAAACCTCGCGGCAATTCAAACCCGATCAAGTTGATCGCGGCGACGAACACAATCAATACGGTGATGGTCACCATCGGCAGGGTTCGGGGAAAAACCGCAGATACCACCTGGGAAAAGACAAAGCCCTCCAGTCCGGCAATCAAAACGACGAAGATTAAATATAGATAGACCAGAGTGAGGGAAGGACGATCGCCAAAGGTCGCCTTGAAATAGGTTCGCACGCCGGGAGCGGATGGGTAGATGCTCGCCAGTTCACCAACCGAGAGCGCGATGACCATGCAGAAAAGGCCGGAAAGTGCGACTCCCGCCAAAATCCACACGGCGCTGGCGGCCTCAAACAGTCCCGCCACCATCGTGAACGAACTCGTCGCCATGGCCATCCCCACGCCAATGGAAACGTAGAAGAAGAACTCTACTCTTCCTTTCATCATCCCGGCTCTTCCTTACACTGCTGCGGATACTTGCCTGAACACTGGTATCGGGTGCGGCTACTCTTAGCCCAATCGCCACACAACCATTGCCAGCGCTTCCAGCTTCACCTTGTCGCGCTCCTGCGAAAACACGGCTAATGCCCCATCCAGAAGAGCCGTGGCGGGATTGTATTTGCCGGAGAAGATGTCCTTGAGCACGGTCTCTTCAGCTTCCAGATGCACCAGACCGTCGGCCTCCTCATCGGCAACACTTGCCTTCTGCACTTCCGCCATCTCGTCGTCTTTTACGACCAGGCGATATTTGGAACCGGTGTCGGTGGCGCTCAACAGAATCAGACGATTCCAATTCTTGACCAGCTTCTTCGCTCTTTCGTTGCCGTTGAACTGCTTCTGGAACTTTTGCAGAGTAGTTTCGTAGTCCGCGCTGCTAACAAGCCACATAAATGGTCCCTCCGGTCGCTTCCGATCCACGTCGAAATGCTTGCAGCTATACCCACGGTTGGGTCAGGCCGAGGATCTGAGTGCCGATGACAATCTTCACCGTGTCATCCGCCGGACCCATGACCGAGCCCGCGCGACCGTCTCGATAACACCGCTCCACCTGATGCCCTCGCTTATATCCCGCGCCGCCGCATACCTGAAGCGCCTTATTGGTCACGGCGATGGCCATTTCACATGCCGCGGGTTTCAGGGCGGCCACTTCAATAAAGAAAGGATCGTCCGGGTTGCCTCGAACCACATCGTCGAGAAGTCCGGCTTGGTTGAACTCGTTGAACAGCACCATTGCGTTATCCGCGGCAAGCGCAATTCGCAGCATCATGAAGCGGACCGTATCGATCGCCACCCGCATCTCGGCGACCAGTCGCTGCACCGTTTCCAGGTGGGCCAGCGATCGATTGCTGTCAGAATGGATCCGCTTCTTCACGTGTTCCACCGCAGCGTCATATGCCGCCTGGGCCACACCCACATAACATGCGGCCAGACCGCACAGATAAAGCGGCAACGCGTAGGACATCATGTACGAGAACCCTTCCTTATGAGCCCCCATGCGATTGCCCAGCGGAACTCTGCAATTCTGGAAGTGAATCGGACGGCTGCTGTTGCCGCGCAATCCCATACCATCCCACACCCCGATGGGTTTAATGTTCGGGTCGGTTCCCACGATCAGAAATATGCTCAAATCGTGTGGGGAAGACTCCGCATCCCCACGCACTGGAACCAGGTAATAATCCGCGTGGCCCGAACTCGTGCAAAATGACTTGAAGGAGTCGATGACGAATTCTTCTCCGTCCTGCTGGGCATAACTGTCCATGTGCCATATTTTGTTGCCCGAGCCGGGCTCCGTCATGGCAAACGCGCCCAGTCGCTCTCCCCGCACAATCGGAGCGATAAACTCACTGACCTGTTTTTCATTTGCCGTGGCACACATCAGCGGAATGGTTGTCTGGTGCATGTGGTACGACATGGCGGTGGCCGCGCACGCCTTCGCGATCGCTTCGGTAACCAGCACCGCGGTAACAATGCTTTCCCCGGCGCCGCCATATTCTTGTGGCACCAGGAGACCGAGCAATCCCGCTTCGCCCAGTGCTTTGATATTCTCGCAGGGAAAATGGCCGTCCCGATCGACCTGCTCGGCATTCGGCCGGATAACATCGCGGGCCACATTCTCAGCAATGCGTTTCCATTTGCCTTGCGCCGTCGTCAGTGCAAGGCCCTCCAAGTTCAAAAAGGCTGGCATAAGAACCTCATCGCAATCTTCCAACCGAACGGACAAATCATCACAACTCGTCTCATTGCCGTTGCTCGATCCGGCTATCGAATGTTTCGAAACCGTGCATCCACGCCCATTCACGAATCTGACGTACGCGTTGTACCGAGAGCGGTCCATACGAGTAGTGGTTGCTGGCCCCGACAAAACCCAGCAGAATCGTTTCCGCCAGACAGGCATAGAGTTCGCCGCTTCGCAAACCCATGCCAGGAATCCCCAGCGATTGCCCCAGAGGAGCGCGCAACATTCCGCCGCGAATGACCGTTGCATTCGGGCGCTGCGAGATTAACAACGGGTCAACGTCCTGGGGAACTGCCACATCGCAGACCACGACTGGCCCATCTCCGATATGAGAGGCGTTCACCACCGACTGCGGCGCATTGGTAGCCGACACGATAATTTCGCAGGTTTGCAATTCTTCCATCGACTGGCTGATCTGGATGGGAGCGGCCGTTCCCATCTCTTTCACCAGGCCGAAATAAATTTTCTCGCCAGTATCGCCGGACACGATGCGGCCATTCCCCAGCATTTTTTGTACGATCTGGCTGCGCATCATAACCTTCGCGATGCCACCATCGATCTGGCCCGCGACCAGCCGCTCAAAGGCGGCCGTGTAGAGGCGCTCCGCCACGGGCTGCAAGAACCGCTCCGCCCCCCGCCGCCCAATCAAAACAATGCGGCCTGCTTTCTCCGAGATCAATTCGGCAACTGTAGCTCCCACGTTCCCCGCCGCGCCGACCACCCCAAGGCGGCATCGTTCCGGTTGCAGTCCGACCCGTTCTACCGTGTGAAGCAGAACGTCTTGTATTACAGCGACTGTCAGACTGTTGCCGCTGGTCAGCACAATCTCGTCCTCCACCAGATCGCGGCCGCTGTCGCACACAATGGAAGTGTGTCCGCCCAGCCCCACAACGTTGCATTCCAGCTCTCGCGCAAGTTGCAACCCCTCCCTTACCATGCCCAGACACCAGTCGCTTCCATCCCGCATGCTTTCGATCGCCTGGGCCGCCGTGAACGGAACTCCGATCACAACCAATCGAATCGTCTCGCCCGTCGCCGAAGTGATTTCGGTCTCGTGCGTCACGAAGGGGTGCAGAAGCCCCTCAGTTCGTTCCAGAAACGTAGCGCATTCGGCTTCCGAAAAAGAAGACAAGCCGGGCTCCCAATTCCGCAAATCTGTGGTCGTCGTGAAGTGCACCAGAAAGGCCACTCGCCGCTTGCGATTGTCTGGTTTGATTAAACCTTTGCCCGCTGGCGCGGAAGCATGCGACTCCGCCGGCGGGGCCGGGGTCGCTCCGCTGCGTCCAACCATGAAACCGACTAACTGTTGAATATTCCCGGCACTGAGGTGCGTCAGAAAGTCACCCAGTCCCGCATACAAACGCTCGCAAGCATCGTCAGAGATGTATGCCGAGGGTTCCACACGAAGCACCGCCTGCTCCGACAGCGTAGGTGCCATTCGAATCCCATGCTGTGCCAGCAGATAACCGCACGCCAGGTAGGAAATCACTTTCTGTTCTGACAGCACACGCACTAACGGCGAAGCAGATTCGTTTTGCGGGGCCAGTTCGATGCCTATCATCAGCCCTTCGCCCCGAACCTCCGCGATCTGCTTGGGAAACTTAGCTTGCAAGGAGCGAAGACGCCGCAGCAGGGCATCTCCTTTTCTCTTGCATTGGTCGATAAGTTCTCCACCATTCCTGTCCAGCAGTTCCATGGCCCCGAGTGCGATGAAGCTGGAGTAGTCGTCATCGGCAAATGTCGAAGTGTGAAGATATCCGAACTCTTCCCGATAGTGCTGCCGGTCCACTAGTAACGCCGAGATCTTGGCTAACCCGCCCCCCAGCGCTTTCGATAACAGATAGTAGTCGCCACGCACCCCACTCTGTTCGGAAGCGAGAAAAGTCCCGCACCTTCCCATTCCGCTTTGTATCTCATCGATAACAAGCGGGAAGCCATATTCATCGGCGGACTTTCGTAATGACCGCATAAACCGGGAGCTGAGTTGATGAATTCCACCTTCGCCCTGGATAGGTTCGCAAAAACAGGCAGAGATATTGACTAAGTTCCGCCATTCAAGGTCCACTTTTCCATCGTCTTCATAACTAATTGTGAGATATCGAATCTTGGACTTTTGAATCGCTTCTTCCAGAGCGGCGGTGTCATCCCGCGGGATGAAGGTCGCCGCAACCCCAATCCTTCCCCAAGGCGCGCGGAATTCTCGCCTGTGGGTTAGTTGGAGGGCGCCAGTCGACTTGCCATGGAAACTGCCCTCTATCGCGAGAAATACCGGGTCCGTTTCCAATATCTCTCTCGTCTTAGCTTCCAATCTTCTGAGCACGGAGTCCACGGAAGCGAATGACTCTTCCCCGAGCAGATTGGCGGCGAGCGGAAGGAAATCCGCTGCGACGTACGCGCTGCCTTCCCGCAGGCGGATCCTCAGCCTTCGCATCTCCTCTAGAGTTGCCTCGAGGAGGCATTCGTGGGATCGATGCCTCTCCAGTTCGGCGTGTTTGATCGCCGCCTCGATCGCCTCGGTCCCGCTGTTTCCCAGCGTCACCACATAGGAGCGACCGGTTGTGCGCCCTACGCACTCCGACAATACACGCGCAAGCTGGCCGGCATAGGAACGCACGCTGGCCTGGGCATGAAATGGGAATTGATGGGCAAGTGCCTGCTCCGCTCGCGCCACGAGTTCGGGATGATTATGTCCGAAAAGCGAGGCCCCATACCCGCCGAGGAAGTCAATGACTTCAATTTCTCGGTCTCTGTCGTCCCGATAGTAAAGCGAGTCTCGCCGGGCCCGATGGAAGGTAGCGTCCAGGCGAAATGCCGCAAGCAGCTTCGCAATGCGTGGCTTCAGAAATTCCCGGAAGCTGTTGCGATCCTCACTCTCGAGGAAAGGGAGCCCCTGCGGATTGTCTTGGGTCGTTGAATGCAGCATCAGTCCTATACCCCGCACCATGCTTGGCGGAATCCAGCTTGCCAAGGTATCGTGCTAACTGCCCCACCGTCGCCATCGCAAAAAGCTGTTCTGGATCAAGCTGAATCTGGAATTCCTCTTCGATACGTACTATAAGTTCAAGAATGCGCACCGAGTCAACTCCATAAGCGAGCAGACGAGCGTTGCTTACGACCTTTGCCGGATCGACCAGGCAGCTTTCCGCTATCAACTTTCGGAGCCGTTCCATAACGGGCCCGTCACCTTCTAAGTGGGGACCGTCCAGCGTTTTCATTGTTTCTTTCCTTCTTCTGGTTTTAGTTGTAGAATGCATCCCAACTTTGCTAAGTGCCGCTGGTGACGAGAACAACAGATAAGGATATGTGGAGCGAGACATTAGCATTGTTATCTTTCTAAGTCAACTGGATAACTCATAAGCACGCGCTCCGGAGTGCGCGCTAGGGTGGAGTAATCGGCACCGGGAATTGGCGTCACTGCATGTGACGACATTGCGTTTCTCTGTGCTTGCCACGGCGAGCGTACGCCCGTTATACAGACGGCTCGACGGCGATGACAAATTTGCCTCCAGGACCGAAGGCGTCCAACCCACTGGGTTTTCTCACACCTGTGCGCCGCGACATAATCTCCTTCCTTCGTCGAATTGCCCGCGAATACGGTGACATTGTTTGCTTCCGAGTCGGGCCCATGCGGGTCGTCCTGCTCAACCATCCGGACTTCATCAACGACGTCCTCGTAACCCGGCAAGCCAATTTTGTGAAGGGACGGCCTCTGGAACTTGCGAAGAACCTTCTGGGAGAAGGGCTTCTCACTAGTGACGGCGAGTTGCATCGGCGGCACCGCCGGATTGTTCAACCCGCGTTTCATCGCGAGAAGATCGAATCCTACAGCACAGTGATGACCGACTATGCCCTCCGAATCAGCCAGGGCTGGCGCGATGGCGCTAC
>Ga0302319_10006218_pt1 | contig 23755 bp, 27 predicted proteins | sample Bog_T0_2_FD_203319 | JGI IMG/M metagenome (GOLD analysis project Ga0302319, IMG submission 203319) | Peat permafrost microbial communities from Stordalen Mire near Abisko, Sweden - Bog_T0_2 | ecosystem: Environmental > Terrestrial > Soil > Wetlands > Peat | place: Sweden: Abisko, Stordalen Mire...
GCACCGACAATCAAACTCAAAATTAGCCCTTGCCAGCGACAATCAAACCAGACATTGTCGTTGCCGTCGCGGTCACAGTTTCTCACCCTGATTGACGCGGTTTCTCACCCAGATTGTCGCGCGATAGAGAACGGCACGGTGCGATCGCTGCGCCTCGCCTGGCGCGCCGATCTGCGGCAGGGCTGGGGTGCCGAGGGACCGATCCTTCACCTCGATGCGACGATGCGGCCCGAACTCGTCATCCCCTTCGTGCCGGACATGGCTTTTGCGGAGTCCCTGATGGCCACGGAGCCGCATGTGCGGGTGCGGCAGATACTCGGTGCCCCAACCAGTGCGAAGGCACTGACGCCGCTTCCTGAGGCTGCTGCACGCGAGCACGACGCGGCAGCCGGACATTTGCGGGACCTGGCGACGCTGATTGCGCTACGCGCCATGGACCTGCGGGGACGCAGCGCAACGCTGCCGGACCTGCTGGTCATCGCGCAGAAGGCGGCGGTGGATGCGCTGCGCACCATCGGCCTGCCACGCAACACCGAGGCCGTGCACTTCAATGCGCTGAGCGGCATCGACCGCTGGCGTGATGTGGCAGGGCTGATGATCCTCGGCCGCACCCTGCCCACGCCGGCGACGGTGGAGACGATCGCCGCAGCGGTAACCAACCGGCCACCCTTGGAAAGCCGCGGCGCGGTCTCGTGGTGGTACGGCAGCGTCGAGCGGCGCATCGGCCTGGCCGATGGCGAGGTTCACGTGGTCTCCGGTGAGGCGCATGCCGATCCGACCGCTGAGGCCGTGCGCTGGACGATCTGCGAGGGCGAACTGATCCAGGCGATCGGTCGCGGCCGCGGCGTCAACCGAACCGCCGACACCCCGCTGGAAGTCGACCTGCTCACAGATGTCGTGCTGCCAGTCACGGTGCATGAGGTGCTGCAATGGGACGACATCTGCCCGACGAGGCACGATGCGATGCTCGCCGCGGGCGTGGTGCTGGAGAACGCCGCAGACATGGCCAATGCTTTCCCCGAACTTTGGACGACGCGGGACGCAGCCAAGAAGCAGAACCAGAGGAGGGGGACAAACTGCTATTATAGAGATGTACATAATAGCGATTTGTCCCCCTCCTCGGCGGTTGTCACATATCGACCATCCGGGGCGGGACAGAAGGATCGCGAGGCACGGTTCGACCCCGCGCTGATCCCCGACCCGCGCGCCTGGCTGGAAGCGCGGGTCGGTCCGCTCGCGCATTTCGAGATCACCGGCGGCGACGTACTGGTCGCAGCGCCGCCGTCGCCAGCCGATCTGGCTGCGGTTCGCGCCCGTCTCCGCGCCAGCCTCAATGCCGTGATCCGGCAGCGCGCCGCCAACGACCGCGAGCGCCTCAACGACCTGAGCATGAGGCTCGATGTCGCCATGCAGCAACGCATCACCGTCGACCGCGGCCGTCTCGCCGCGCTGTCGGCACGACTTGAAGCGGCCAGGCCAACCACGGCCGCCGCCTGACCCGCGCCGCAGACGCGGCGCACCACCACCGAACGAGGGGAAGCAGATGACTGCAACGATCACCGTCTATCGCGCCGGCAACTTCACCAGCGAGCCCGAGCCGGCGTGGCGCCAAGCTGCCCGGGCCTATGCCGACCGCTCGGAATGGGGATGGACGGACTCCGTCAGCGCCGAGCTCGAATGCGACGGCAACCGTATCGCGCTGCATCAGGCGGACATGCGGGAGGCAGACGCCACCTACTGGACACTGCGGAGCGGCGGTCACTACGTCGAATTCCGCTGCTGGTATCTACGGATCGAGGCCGTTCTCGTTCCGGACCCTGCCGACTGGCTGTCCTTCTACATCGGCTTCGTCGCGCCCTTCCTGCAGGCCCATGCAACCGTCAGCGCGACGTACCGGCAGAACCGCATCGCCAATGTCCTCACCGCCTGGGCGCGGCACGGCGAGGGCGAGCATGTGCATGCCGAGACCGGTATCTCCACCCTCGACCGGCCCTTGGTGGCGGCGCCTATTGGACGCTGACCGGCTCATTGCCGCAGAGCCAACCCGACAAGCCCAACTCCATCAGCATAGACGCGCGAACACCCATGCATGACAGAATCACCGTGTTCCGGGCAGGCACCTTCACCACCGAGCCGCATCCGGCTTGGATGCAGTCCATCATCACCGCCTCCGATCGCACCAGGGACTGGGACAAGGCAGTCCACGAGGTGCTCGGCGAAAGGGTCGGGCTTGTCGGGATCGGCGACAGTTGGGGGTTTGCTCCCACCGTGACCGCCTGGCGCACGCCGGAGGGTGGCTACTACATCGACATGATGGGAGCGGAGACCTCGCATGCCGAGGTCTGGCTTCCCGACCCGGCCGACTGGCTGCCCTTCCACAGCGCGCATGTCGAGCCCTTCCTCCAGACCCGTGCGACGATCCGGCTGACCGAGGGCATCGACCGGCTCGCCAACGCCCTGATCTCCTGGGCACGCCACGGCGAGGGCAAGCACATCGACCGGTGCACCGGCGAATCATACATCGATCAGCGCGAGGGCGTGGAGCGCAAGAAGCGCAACCGCGCCGCCGCGGCAGCCTTCCTGAATACCCACAGCAATCGTTCCATCTGAGGGGAACTGGATCATGACCAACCGACGCAAGCGCGCCGGCAGCGCGCGTGAGGACCTGTCGAAGCCGTCGAAGTGGCGCCTGCAGCACGGTGACGTGTCGGCGCCGCAGATCGCCGCCGACCCGGAGACGGGCGGCAAAGTGCAGCAGCGCCGCAGCGTGGACACGCTCGGGATGCTGCTGAGCAACGGCGCGATCTCGGACGAGATGCACGACGCCGCCGCGAAGTTCCGCGCGCAGTTCCGCACCGCAGCGCTGGACGGCATGCGCACCATGCCGCTGATCCGCATGCCGCGCGGCAGCGGCGCCACGCTGACCGAGCGCAACGTCGGCGCGCGGCAGCAGATCGCCGACGCCATCGCGGCGGTCGGCGGCATGACCAGCCCCGGCGGCTCGTGCCTGTGGCACGTGGTCGGGTTGGAGTGCTCGATCCGCGAGTGGTCGATGCGCCATGGCTGGAACGGCACGCCGATCCTGCCGGCGCACGGCCAGGGCATCCTGGTCGGCACGCTCGGCGCGCTGGTGCTGCACTACGACCGGACGCCGCGGGCACGGCAGGCTGGCCGTCCTGCGCTGGTCGTAGCGACTCCGACGCAGGCGTCGGCGCAGGGCATGCCAAGCTGACCAACGCCGGCAGGCGCGGCCGCGCCACGTGAAGAGGAGTGTGACATCTCGCCATTACAGTTCTTTTTCGTAATGGCAGAATGTCACACTCCTCTCCGTCTGGCCGGCGCAGCGAGGCATCGAATCCACCAGACCACGAGGGCTTCATGAGGCAATTCACGGACAGCGACGTCCGCCGAGCGGCGGCACAACTGACGGGCTCCGCGGATGAGTTGGCATCCCACGTGCTGTCTCTCATCGAACGTTGCGGTAAAGAGAAAAGCATGCGTGCCCGGGCACCGCTCGATTTTGAACTGATCTGCCTTCGTCACGCCCTTGCCAGAGCCTTCGGTGCCCGCCACGGGCTGGCTCCAACATCCGGACCGTTCAGCATCACCGCATTGCGCGAGGGCAGGAAGCCGGGAGGCTGGAATAGCCTGCAAGCCGCATGGGACCTGCATCTCACCGATCACCCGACGTTCTATCGGACGCCGGATCGGCGGGCCGCGGCGGTGGCGGCGCATCTCTACGGGTTGACCGACGAGACCCGTTGGCGATGCGTCGCCTGGGCGGCAGCGCACAGGCTGGATGTCGCGTTCCCGACCGACTTCCCGAGTTGGTGGTATCCGGGCTGGACGAAGCTCGTTGTCTACACCGGCAACGCATTCTGTCGCCCGGTGGTGGGCTCACTGCCCCACCCCGAAACGGTCAATCACCCAGGTGACCAAGGCGCCGGACGAACGCAGCAGGACCGCCCGAAAACTGCGGCAACACCTCCTCCCGCACCAGCGTCGTCATCGCTGCCACCCTGCTCCGAAGCGTTGCTGTGGAGCCTCTCGTGGTGAGTTGGGGCCGGGTATGGACGGCGTGGGTCCGAGTATGGGGCCGGGTATGGGGTCGCGCGAAACCCGCGGATCACCTTGCTGGGTCCCGGTGGGTCCGGGGGTCCAGGTATGTCTCTCTAGATTTCGTACAGGCCGATTCACGCATCACGCACATCACGCGCGTCGCGCACGTTACGCGCATATGGGGTGTACGGAAGAGTAAGGGAAATACCCGGACCGCCCGGACCCACCCGGACCCATGGCGGATTTCTGCGGTTTTTTCCGACCGCATACCCGGCCCCGTCCCGGACCCACCCGGCCCCATGGCCGGACCCACGACCGGACCGACGCGGCTTACCGGCGTGCGCAATTGGCCGCGCATCCGAGACGGTACCATCGCGCCGCGCCAGATCGATGCGAGACAGCGCGTTGCATCGGCGCTTGAGGCTGGGGGCGGTCACGCCAGCCGGGCGCGATCCTGAACCTGGTTCGTGATCTGGCTGGAGTTGTTGTTCGGCAAGGAGGTGGCACAGCTGGCATCGGGCAGCAGACGGCGTGCTGGTGACGGCGCTGAGGACGCTGGCGATATACGTCAGCCTGGCACCGCGGTGGCCACCGGTGTGATGGAGGGTCGATCCCGCCGTTGTGTTTGGTGGATGGGGCGTAACAAGGAACGTGCCCCGCAGCAGATCAAGGAAGCCCGTAGTGCCGCACGTCATTGATTATGCGGTGATCTTCCGACCCGTTGGCAGCCCCGGCGGGATGACGAACCCTCGTAGCATGAGCGACGCAAGGCACTGGCCAGATTATGCGGCGCAGGGTAGGGTAACAGCTATGAAGCGGGAGGAGAATTTTTATGGAATTAACAGGTTTCAGGAAAGATTTTCCCGTCGTCTGTGTCGGTGGTTCCGCCGGTGGTCTCGATGCCTATATTCGATTGCTACGTAATATTCCGGATGACATGGGGGTGGCTATCGTTATCGTTAATCACCTGAGAACTGTTGCAACCCTGCTCCACGAAATTCTTCCACAATACACTAAGATGCCGGTTACATTGATCACGGATGGATTGCTCCTCCAACCCGATCATGTATTTATCATTCCGGAACAACGGGACCTCCATGTTCTCAATGGAGAGTTTCATTTGAAGCCGATATCAAAACCAAGAGGATGGCCCGATGTCATCACGGTCTTTCTGCGTTCCCTGACCCAGCACTGGGACGGCAAGCTGATCGCTGTCATTGTCTCCGGCTATGATGGCGATGGAGCAGCGGCGCTGTGTGGTATCAAGGAAGTGGGGGGCATCACCATCGCGCAGAAGCTGGAGACGGCAGCTCATCCAGACATGCCTGAAAGTGCAATATCAACCGGTTGTATAGATTTTGTTCTTTCTCCGGAAGGTATTGCCCAACAAATTGCACTTATTAGCCGCGGTGGCATTTAGCTGGTGCCCCCGCGTTAGAGCTTCTGCGGTTATTTCAGGACCGGCTTGCCCAGTTGTCTGATGTGGCAGGTGGACAACGAACCCAGGCAATATGAGCGACGCAGAGCAGTAGGAGTCGATGGGCTGGGTGTAATCATCCCCTCTCCCCTCCTTCTCTCCTCCAGGCGCGAGACCGCAAAAGCCGCTGGGGGTGCCTCCCAGGCCAAATGCGGGCCTGGTCGATCTGGGCAGTCGCACCACTCGCCTGCCGCTCAGCGACGCGAACGCTGCGTCGGGTCAGGTCGAAGCTCCGCGCCGGCTCGGAGGAGGTCCAACCGACGAGGAGGGGGACAAATTGCTATTATAGTATAATCTATAATAGCAGAATGTCCCCCTCCTCCCGTTGTAGCCGGGGCTGGCTGGGCGCGGCCTCGATGACGTGCCGACACGGCGTTCGGGGTTGGGCATCAGGCCGGGCCGGTCGCCGTGACTGCCCGGAGCCTTCCGAGCCACCGCCTCGACAAACCATGCCCGCAAACGGCCTGTGGTGAGGCTACATGCCGGTGGAGGAAGTGGATCGAGAGAAACAGGCGGGCTGACGAACGGCCCGCTGTGGAGCCGCTCAGACCGGGCGGGCCAAGCCGATCCGTCCGGCGATCTCGCCCGGCACATGCATGCCCTGCTCGGCGCCCCACAGTCCGACGGGATGGTCCGCGGGTCGCCATTGCGCAGGCACGCCCGTCGAGGCGCGGCATGGAATGGTTCGCCGCCACGCTGCGTGGGGAGGAGGTCCACGACGGCGATCGGCGGCCTGGACGACATGCGCCACCCCGGCGCCGGACCGCAAGCAGGTGATTGACGAGTGCGAATCGATGCCTGTAAAACTCAGGCACGTTGAGGTGGTGGGTTCGGAGCCGCGCGCCCCGCGGGAGACGCAAAAGCCCGCAATCAATGGGGCAGACAAGAACAAGTAAATGCTGAAGTAAAAGCATTGTTTGATCTTTTCATGATTTTGGGTCCTTCCTGGCGATATTGTATTCGGGGAGCGGTTGCGCGGCACCGCGCTAGCGTCAGGGAAAAATCGAGGTTGCCGGGTGGCCGGTTCGCACCCGGCAGGCAGCCTGGGCGCCAACGGCGCTCGCGAGAGGCCCGTCGCCATGTCCGATCACACCACCTCCGGGCGTGAACTGGCCCGGCGCGTCGGCCTGTCGCACACGGCGATCCAGAAGGCAGAGGCGGCCGGGCGCATACCGCGCGAGCCGGACGGCAGCTGGGACATCGAGAAGACCCGTCGCCGGCTGATCGAAACCGCCGATCCTGTGCGCTCGCCGCTGGCCCCGCCGATGGAGCCGTCGCCGCTGGGACGGCTGAAGCTGGCCTCCCTTGCCCTGCACGTGGAGGCACAGCGCCTGGCGCTGGACGAGGACAAGGGGCGGCTGATGGACGTGGCGATGGTCGATGCCAGGATCGACGAGATCGCCGGGGCCATGCGCGACACATTGCTGAACTGGCCGGCCCGGGTTGCCGGCCTGATCGCATCTGAACTCGGCCGAGACCCGCACATGGTGCAGACGGTGTTGCAGGAACACATCGAGGCGCTGTTGACGGAGACAGCCGATCGCCTGGACCCGCCCGGTTCCGATGCTGATCCGGCGGATCAGGACGCGCGATCATGATGTGATCGGATCGGCGCCAAAAACGCAACAACCCGATCGTGCTCGCCGCTTGGCTCCGCCGCGCCGCAGCGCAAATGGTCCATCACGCGGACGGCACCGGGCCCCGCGAGATGGAACAGCGGACCATGAGCACCACCCCGACCACCCTGCCGACCAACAACCTTTCCTGGGGCTTCCACGGTACGATCGCCCATCACGCCGATGCAGACGCCGCCTGGCCCTTGGCGATGGCGAGCATCGCGGCGGCGACTTCCTGCACGCCGGACGAAGTGCGCGACTTCCTCAACAGCCGGCACGGCCGGCACTTCGCCGACGACGTCGCCAACGGCCTCGCCACAGCCCAGCCGCTCAACGACGCGATCGCCGCCGCCACAACGCGGTGGATGGGATGGACCATCAGTCGCGCCACCGCCCGCCACACCGGCATCCCGCAGGGGCTGCCCTACCTGACCGGCTTCGTAATGCACGCCGCCATCGCCGCCGACAGCGAAGCCTACGACCCAACCTGACGCGCCACACCCCACGCACTGCCCCGCCCGGGCGCGCCCGGCGGGGCTTGGGGTGGTAGCAGGCGCCCGATGGTCGGGTGCCGCTACCAGGAGTCCCGAAGATGACCGACACCGTCACCAAGCTTTCTGACACCGCCCGCATCGTGCTCGCCCGCGCCGCGGAGCACCCGGAGCGGTTCGCATCCTTCCACAAGAAGCTGCCCAGCGCCGCACGCAACAAGGTGATCGACAGCCTGCTCAAACAGGGGCTGCTGGAGGAGACCGCCGGCGTCTTCCGCGACGCGTCGGTCACCGAGCAGGACGGTGGCATGCTGCTCACCACCCTGCGGATCACCGACGCCGGCTTCCGCGCCATCGGCACCGAGCCGCCCACGGCGCCACACGCGGCTTCTGCCGAGGCGATGGCACAGGAAGCCGCGGCGATCGCCGACGCCCTCGACGCCACGCCCACGGCGCCCGCCGGGGCCACCGGGCGCGACACCCTGCGCTACGCCGCCCAGGCGCTGCTCGACGCCTGGCGCGGCATCACCAGCCTGGACGCGACGGCAATCGCCGACGCCATGAACCCCGCCATCGCCCGCCTTGAGGCCGCCCTGGCGACGCCGGTGCCGCGCACCGGGCGGGCGCCGCGACAGGGCACCAAGCAGGAGCAGGTGCTCGCCATGCTTCGCCGCGCCGACGGCGCCAGCGGGCCGCAGATCGCCGAAGCCACCGGCTGGAACAGCAACACCGTCCGCGGCTTCCTCGCCGGCCTGAAAAAGAAGGGCATCCGTGTCGAGACCCTGGAGAGGGTCCGCATGGTCGGCCCGAACAAGGAGGGTGCGAAGGGGTCCTTCACCGTCTACCGCCTGGGCGCCTGATCCGCTCGCGGCGCACCGCGCCGCACCACCCAACCACGACATCCTGCGCCGGCATCACCAGGAGGGGATGCCGGCGCAGCGCGTTTCAACCCTCCATGGAACATCCCATGCCAGACACCAACATTCCGGCCGGCGTTGCCAACCCGGTCCAGGCCGAGCGTGCCCGCGTCGCCGCCATCACCGAGGTGACGACCCGCAGCCGCGGCTTCCTGCCAGTCGGCATTCTCGACCGGTTGCAGCAACGCGCCTTTGCCGATGGCTGGTCCCCCGACCGGCTCCGTGAGGCGCTGTGGTCGGTTGCCACCGGCGATGGCGCCGACCTGACCCGTCAGGTGCCGCCCGCCCGGCCTGCCGAGCCGGCCCCGAACGACCCGGCGGTCATCCGCGACGCCATGGCCGACGCAATCGCCGTGCGCGGCATGCACGGCTACGTGCCGGCCTCGCCGCGCCATGTCGAGTTCCTCGGCCTGCGGCCGATCCAGATGGCCGAGGCGCTGCTCAGACTGCGCGGCGAGCCGATCCCATCGCGTGATCCGCTGGTCATCGCCGAGCGCGCGCTGACCACCACCGCCGATTTCCCCGCGCTCCTGGCAGCCGCGGCGAACAAGATGCTGCTCGCCGGCTACGTTCCGGCCGCGCCGACCTACCGCACGGTGTTCCGCCGGCGCGATTTCCGCGACTTCCGTCCACACCACCATCTGCGTCTCGGCGACTTCCCTGCGCTTTCGCTGCTGCGCGAAGGCGGCGAAATCCAGGTCGGCACCATCAGCGAAAGCCGCGAGAGCATTCTGCTCTCGACCTTCGCGCGCCGTGTGCGCGTCACGCGACAGATGCTGGTGAACGATGACCTCGGTGCGTTCACCGACTTCGCGGCGATGATCGGCCGCAGGACTGCCGACTTCGAAAACGCCACCGCCTATGCGCTGCTGAACACCGCCACCGGTGACGGGCCGACGCTCGCCACCGGCAACGCACCGGTGTTCGCCACCGGCGTCAGCCGAGCGAACAAGGCCGCCACCGGTTCGGCGCTCGATCTCTCGTCCCTGGCCGCTGGTCGCGCAGCGATCATGCAGCAACGCAGCCTCGACGGCATGCCCATCGCCATCGGCGACCGCATGCGCCTGCTGGTCGGGCCCAATCTTGAACTGCCGGCGCGCCAGTTGACGGTCGTGGTGGACGCCGACCAGGTCGGCCGCGAGAACATCTTCGCCGGCATGATCGACCCGGTCGTCGAGCCGCTGATCCCGGCAAACCGATGGTACGTCTTCGCCGATCCTGAAACGGCACCTGTCTACGTCTACGGCCATCTCGATGGCGCCACGCAACCGCGCGTCACCACCGGTCCGGTGCAGGGCGTTGATGGTGTTGAGATCAGCGTCGTCTTCGACTTCGGCGTGGGTGCCGTCGACTGGCGCGGTGGCTGGTTCAATCCGGGGACCTGACGCAGCGGGCGGCTTCACGGGCGCGGCATGTTGGTGGTGTCCAATGTGCCGCGCATCTTCACGCCGCGCCGGGCGAGGTCCTATGCCGGCGGAACCGTCATGCGGGCGGGCGTTTGGGAACGCGCGGATCGGCGGCCCAGGTCGTGAAGGGGATTTCCAGGGTCAGGTGCGGCATCTCCCGCACCGCCTGGACTGATGCCTCCCGCAGGAAGACATGCCACGTCTCGAACTGCTCCGGTTGGCTCGACCGGAATGCCGCCGGCGACAGCAGGGCGAGGTTGGCCCCACCGTCCGGGTCGCGCACCGACCGGTAGCGGATCGCCTCAATCGCCGCGAGGCGGGCTGCGTCGGCAAGGTCCTGGCAGGGGCCGTAGTCGGTCGGATGGGTCCACAGCGCAGCATCGGCATCGAGCGCGGGAAGGGTCAGATCAATGGCCCGCCCGGTCGCGGCCGGAACCCGGAAGGCGGTGCGCTCCTGCGGGTTGGCCGGGCGCCGCGTGGCCGGAGAATCCAGGAAGAACAGCAGGCGGTAGAAGGCCTCCTCGGCCACCGCCGTCTCGACGCGTTCGGCGGCGTAGAAGCAGCCCTCCGGCTGGCGGGCGCGGCGAAACCGGCTGCCGGTCCGATAGGGAGCGTACCGGAACGGCGTCGCCAGCAGGTAATGCAGGCCGGCGCAGGCGGCAGGGATCGCCGGCTTGCCACCCTCCAGTTCGGCTTCGAGAATGGCCTGCTCATCCAGCGTATCGACCAGCTTCAGCGTGGCGACCCGGGACTGGCTCTCGACCACACGCCAGAGCGCACCGGACCAGGGCCGCGCCTCAGACGCGAGCGCGGGCGGCGTCCACATACTCGACCGCGGCGACCAGGCCGGTCACGCTCTGGACAAGGTTTCGCGGCACGCCCCCGAGCGCGTGGTTCGCCGCCACCATCCAGGACTGCCGCGAGGCCTCGTCCCCGCCGACGACGGCGTCGAGACCACGGAACAGGCGCACCAGCAGCAGCGCCAGTTCGTAGGGCTTGGTGTCGGCCTCCAGCATGGTGGCGCCGGTCCGCAAGCGGGAGGCGGTCGCCTCTGAGACACCAATCGTCCGGGCCAACGCGGCGCTGGACAACCCCAGCAACTCGGCCGCGCGGCACACCGCCTTGCTGACCACCGCCGACCGCTGATCCGGCGAGGCGGGCGGATTGGGTTGCTGGCGCACGGTTGTCTTTCTCATGAACGCTATGCCGCCTTGGATTGCACAGGAAAGATAATGCGTGCGAGTTCGCCAGACAAGGTACCGGCGCCGCCTTGCCGCTCGGGGCGCCAACCGCGCCTCGCCTCAGGGCCGTGCGATCCCAGCCGCCGCCAGCACCGAGAGGTCGGGCTCGCAGTAGCTCTCCGGCATCGCGTCAAGCTCGTCCAGGCTGCGCGGGAAGCTGAACACGCAGCGGTCGCTGCCGGCATAGCCGAGCACGCGGGCGACATTCTTCACCACCATCCGCGCCACCCGCGCCCCGGCCATCTCGGGGTCGCGGGCATTGCCGAGACGGGCCAGCGAAACGATCACCAGATGCACCGGCGTGGCCGCGGCGCCGGCGCTCACCGCGAAGTTGAAGCGGGCGGGCGGCAGGCGCATGTCCTCGGCGATCACCACGACATGCACGAAAGCTGCCGCGCTCTGCCAGTCGATGGCGCCGGCGATCGCCTGGAGCAGCGGTTCGCCGAGGAGCAGGTCGCCTGAGCGCGGCAGCCGGGAAAAATCGATCGCCGATTCGCCCAGGCGCAGCGGCGGCGCCAGCACCTCGGTGATGCGGCGCAGCGCCGGTGCCAGCCAGCTTCGGTCCGTCACACCCCGGTTGACCAGGAAGACGATGCCGCGCGGGCGCAAAAGCGACTCTCGGTCCGGCGGCTCGGCCTGCGCGGTGTATGCGAAGCCGGCCAGCAGCGCCGGCAAGGCGCGGCGGGGCCATTTGGCCAACCGGCCGGCGACCGGTAAAGCGTCGGCACCGAACCGGTCCCCCGAGGCGCGCATGGCTCCGATCCTGCATCTTTCGTTGTTGATGGTCGAGCCCGGGCGGGTCGATGCCACGGCCGGCGGGCGGGCCACCGATGCGCTGTGGTACGCCGATGCCGACGCCGCCGCCAGTGACGCGATCGCCGCACGCAACCGCGCCTGGGGCGCCTGCCTGGCGGAGGCGTTCCCGGGTCTCGCCCCGGCGCCGCGCGACGCCGCGGAGACGCTTGACGAGGTGGTGGACGACCGGCTTTCGGCCGAGGCGATGATTCGCCGCTACCACCGCTACGCCGTGCTGGAAGGCCCGTGGAACGACGGCATTCTGCGCGTGGCGCTCTATGACGGCGTGGCACGGCTCGATCTGCCGGTGCGCTGCCTCCCCCGGCGCCATCAGCCGGCGCTTGCGGCCACGCTGGAACCGGTTGTGCGCAAGGTGGCGGAGGTGACCGGCTTCACCCCATGGCTCGCCACCGGACCGGAAACGCCTGGCGGTGCCGTCGCCTGGGTCCTGGATCGCCACGGCAAGTGGCTCGCCCGCACCGCCCGCTCGGCGCGACGGGAGACCATGTTCGCGCGGTTCGGCCTCGCCAGTGCGACCGTGATGGGGCTGGCGGCCGCCGCGATTGCGGGATTCTTCCTGGCCGAGTCGGTGCGGACCGGCACGCCGATGGCGACCGCTGACCGCACCCGGCCGGCGACCTTCGTCACCGAGGCGCTGTTGCCGCCCACCGATATCCTTGGCCTGCTGCTGCGGTTCGCGCTGTCGGGGCGGGTGATCGGCGCAGAGGGGCCGGTGCGACTGGAAGTGTTCCGCGACGCCTATCTGCGCGCCGGACCGGGGGCGCGCTACACGGTGCTGCCAACGCGCGACCCCGCCGTGCCCTGGTTGCTGCTGACGACGTTGGAGCGTCAGGGCCCGGCGATCCCGCTCGGCCCAGTTGGTCTCGCGCCGTTGCCGCTGATGGCGGCGGTGATCTCGCCGGCGCTCTGGCTGCTGATGGTCGGCCTGCCGCTCTGGCGGGCCGGGCCGGTGCGCCGGTGGCGGGCGCGCGCCGGCGTGACGCGGACGTTGCTGTGGGTGGCTGGCGTCGGCGGGCTTCTGCTCGGCGCGCAGGCGCTGCGTGCTGGCTACGGGGGGTGATCCTCGTTCCGGAATTGTTTCATTCAGCGCCGGTGCGGGGTTGCATCCGCGCTCCTTCCGGCCAGCCTGGCGCTGGCCTCCGCCGCCGCGCGCTCGGCCCGCACCCCGGGCGACCAGCCGCAGGCCGCCATCCTGCTCGTCGACATCGACATGAAGGGCCTCGACGCATGACCGGGTTCGCCGCGCCCGGCGCCGTCGCTCCGGCGGTGCTGCCGGACACCTGGATCACGCCGCAGGGCATTGCGGTGTTCCGCGCCGCCAATGCCGGCTGGACGAGCGAGCCGTATGACGACCTGCCCAACATGCTGTGGCCGGCCCGCATGCTGGGTGACGTTGAACTGTCGCAGAGCGCCGTCGATGCCATTGGTGTCGGTGGCCGGGTGGCGCTGTCGGTCGGCGACATCAGCCTGTGGAACGGCGACGCGGCGCTTTCCACCGCTTCGCGCTACGGCACCGCCGACGGCCGTGCGATCGCCATCCGCGTTGCCGATGCCGTGCCGAGCCGGCCCGTTCTGCTTGGGGCGGATGGCGCCGTGCTGCTCGGCGATGACGGCTTTTCGCTCACCGCCCAGCATCCCGAATCCTCGCTGGCGGACGCGCCGGTCGTCTGGCGCGGCATGATCCGCACCGTCACCGCTGCGGCGTCGCAGGCCGCCACGGTGTCGGTGGTGGACGTCGCCGAGCGCCTGGCCACCCCGTTGCAGGCCAGCCGCTACGGCGGCACCGGCGGGCTGGACGGCGCGCTGGCGCTGAAGGACCAGCCGAAGCCGGTCTGCCTCGGCCAGGTATTCAACGCCGAGCCGGTCGCGCTCGGCAATGTCGATCTCGGCGACGGCGCGCTGCCCACCTACCAGACCAACTGGCGGGCGGTGGCAGCCCACGACGCGGTGCGCATCCGCGGCGTCGCGCAAACCGCGGTCGCCAGCACGCCGGCAGTCGGGCAATACCGTGACTGGCCGGCGCTCGGGGTGTTCCAGCTGGGCAGCACGCCGGACGGCACCGTCACCGCCGATGTGCGCGGTGACGCCGTCGGCGGCTACGCCAACAGCATCGCCGGCATCCTGCGCCGGCTGGTGACCTCGCTCGGCCCGCAACTTTCGGCCGACGAGTTGCACGCCGAAGCCTGGTCGTTCGCCGAGGGCGATCTGCCGGGCATCGCCGGCTGGTATCGCGGCACCTCCGACATCACCGCCTCGGATGCGGCCGAGCAGATCGTCGCCAGTTGCGGTGCAGTGCTCGCCGGCGGGCGCGGAGGCCAACTGCGCCTGTTCGATCCGCTGGCAGACGACCTGCCGCAGTTCGACATCCCGATGCCCTGGATCATCGACCTCCGCCCGCTCTCCCTGCCGGCGACGCTGCGGCCATTGCCGCGCGCCGTCGGGGTCGAGTGGCAGCGCAACTGGAAGCCGGTGCCCGACCTCGCCGGTTCGGTCGACGGTGCCGAACGCCAGCGACTGGCCGGCAACGCCTCGGGCCCGGCGCGGGCGGAGAGCGCCCTGGTCACGGCGCGCGTCGCCCAGCAGCGCGACATGCGCTTTGCCGGGCTCTACGCCACCGAGGCCGACGCGCTGGCCCGCGCCGAGAAATGGCGGCGCTGGATTGAGGCCGGCCCGAGGCTGTTCGAGATCCAGACCGACCGCTACCTGGGACAAATCGAGTGCGGCGACATCGGCCGGGTCACCTACCCGGCCTACGGGCTCGCCGCCGGCGCCCGCGGCGTGGTCGTCGCCTGGCGCGAGGCGCTGGCCGGGCGGCGTCTCACGCTCACCATCGCCACCCTGCCGGAGTCCTGACCATGGCCGGAGCCTTCCTGTGGGACGACCGGGTGGCGCAGGCGATCGCGCTCACCTCTGTCGGCGGCACGCCGGTCGCCTCCCTGCCGATGGCGAACCTGCTCGACCCGCAGCCGCGGCATCGCGCTCGCTGGCTGGGCGGGAGCGCGTCCATCCTGGTCGACTTCGGGGCGGACACTATTATAGAGGCCGCGGCGCTGATCTCCACCAACCTGCCGGATACGGCCACCGTCCGCTGGCGGGTCGGGCTGGCAGGGGCGCCGCTGTCGCCGGGCCTGGGCGCGGACGGGTTGGCATTCGACACCGGCGTGACCGACGCGGCGACCGGCGAGGACGCCGGCGGCAACGTCGTGCTGATCATGCCGGCGGCCGCCGGGCGGTACCTCCAGGTTGATGTGGCCGCCCCCGGTATCGGGTCGGTGGATATCGGACGGCTCGTCGCCGGGCCGCTCTGGCGGCTGGCGCACGGCCCAGCCTATGGGCTGCAGGAGGGGAGGGCGATTCTGGACCGGCGCGACCGCAATGCCTTGACCGGCGCGGAATTCCCGGTGCCGGCGCTCGCCAACCCACGCGTGGTGCGGTTCACCCTGCCGCTGCTGTCCACCGCCGAGATTCGCGGCGAACATCGACGCATGCTGCGGGCGTTGGGCGGCGCGGGCGAGGCGCTGTGGGTGCCGGAGGTCGGGCTGCCTCGCGATGAATTGAACGCACGGGCGGTGTGGGGTGCCGTGGCCGTGCCCAGCGAGGACGCCGCGGCGACGCGCGACAGCCCGGCCGCGTGGTCGCGGAGCTTGCGGATCGTCGAGCGGGTCTGACTCCCAGCAATCAGGTGAAAAAGTTGAGGGACGGCGCCAGCAGGCATATCTGGTGGAAGTCCATTCGCGAGCGCGAGCGGGCCGCAGGGGTTCTGCGGCAATCGCATGATTGGCAGCGAGCACAGGTCGCGCCGGCTTTGCGACAGGCTGCCGATCGCCAGCTTGAACGCCGGATCGCGGCAAACCGCGTCGCGGTCGTTGGCATCGGGGTGCCCGGCGCCGATCAGCGGGACGCATGAGCGGATCATCTCGGCGAGGCTGTGGTCCACCGAAGCGGGATCGCGCGTGTTCCCGATGCAGGCCGCCAACCGCTCGGCGATGCCGAGGCCGCGGTCGATCTCCGCGAGCAGCAGACCGAAGGTACCCGAGGTCAGCCGGCCGCCGTCGAAGGCGATATGGCCCGGCTTGCCACAGACCGGTGGCAAGCCGGCCAGATCAGCATTATCGTCCGGTATGGCGCGCGCACTCCGCTGCGGCATCGTGGTTCGGGTTCGACACCAGAGTCATGCACGTTTTCAGCGAGGTGGACAGCGACCGCCGCTCAGTTCAGCACAGACCGTGAATTATCCAGGCTAGAGTGATGCCAAAGCAGGACGAAAGTTTCCACAGAGAACGAAGCAGAGCCGAAGTAGGTGCCGCGTGACACCAGCCCACTCACCAGGTCGCGAACATGATCGCCACGACGACCGCCATGATCACGGTGCACAACCAACCCATCGCCCATAGCGCACGTGGCAGCACGAAACGACCCATCACGTCGCGCCGCATCGCCATGAGCATGATGATCGCCATCAGCGGCACCGCGACCACGCCGTTGATAACCGCCGACCAGAACAGCGCCCTGATGGGATCGATACCGACGAAGTTGATGCCAATGCCGACCAGCGTGGATATCGCGATCGTGCCATAGAAAGCCTTGGCGTCGAGTGGCTGGCGGTCGAGGCCCGTGGTCCAACCCAGCGCCTCGCCAATCGCGTAGGCGCCGGACCCGGCGAGTACGGGCACGGCGAGCAGGCCGATACCGATGATGCCCGCCGCGAATAGCGCGAACGTGAACACCCCGGCGATCGGCCGCAGCGCCTCTGCGGCCTGGGCTGAGGTCTGGATGTCCTTGATGCCGTGCGCGTTCAAGGTCGCCGCGGTGGCGACGATGATGAACAAGCTGATCACGTTAGAGTAGCCCATCCCGACATAGGTGTCCAAACGCATTCGCGCGATCTCCACTGGCGCCTGCTCCGGCGCATCTAGGAGCGCGTGCGCGGTGGGATCGATGCGCTGGTCCTCAACTTCCTGCGAGGCTTGCCAAAAGAAACAGTATGGCGTGATCGTCGTGCCCAGGACCGCGACAACGGTGACGACGTAATCCTTATTCAGGGAAAAAGTTGGGACGAAGGTGCTGTAGAGGACCGTCCCCCAGGGAACGTCCACTGCGAACGCGACCGCCACGTAAGCGAGCAGCACGAAACTACCCCATTTCAAGATCGATACGTAACGCTGGTAGCGGGAGAACACCTCGAGCCAGGTACAGCCGACGGCGACGCCCACGACATAGATTTCGACCGGTCCACCGATCAGCAGGTTCACCGCCGCAGCCATCGCGCCAAGATCGGCACCCAGATTGATCATGTTCGCGACCAACAGCAGCCCAACGATCGGAAAAAGCAACCAACGTGAGTAATGCGCGCGGATGTTTCCGGCGATGCCCTGGCCTGTGACGCGACCCATACGCGCGCTGATCTCCTGGATCGCTACCATCAACGGGAAGCAGAACAGCACCACCCAGCACATCGCGTAGCCGAACTGCGCGCCGGTCTGCGAGTAGGTGGCGATCCCGCTCGGATCGTCGTCGGACGCGCCGGTGATCAGTCCCGGTCCAAACTGGCCGAGCAACCCCTTGTGCGCTGTGTGGTTGGCGGCGCGGCGCCGCGCGATGCGGGCCGCCAGCACGGGGATGGGAGCGGCGTCGGTGCTGGTGTCGGTCATTGAGTGCGCTCCGCGCTCAGTTGCGGCAAATCTTAGGAATCCCCTCATTTTTGACACGGCGTCCGACATAAGCACTTTGGCGGGGCGACCGGCGACTTGTCCATTGCTTTCGCTCACACAGAAGCCGCGAGACAATGCGGGTGGACCGAGCGCGACGCCCAACGGAAGCATGGCGTTCACTCCAACAGCTCCAGCCCAACATATTGAAATAGAGGACAAAAATGAGGGCGTGGCTGATGTGTAGTGCTGACCGGCAATCCATCGTGGTCGCGCTCGGCTTGGCTGGAGTTCTCGATCTGGCGGCCTGCTCTAGCCTCAATGATCCCACCACGGTGTCAAACGGCGTCGAACATTGACCCCCGATTGGCTGGATTCGACCTGAGCGAACCTCCAGCGCAACGCGGCCATCCATCTCGCTTGGCAGGAGCCGCGGTCGATCAGTGGCTGCGGTCCAGAAGCCAAAAGGCGGCGATCCGCCGCGCGGCGGACAGGCCGGCATTCACCACCCACGGACCCGTATGGCCGCTCCCGGGCGCGCCGGGATCAACCGGAAATCCATGACCGATGCCCGGAATGGTCCACAGCTCCACTGCGGGCGGCCGACCAGGGCGACCCCACGCGCGACGCCGATGTCCTGCCGTCAGCTCGTCGGTCCCGGGCACCGCGTCGTGGCCATGTAATTCGCTCCACTGCGCCGCGAGCGCATCGGCGTTCGCCGGCTCGACGGTGCGATCACGGCTGCCTTGCCAGATCGAGATGCGCGGCCACACCTTTCGCGATCGGGCCAGCGTCACCTCACGGACGTCGCCGGCGAGCGCCTGCCGTGACCGCGACGTATCCGCCCGCCGCATGTGGAGGATCGCCCCGATCTGGGTTTTGGCGCAGCCGACCGGCATGCCCGCGACAACGGCCCCTGCCGCGAATATCGCAGGATAGGCGGCCAGCATCGCAGCGGCCATGCCGCCGCCTGCGGAAAATCCGACAATGAAGACCCGCTTGGGATCGGACGAGTAGCGTGCGACCGCGACGCGCAGCATCTGGCGGATCGACATCGCCTCGCCACTGCTGCGCCGGACGTCATCGGGGCGGAACCAGTTGAAGCAACGGCCTCGATTGTTATCGTGAACCTGTTCCGGAAGCAGCAGGGAGAATCCTAATTCGTCCGCTAGTGCGAGCCAACCGGACTCGGAGGCAAAGGCCGCAGCCTGCTGGCCGCAGCCGTGCAGGACGACGACCAGTGGCCGGCCCGCAGGCAGCCGAGCGCGGGCATGCACCAGCATCCTCAGTGCGCCGGGATTGGATCCGAACGCCACAACTTCCGACACGCCGGCCAGCGCCACCCGGTCCCGCAGCGCGCGCCGGATCATGCCGCCCGGTATTGTCGCCCGAGCTGGCAGTTTTCGCGAAAACAACATGTCAAGCGAACCGATGCTTACGCAGCGATAAGGGGTGCGCCGCTTATCGTTGCCGCTTGGGCGTGATGGCGGCAAGCCATGCGCGCGTCCAGACGTGGGCGGTGTCTTTCGCCAGCGCCGCGCCCTGCCGCTTCGCGGCTGCCGTGGCGTGGCCGCGGGCGCGGTTTGCGGCCGCGTTCGCCCCGCTAAGCCACATGCTCATAAACGGGTTCTTTTTCGTCCACGGGTTCGACACGACGCTCACTTTGTATTGGCACCCGCAGCCCGGGCCGACTTTCAAACGAGCGCGTCCGTGACGTTGCCAGGCAGCTGGCGATCACCCGTGAACATCACGTTGCTGGCCACCCAGAGCCGCTGCCGCGCACGCGATGAAGGCGCCAATCAGCATGGCCAAACCCGTGAAGATCGTGAGTGTCGCTCCGGCCTTGCGTGCTGCGTCGGCAGCCTGCTGCAGTTTGACCTCCGCCGTCTTTGCATCAGCGATGGCCTGGTCAACCCGCTTTGCCGATTCATCCGCCGCGACCCCTGTGTGGGCTGACACAAGCTGCGCCACATACTTCTTGTCGGCGGCGGGGACGTCTCCGGTCGCCAGACCGTTCAGAATGATCTGGCCGATTTGAGCCTTGGCATCGGCGTCCGCGCCAGCCGCATTCGGACGATCGGTGCGGAACAGGCGGTCGAGCAGATAGGTGCTCGGTCCCGCGGCCAGTGCGACGGATTGCATCGTGCCGTTGGCGGCGCCACCCGCGACGCCCGTGGCGATGGCGGCGGTCCCGCTGACCACGAATGCCGCCGTACTGGTGACGATCACCGCTCCGACCACGGACGCCACCGCCCACGACAAGAAGCCGTTGGCAGTGTCACGAAAGAACACCTCATGCGTGTGCAGTCCGGCCCATTTCGTGCGAAGCCGGCCCGTCAAATAGCCACCCAAACCCGACGCCAGCCAATGCATGACGATCAGCCATATGCCCGTCATCACCGTGACCGTAGTGACAGACGCACCGGTGTTGGGCCATGGCGAGACCGAGGCCAGACCAAGCCCCGAGCCAAGGGTCAACAGCAGCACGGCCAGTGCCACCGAGGCGAACGCACCGCCGATAATGGCAGGCCAGGCGACACCCGAGGCTGAGGATTCGACCACGGAGCGTTGGTCCACAGAACCGCCGGCTGCGCCGGTCATTGGCGTATCAGGCATGATGTTTTTCCGCTCCGCTCAGTGCCAGAACAGCGCAAGCAGAATAATGATTGGAATTGGCACCCCGAGTAATAACAACAAGATAGACCGCCCCATTGGAGCCTCCATTGATTATACGCGCACACCGGAAATGCCCTGAGCCAGGATTGACTCCTTCCTGGGCAATCCTGCGGCACTATCGTTTCAGCGCGTCCTTACAAGCCGCCGGCGGCGTTCTGGACCTTGCCTTCGGCCTTGTCGCTCTTGCCATCGGCCGTTAACTTGGCGTCGCCGAGCACCTTGCCGGCCGCTTCTTTGATGGCGCCCTTGCTCTCCTTGGCCGCCCCAGCGATACGATCCTTGTCCATGTCGTCGTCACTGCCTTTGTTGATGTCTTCGCGGGAAACTCTTGTGGCGGTGGCCGCGCAGGTGCTGATCGGCGTTGCTCGTGCACTCAGCGAGGGGTGATCAATGTCGCTGAAAAGCTGTATCGCCGAGCACACAACCTTCTGTCTGTCGGGCCATCGCCACAAGCCGTGGATGTTCTGTTACGCCCAGTAGCTAGGCGTCTTGTAGTAGCTATCTACTTTTCGGCCGTAGTCGGGCGTCCAGGCGACCTGCGAACCGCGATCATAGTTAGGCGCATCTTCCAGCACCTTCTTGTCCAGATTGACGACGTAACCGCCCTTCTGCGCGTCGTACTTGAGCGTCGCCCACGGCAGCGGATGGAATTTCTCGCCCATTCCGAGGAAGCCGCCGAACGACATCACGGCATAGATCGCGCGACCGCTGGCCTTGTCGATCATGATGTCATCAATGGTGCCGAGGTTGTCTCCCGCCGGATTATAGACGTTCGTGCCCTTCACCTTGTCAGCGGCGATGAGCGACCCGGAGGTAATCGAAGCGGCTTCGGACATGGCTAAACTCCTTTGCATGACGAGGGCATCGCCAGATCCTAAACTGACGAGCCGAATCTAGTTGGGGATTCGCCTTTTGCGCGAATGACCCAGCCGAAGTAACGGTATCCCCAAGTGATCCTGCGAAGACAGCTTCGGAAACTACTCAGTCCCGTTCGGCCTGATCAACTCCGCCCCGCGTTTGTCTTGGATTGGGACAGCGGAGTTGCGGCGTTCGTAACAACTTATCTCGTCGGTGAATGCCGGCAAACTGCTGCGCGTTGCAGTTGATAGTGAATCCACTACAGCGCGAAGCAGTTGTTGGATTGCATACGTTGTGCATCGGCGCCCAAAGCCGTGCGGGTGTTTCTGGCCGGCCGCGCCGACGAACTGGCCGAGGCGTTCACCAAGAACGAGTCCGGCAAGAACGCTGACCGGCCCCAGCTCGCCCGGGCGCTTGATGCTTGCCGCCTCACCGGCGGCGTGCTGGTCATCGCCAAGCTCGACCGCCTTCAACATGGCGCTATTGGCATGAGTGTTTTCCGAGCCTGCCTCCAGAGTCTATTTTTGCTATCCTGGTACTTTGCGAGGGTGACGCATGCCAGATAATGTGACCAGGACCTGCATAGATTTGCCACGCATCGCCCGGCGGCAGGCTGTCCAACAGCGTCTGCCGCGGCATATCGGCTTCATCCCCGACGGTAACCGTCGCTGGGCCATAGAGCGCGGACTGGCGCGCGAGGCCGGCTATGCGCATGGCATCGACCCCGGTCTGCAGCTCTTCGAAACCTGCCGCGATCTCGGAATCGAGGAGGTGTCGGTCTATGGATTTACCCAGGATAACACGCACCGCCCATCGGCACAGACGCGGCAATTCCGCGAGGCATGCACCAGCGTCGCGGTGGAGATCGCGCGCCGCGGTTCATCCCTGCTGGTACTTGGCGACGACACCTCAACCCATTTTCCGACGTCATTGAAGCCGTTCGTTACCCGCCAGGGCACGGGGATCAAGGTCAATTTGCTGGTCAACTACGGCTGGGAATGGGATCTGGACGGGTTGCGGCAGGGACGCCTGCGCTCGCATCAAGTCTCGCGAATCGATCTTATTGTCCGCTGGGGCGGCGGCCGGCGCCTGAGCGGATTCCTGCCGGCCCAATCCGTCTATGCGGATTTTTTTGTAATCGATGATTACTGGCCGGATTTTGAGCCGGTACATCTTGACCAGGCGCTGAAATGGTTCGCGCAGCAGGATCGCACGCTCGGAGGGTAGGCGATTTCCATCCACCCGGACGCTGCGTTGCGGGTGATCGACGCACGCAGTTGACCCCGACAAATTCTAAGTTGGGTGGTCCGGCAGGCCGGAGATCGTGCCGAAAAATGGATTTCTGAGAGCAACTTCCTATCGTTGACTGTAACGTCAGCCACCCGCCGCGTCCGGCAGGCGGCGGTGGAATTCATCGACCAGATGCTTAATGGCGACGTGCTGCCCGAGTTCGAGCCCGCTGGCGTCATGTCATGTTTAAAGCCGACATGGGCACTCAGGCGATCGAGCATCTGGATGATCTGTGTTGCCTGCCGCTCGGTCCGCAGGTTGACCTGCAGATCAAGATGATCGCGCCGAGCGACGATGACACTTATGGGGGACATGGATTGGCCTGGGCAAGCGTCTCCAACTCGACCGGCAGGCTGGCGAGGTTCACCTCGCCCGACCGCGCAGGGGCCGCTGACAACAGGTCCGGCACAATGTTCGGGTCGCCGAACGGACCGGTGATCCGCACCGGCACATCGAGCGCGAAGAACCCGGTCGAGGTGGGATCGCTGTGCAGCCGGAGATCCAGCAGCCGCCGGTTGAGGTCGATCCGACCGCCGCCGGTGATCATGCCTTCGGAACTGTGCAGCCGCAGCGGTGAGGCGAACCCCACGCCGTTGCGCAGATCGGTGACCGCGAGCAGGCAGGAGATCCGGGCGGTGCCCTTTCCCTTGCGGAACATCCGCCGCAGATCGGTGGAGGCGAGTTCCAGAAGAGCACGTGCCACACGGCCGTCATGCAGGGTGAGAACGCCGCTGATGCGGCTCGCCTTCAGCCCGTCCGGCACGGTCGTTCCGGTCATGACGATCGCTGCGTGGCCATCGAGATGGCCCCACAGCATCGGCGGTCCCTCATGCAGGAGCCGGACGACCTCCTGCAGGTCCGCCGCCGTGACCGCCGCGTTCGCGGATACCCGGGTGCCGTTGCCGGCAGGCTCCGCGGATGCCCAAACCTTCGCCTTTCCTCCGACCAGCCCCAGCGACATGTCGTGCAGCACGAGGCGCCCCGGCGCCAGTTCGGCGTGCAGGGCCAGGTCGGTGATCCGCAGCGCGCCGTAGGTGCCTGCCGTGGCGGCGATCCTGGCATCGACAAGCATGTCCGGATCGGCCTCGACCGTCGGCAGATCGTAGCGGCCGCTTGAGCCACCCAGCTTCAGAGGTTCTGTTGCAAACTCAGCTGGAGAGCCGAGCGTGGGCTTGCGGCGGGGTTTGGTCAGGCGGCGCACTGGAACAGTTCAGCGACGAAGGCTGCCTGAGCCTTCATGTCGCGGCCGCCGATCTTCCG
>Ga0302319_10006219_pt1 | contig 23750 bp, 17 predicted proteins | sample Bog_T0_2_FD_203319 | JGI IMG/M metagenome (GOLD analysis project Ga0302319, IMG submission 203319) | Peat permafrost microbial communities from Stordalen Mire near Abisko, Sweden - Bog_T0_2 | ecosystem: Environmental > Terrestrial > Soil > Wetlands > Peat | place: Sweden: Abisko, Stordalen Mire...
GACTCGACCAGATCGATAATCCGGCAATCGCCATCCAGGTAGATCAGATCCAGCGGAACTGCATTCCTGGCATCGGGGATCCCTCTGAACGGCATCAACCAGAGCCCTTCTCCGGACTGGAGAGCGAGCGATGCCATCTTCTCCGTGAGCTCCGCGCCGGCCCAATCGACGGCAGCGACCTCAAGGCCGAGAAAGCATTCTCGTGTCTGGTTGTACGCGCAAATCTTCCGTGATCCCATGTAGCCTCTTGCCCCTGGTGCGTACTCGGTAATCGGGCGAATTTCCAATGTCCCGGCTTTCAATTCGATTTTTTCAGTCAAGTCCATTCAAGCAAATCCTGCTTCTTAAGAACACCACGGCTTGAAGCTGCTCCCCGTCGTCAGGCACCGAGCATGCCTGCAGAAAATCGGTACGGGGGCGCACTTCGCCGCAGCCGCTGGTGAAATAGAAATCAGAGACACCCTCCGTCATCGCGGCGAGTTCTGAAGCCCAGCGAAAGTCTTGCAGTTTCCGGCGCCCCTCGTCATTCCTGAATCCCCCTTCTACTTCACCCGCGTACGGCGGCGCTGAATCAGAATGATCAACACGATGACAAACAAAACACCCGAGACCACTTGAATGATGGTGGTACTGTCCATGGCATCCCCCTTTCTCTCAAATCAAAAAAACTTCATGCGCTCCGCTCCTTTTTGGGGATACGGTTTTGCGCGAATACAAATCTTCGATATCTCCATCCCGGCCTGCCAAAAGGCGATGCAACGAAGTCGAATCGGTCGCGACGCGCCGGGGAGAGAACCTACCCTACTTCACCCGGGTGCGGCGCCTCTGAATCAGGACGACAAGCACAATGACAAACAACACGCCCGAGACAATCTGGATGATCGTGGTACTGTCCATGAGATCCCCCTTTCTGAGTTACTTGCTTCCCTTTGTTTCCTGCCAGAACCGAAAATGCCTCCAATCGGCGGCAAACAGATTGGTGCGCGCTTCCTGGCTCGCGCGCCCAGGCTCGACGAGAAGGGCCGACACTACAACAAAGAAAACGCCCGCGATGACCTGATTCGCCGTTGTACTGTCCAACTCGAACTTTCCCTCCCTCAATGGTTGAATGTGGTTGTAAACGCATCGAACATCATGATGGCCGCCGGACCCAGAACCACGACAAAGAGCGCCGGAAAAATGAAAAACACCAGCGGGAAAATCAGCTTGATGGTGGTCTTGGCGGCTGCCTCCTCCACCTGCTGGACCCGTTGCGTTCTGAGTGTATCGGAATGAATGCGCAATGTCTTGGCGATGCTGGTTCCAAACTGTTCCGATTGAACCAGCATCGAAGTCAGGTTGCGCACGCTCTCAACACCGGTGCGGTCTGACATGTGCTTCCAGGTATCGGAACGGGGACGGCCGGCGCGTTGCTCGAGCACCACGACCATCAATTCATCGCATAGCTCCGGCTGCGCCAGCTTCAGCTCCTCGGCGGTGCGGGAGGTCGCCTGATCCAGGCTCAGTCCGGCCTCGATGCAGATGATGAGAAGGTCGAGCACGTCGGGAAGCCCACGGCGGATTTTGGCTTGCCGTTTTTTTATCAGGTGACCCAGCCAAAAATCCGGTATGAGGAATCCCAGGCCCAGGCCTATGGCGAGCACAAAAAAGGGATTCATTTTTACCAACCCGGTAACCCAACCAATGGAACACAAGAGCAGGGGAACCAATACCTTGAAACCGTAGAATGTTTTGGCCGCGGAGTCTTCGCGATAGCCGGCGCGGATGAGGCGCTGCTTCATCACCGATTGCTCCGCCTGGCTCTTGGGAAGCACGCTCTCGAAGTGCTCCACCACCCCGCCGAGTGAGAAGCCCGATTCCTGAATGGAGCTCAAGATGCCCTTCGACTTGGGGCGTGGATTGATCACCTCGGAGATGCGCTGAATCATCGCCTCGCGATAAAACAGGATCAAACCGCCGGCCGCAATCAGAACGAACATCGAAGCAAAAGCAAAAACCACCCAACCCATAGTTCCCCTTCTAAACGTCCATGTCCACAATCTGCCGAATGATGAAGCCACCGATCACAATCATGATGCAGGATGCCCAGAGCAGTTTTTTTCCGACTGCTGTTGTCCACAAGATGCTCATCATCTCGGGGTTGATCCAATACAGAGCGAACGCCAGCACGATGGGAAGCAGCGTAAGCACCCACCCGGTCATGCGGCCCTGAGCTGTGTGCACGGCAACCTGCCGCTTGAGCCGAAACCGTTCGCGGATCACATGCGAAGTCTTTTCGAGCACCTCGGCGAGGTTTCCCCCGCTTTCCTTCTGGATCATGATTGCGGTAGCGACGATTCTAAGGTCCTGGATTGGGACACGGTTTACCAGGTTGTCCATTGCGGTCTTCAGTTCGAGGCCATAATTCTGCTCCTCGAAAGTAACCTTGAATTCGCTCTGGACGGGTTCGCCGCATTCCCTGGACACCAGGCCCATGGCGGCGATCAGGCTGTGGCCCGCGCGAAGGGCGCTCACCATCAAGTCGAGCGCTTCCGGCAGAACCTGGACGAATTTGTTGAATCGCCTGCCGCGCTTGTTGAATACCCACCAAAGCGGCAGGAAACCAGCCACCAGCCCCACCGGGAGCGCCACAAAAATCAGTCCGGATTTCCAGTAAATGCCATATGCCACGGCCACAAACAAAAAGCACATAGCGGAAATCAGGCCGCCGGCGGTCCACTTCAGGTCTGCCTGGGTCAGCAACTGCTGCAGCATTGGCGCCAATTCCAACTGAAGCAGCTTCTTATTGAGCCATGGGATCGTGCTGAGCAGTTCCGACTTGCGCAGATTTACGATCTGATCACGGGTGGCCGGACTGTCGGTGGCCAGAGCCGAGTCGAGTGTGGCCAGCATTTGCTTGGCCTTTTGAGAAGAAGGACTTGCAGTCGCCATTCCCAGCAGGACGACAACCGCAAACGCGCCCAGAAAAACCAAGCCAAAAACAAGTGCCATTTTCCGTCGACCTCCCTTCTCCTCAGTTGACCAGTGTTTCGCGCTCGAAAAGGCTGGGCGGCAGAATGATACCCGACACGCGCAGCCGGTCGAGGAACCGGGGGCGGATACGGGTTGGCTGGAACACTCCAATCACCTTGCCGTCCGGACCAATCCCCTTCTTGGTAAACGAGAAAATCTCCTGCATGCTGATTACGTTCTCTTCCATCCCGGTAATTTCGGTGATGCTGGTAATTTTTCGAGTGCCATCGCTCATGCGGGCAGCCTGCACAACAATGGTTACGGCTGACGCGATCTGCTGCCGAACCGACTTTTCCGGCATGTTCATATTGCCCATGGCAACCATCGATTCCAGACGGGCGATTGCGTCGCGGGGGGTGTTGGCGTGAATGGTGGTCATCGAGCCCTCGTGGCCGGTGTTCATGGCTTGCAGCATGTCGAAGGCTTCCTCGCCGCGTATCTCGCCCATGATGATCCTGTCGGGGCGCATACGCAGGCAGTTGATGAGCAATTGGCGCTGGCGAATGGCTCCCTGTCCTTCAATGTTGGGGGGACGCGTCTCCAGGCGTACGATGTTTTCCTGGGCCAGGCGGAGTTCGGCGGCGTCTTCAATGGTCACCAGGCGCTCGCTGTTGGGAATGTACTGCGACAGGATGTTCAAAAACGTGGTTTTGCCGGAGCCTGTGCCGCCGGAGATGACGACACTGATCTTGGCCTTGACGGCGGAGGCCAGCACTTCCATCATCTCCGCCGAAATGCTCTTCAGCGTTACCAGTTGGTTGGCGGCCAGGGGGCCTGTTCCGAAGCGGCGAATGGACAGCGATGGCCCGTCGAGCGCCAGCGGGGGAATGATGGCATTCACGCGCGATCCGTCGGGCAGGCGCGCATCGACCATGGGTGAAGACTCGTCCACTCGGCGGCCAACGCGCGAAACAATGCGGTCGATGATCTGCAGCAGGTGGCGATCGTCGCGAAACGACGTATTCACCCTCGAAAGCAGTCCGCCTTTTTCAACGAATACATGATCCTTGTCGTTGACGAGGATGTCTGAGATCTTTGGATCGCGAAGCAGGGGCTCGAGCGGTCCCAGGCCAAAAACCTCGTCGAGCAGATCGGCCTGAATCCTCTCCTGCTCCTCAAAGTTCAGCGGCACCCGCTGGTCGGTAATAATCTCCTTGACGATCCCGGAGACAGCCTGGCGGGCCTGGCTGGAATTGACGCGCGACAGCTTCTCCAGATCCAGTTTGGAGATCAGGGTCCGGTGAATTTCCGCTTTGTACTTTTCCAGATTCAGCAGTTCCACGTAATGCCTTCCATTCTGTCAAGACGTTCCTGATGGGAGCTAACCGCCAAACAGGCTGAAGCCTTTCTTTTTCGGTGGTGCAGCGGGTTCGCCGCATACCGACCTGGCCATCTGGCGGATCAGACGCGAAATGGGCGAATCCGTCAGCGCCAGCGGAGTTGCGGTGTTCTGCATTTGCCGCACCGCGGCATAATCGTTGGGAATCTTCCAGGTGGCCGGCCGGGTGAGCGCTTTGGTAATGTGCTCATCGGCAACCCCAAGCGAACGCGGACCGTACCGGTTGAGCACGATCTCCAGTTTCGGACCACCGGAGTTGAAAAACTGGCTGATGAGCCGGTTCGAGTTGCGCAGTTCGGTGATCGCAGCCTGGGTAATCAGGTAGATGGTGAAAGCATCCTTGAACAGAACAGTGCCTGTCAGGTCGAGTCTCGATCCCATGTCCACCACGACGTTATCGAACTCCTGGCGCGCCACCGTCAAAAGCTTGTCGACGGCCTGGTTGGAAATCTCGAACTGAGAAAACTTGCCCGGTGCGGCAAGCACCGACAGGCCGGAGCTGTGCTTGGTCAGCAGCTTGGAGAGAAAACTCCCGTCGAGCCGGCTGGAATCCTGAAGAGCGTTGACGGTCGAATACTCGGCGACGATGCCGAGGTTCAGCGCTGCGTCTCCCAATGGCAGATCGAGATCGATCAGCAGAGTGCTTTGGCCGGAATCCTGGGCCAGTGCGACCGCAAAATTGCAGGCCAGCGTGGTGACTCCCGAGCCGCCCTTGGCGCCTAGAAACACCAGCAGCTTGCCGCCGGCTTTCTTGTCGGCCTTAGGAGCCGGCTTGCGCGCCGAAGCCCGCACCAGCGCCTCGGCCATGGTGACCTTCGAGAAGGGCATGGTGAGAAACTCGCGCGCTCCGGCCCTCATGCAGCGCACCAGCAGGTCCGGATCGGCCTTTGACGAATACACCATTACCGTTGCCTGGCTCTTGGCGCAAATGCTCTCCACCAATTCCAGCGCGTATTCAGGGTTGCTGTCCAGGTCGATGATGAAAGCATCGTAATGCTGCTCGAGCAGTCGGGGAACATCGTCCAGACCAGGCGGATAGAACGAAAACTCCCTCACATCGGTTCCGCGGGTTCCGGCCAGGGCAATCACAGCCGCACTGCGCCGATCCTCGTCCGGGCCGATCAGTGCAATGATCATTGCGTCGGCGCCGAACGATTCGGGGTATTGAGTATCGAGGTTCGGGAAAAAGTCTGACATTGCGTTTCTGTTGCTCCCTGTTGCCTTCAGTCTTCCCGGCGGTTCAACTTCTTCAAATCGAAAATTCGTGCTCCGCATTTCGCACTTCCCGGCATTCAATGTGGAATCGCAAAAAACGAAAGCAGCGTTCCAACGGCGATGGCGGGAGCATAAGGCATTTTACGCTTGAGCGGATCTATTTCAACCGGCTCCGGATTCCCACTCACTTCGCCATCCTCTCCGCCGACACGTTTGCGCACCGCCTTGATGGCCTTTTTCAGATAAACAAAAAACACCAGCCAGACAAGGACCATGATTCCCCCTGCCATGGCAGTAAATACCAGCGAAAGCAGCAACTGGTGCGGCCAAATCCACGCCCCGAGCCCTGCGCAAAGTTTCACATCGCCCGCGCCCATCCCACCCATAAAGAAAAGTACGCCGTAGACCAGCAGGCCAAGTCCCAGTCCGGCGAAACTCTGCCCGATTCCGTGCCAACCATGAAGCCATCCAGAGGCCGCGATTCCCGCCACTAAGAAAGGCAGCACCAGCCAGTTCGGAATCCGCCGGCTGCGCAGATCCGTGAACGTCGCCACGGCCAGTACCATCAGTGTCGGCCACCAAGCGAACGAATGGATCCCCATGCCCTTCCCCCTCCGGATTTCCATGCGCTTCCCTCAAAACATCTAACAGCCATTTCTCTTGAGGCAAACCAGCTTGAAATCAGTTGCTTAACGTCGCTCATCCCCCAGCCTGTGTACACGAATGTTTACGAGCGCCTCTGTTCAGTGAAGTGGACCGTATACACCGTCTCAGACTACACCCTGCGCCACTCAAGCTGGACTGCCGCAATTGCGTAGCCGGATAATGTACGAGATTACAGGCTCCAGGCCGTCGATGAAAAGCGCACAATCGCTCGATTGGCATTGGCTGAACCGAGTCCGTTACCATTGCGGCTTTTTCGTTCACCCGCCTCAGCCGAATCCTCTCCAGCCGCTCGAGGCACCTCCTGTCCATCACCGACACTGCCCCAATAATGGTTGCAATTGTATTGCCACTCGACTGAAAACGATGCAGCAAGAGCGCCTACTCCTCCAATTTGCAGAAAATCAATGGTACCTATCGTAACGTTACTACAGTACTTCATCGCGTGCAATTCTGTTCTTGCAATACCCACTCGCGCCCTGTCGAGTTCCGGCGACAACATTACCGTTCTCGACCTGTGCCGCGCATCTTGCTAAAAATAAATGCGTTAACAAGAGTCTTGACCATTACCGGAACGGCTAAGCGTTGATCGGAGTTCGGCAATCCTTGCTCGACAGCTTCTTTTCAACCCTGTTCAAGTGTTTACAGTAATGGCACTATGAAGTGCCATATTACAAAGGTGGCATTGACGTGGCACAGTTGAGGCACTAACCTCATTCATACGAACCGCTCAGAGCTTTGGCGCACCTTTCTCCCAAGAGTACTCACCGGCTTTTCGAAACTGGGCGGGATTCGGTTGGCTGTGTGTCGGCACGCCATCATAGTCCGCCACACAATTTCTGTTTCCTGTCACCCCTGACATATAACGCCAAGGTGGCATTGCCATTGTTGGCTGGAATCACGATCATGGTGACAACCGATCGCTTCGCCGGCGATGGAGTCTGGCGGAGGGCCATGAAAGAGTTCTCCCAGAAATGATCAAAATCGGACTGTATTCGGAAGACCGCACCCTTCACCCGCTGCTTTCCTCCACGCTCGGAAAGGAGTTCCAGGTCGCTCTGGAGTCCGATGAAGCTGGAATGAGCCTACTGCTTTCCTCCGGCGCATGCGATGTCTTGATTCTCGATCTGAACTCGAGTCGCGAGTCGTTCCAGGACAGGATCGAGTTCTCCCGGCGTCTGATCGCAACCAATATTCCCGCTGTGGTGCTGGCCGACGACTCCCTCCGTTTGACCGCACAGGAACTGGTTGATCTGGGAGCTCTGGGCTACTGTCGCAAGCCGCCCTCGATTCGGGATATCAAGACCTTGCTCGGCCGGGCGTTCGAATCCTCCTCGATCATCAAGCAGCCAGTTCAGTCCCTGCAGCGTCCCGTGGAGAAAGCCGCCGCTTGCGACCAGTTGCTCGGGACCAGTGCGCAAATGCAGCGCGTTTTTCAGCTTGTGCGCCGGGTAACCAACCTGAATGCCTCGGTGCTGGTAACTGGCGAAAGCGGCACCGGCAAGGAACTGATAGCCCGCGCCATTCACAATCTTGGATCCCGTTCCAACCGTCCTTTTGTAGCAGTATCGTGTGGCGCAATTCCTGAGACGCTGATTGAAGCCGAACTGTTCGGACATGAAAAGGGCGCCTTTACCGGAACCGTGGGATCGCGCGAAGGTTACTTCGAGCAGGCCGGTGACGGGACGCTGTTCCTGGATGAAATCGGGGACCTGAGTCTGTTTACGCAGGTCAAGCTCCTGCGAGTGCTGCAGCAAATGGAGTTCAGCCGCCTCGGCAGCAGCCGGCTTATCCCCTTGCGGGCGCGCCTGATCTTCGCCACGCACCAGGATCTTGACAAGCTTGTAGCCGAGGGCAAATTCCGCCAGGATCTTTTCTATCGCATCAACGTCATGCGCATCGAAGCGCCTCCGCTCCAGGATCATCCGGAAGATATTCCCACCATCGCGCGGCATTTTCTCCGCCGCTACTCCGAGATGTTTCAAAAGCCGATGGAGGATTTCGATCCGGAAGCGCTCACCATGCTCCAGGATTATCCGTGGCCCGGAAACGTGCGCGAACTGGAAAATGTGATTCAGAGAGCGATCATTCTGGCCACTGAAACCAACATTCGCGCCGAAGACCTGACCCTGCCCATCCAGGAAGACGACGGGGCCGATCTTGACGATGTGGTAAATATTGCCGACTATCAGCCCGTCAATTCTTTTGAGCGGCAGCTTCGCGAATACAAGATCAAACTGGCCGTCTCGGCTGTTCGCGAGAACAACGGCAACAAGACGCTTGCCGCACGGAGCCTTTGCATCTCCAGGGCCTACCTGCACCGGTTGATCCGGCTTGCCGAGCCAGAGCCGCTCTTCGAAAGTGACCGGGGCAAGCGGGTAACCGCCTGAACACCGAATCCGCGATCACCCCGGAAAGGTACGCTTCCTTGCCTGTCAGGTTTCTGCATCGCGTGTTTTCGTTCCCGACGATGATCGCGTGCCTGCTCTCCGTCCTTGCTGTGTGCACCGTGCGGTCCAGGTTCGACGACCCCGATATGTGGTGGCACCTCAAGAATGGCGAGATTATCTTCACCACCCACACCATTCCGCTTGCCGATATCTTCTCCTACACCAGCAACCATCAGGCTCTTGTGCCTCAGGAATGGCTTTCGCAGTTGGCCATTTACAGCGCTTACAGGTGCGGTGGCTTTTCCGGCCTCATGCTCTTGCTGTGCCTTCTGGCCTCGGCTCTTCTCGTCGGTGGTTATCTGCTTTGCCGGCTTTACTCGGGAAACGCCAAAGTGGCCTTTTCCGGCGCAATGGCCATCTGGTTCTTCGGGACCATCGGCTTTGCCATTCGCCCGCAGTCCTTCGCCTACCTCCTCCTGGTCGCGGAACTGGCCGTGATTCACCTTGGACGAACGCAGAATCCGCGCTGGTTTCTCTCATTGCCTGTGCTGTTTGCCGTATGGATCAACTGCCATGGCTCCTTCATGCTCGGAATCGTGGTGGCGTGTGTCTTCCTCTTCAGTTCGTTTTTGCGCGTCGAGACCGGTCCCCTGGTGTCTCGTCCGTGGAGCCCGGTCAGCCGGGGCATGTTCGCACTGGCGCTGGTGCTTTCCGTTGCCGCGCTGTTCCTCAATCCCGTTGGCATCAAGCAAATCTTGTATCCCTTCGACACAATGCTGAATATGCCCATACTCTTCAGCCAGGTTGAAGAGTGGGCGCCACTTCGGATGACCGATGCTCGCGGTGTTGGGTTGCTGGGGGTTCTTCTCATCTGCATTTTGCCAGCGGCCGCCCGCCGCACAGAGCTTTACTGGGATGAGCTGATTCTGCTGGCAATGGGCGCATGGCTGGCCTTCGGCCATATTCGCATGTTGTCGATCTTCGGCATTCTGGCCGCGCCGATTCTGTCCCGCCAGCTTTCAACGTCGTGGGAAAACTACGACCCCAGGGAAGACCGCATCTGGCCCAATGCGGTGGTGATGGGAATGTCGCTGGCCGCCCTATGCCTCGCGTTTCCCAGCGCCCGCAACCTGGCCGCGCAGGTGGAAGATAACAGCCCCGTAAAAGCCGTCGAGTTCCTTCGGGCGAATCACCTGTCCGGACCCATGTTGAACGATTACGGGTTCGGAGGCTATCTCATTTGGGCAACGCCGGAATATCCGGTGATGATGGACGGCCGAACCGATATGTATGAGTGGACGGGCTTCCTCGCCGAGTATGGGAACTGGGCACTGATGCGCACCGACCCGAATTTGTTGCCGGATAAGTACAAGGTAAATTTCTGCCTCCTGAGTCGGCACTCTTCGATGGTTCTGCTTCTGCCCCTGATGCATGAGTGGAAGGTTGCCTACACCGATAACAACTCAGCGATCCTGGTGCGTGACCCTTCCGCAAGCGCAGCCGGCAGATAACTCGCCTGCCGGATCAACGCCCTTCCGGCATGAAGCAAAATCTTCGAGACGACTATCTACCCTGCTCCGGCAAGTGGGGCAGTCTTGTGGAAGGCCGGGCGGCTGGCGGCGGGGACGCCGTCAGGATATGCATATATGCGTGAGACAAACAGTGCAAAAACGTAACAATAAGGCCGTCTTATCGCGGTATATGGTCGAATAGGAGCGTGTTTTGATGCACTTTTTGCGCTCAAAAATGCTTGTGGGGGGTGAGAAAGTGCTAGCACTGCTAGCGGATAGATGCCAGCTATCAGCAGTGGCGCCCGGCCCTCGACGCTCGACCCCAAAGGGTACCCCGGTGCCCCGGTGCCCTGATCGGGCCTTGACACAAAGCCACGAACTTTTCGCCGCATTTGGAGTGCCGCGTTTTGGTTACGAGAGTAAGAAGTTGACCTCGCCTGTAGCTCGACCCTCGCCGGGCGCGGATTCTTGAGCATGGGAAAATTCGCCCGCAGTCATCTCAGAAGCCACAGCGGCACACCGAGGCGCGCCGCCGTAACTTCCGGGAACATGATTGGAAACTTACCCTTTGGCAGCCGCGTATCTGCACCAGAGTTTTCGAATGGCTCTGCCAACCATCCAGAGAAAAATCACGGCCGCACAAAGCAGGCCGATAAGTTGCCATTTCAACTGGTTTGCAACTTGGCGGATGACCATTAACATGTCGAACGAAGTCCATTCCTCGCGAATCCTTCCGTCCACGATTCGCCACACCGTGATGCCCCGCACCTCGATCTTTGCCCAGGTTGCAGGCAATGGGCTTGCAGCAGCGGTGTTGGTTCCGCGCAGCGTCCACACCACCGTCACGAGATCGCCCTCGGCCATCATCAGATCAACGGTCATTTTCAGGTCGGGAAGCGCGTGCTTCTCCCAGTGAACCGCAGCTTGGTCCTCTTGCAAACTGTGGTCCTTGTGCAATCCATGGTTTACGAAATCCGGGGCGTAGATCTCGTCCGCAACCTGGAACTTCCCCTGATTGAAAATCTCCTCAAAGACCCGCTCGGCGACTGCCTTGTTGATCTCCTGCTGAGTGGCCGCGACGGGGACGGGGTTCGCACGCGCGGAGGCGCTCGCCGCTAATAGCGGCGCGCAAGCCAGAAGCACGAAAGCCAATGCACGCTTCAGAGGCTTTCTCCTTGATGGAAACGGATCCAGGCCGCGGCAAGGCAGAAAGCCAGCAAATCGTTGCGGCAAACCGCGAGTCGCAATCATTCTTCGGCTCTAGAACGCAGCCACCGTCTGTCTCAGGCTATACGAACTGAGCGTCTTGATGTAGTTTCCGCGATCGAAAGGCGAAGTGTCCGGCACGGAACGCCGGCTCAGGCACCCGCGCGTCTCCCACAGAGAGTTGAACTCGCGCTTTTGCAGCCAGTAGCGCAAGTCTGCCAGCACTCTGCCAATATGCTCGATGCCGTGTATATGAAGCGCCGAAGCCATCATGGTGACACTGGCGCCGGCCATCACGCTCTTCATCACATCCTCGGCCGAGTGAACCCCACCGGTAATGGCAAGGTCGATGTTCATGTGCCCGAAGAGAATCGCAGCCCAATGCAGCCGGGGCAGCAACTCCGAGGGCGTTGAGAAGTGCAGCGTCGGCCGCACCTCCAGCGTCTCGATGTCGAAGTCCGGCTGATAAAACCGGTTGAACAGAACCACTGCGCTGGCGCCCACATCCTCAAGCCGCGCCACCAGGTGCGGCACGCTGGTGAAGGATTGCGACAGCTTCACCGCCACCGGAATTTTGACGGCTCCCACAACCGCGGCGACCAGGTCCAGCAGTTGTAGTTCCATTTCGGCCGCCGTCTGTGCCCGGCTGGTGGCCAGAGCATAGGTGTTCAATTCAATGGCGGAAGCGCCGGCCTGCTCCATATCCCTGGCATACCGGATCCACCCCCCCGTTGTTGCGCCGTTCAGGCTGCCCAGGATGGGAATGTCGACCGCCTCGCGGGCGCGCCGCAAGTGCTCAAGATAGACATCCTGCGTCATGCGGTAGTCGTCCAGATCGGGCAGGTAGGCAAGCGACTCGGCGAACGACTCGGTGCCCCGCGAGAGGTCTTCGTCCAGCGCCTTCGATTCAAGCTCCAACTGCTCCTCGAACAGCGACGTCAGCACCACCGCCGCGGCGCCGGAATCCTCCATGCGGCGAATATTGTCGATCGACTCCGAAAGCGGAGTGGACGACACCACGATGGGACCCTTCAGCTTAAGGCCCATATATTTCGTTGAAAAATCGATCATTTCGCGCTCCCGTCAACTGCGGCTGCCAGTTTCTCTTCCTTCTTCTCTTCCGGCGCAATGTGCGGAGTCTCCGACCGCCCGGCCATAGCCGCGCGCGCCGAATATACGCGCCACTGCCGCTCCACATCGTCCTGTGCCTCGGTCAGCAGCGTTGAGGCCAGCTCCGGATTACTGCGCGCCAGCATGGTGTATCGCGCTTCGCGATACGAGTATTCCTTCAAGCGAATCGACGGCGCTTTCGAGTCAAGCTGGAATGGATTCTTGCCTTCGTCGCGCAGCGCTGGGTTGTAGCGCATCAATGGCCAGTAACCCGACTGCACCGCAAGTTTCTGCTGCTCCAGCCCGTGCACCAGGTCGTAACCGTGCGCAATGCAACTGGAGTAGGCGATGATGATCGACGGACCATCGTGCGCTTCCGCCTCCTGGAACGCCTTCACCACGTGGGTGTCGTTGCCGCCCAGCGCAACCTGGGCCACATACACCGAGCCGTAGCTCACAGCTTCCATGGCCAGGTCCTTCCGGCTGTTACTCTTGCCGCTTGCCGCAAACTTGGCCACCGCGCCCCTCGGCGTGGCTTTTGACATCTGACCTCCGGTATTCGAGTAGACCTCGGTATCCAGCACCAGCACATTCACGTTCTTGCCGGAGCCGAGCACATGGTCCAATCCGCCAAAGCCAATGTCGAATGCCCATCCATCGCCGCCCAGTATCCAAACGCTTTTGCGCACCAGCGAATCGGCAATGGCCAGCAGGTTCTTTGCGTCGGAAGACTCGTTGCCGGCGAGCATACTGCGAAGTCGGAGTACCCGCTCCCGCTGCACGTTGATCTCCGCTTCGGTCTTCTGCGAAGCGTGAAGAATCTCCGCAACCAGATCAACGCCAATCTCCGAAGCCAGCCGCGTCACCAGCGTCTCCGCAAAGATTTTCTGCTGGTCCAACGCGGTTCTCATGCCAAATCCGAACTCCGCGTTGTCTTCGAAAAGCGAGTTGGCCCAGGTCGGTCCGCGGCCCTGCGCGTTGCTGGTATAAGGCGTGGTGGGCAGGTTGCCGCCGTAAATCGACGAGCACCCGGTGGCGTTGGCGATATACAGCCGGTCGCCGAACAACTGCGTCAGCAGCTTGATGTAAGCCGTTTCCCCGCAGCCCGCGCATGCGCCTGAGAATTCAAACAGCGGCTGCAACAGTTGAATATCCTTCACCTGCGTGTGCGACAGCTTGTCGCGGTTCACTTCCGGCAAACTCTGGAAGAACTCCCAGTTGTCGCGCTCGGCCTCGCGCAGCGGCGCCTGCGGCGCCATGTTGATGGCCTTGTGGCTGGCGTCGCTCTTGCTCTTCACCGGGCAGACTTCCACGCAAACCGCGCAGCCGGTGCAATCCTCGGGCGCCACCTGCAGCGTATAGTGGTCCTGCTCCATCATTTTCCATTTCGGCTTGGCCCACTGGAACGTCGCGGGCGCCTTCTCCGCAAGCTCCGGCGAGTAAACCTTGGCGCGAATCACCGCGTGCGGGCAAACCATCACGCACTTGCCGCACTGGATGCACAGGTCCTTGTCCCACACCGGAATAAACTGTGCGATGTTCCGCTTCTCCCACTGCGCCGTGCCTGTGGGGAAGGCCCCGCCGGCCGGAATCGCGCTCACCGGAAGCAGGTCGCCATGGCCGGCCGCAATCTGGCCCAGCACGCCGCGCACAAACTCCGGCGCACGGCCGTCGATGGAAGGAATCAGATCGAATTCAGAAGAAACAGCCGCGGGAAGCTCGACCTTTTCAAGATGCGCCAACGCGTGATCCACGGCGGCAAAGTTCTTCGCCACCACTGCTTCGCCGCGCTTGCCATAAGTCTTCTGAATCGACTTCTTGATCTGCGCAATCGCTTCCTCGCGCGGCAGCACGCCGCTGATGGCGAAGAAGCAGGTCTGCATGATGGTGTTGATGCGCGTGCCCATTCCTGCCTCGCGCGCCACCTTGTAACCATCGATCACATAGAACTCGATCTTCTTCCGCAGTAACTCCTGCTGCGTTGTCTTTGGCAGGTGGTCCCACACTTCCGCCGCCGAGTAGGGCGAGTTAAGCAGGAAGACCGCGCCTGGCATAGCCGCTTCCACGACATTCATCTTCTCCAGGAAGCTGAAGTTGTGGCAGGCCACAAAGCTGGCGCGCGTAATCAGGTAAGTCGAGCGAATCGGATTCGGCCCGAACCTCAGATGCGAGGTGGTCATCGATCCGGATTTCTTTGAGTCGTAGACAAAGTACCCCTGCGCGTAGTTAGGCGTCTCGCTGCCGATGATCTTGATGGAGTTCTTGTTGGCGCCAACGGTACCGTCGGAACCAAGACCGTAGAACAGCGCGCGCACCGTCTTCGGATCCTCAGTGGAAAACGCCGGATCGTAACTCAGACTGGTGAAGGAAACGTCGTCCTCAATTCCAATGGTGAAGTGATTCTTCGGTGCGGCCTTGGCAAGCTCGTCGTAAATTCCCTTGACCATGGCCGGCGTAAATTCCTTCGAAGAAAGCCCATACCGCCCGCCAATAACCGTCGGCTTGACGGCGAACGGAAGCGTTCCCGCATTCTCGGCCAGCACAGTAACAATGTCCTGATACAGCGGCTCGCCCATCGCGCCCGGCTCTTTGCAACGATCCAGAACCGCAATCGACTTTACCGTCGCGGGAAGTGCCGCCAAGAAGGCGCTTGCGTCGAATGGCCGGTACAAGCGAACCTTCAGCAGGCCCAGCTTTTCGCCCTGCTTGTTCAACAGGTCGACGGCCTCTTCGGCTGCCTCCGCACCGGAGCCCATAATCACCATCACGCGCTCCGCATCGGACGCGCCGTAATAATCGAACAGATGATAGGCGCGGCCGGTCTGCGCGGCAAAGCGATCCATCACCTTCTGCACAATGCCCGGAACCGCGGCGTGGAATGGATTGCAGGCCTCGCGAGCCTGGAAGAACACATCGGGATTCTGTGCTGTGCCGCGAATGATCGGCCGGTCCGGGCTCAGCGCCCGCTGCCGGTACTCGATGATGTACTTGTCGTCCGCCAGTGCGCGAATGGTCTCGTCGCTGATGGGCAGAATCTTGCCCACCTCGTGCGAAGTCCTGAAGCCGTCAAAGAAATGAATGAAAGGAATGCGGGATTCAAGCGTGGAAATCTGCGCCACCAGCGCCATGTCGGCAACTTCCTGCACCGAATTCGAGCACAGCATGGCCCAGCCCGTCGCGCGGCAGGCCATCACGTCGGAGTGGTCGCCAAAAATCGAAAGCGCGTGCGTGGCCAGCGTGCGGGCTGTCACGTGCATCGTGGCCGGGGTCAACTCACCGGCAATCTTGAACATGTTGGGAATCATCAGCAGCAGGCCCTGCGACGCCGTGAACGTGGTCCCGAACGCGCCCGCCTGCAACGCGCCGTGCAATGCCCCGGCCGCGCCGCCTTCGCTCTGCAGTTCTTCCACAATGGGCAATGCGCCCCAGATATTCTTCTTGCCCTCCGAGCGCCACTGATCGGCCCACTCGGCCATCGGCGACGAGGGGGTAATGGGATAAATTGCAACCACTTCAGAGAGACGATAGGCTACCGAGGCAGCCGCCTCGTTCCCATCCAGAATAACCATTTTGCTGCCTGCTGCCTGTTCACTCATTCGCTTTGCCTCACAGCGCGGCCAGGGAAATAAAACCGCTAGGTCGAGTCTCATCTCCGTGGGTATGAGCCGCTGTGATGCGAGACACAGGGTGCCGCATAATCCCACATTGTGAACCCGCTCTCACCCTGCACAATTCTTCCCGAGTGAGTGCATGCCGGGGGCCTCGCCGAGTCTCCATCGATCGCACAATGTAAACAGTGTCCGAACAAAGAGAGCTGATTTGCGTCTGTGTTTTAGAAATCGAAATTGGAAAGAAAGCGAGCTTTCAGAATGCAAGTGGGTGGCGCACTCAGGCCGTGGTTTGGCATAAGCCGGGGACCGCGCGCGTGCGAATTGTTGATTTCGTCAGCGCTACTCGTCCTTTGGCTCACCGTTGCGTCCGCGGCACAACCGGCCCTAGCACAAGCCGAAGCCGACCAGCCGCAACCAATGCCGGACTGGCAAAAGGCTGCGGGCGGCAAGATGGAGTTCGACGTCGCGTCGATCCGGCCCGCTGAGCCAGATTCACGAATCCGGTCGAGCTTCGCCCTGAATTTCGAAAACGAAACCACGATGCCAAGAGGTCTCATGTCAGCAAGCCTCCCGCTGGCCTGGTACATCCAGTTCGCCTACAAAATCATGCTCACGCCAGATCAGGTCCAATCCATGATGGCTCACCTGCCAAAGTGGGCCGCTACCGACAACTTTGTCATTGAGGCTCGCTCCGACAGCAACCCCACAGTCGACCAAATGCGCCTCATGATGCAATCCCTCCTCGCAGATCGATTCAAGCTCGCTGTCCACTTCGAAACCCGTACGCTGCCGGTCCTCACACTCGTCACCCTGAAAATGGGACAAACAGGCCCGCGACTTCGCCCGCATTCCGAGGGTCTGGCTTGCGAGACCAAGTGGATCGCGCCTCCAGATCGTAGCGCTTCCTCCGTCGCTCCAGCGGGATTCTTGCCCAGCTGTCATACAATCCAGGCCATATCCGGCCCCAACCACTCAGTCCTGTTGGGCGCCCGCAACATTACCCTCGAACATCTTGCGAGCTATTTGCCGTTGGTGGAGGATCTCGGCCGGCCGGTCGTCGATCAAACGGGACTGCGCGGTACTTATGACTTCTCGCTCAACTGGACTCCCGACCCCAACGCCCCTTTGAACTTCGGGGGGAGCGAAGAGTCGAATGAAGGAGGATCAGACCTTCTCGCAGCTCTGAAACAGCAGCTTGGCTTGAAACTGAAACCAGTCAACGCCCCAATCAGCGTTCTTGTCATCGATCATGTCGAGCAGCCCTCGCCCAATTAGAGATCGAAGGCTCTCGCAGCAGACTCCCTGCCAGATTCACTTTTTCCCGTCGCGGTGTCTAACCAAATAGAGGTCCACCATGAAACAGAATCTTCCCCGCCTTCTCACGCTCATTCTGTCTCTTGCCTGCGCCCTGCCCGCCCACGCAGCCACGGCCACCATCGGCCATCCCGCGCCCGCCCTCACCTTTACCAATCTGCTGCAGGCCCCGGCAGGCGCAAAGGTAGACTGGCCATCCCTGCGCGGCAAAGTGGTGGTCCTCGAGTTCTGGGCCACCTGGTGCGGCGGCTGCATCGAGGAAATCCCTCACCTCAACTCGATGGTTCAGTCCCTGTCCGCCAACAACATCCAGTTCATCGCCGTAGACGACGAAGATCCCGCCATCGTGCAGAAGTTCCTCCGCAAGACTCCCATCAACGGCTGGCTGGGCTTCGACACCAGCGCCAAAATCATTGACGCCTACGACGCCAAAGTTCGCCCGCGCACCGTGGTCATCGATACCAAGGGCCGCGTCGCGGCAATTCTCGACCCCCACCAGCTCACCAGTGACCAACTCGTGGCGCTGGCAGGCGGCAAGCCCGTCGTTTTTCCGGTGGATCAAATGATCGATATTCGCGAGCAGGCGTTCAAGCAGGCTAAAGCCGCCGAAGCAGCCTCCGCCGGCTCTACCGGTCCCAAGCCAATACTCGATATCTCCATCCGCCCTGGCGATCCAGGAGCTCGCATGGCCATCGCACACCGTCCCGGCAAGGACGGCAATTCAGACTCCTATGACTTCCTGAACGCCCCGCTGCCGATCCTGTTCCAGCTTGCAGCCGGCATTCAGTCCAGCCGCCTCGTAGTTCATGGGGGATCGGACGCCAAGTACTCGCTGCATGTAAGCACGCCGGGCGATCTCAAGCAACTGGCTCCCGCCCTCGAACTGGCCATCCTCACGGCCACCGGCACCGAGCTTAGCCACGTAACCACCCAGGAAGACGCATGGGTGTTGCAGGCCACTCCGAAGGCCGCCAGCCTTCTTGCCCCGGCATCCTCCGACGAGCAAAGCATGTGCTTCTATAACCCTCAGGCGAGCAAACTGGTCATGATGCAGGCCACCATCGACAGCCTTGCGCAGCAACTGGAAATGACCCTGGGCAAACCCGTGGTCAACGAATCCGGCCTTCAAGGCTCATTCGACGCCAATTTCGGCTTTCCCAAAGGAGATGTCGAGGCCACCCGGGCAGCTCTCGAAGCCAACCTGGGCCTGACGCTGATAAAAGGCCGCAGCAGCATCGAACGCACCGTAATCGACCCCCTGCCGGCCTCGCCAAAACCCGCAGACCAGGCCGCGCAACCTGCGAAGCCCGCCGCCGCGCCCGGGCAAATGGTGCAATCCATCGCGGTTCCCAGGCAGTAGCACAAGAGAATACGAAAACAACCGGGCAACATGCTTCTTATCCGACTTCCAAAACCCAAACCCACTGGGTAAGATGGAGAGAATACATTACTTGAGGGCTCTAAATGCCGTCTCGCCTTTTCTCGCTCATTGCGCTTCTTTGTCTCTTCCCGGCGCTCCACGCCCAAACCCGCTCCGAGACCCCAGCGAAGTTTCAGGTTTACGGCGGCTATGGCTTCCTTTCCAATTCCCTCAACGGCGTCCCAGGCTCTCACCACCCGCTGAACGGTTTCGACGCATCCATAGCCTTCAACTCCTGGCACCGCTTCCGTTTCAAAATCGACACCTCCGGATACTTCGGCTCCAACCTGGGATCGCCGCAACATCCTTACTTTCTCCTCGGCGGCGCGCAATACACCCTGCACATCCGCAAGGAAGCTCTATTTCTTGAGGGATTGGGTGGAACCGGAGGCGCCGGCAAAACCTGGCCGGCAAACGGCGCAATCGGCCAAACCGCCTCGTTTGCGGGCCTCGCAGGCGGCGGCCTGGACACCCCCATCACGAGGCACATCGCCATCCGCGTGAGCGCGGGCTATCAATACTCGTATTTCACCCTCACACACCCGGGGACAATCATCCCTTACAGCATCCCCGGCCTACCCACCAATTTCGGCCGCGTCTCTAGCGGACTGGTCTGGCAGTTTTAAGCGGCCTCTGAATGAGCGGGTCCGCAATTCAGACCAGGCATTTTCGTATAAGGGTTGACTCGCGATGTGCCCCCCTCCGATTTGGCTAGGGGAGTTTGGAATCAAGCGTCTATACTACGTCAAATCGCGTCAGCGGGACCTTTGCCGGCGCAGGCCGAGGGAAGCGATCTCTTTTGCGCAAGGGCCGCCTATCGGTTACACCAAGCGTAAGCAGGAGCGCAACAAGCGTAGCATTTGAGCAGGGGCCTTTGGGGGAACCATGAAGGACGGGCCAAACCAGGAATCCGCAGACGGGAAAACACAGCCCACCACGGCGCGACGGAAGATTTTTTCGCTCATCCTGGCCACCCTGGCCGGTCTTCTGGTCGGCTTGCTTGCCTCTGCTACTGCGCATCTGCTCGCATCCGGCCCGCAGTCTGAGGCATTCCTCAACTTCGCTTGCGGCGCTGCCGGCGTCGCGGCCGCTGCCCTCGCGCTTCGCCTGATCATACGCATCCCCCCCGAGCCCGCCGGACCACCGGGAGGCGAAGCGCTGAAGGAACTGCTGGACTCAGCCGGACCCATGGTCATGTCCGCCGGCCTCGACGGCCGATTCACCTACCTCAATCCTGCCGCTGAACGCCTGCTCGGCTACCATGCCGCCGAGCTCACAAGCATGTCCAGCGCCGGTGAAATCCTGGCGCCGGGCGAGGGGCAGCGCCTGCTTCAGGAGATGATCAAGCTGGGCGGCGAACCAAAATCGTCCGAGCACTCCGTCAGCGGCCAGTTAGCCGATTACGTCGAAATGATTCGCGCCATCCCCCCCAGCCAGGTTCCCAGTTTTCAAACCCAGTTGCGCCACAAAAACGGCACACTGTTCCCGGTCACGCTCCATATCTCCGCCCTTCGCGACGGCACCGGCGCGCTCTCAGGAATGGTGGCTGTGGCCCTTGACCAGAGCCCGGCAATCAACCAGGAGCAGGCCCTGCGCGAATCCCAGGAGCGGTATCGCGACCTCTTCGAGAGTTCCAGCGAGATGATTGCCACGCTCAGCCCGTCGGGACAGTTTCTCTATGCCAACCCTGCCTGGAAGCGCTGTTTCGGCAAGGACAATGCCGCCCTGCTCGAACTCGATACGTTTGAAGATCTCTTCGCGCTTTCTTCGCGAAGTGAAGTGGCTGCGCTCTTCCGCCGCGCGCTCGACGGCGAGATCATTGACCGCGCGCCCGTGCGCCACCATACTCCCGAGGGCCGCGTGCTTGAAATGGAACTGAGCCTCAGCCAGCGGCAAAAGGCCGGCAATCCGCTCGCCCTGCGGTGCCTGCTGCGCGACATCACCCAGCAAAAGCAGCGTGAACACCGCCTCGCACTGCAACTGGTCGTCAGCCAGATCGTCGGCGAAAACACCTCCAACCAAGTCGCCGACATGCGCATCCTTGAGGCCCTCTGCATCTCCCAGGGATGGGATCTGGCCATCAAATGGGATGTCAACGCCGACGAGAACGGCCTCGAGTTCTGCACCGCATGGGGCGCTCCGGGCAGACTCGCCGAAGCCTTCATTCAAGAGAGCATGGCGCAAACCATCGCGCGCGGTGAAGATCTGCCAGGCCGCGTCTGGGCCGACGGAAGGCCCATCTGGATCGCTGAGCTCGCCTCCTTGCCCACAACGCCCCGCGCCTTGTCCGCCCTGCATCAGGAAATGGTCTCCGGCTGGGCTGTCCCCGTGCGCGTGGGCAGCAAGGTTCTGGCCGTTCTCGAATTCTATTGCCACGTCGCGCTGCGCGAAGACCGCGAGGCCATCGCGGCCGTCGAAACCGTTGCCGCATCCCTCGGGCAAATGCTGGCGCGCTCCCACGAACGTGGCCGTGCCGAAGAACTCACGCGGCAGCAGGAGATACTCCTCGACTCGGTCGCCGACGGCATCTGCGGCGTTGACCGCCGCGGCCTGGTCAGCTTTGCCAACCCCGCCGCGGCTCGCTTTCTCGGCGCGCCGGCAGCCAGCCTTACCGGAAAACCGGTGCATCAGCTTCTTCACGGCTCCGCGCACGCCAACCAGAAATGCCCTGACGACTGCCCGCTGCGCCGCGCCACCAACCATCGCCTTGCCGCCGCCGGAGAAGACACCATCTTTCGCGCCGACGGAAGCTCCTTCCCCGCCGAGTACTTCCTTACTCCCATCCTCGATCAGGGCCGCTTTTCCGGTTCCGTTCTCAGCTTCCGCGACATCAGCCAGCGCTATGCCCTTGACCGCCTCAAGGACGAATTCATCTCCACCGTCAGCCACGAGTTGCGCACCCCGCTCACCTCCATTCGCGGCGCGCTCGGCCTGCTGTCCTCCGGCATCCTCGGCGAGGTAAACGAGAAAGCGGCCAACCTGCTCCGCATCGCCCTTACCAACTCCGACCGCCTCGTACGCCTCATCAACGACATCCTCGACCTCGAGCGCATTCAGAGCGGCCGTGAGCCGCTTGCCTTCCGGCCCGTCCGCATGGCGGAACTCATTCGCCAGGCCATCGATGGAATGCAGCCGGTAGCCGAAGCCGCCGGCGTCCAACTGATTTGCGACACCACTCAGGTTGAAATCGCCGCCGACTCCGATCGACTGCTTCAGGTCCTCACCAACCTCATCTCCAACGCCGTAAAGTTCTCGCCGCCCAACTCCAGCGTCTCCATCATGCTGCGCCCCGGCGTCTCCGGCGTCACCCTCTCGGTCATCGATCAGGGCCGCGGCATCCCCGCCGACAAGCTTGAGGCCATCTTCGGCCGCTTCCAGCAGGTGGACGCCTCCGACTCCCGCCAGAAAGGCGGAAGCGGCCTTGGTCTTGCCATCTGCCGCACCATCGTCGTGCAGCACTCCGGCCGCATCTGGGCCGAGCGGAACCCCGTCCGCGGCTCGACTTTCCGCGTCTATCTTCCCTATCAGCCCATTCCCCTGGAGGTCTCCGGCGAGCCAGTAGAAAACGAACTGGGCCAGGGCACCGTTGTCCTGGCCGACGCAAACGGGATCACTCGCCCCCTCATCGCCGCCCAATTGGCGCGCCACGGCTACCGCGTCGTGGAAACGGTTACCGTGGAGCAAACCCTGGCCGCGGCCAGCCAGGGCGTCCAGGCTATCCTTCTCGATACCTCCCTCGACGGCATGAACGGCTGGGAAATTCTGCCCCGCCTGCGCGGCCTCGACCCTGAGGTCCGAATCCCGGTGGTGCTGCTCAGCGTCGACAGCCGCAAAAGCACCGCCGGCGTGGAAGGCACGGTCGCTAAGCCACTGGATGAAAGTGCCTTGCTCGGCGAACTGGCCCGCGTGCTCTGCGGACCCGGCGAGAAAGCTCGAATCCTCGTCGTCGAGGACGATGTCGACTTGGCCAAGACCATCGAGATGGTCTTCACGCGCGACGGCATCACTATCGAGTTGGCGCACACCCTTCAGGACGCGATCGATGCCTGCTTCACCTTCCAGCCCGATTTGCTGGTGCTCGACATTGGCCTCCCCGACGGCGACGGATTCAACCTGGTCGACTGGCTGCGCAAGCACGAGAGTCTCGCGCGACTGCCTCTGGTGGTCTATTCCGGCCGCGAGTTCTCTCCCGCCGAGCGCCGCCAGCTTACCCTCGGTCCCACTCACTTCCTGACCAAGGCCCGCGTCCAACCGCAGCAGTTGGAAGCCCTGGTCTTGACGATGTTGCGAAGTTCGCGTCAGATGGAAGAGGCCAACCCGCCGGAACCCTCCATCCCCAACGGCTGAAGCGGTCACTAATCACTGACAACCTACGACTTATAACTGTTAACTGTTCTTATCACCCGAGGTAGTTCGAGAATGACCCGCCGCATCCTGATCATCGACGACGAAGAAGACATTCGCGAGGTCGCCGGGCTCAGCCTGGAAACCGTCGCCGGCTGGGAGGTTGTTCTCGCCGACTCCGGCGCCCAGGGCCTGGCCCGCGCCGCCGAACACCAGCCCGACGCAATTCTCCTCGACGTCATGATGCCCGGAATGGATGGGCCCACAACCTTCCGTGAGTTGCGCAAAAATCCCATTACCTCGCACATCCCCGTCATCCTGCTCACCGCCAAGGTGCAGAGCTCGGACCAGAAACGGTTCGCCGACCTGGGCGTCGAGGCCGTCCTCTTCAAGCCGTTCGACCCGCTCACTCTTTCCACGCAGATATCCACCGAGCTGGGCTGGGAGTAACTCCCTCATGGACGCCCCAGGCGAGGACAATCTCAGCGAGGCGCTCGACCGCTTGTGGGCACAGTTCCTGCCCTTGATAAACGAACGCATAGCCGTTCTGGAAGCCGCCGCGGCCACCTCTGCCACCAGCCGGCTCTCCGCCGAGCAGCAGGAAGCAGCCAAATC
>Ga0302319_10006220_pt1 | contig 23748 bp, 9 predicted proteins | sample Bog_T0_2_FD_203319 | JGI IMG/M metagenome (GOLD analysis project Ga0302319, IMG submission 203319) | Peat permafrost microbial communities from Stordalen Mire near Abisko, Sweden - Bog_T0_2 | ecosystem: Environmental > Terrestrial > Soil > Wetlands > Peat | place: Sweden: Abisko, Stordalen Mire...
CCGGTTCTTTGGAAACCGTGGTGACCTCGATATTCCCAAGTTGCTCGAGGGTCATCGTTTTCAATGGATTCTGGTGCTCGCTCCCCGAAGGTACCTGCGCGCACAGAGCTTTCGTGATGAGTGATAGGGAAGCAGCAAAAGTGAGGAACCGCAATGCAGTGGAGCGACGTCGATCACGTGGATGCCGGCGTAGTCTTACCGTCCTGCGAGGTGCTGGTGCGGGATCCTCTCCTTCCACTCCGGTCAGCACAACACAATCGGCCCGAAGGTACTCTCGACGCATCCGTATCATAGCTCCGTGGTTCAGGAGTCGAAGCAGCCCAGCCGCTCTCGGAGAGAATGCCGAGCGCCGCAATGAGATGGCCGTCCTTCCAGGAAAGGTTGTGTCGAAAAACAGGAAATTTCTCGGTTTTTACGCCGGGCTGTCGGAGAAGGCTGCCATCCTGCGCGGGACCCGGGCCACTGTGGCTACCAGCTTCGCCGGCTCACCCTTGCGTACAAACGCCTGCGCGCAGGGAGCGATATCCGTGGGCAGACCGTACATGTCCGACAGTACAACAATCGGCGTGTTTGGAGAACGCTGCTTCACTTCCGCAGCTGCCTGAACAGCCGTCATCTGCGCCTTCAGCCGATAATCCATCACCACCACGTCCACTACCAGTCTCTCTCTCGTGGGTTCGCGAACCCCTTTTTCATCGATAGTTCCCCGCATGAACACTACAATTTGGAGATGGTGCCGGACATTCGGTGCAGAAAGAGGAATTCCGGATGAAATCCCTGGCCTTCGCCGTTGCACTGTGCTGCACCGTTCCCGCGTGGGGCGCCATCGCCTTTGTCCCTGCTTCGCACACCATCTGCAGCCAGACTGGCTCGTCGGGTGCGGCCTGTACCCTCCCCGCTCCGACGGCTGTCGGCGATATGGTCATTGCCGGCTTGACGTGGACCAGCAACACGGACTCGATCAATGATGTTGAGGGAAGCGCTCCCAGCTCTTTCTTCTTTCCCTACTCTCAGATCTGTAACCCTGCGGGTACCTGTTCCGCCATCCTGATCTGTCGTGACTGCTCAGCCCTGACCACGGTGACTCCGCATTTTGCCGGTCAGACTTCCTATAACCTGAGCGTGGAAGAATACGAAGGCGTAACTGCCATTGGCGTTACGCAGGCAATCACTGGAACCGGCACAAATCCAGGCGTTACCGTCACCACGGGAGATGCGAACGACTGGATCGCGGCGATTACCTCCAGCGCCGGTGCGGTGGCCCCCACCGCTGGAACAGGCAATCTGCGCGATGCGTCCTCATCTGGCAATGGCGTCGCCGGCGCGGCCTGCGATAACACGGCGGCTACGGCGGGAAGCCTCTCCTGTACCGCGACCATTCCCTCGGGCGCCTGGTCGGCGGTGGGCGTGGAGTTACGCACCACCTACCCCACGACTTACATCTGGCCGGATTGCGACACGACCCATCCCTGCGTAATTCACGAGAAGGACACCGTGGCGCTGGGAACAGGCACCGACACGCTGACAGGCCCGTTCAAGATTACCGTGCCTCCAACGCTGCCGGGCAACCTGATGAAGCTCACCATCAGCCATCCCAGCGCCGCCACGATCTCCTCGATCAGCGATGACCAGTCGAACACATGGACGGCGGGCGCGAGCACAACGGACACGGGCAATGGCGAAACCACGGAGGTCCGATACGTCTGCGGAGCGGCCACCGGGACCTCGGTCGTCAGCGTTGCATTCAGTAACGCCATTGTCGATGGAGATGTGACGCAGTTCAGCTATGACGAGGTGAGCGGAATCGCCGCATCCGCCTGCGGCGATGGCAACAGCGGTTCCAGTGGAGGGCAGGGCGTCCTGAATCCTGGCCCCATCGCCACAAGCTCCAGCGGCGACCTGATCTTCACGTTTGGGATCTGCACCTCCCTCGCTACGGAGAATGGAAATCAGGCCGGCGTTGTCATGCCTGACGACAATTCGGCGAAGATCGCGGAGAACGATTTCGATCAGTTCATGTCGATGGTCGAGCTGCAGGCGTCGGCGGGACCCCTCAATCCGACGATCTACGCGAACGCCCAGGATGTGAATAACAGGGCAGGGTTGACGTGGAATATCGTCTCACAGGCATTCAAGCCTTCGAGCGGAGCGGGGACGCAACCGAGCGGGATCCATGTTGTGACGGACCAGCATTTCATTAACTGGGAAGTGTTGGGGTGGAATCCGCTTCCCTCGAACGGCAACGCGGTCGTGTTTTCCACCTCGAATCCCAGTTCGGGATGGGGGATGACAAACCTGGCGGATAACTACGGCACCACTTACACCAGAACTGCATTTGTCGATCCGGCCGTGGACCCGCAGCAATTTTTTGTGTGCCTTGGAGCGAACATTTCAGCCCGGGACCGCATCTTTAGTTACACACCCGATGTTATCCAGACGCACGTTGAAATTTACACATTGGCCGGAGCCTTGAACGCAACAGGTGCTGGCTGCGTCGGCACCACGGTCAATCACGCCGTGGGGACCCAGGGGCCGACCCTGGACGATAACATCGTTGGTGACCCGGTGATAACTCCGACGATTAACGCTGGAAACAACAGCGCGATCTTCACCACTTCTTATGTCGGGACCGGGCCGCCAACCGGAATGTGCATTTCCGGAGGAGTGACGCCTCCCACCTGCACCGGGCAATCGGCTGGCGTGATCTTCAACTCGATCTACGCGACGGGCATGACGGACCAGTCGAGCTGGAGTACGGGCGATCCCTACGCGTTCTTCTATACGAACTCGACCACTTCGCGATCGATGGATTACCTGATGGCCAATGGGACCTCCGGAACGGCTTTGTACGGCGCCGCCATTGAGATCTTTGGCGGTTCCGGCGCGACAGGCCCTGCAACGATCACGCCCGCCGTGACCGTGAGTCCCTCATCAACCAGCATCACAGTGTTGCAACCACTTTCCGTGACCGCGGTGGTGAATGGCGGAGGCGCCAACCCAACGCCCACTGGGGCGGTGACGCTGACAGGCGGTGGCTACACGTCCGCGGCAACTGCGTTGAGCGGCGGAGTTGCAACCTTTAATATTGCCGCCGGATCCCTGGCAACAGGCAGCGACACGCTTACCGTGACTTATACCCCTGACGCTTCCAGCGCGGCCACTTACAGCAGCGCTTCAGGCGCGACTTCGGTGACGGTGACCCCGCCCGCGACGACCACACCAACCGTAACCGTCACCCCGTCCTTATCGAGCATCATCAGCACGCAGGCTCTATCTGTCTCCGTAATTGTGAATGGCGCAGGCGCAAGCCCAACGCCTAGCGGAGCCGTGACCCTGACCAGCAGCGGGTACACCTCTGCGGCTGCAACGCTGAGTGGCGGAACTGCGTCCTTTACCATCCCGGCCGGCTCTCTCGTCACAGGCAGCGACACGCTCACCGTGACCTATACCCCCGACGCTTCCGGCTCGACAACTTACAACAGCGCTTCCGGATCGGCTCTCGTGACCGTCACCACGGCCTCGAAGGTGACGCCGACTGTGACCGTCACTCCGTCTCCGTCGACCGTTACGACCACGCAGGCTCTGTCGGTCTCTGTTGCGGTGGGCGGCGGCAGCGGTAACCCGACGGCTACGGGCACCGTCACGCTGACCGGTGGCGGCTACACGTCGCCGGCAACAGCATTGAGTGGCGGACTTGCAACCATCAATATCCCGGCTGGCTCCCTCGCCACAGGCAGCGACACGCTGACCGTGACTTACACTCCCGACCCATCCAGCGCGGCTACTTACAACAGCTCTTCGGGCTCGGCTCCCGTAACCGTCACCATTCCTGCGAAGACGACACCGACCGTGACCGTCACTCCGTCCTCGTCGACCATTACGACCACGCAGGCTCTGTCGGTCACTGTTGCAGTTAGTGGCGGCAGCGGTAATCCTGCGCCTACGGGCTCCGTCACGCTGAGCAGCGGAGGCTACAGTTCCGCGGCAGCCACGCTGAGCGGCGGCGCCGCCACCTTCAACATCCCGGCCGGCTCCCTCGCCACAGGCAGCGACACGCTGACCGTGACCTATACTCCGGACACTTCCAGCGCGAACACTTACAACAGCGCCACCGGCTCGGCTTCCGTAACGGTGAGCACGCCTGCGAAGACGACGCCAACGGTTACTGTCACTCCGTCCTCGTCGAACATCACGACCACGCAGGCCCTGTCGGTCTCTGTCGCGGTCAGCGGCGGCAATTCGACGCCCACGGGCTCCGTGACACTGACCAGCGGCGGATACAGCTCCGGGGCTATGACCCTGAGCGGTGGCGCTGCTATCTTCGGTATCCCCGCCGGAACCCTCGCCACAGGCAGCGACCCGCTGACGGTGACTTATGCTCCCGACACTTCCAGTTCGACCACCTACAACAGTGCCTCCGGCTTGGCTTTCGTGACGGTGACCGCGCCTGCGAAGACGACGCCAACGGTGACCGTTACTCCGTCCTCGTCCATCATCTCGACCACGCAGGGTCTTTCGGTTTCGGTTGCGGTCAGTGGCGGCAGCAGCAATGCGACTCCTACGGGCTCAGTCACGCTGACCAGCGGCGGCTACAGCTCCCCGGCCATAACCCTGAGCGGCGGCGCTGCCATCTTCGGAATCCCCGCTGGCTCCCTGGCCACAGGCAGCGACATGCTGACCGCGACTTATACCCCCGACACCTCCAGCTCGACCACCTACAGCAGCGCTTCGGGCTCGGCTTCCGTGACGGTGACCGCTCCTGCGAAGACGACGCCAACGGTGATCGTCATTCCATCATCGTCAACCATCACGACCACGCAGGCCCTCACAGCCGCCGTTGTGGTCAGTGCCGGCGTCGGTAATCCGACGCCCACCGGGTCCGTCACTCTGACCGGTGGAGGCTACACCTCCGCGGCCACGACGCTGAACGGCGGAGACGCCATCTTCGCAATCCCTGCTGGTTCTCTGGCCACAGGCAGCGACACGCTGACCGTGACTTATACGCCCGATGCCTCGGGCGCCAGCACTTATAACGGCGCCTCCGGCTCGATTCCGGTGACGGTGACACAAGCTTCCCTGGCTGACTTCACATTGAGCAACAGCGGAAACATCGACATCTCCCCGGGAGCAACTACGGTAAATACATCGACTATTACGATTACGCCATCGGGCGGCTTCACAGGTACGGTCACGCTGACCTGTACGGTGGTCACTTCTTTGGCGAACCCCACGGCTCCTCCAACGTGCTCGGTCGTTCCCTCGTCTGTGAATATCGTGGGTACATCGGCGGCCGCGGCAACGCTGACCGTCGACACCACCGCGCCAACCACCGGCGCTCTAACTCTCCCGCTGGAGCGGTTTTTCGTTCCCGGCGGTGGATTGGCATTGGCATTTCTCTGTTTCGTTGGTGTGCCGGCGCGTCGGAGAAATTGGTGGAGGCCCGTTCTGCTTTTGGCCGCCTTTACCGGAGTGGCAGGGTGCGGCACAAGCATACCCGGCAATTCGGGAGGGACGAACGGCGGAACTACGGCTGGAGTCTATTCTGTTATTGTGACGGGGACATCGGGTAGCCTGCTGGACCACACCACGGTTACGGTGACCGTGAAATAGGGCCCGCCCGGATGTTCATGGTTGAAGTTTGCCCAATCCGCGAAGAACTGGCATGGGCAGGCGGGCAACTCCGAGCTATTCTGATCCCGGAGGGGGCGCTGATCCTCCTGATTGGCTGGAACTTGTTTCATCTATAGTTCATCTATACGCAGCGGCTTCGGCCGGCTGGATGAGCCCCGTTCAATGGCGGGTCTCACACGTTGCATTTCGGTGATTTGGGTTTGCGAGACCAATTCCATTTCCCCGCCACGGAAGGCCAGCCACAAACCCAGGTGACGATGGAGGCCTTATGCCGACAGGTATGTCGCTCGAAGAACTGGGAAAGCGGCGTGATATGCAGATAGTGCAGCTGAAGGAACTTGAACTTCAAAGGCAGAGCGCTCTGCCGGTTGAGGTTGCTCCTCTGGATAGCCTGATCCTCATGGTGCAGGGCGAAATCAGCGCCCTGGATGCCCTGATCTTGTCCCGAATTTCCGGCAGATAAAGCGCGGCGCGCGCGCGAAACTTTCCGCGCCCAGCGCAAGCGCTGCGCCAAACAACAGAAATTTGTGCAATAGCCGCCCTTGTTAGCCCGTGTTGGACCGATTACTTCTTTGGGCATTGCTCCGATTCGTTGACGAAATTCCCGCTGTCGTCAAACCCCACAGTCCTCGAATGCAGATACAAGTCTGCGCCGCCGACCGAGTCAAACAGTCCAACTTTTCCGCAATGCGGGCAGCTTCGCGCCTCTTTGCCCAGATGGACAAAGCCTGGCTGCAGTTTGGAAAAATCGGTGATCCGTAACATTTCGGTCAATGGCAGCTTACGCGCGACTTTGGAGATTCGCGCTGTGACCCTTGTCACACCACATCCATCCCGGTTGGCAATTCAGGAACTGCCCCACCTGTTGTAATCTCCGCTATCTGCGATCGCTGGTGTCCGGACTCCGCCCAAGGGGCGATACCCGGCAAAATCAAAAGGCCGGACCCTGGCGGGTCCGGCCATCTGACGGATCGATTTGAGAGCTTCGAAAGGACGCTTCGGTTAATTGAGGGTCAGGGTGACCGTCGTGTTGTGGGTGATGGTACCGCTGGTTGCTGTGACCGTGATGGTGTAGGTCTGGGGGTTGTTGTTTGTTTTGCCGCTGCTGCTGCCGCAACCGGAGAGCGCGGTAACCGCTACAACGCCGCCGAGTGCCAGGAGGAACAGACAAATCATCCGTCCAAACTGGCGTCCCTGGCGCCGCATTCTCCGCGTGCCAGCAAGAGGCAGGAGGAGGAACGCCAGAGCCAGCGGAGCGAGGTTACGGCCGGCCGACTGTGGCTGGAGGGCTGCGCTGCTGCTGGCGACCACCATCGCCACTGTCTGCGCACCGCCATTCGCGGCGATGCTGGTCGGGGTGAAGGCAACGGTGGCGCCGGGCGGTACACCGGTCACGGCCATAAACGTCACCGGTCCCGGGTAAACACCGAAGGTGGGAGCAACCGCCAGCTGATAGGTAAACGTTCCGCCCGATTTGCCGGTGATGCTCGTCGGTGTCGGAGTGATGGTGAAGTCCAGAGCGGCGACCGTGATGCTGGTCGCGGAGGTCGTGCTGCTGGCGGTAAAGTTGGTGTCACCGCTGTAGACCGCCGTGATGGTGTGAACTCCGGACGTGAACGATGTAGTGGCGTAAGTCGCGACGCCACCGTTCAGTGTCGCGGTATTGAGCAGCGTGGAACCGTCATAGAAGCTGACCGTGCCGGTGGGCGTCCCGCTGGTAGCGGAGGCAACCGTGGCGGTCAGTGTGACCGAGGCTCCAGGATTGGGGTTGGCATTGCTCACGACGAGCGTGGTCGTGCTGCCCGCCTGGGTGATCGTGAGCGTTCCGTCATCGACCACCACGGTGTAGTCGCTCAGGTTCGCACCGACAGCGCTGGGCACGATAGCGTATGTGCCCACGTTGGACGTGACCGTTGCGTTCGTGGTGAAGGATTCAGTAAACGTATCGCCGTTTTGTTGACCGGTGATCGTTCCGGTGAAGCTTGGGTTCGCCGCCCCGTAGACGCGGGTTGCGTTATTGGCGGTGACGGTCAGGGTTCCGCCGGTGACGCTGAGAGGCGCCGTAGCGGTGGCCGTCTTGTAGTCAGTTGCGTCGGTCGGCGTGAAGGTCACACCGAGCGTATAGGTTCCTACAACCAGAGTCGTCGAAGCAGTTACAGTGGTTGCCGCGCCGCCGGACGGGGTTGCTGTGTAGGCGAAGCTGCCCGCGACCGAATTGCCGCTGAAGCTGGCCGTTGCGTTGAGCAGAGCCGCCAGGGTGGTCCCGTATGGGATGCTGGCTGCCGGCGTCCACGCGATGGTGGGCTGCGCCTGGTTAACGGTCAGCGGCACCGACTTAGGTGTTGGCGTGCCGTAGGTGACCGTGTTGTTGGGAGTGAAGCTCGCCGTCAGAGTGTAAGAGCCGGCAGCCAGCACAGTGGCCGCAGTCGCCGCGCTCGCGGATCCACCCGCAGGCGTAGCGGTGTAGGTGAACGTTCCAGGCACAGTGTTGCCGTTGTAGGTCACGGTCGCGTTGAGAGTCGACGCGAGGGTGGTTCCGTAGGTGATGGCCGACGGATTAGCCCACGTGATCGAGATGGTGGCCGAGTTGACGGTGAGGCTGAACGTTGCTGTCGCTGTCGCACTGTTAGCATCTGTGACGGTTACGGTGTAGACGGTCGCGTTGGTGGTCACAGTGGGTGTGCCGGTAATCGCGCCGGTCGCAGCAGCCATGGTCAGGCCCGCAGGCAGAGCCGGTGAAACGCCGTAGCTGAGAGGCGCCGTACCGCCCGCACCTGTAACCGGTGTGAACGGAGTGGCCGCCTGATTGGCAAGCAGCGTTGTGGTGGGCACAGCGGTCGTGGCAGTCAACGGGCCGCTCACAGTAAGGCTAAAGGTCGCAGTGGCTGTGGCGCTGTTGGCATCCGTGACGGTTACGGTGTAAACCGTCGCCGCACTGGCCACAGTCGGCGTGCCGGTAATCTGGCCAGTGGCCGGAGCCAAAGCCAGGCCGGCAGGCAGAGTCGGCGCAACGCTGTAACTCAACGGCGCCGTGCCGCCCGAGCCGGTAACAGGTGTAAAGGCGGTGGCGACATGATTAACGGTCAGCGTGGTCGTGGGAACGGCGGTGGTCGCCGAAACCGCGCCGCTCACGGTCAGACTGAAGGTTGCCGTCGCCGTGGCGCCGTTCGCGTCCGTGACGGTGACGGTGTAAACCGTCGCCGCGCTGGTTACGGTTGGCGTTCCGGTGATGGCGCCGGTCGCTGGGGCCATGGTGAGGCCCGTCGGCAACGCTGGCGAGACTCCATAGCTCAGTGGCGTGGTGCCGCCACCGCCGGTCACCGGCGTGAAGGCCGCGGCCGCGTGGTTAACGGTCAGAACCGTGGTGGGGACGGCCTGCGTCGCAGTCACCGCACTGTTCACCGTAAGGGTGAATGTCGCGGTGGCTGTTGCGCTGTTGGCGTCCGTGACGGTTACGGTATAAACCGTCGCCGCACTGGTCACCGTTGGTGTGCCCGTGATGGCGCCGGTCGCCGGGGCCATGGCCAGACCCGTCGGCAATGCCGGCGAAACGCTATAGCTCAGCGGGGCTGTGCCGCCTGCGCCGGTCACCGGCGTGAAGGAGGTCGCAGCGCGATTAATGGTGAGCGCTTTCGAGGCGATGACCTGCGTCGCTGTCAGCGCGCCGTTGACAGTCAGCGTGAAGGTGGCGGTCGCTGTCGCGCCATTCGCGTCGGTGACGGTCACGGTGTAAACCGTCGCCGCGCTCGCCACAGTCGGCGTACCGGTGATCTGCCCGGTGGCCGGAGCCAGGGCCAGGCCCGTCGGCAACGCCGGCGAGACGCCGTAGCTCAGCGGTGCTGTGCCGCCTCCGCCGGTAACCGGCGTGAACGGAGTCGCGAGGTGGTTGACGGTCAGAGTTGTGGAAGCCACGGCCTGCGTCGCCGTCACCGCGGCATTCACGGTTAGGGTGAAGGTGGCTGTCGCCGTCGCGCCATTGGCGTCGGTGACGGTCACGGTGTAAACCGTAGCTGCGCTGGCTACCGTCGGCGTGCCGGTGATGGCGCCCGTCGCTGGGGCCATGGCCAAGCCCGTCGGCAATGCCGGCAAGACGCTATAGCTCAGTGGCGCGGTGCCGCCGCCGCCGGTGACCGGCGTAAACGCGGTCGCGGCGTGGTTCTGGGTCAGAGTCGTGGTGGCAACCGCCTGGGTGGCAGTCACCGCGCTGTTGACGGTCAGGGTGAAGGTTGCTGTCGCCGTGGTGCTGTTGGCGTCAGTGACGGTTACGGTGTAAACCGTCGCGGCGCTGGTCACAGTCGGCGTGCCGGTAATCTGGCCGGTCGCCGGGGCCAACGTGAGGCCCGTCGGCAATGCCGGCGCGACGCCATAGGTCAGGGGTGCTGTTCCGCCTGCACCCGTAACCGGTGTAACCGGAGTGGCCAAATGGTTGACGGTCAGCGAAACGCTGGCAACAGACTGCGTCGCCGTCAGCGCCCCGTTGACGGTCAGGGTGAAGGTAGCTGTTGCTGTCGCGCTGTTCGCGTCTGTGACAGTCACGGTGTAAACCGTCGCTGCGCTGGCAACCGTCGGCGTGCCGGTAATCTGACCAGTGGCCGGAGCCATGGTCAGGCCCGTCGGCAATGCCGGCGAGACGCCGTAGCTCAGAGGCGTCGTGCCGCCGCCGCCAGTGACTGGGGTGAATGGAGTTGCCAGATGGTTCTGGGTCAAGGTTGTGGTGGCTACGGCCTGGGTCGCGGTCACCGCGGTATTCACAGTCAGACTGAAGGTGGCTGTTGCCGTCGCACCGTTCGCGTCGGTAACGGTCACGGTGTAAACCGTGGCCGCGCTGGTGACGGTTGGCGTGCCGGTGATGGCGCCGGTTGCTGGGGCCATGGTCAGGCCGGTCGGCAACGCCGGCGAAACGCCATAGCTCAGCGGCGTTGTGCCGCCTCCGCCCGTGACTGGCGTGAACGCGGTCGCTGCGTGGTTCTGGGTCAGGGTCGTGGTGGCGACGGCCTGGGTCGCAGTCACCGCGCTGTTGACGGTTAGCGTGAAGGTCGCGGTCGCGGTGGAGCTGTTCGCGTCCGTGACGGTTACCGTGTAGACGGTGGAAGCACTGGTCACTGTGGGTGTGCCCGTGATGGCGCCCGTCGCGGGAGCCAGGGTCAGGCCCGTCGGCAATGCCGGTGCGATGCCATAGGTCAGCGGCGCTGTGCCGCCCGAGCCGGTGACCGGCGTGAACGAGGTTGCCGCGTGGTTAATGGTCAGTGCCTTGGACGCGATCGCCTGGGTCGCGGTCAGCGCCCCGTTGACGGTCAGTGAGAAGGTGGCTGTTGCGGTCGCGCTGTTCGCGTCGGTGACGGTCACGGTATAAACCGTCGCCACGCTGGCCACGGTCGGAGTACCGGTGATCTGGCCGGTGGCAGGAGCCATGGTCAGGCCTGTCGGCAGGGCCGGCGAAACGCCGTAGCTGAGCGGGGTCGTGCCGCCTCCGCCGGTGACGGGGGTAAACGGAGTCGCCAGATGATTCTGCGTCAGGGTGGTTGTGGCCACAGCCTGGGTCGCGGTCACGGCAGTGTTGATCGTCAGGGTGAAGGTGTTCGTAGCGGTCGTGGTATTTGCGTCAGTGACCGTGACGGTAAAGCTCGACGCAGCATGGGTCACCGTTGGGGTGCCCGTGATCTGGCCTGTCGTTGTGGAGAGGGTCAGGCCCGTCGGCAACGCTGGCGAAACAGCGTAGCTCAGAGGCGCGGTGCCGCCGCTACCGGTAACCGGCGTGACCGGAGTCATGAGGTGGCTTTCGGTCAGCGTAACGGTGGCGACCGACTGCGTCGCCGTGACTACGCCATTCACAGTCAGAGTGAAGGTGGCCGTGGCGGTGGCGCTGTTGGTATCGGTGACGGTTACGGTGTACACGGTCGCCGCGCTGGCTACCGTTGGGGTGCCCGTGATCTGACCTGTCGTTGTGGACAGGGTCAGGCCCGTAGGCAATGCAGGGGAGACGCCGTAGGTGAGCGCACCTGTGCCGCCAGCGCCGGTGACCGGCGTGACGGGCGTCGCAGCATGATTAATAGTCAGCCCGATGGTGGCGACTGCCTGCGTCGCTGTCACCGCCGCGTTGACGGTGAGGCTGAAGGTCGCTGTCGCGGTGGTGGCGCTGTGGTCAGTGACCGTGACGGTGTAGACAGTGGAAGCGCTGACTACCGTCGGCGTACCGGTGATCTGGCCGGTCGCCGGGGCCATGGTCAGGCCGGTCGGTAACGCAGGCGAAACGCCGTAGCTCAGCGGAGGATTGCCGCCCGCGCCGGTGACCGGCGTAAACGGAGTCGCCAGATGATTCCTGGTCAGCGTGGTTGTTGCAACGGCGGTTGTCGCCGTCAGCGGTGCATTCACTGTCAACGCCGCCGTGCCGCTGCTGGAACTGTTTGTTCCCGTAGCTACATCGGCGTACGAAGCCACGATGACGTAGGTGCCGCCTGTCGTCAGATTGCCCGGCAGAGCGTAGGTCACCGCAGCGGCGCCGTTGTTGACCTGCGCGGAGACTGTTGCAGTGCCAACCACCGCTCCGGTGGCGCTTCCCTGGTGAATCGTAAAGGTGACGTAGCCCGAGTTCACCGTCGGCGAGCCGCTCACGGTAGCCGACAACGCAACGCTCGCGGCCGTAGCGATAGTGGTGGCCGGATTCGCCGTCGTCGTGGTGGTGACGCTGGCGGCGTGGAAGTTGAGGGTAGCGGCCGCGGTCAGCGTATCTGCACCCACTACAGTCACGGAAACCGAAACTGGATCGGCCGTGCCCACAGAGGTGATATTCAGCGAGGTAAACGCAGATCCCACCCCGGAGACGCTGCTGACTGGGCCGAGTCCGCCGTTGACCGTGCCGGCTCCGCCATAAATCAGAGTGATCGGCACGCCGCCAACACCGTTGCTGTTGGACTGTCCGATCTCGTTGACGTAGACAGTTACCGGCGGGAAGTTGATGTCGCTGCCGGAGATGGCATTGTAGGTAGCTGCGGAGAAGGCAACGCCGGTGTAATCCGTCTGGACCGAGCCCGAATCGACGCAGTTGGCGACGCCATAGCTGCCGGGGCCTTGCTGGGCAAAGCCGCGCTGATCGCTGGAGGAGCCCGCGGGAATATCAGCCTGGAGGCCTCCGCAGATGGAGGAGCTGCCCGGGACCGAAAGGATGGTCTGAGTCGGGCCGCCGTAGGTGCCCAGCGGCGTCAGAGCCAGAGCCACATCCCCAACGATGTTGCCGTTGGTTTTATTGGTGGGGCATCCGGCGACGTTCGAGAAGCAGCCGGTGGCCGTGCCCAGGATGGTGTTCGTCACCGTCAGCGCGCCGGTATCGTTGGAGATATCGGAACCGGTGCCGGACGTAGTGTTGCCCGCGAAGGTGTCGTTGGTGACGGTGAGCGGGCCATCGACGTTGAAAATCGCGCCGCCGCTGGTGGCCGAGGTCGTGTTGTTCGCGAAGGTGCTGTAGCTGACGTTCAGCGCAGCGCCCGTCTCGTCAAAGATCCCGGCGCCTTCGCCGGCGGTATTCGCGGAGAAGGTGCTATTGGTCACGGCCACATTGCCCGCGCTGTCGATTGCGCCGCCGTTACCGGCTCCTACGGAGTTGTTCGAGAAGGTGCTGTTGTTGACTGTTAAGGACGAGCCGCCCGTGCCATAAACCGCGCCGCCCGTGCCGTTATTGCCGGCGGTGTTGTTGGTGAGGACGGTGCTGTCGAGAGTGAGGCTCCCCGCGTTGAGGATGGCGCCCGCGCCGGCCAGATCGTCGTTGGATGACGTTGTGGCACTGTTCCCGTTTTCGAGGGTCACGCCCGAGATGCTCAGCGTTCCTTCATTGATGATGATGCGATCGGCGTTGTTGCCGGAAATGGCGAGACTGCCCGCGCCGGGTCCGATGATATTGACGACCGCGCCATTGAAGAGCGAATTGATTTCAGGGAGCTCGCTGGCGATCGTGATGGTGCCGGTGACCCCGCCAGCGAATGTGATATCGCCCGCACCCGCGGTGTTAGCGGAGGTGATGGCTGCGCGCAGCGATCCGGCGCCTGTGTCATTCGTGTTGGTGACCGTCAGGAAATTCACCTGCACGGAACCGGCATCGAGTTTGCCGGCGGTGCACGATGCGTCGAGAGGCAGGCCGCGCTGGTCTGTCGTGATTCCCTGATCGCCTGCCGTATTGCCGCCGCAAAGGAGCGGGCTGCCGGGCAACGGGATCAACGTCTGGGTGAGACCGCCATGGTAGCCCAGCCCGGAGAGAATCAGGTTGGCGTTGGTGTCGTCGAAGTTGCCATTGACATCGCCATCGACCACGGCCGTCGGGCAGCCCGCGCCGGTGCACTGATTGATAAAGCCGGAGGAAGGCTCTACGAAAACGTCGTTCGTCAGCGTCAGCGTGCCGCCGTTGGCAATGCTGGCGCCCTCAAAGGGCGCGCCGCCGGCAACGTTGCCCGCGAAAGTGGTGTTGCTGATGGTGACCGGGCCGCTGTCGTTGTAAATCGCTCCGTTGAAATCCGTCGCCGTATTGTTGGCGAAGGTGCTGTCGCTGATGTTGATCGTTCCGAAAGTCGTGGTGCCATCGTGGACGTTGTAGATGGCGCTGCCCTGGGTGGTGGCCACGTTGGACGAGAAGGTGCTGGTCTTGATGGTGACGGTGCCGCCGTTCCAGATGGCCGCGCCTTCGCCGGCGGTCGTATTCCCGGAGAAGGTTGAAGAGACAACGTTCAGCGTGCCCAGGTTGGCCGCATCATTGGTGATCGCCGATCCGCCTGAGGCACCGGCGTTGTTCGAGAACACCATGGAGGTCACGGTCACCTGAACCGTGCCCGTGCTTGGAGCCTGAAGGAACAAGCCGGAGCCGTAGCCCGAGCCCAAAAAACCTCCCGTGGTATTGGAGACCGTCAGTCCGGACATGCTCACCACCAGGGGAGCCGCAGCAGCAACGACGGAGAACGCCGGATAGGTGCCTGCGCCGGAAACCGTCAGCGTACCCGCGCCGGGCCCGGTGATCGTCGTATTCGCTGTGATCGAAGGCAGGGCGCTGCCCAGCGTGATCGTGCCGTTGAGCCCAGTAAAGACAATGGTGCTGCCAGGATCGAGATTCGCCGCGGTGATCGCGTCGCGCAGCGAGCATGGCGTGGTGCAGTTCGCGTCAGTGGAATCGGCGAGCGTCGTCACCGTATAGGTTGTTGCGGAGGCGGCTGTCGCGGGCGCCAGAAGCAGGGGCGCGAGCCATACGACGTTGGAAAGAAGGTGAGAAAGAAAGCGGAAGGGCGACAGACGGCGAGAAGCAACCACACGCGACATACACAACACCTCAAAGAGATCGGGATCTTCCCTGCGACGAGGCCGCACACGCAGCCGTTCTACGACGCAGCACTACAGCAGGTCAGGAGATGAAAGCCGGCGTGATGGCAGCCCAGCACGAAGCGGAACCCCATCCGGCACCCACAGAAAACCAAAGAACTGAAATCTCCGCCGCGTGCGCGTTTTGGGAAGCAGACAACGATTGCCATGCCGGCGAACACACCCGTGGGGGAGAAAAAATCTTTAAATCGTGGGTCCACGGTAATGAGTAAAAGGCATCCGGTCAATGACTCTTTGGGGTACTCTTTTGGGGTATTGGCGAGATGGAAAAGTGTTGCTACGAGGCGTATTGGCCGTCGAGATGCACTGAAGCCTGTGGATATTCCGGCGATCCCCATCGGCTGCTGCGCCTACCTCCGGAGTCAGCCGAGAGCCCATCAATATTGGACTATCGCCGCTGACCCGATCCATTCGTTTCCCGATGAAATCCTGGAAATTCCTGCCAAATTGTCGAAAGTCGTCCGCTCTGCCCCCGCGTCCCCTCCTCCCCCGGCCGGGGGAGGAACCAACCAGATTCCTCGACGAACTGAGGCGCTCCGAAGGCAACGGCACAGCTGACGATGTGCGCATTGCATCGAGAGGGCTCAGTCCGCGGAAGTAACCAGGCGGATACAAAATCTGCCACTGGGCACGCTTCCCTGCCCCTGGCCTTCGAGAATCTGGCACCAGCCCAACGCAAAAAGGTCAGGAACTTTTGTGCTGCAAATGCTGTGCAACAGTACAAACGTAATCTATTTTTGAATTACCTATACTGGTAAGATTTGTCTACTCTAATGGCAATTCCTACATGGAATATTACTGAGGTGCCAACCATGAAGTGGTTTCTAGTCGTACACAAATCGCGAAAATACGGCCAAAAACCCCGTTTATCGCAGAAAGCGCAAAGGTAACACGTCTGTTGATAAATGTGGTGACCAACGTGCGATAGAAGTGGGCAACATACATTGCTCAGTTCGTCCTTCGAACCGGCCACAGCACGCAGAGACCTATTCGAAAGTGGGCCCTTCCAGCTACTGAGGAACACAGACTTTTCTGCGCCTCAGGCTGAATCGCGGTCCGAGATTGCTGAAGTTCTGCACGAGGTGAGGTAGATGCACTCGAGATTCTCTGCTCCCCCTGTGGGGTCCGCCCGCACTCCTGTTCGCGCGTCGTCTGCAACCCGCCGGATGCCAGGTTCTTCGTCCCGTTCGCTGGACCGCTCGGTGCCGCGGAAACCTCGGGGATGGCGCCTCGCATTGCTGGCCGTGGCCTGCTGTGGCGGAAGCGTCGTTTTGTCCGGCTGCGGAGCCCTCTCGGGAGGGGTGAATGCGGCGCTCACCGGTTCACTGGTGCCCTCGACGAACTTGCTCTCGTTCGGGTCGGTGCAGGTCGGACAAACGGTGAGCAGCACTGTGTCGCTCAAAAACGCGAGTGCGAATGCGGTGCAGATTTCTCAGATCAATATCAGCGGCACATCGTTTGGCGTCGGCAGTCTGCCGAGTCTGCCGATCACGATCGCGGGCGGCGCCACGTACGCGGTGATCTTGAAATTTACACCGTCGGCTGCCGGCACGGCCACCGGTGACCTGACGCTGATCAGCACCTCTACAACAGGAAATCCGAGGGTTGCGCTGAGCGGAACCGGAATGACCAGTTCCAGCTCGGCCAGCACTCAGGCCACGATGATTAGTCCGACCTCCGGCAGCGTGCTGCCCGGATCGTCCGCCACCTTTGTATGGACAGCGGGAACCGGAGTCACGGGCTACCAGCTCTGGCTGGGCACAACGGGCGCCGGCTCGCAGAATCTGGGAGTCTACAGCGAAGGCTCGGCCTCGGGCGGCACGGTGTCCACCAATGTCACCGATCTCCCCACGAACGGCGCGACCACCTATGTGCGCCTTCTTTCGCTGGTTCAGGGGAACTGGCAGGCTGCCGATTACACCTACACGGAAGCAGCCGCGGGATCGGCCAACGAGCCAGCCCTGAGCTCGCTGTTCTGCAACAGCAGCACGATTAGCGGGACCGGGTCCGACGGCTGCGCGGTCAAGCTGAGCGCGCCAGCGGGAAGCGGCGGGTTGACCGTGAACCTGGCCAGCAGCGATTCCGCCCTCACCGTGCCGGCCACCGTTACCGTCGCGGCCAATGCCAGCAGTGCCGCCTTCACCGCGATGGCGGCTTCAGTGACGGCAGCCCAGAGCGCCACCATTACCGCGACGCTGAGCGCCACCACGGCTAATTATGCTGTGCAGCTCGATCCTGAGCAGACCACCGGCGGGACCCCGGCCCTGAGTCTGAGCGCCGAGAGTCTGGCCTTCGGAGACGTGACCGTCAACACCGCAGCCACCCCGCAGCTGGTGACGCTGACTTCCTCGGGAAGCGCCGCGCTGGACATCACGGGCGCGACCGTAACCGGAGCTGGCTTCAGCGTGTCGGGCGTCGGCTTCCCTGTCACCCTGAACCCCGGTCAGGCAGTCAAACTGCAGGTGAAATTCGATCCCACAACAAGCGGAGCAGCCACCGGAACTCTGAGCATCGCCACCAACGTGCCGGTGAATGGAACGGCGACAGTCAGCCTAAGCGGAACCGGCGATGCTGCGCCCGGCGTGTTGAGCGGGCTCTCCTGCAACAGCGCGAGCATCACGGGCGCGGGCAACGATAACTGCACGGTATCTCTGAGTGCGGCGGCGCCGGCCGGCGGCATCTCTGTCGGCCTGCTGAGCAGCGCCCCAGCGTTGACTGTTCCTGCAGCCTTGACAATTCCCGCGGGTGCGTCCAGCGGGTCCTTTATGGTGACGGCCAGTGCGGTGACGACCGAACAAACGGCCAACGTCAGCGCAACCTCCGGCGGGATTACGAAGATCTATGCGCTGCAACTTGAAGCCGTGGCGCCGGGACTCAGCGTTAGCACCAGTGATGTCGCGTTCGGAGATGTGAACCTGAATACGACGGCGACGCAAACCGTGACACTCACGTCCTCGGGGACGTCGGCTTTGACTCTCAACACAGCGACGCTGACGGGAGCCGGCTTCATGATGGCGGGAGCAACATTCCCGGTGACGCTCAATCCCGGGCAGTCCGCAACGCTGCAGGTGAAGTTCGATCCCACGACGGCGGGAGCTGCGACCGGATCGATCGCGCTCAACAGCAACGCAGCGATCAACGGAACCGTCACGATCAATCTGAGCGGAACCGGAGATTCGACGGCCGGGGCATTGAGTGCACTAACCTGCGCCAAGGCGACCATTACCGGCGCGGGAACCGATGCCTGCACAGTAACGCTGAGCGCGGCGGCCCCCGCGGGTGGATTGGCCGTAACTCTCGCCAGCAGTAGTTCCGCTGTTGCCGTCCCGCCGACCGTGACGGTACCGAGTGGCGCCACCACCGCAGGGTTTACGGCGACCGTGTCAGCGGTCAACTCCACCGAAACGGCGGCCCTGACCGCAACCTCTGGCGGAGTTTCAAAGGTCTACTCGCTGCAACTCACCGCGCAAACCGTCGCGCTGAGCCTGAGCGCCAACAGTCTCGCCTTTGGCGATGTCAATTTGGACAGCCCGTCGAGCCGGACCGTGACGCTAACCTCTTCCGGAACCGCCGCGCTCACCATCAACGCGGCTACGTTGACGGGAACCAGCTTCACCATGACCGGGGCGAGCTTCCCCGTGACGCTCAATCCCGGACAATCAGCCAGCCTGCAGGTCACCTTCGATCCTTCTGCAGCGGGCGCGGCGACAGGGTCGATCCTGATCGCGAGCAACGCCACGACGAACCCAACCGCCACCATCAGCCTGAACGGAACCGGCGACTCCGCGGCAGGAGCGCTGAGCGGATTCTCCTGCGCGAACGCCATGATGACCGCTGCCGGGGACGATGCCTGCACCCTCAACTTGACCGCGGCGGCGCCGACCGGCGGCCTCACCGTAGCCCTGGCCAGCAGCAATGCCTCTGTCACACTGCCGGCGACTTTCACCGTACCGGCGGGATCGACCAGTGCTGGGTTCAGCGCAATCGTCGCGGCCGTGACTTCGGCACAGACAGCGACCCTGACGGCATCGGCAAGCGGAGTCAGCAAGACCTTCGCTCTGCAGCTGACGGCAGCCGCGCCCGGCCTGACGATTGGCTCAACCACTGTCGCCTTTGGAAGTGTCGACCTGAACGCACCGGCAACGCAGACCCTCACCCTTACTTCCTCCGGAACCGCGCCGCTGATCATCAGCGCTGGAACGCTGACCGGCACCGGCTTCACCATGTCGGGGGCTACCTTCCCCGTTACGCTGAATCCGGGCCAGAGCGCGACCCTCGATCTGCAGTTCGATCCGACTGTCGCGGGAGCAGCAACCGGCCTGGTCACGATTACCAGCAACGACCCGACGAACCCAACCGCGACGGTGGCCCTGACCGGCACCGGCGTCACCGTCACCTTGTATGAAGTCCAGCTGACCTGGGACGCGCCGGCGACCTCCGCCGACCCAGTGGCCGGCTACCACGTTTACCGCGCCAGCGGCAGCGGCTCGTATCTGCTGCTGACTTCCGCCGTGAACGCTCCGACCACCTATACCGACACCACGGTGCAGAGCGGCACGACCTACACATACGAAGTGACCAGCGTGGATGCGTCGGGGGTGGAGAGTGTCCCGTCGAACGTCTACACCGCAGTCGTTCCCTGATTACGGAGCTTCAGCGCAAAAGAAAAGGCTCGCCACTCCGGCGGGCCTTTTTGCTGTTGCTTTAGTTCAAGCGTGAATCTCAGCACTTGACGATGTTCGCGGCCTGAATATCCCTGGTCGCATTGCGCGTATCCACCACCAGCCTGGCTTTCGCTACGATGCCGGGATAGTCGTATTGCGAATGGTCGGTGACGATCACCACGCAATCGAACTCAGGGATCTTCTCAAGAGGCGTGCTGGCCATGTTGAGCGCATACTTGCGGCCGTGCCCGACGGTCGGGAAAAACGGATCGTTGTACTCGACCTGGGCGCCGCGCTTCTGCAGCAGTTCGATAATGGTGAGCGATGGCGATTCGCGCAGGTCGTCGATGTCGCGCTTGTAAGCCAGCCCGAGGATCAGAATGCGCGATCCGCGCAGGGCTTTGCCCTGCTGGCTCATGGCCTCGATGATGTTTTCCACCACGAAGTACGGCATGCCGGTATTGATCTGTCCGGCCAACTCGATGAACCGCGTGTTGAAGTCGAATTCCTTCGCCTTCCAGGAAAGGTAAAACGGGTCGATGGGAATGCAGTGCCCGCCCAGTCCAGGTCCGGGATAAAACGCCTGGAATCCAAAGGGCTTGGTCTTCGCTGCGTCGATGACCTCGAAAAGATCGATCTCCATGCGCATGCAAAGTTGCTTCAGTTCGTTGACCAGTGCGATGTTGACGCAGCGGTAGATGTTCTCCAGCAGCTTCGTCATCTCTGCGGCTGCCGGCGAAGAAACGGGCACAGTGCGATTGAAGATGGTCTGGTAGACGGCGCAGGCCAGGTCCCGCGCAACCGGTCCGCATCCGCCCACCACCTTGGGAATGTCGCGCCGAGCCACCGTGTCATTGCCGGGATCTTCCCGCTCCGGAGAAAATGCGACGTAAAAACCGGCGGTGGCGGCATCGCGTGCGACGCGTAACCCGGTCTGACTTCCCTTTTCGAGCAGCGGCACAACTACTTCCTCGGTCGTGCCCGGATACGTCGTGCTTTCGAGGATGATGAGCTGTCCCTCGTGAACGTGCGGCGCGATGCTGCTCACGGTTCCGGTGACAAAGCTGAGATCGGGCTCGTGATAATCGTTCAGAGGCGTGGGCACGCAGATGATGACCACGTCCATGGCGGCAATCTGCGCATAATCCGCCGTCGCGCAGAAGCCGCTTTCGCGGGCCAGCTGAATTTCAGTAGCCGGAATACGGACGATGTAAGAGCTGCCCCGGTTGAGGCTGTCGACCTTAACGCAGTCGATGTCGAACCCGGTTACGCGGAAACGCGCTTCGGCAAACAGCAAAGCCAGGGGCAAGCCCACATAGCCCATGCCTATGATGCCAATGCGCGCCTGTCGGCTCTCGATTTTGCGGAGGATCTCAGCGGCTCGGTTTGGCGCGGTCACAATCACAGGTGCTCATATTATGGATACCAAAAATCAGCCCGGCGCGCGTGAAACTCCGCCACCCGGCGATTCGCCCACTCGTTTCAGAGCACTACCTTGCGACAGTAAAACGCCTCAGCGTAGCCGCTGGGGGAGTTGCACTCCATGCCGCGCAGCCGCATCAGTGAGTGAAAGGTGGACTCCTGAAACCAGCTCCTGCTGCGCTGCGACGCAAAGCCATCCATCAGGTGACGCACCTTTGCCTGCGACATCTCTTTGGTGAGCGGAACGAAGAAAGACGGCCGGCCCATATCGCCGTCGTACTTGGGAATTTCGTATTCGAGGATGAAGTGATTACGGAAGGTGTTCCAGGTCAGTTCGCACAATAAACGATGGTCCTGATGAGCGTCGTTGCGCTGATGCGTAAAGATGAGATCGGGCTCGACCTTCTGCTTCAGCTCCTCGAACGTCGCCTTCACTTCGGAGCCGACGAACGGCATGAAGCCATCGGGAAATTCCTTGAGCAGCAGGCGTTCGATGCGCTCCGCGCCGGCAAACAACTCCGCGGCTCGTTGGGCCTCTGCCTTGCGAACCCCCATGGCGTTGAATACTACCCAGTGAAATTTGCAGTCGGGATACTGGTCGATGAGGCGGAGGATGGTGCCTCCGCAGCCAATCTCGATGTCGTCGGAATGCGATCCAAGGCATAGAACCTTCAGCGGTCCGTCCTTCTTTGTATCCAGATTCAGCTTCATCATAAGGATTGCTCTCTCGAATGTTGTGGCGGGATTGCGGAAAGGCTGTCAGGCGAAAATGCCGCTGCCGACGGAATGATCCAACGGTGATCAAAAAACATTGTCGGGGCGGGGTTCGATCCGCGCAACCCCCCGTTGGGAGAAATTGCGCCTCGCCGGAGTAACGGAAGAGGAACACTTTCGGGGCATTGGCGTCCAGTGCACTCCCAACATCGGCCCGGCACTTCCCGCCGAGGGCGATCCGATAACTGGAGACGCAGAATGTGATTGCGCAGTTAGATAGTCATTCAGGATTACTTTATTAGTATATATAAACGGTATGCAACTTAAGGATCGGTTTCTTTTCTGTAGTTGCTTACTATTGTTGTCCAACATTATCTCCATCGCTTACCTGCACATGAACGGCACTCATACTTTAGCGCGGCCACCCGAATTAAAGCGTGTTGTACTTCAAGAATTGTTTCGAGAAAACGTGTGCTGGCGATAGCACGCTTCTGGTTCCCTCTGAATGGCGCGTCGATCCGGGATGGAGCGCGGACAAACCTGCCTTCCAGGATGACCCGGAATCAGTCCTCGCGATGCTCCATTCGAGACGGCCAGTGGCGGCACTCCGCGCGGAGCCTCGCGCCGGAGGTTCATCGTAACTCTATGATGAATAGGGGCTTGGATACGTTACCAAATGACGATTAGCTCGTCGAAATTCATTGACACAGGGCCTGAACGGGGTAGACCATGACCATAGATTTCAACAGACTTCCAGCTGCAGCCAGGGGCCTCGAACTCTTCTCCGCGGCCCCCGCAATGGAAGAGGAGTCCACGTTCAAAAAGAGGTTAGGAAACATGTCAAGAAGAAACATCCCCCTGCCGCTGTTCCTGATCCTGATGGTTATCGGAGTCGCGCCATTATCGATTTTCTTATTCCTGATGCTGGGTTCTGCTTTGTCGGAGCAGCGGGTCTCGGCCCAGACTTATACTCTCCCGAGTGATAACACGACTTGTCCTGGAAATTGCCGCACCATCCCATGGAAAGCCGGTTCCGACTTATGGAACGGTGGTACTCTGCCGAACTATGCCTCAGTAACCTGTGCCGGGCTGCCCACCAGCAGCTCCTCCGACGCCGGACCAGCGATTCAGGCCTGCATTAACAGCGCCACAGCCGGAACAGCGGTCTTCGTCCCTGCCGGCACGTATGCAATTAACAGCACGGTGCGATTGAAAAGCAATGTCGTGCTCCGTGGAGCGGGTGCAGCCAGCACCATCTTCAACTTCGGCTCGAATGCGACCCTGACAACACAGAATTTTTCGTACCAGTCGAATATGACCCCAGGGGTTTCCTACGGAAGCAACACACCCGGCTACGCTCTGAGCGGCGCCCCGAAAAAGGGCGATACCACCCTGACCGTGGCTGCCGGAACCGTCACGGCTGGCTCCTGGATCGCCGTCTTCGCCGACAACGATCCCACCCTGGTCAGCGTCAACGGAGAGGATGGCAACTGCGAATGGTGTGGGGATAACACCGGCTACCGCGTGATGCAGCAGATCGTCCAGGTGACGGCGGTCAGCGGTTCGACCCTCACCCTCGCCCGGCCGCTCTACTACACGCTGTACACCAACCCCGAGTACCGGATCTATACCTTCCCCACCCAGAAGGCCGGCTATGAGAACTTCAAAGTCTCAGCCGCTAATGCCGATATCGGATCGAACCAGATCATCCTCTTCCAGGGCTGCCTCTACTGCTGGGTGAAGGGCGTCGAAACCTATATGACCGGCAGTTCGAGCGGTTCAGCCCACGTCGAACTCGACTTCTCCTATGGCGATGAGATCCGCGATTCGTATTTCCACGACGGCCGCTCCTCAGCCAGCGGCGCCAACTACGGCGTGTTCATCAACTTCACGAACAGCGATCACAAGGTCGAGAACAATATCATGCGCCACAATCGCCACGGCATCGTCTATCAGGGTGGCG
>Ga0302319_10006221_pt1 | contig 23746 bp, 42 predicted proteins | sample Bog_T0_2_FD_203319 | JGI IMG/M metagenome (GOLD analysis project Ga0302319, IMG submission 203319) | Peat permafrost microbial communities from Stordalen Mire near Abisko, Sweden - Bog_T0_2 | ecosystem: Environmental > Terrestrial > Soil > Wetlands > Peat | place: Sweden: Abisko, Stordalen Mire...
GACCGTATCAGTTCCCGCTGGTTACGTGGCTTTTTCTTCGCCATCAGTTTTCTCTCCTATCCAGCAGTAATGAGGATATGTCAATTTCTTGTTGGCCTGCTCCCCCTGGATCGTCGCCATCGGCATCAGCACTTTGACCGTGTTTGCGCACCCGCAAATGCCGCAAACGAGCATCCCTGACTCGCGCCGAGACGCGGGCACTAGGGCGTCCAGGAGCTTGTAAAGGGGCGTGCAGACGCAGGCCGATGGGCGGTTGTACTGGCAGCCGCGGCAAATCCTCGCCCGCCGCTCCGATTCTGCCTTCGGAACTATCTCGCCCCCCGACTCCACAAATCGGTACATCGCCTTGGAAAACTCAACCACCTTGTCCGGGTTCAGGCTGCGCGACTGGTCCACGAGCGGCCGGTAGTCCTCGCCGTTCTCCGCGTGGCACACGCCGGGAAATTGCCCTTCGCATATCTGGCGCTGGATTTCCAGTTCCACGGTCGGCTTGTCGTTCGGCGCCAACCCCTTGTACCGTCGGTGCTCGATCACCATGTCGGCCAGTTCGCCGAGCGTTTCCGCCGTGAAGCGCGATTCGGTCTCGCGCTGGCAAAACCTGAATCCGTCAGGCGGGGTCTCGCGTGGATTTCGCAGGAGGGCCATGTCAGTGATAGACGAACTCCTTGGCCTCGTCGTACCGCGCCGACGCCTTCGCCGCTCGGTTCTTCTGCCGCTGCCATACCGATCCGGTGGCGCGCTCCTGCGCGAGACGGGCCGCAGCGCCGCCCCCGGGGTACGTGCCGAGCCGCACGAGCAGTTCCCCAAACCCCACGAAACTGTCCCCGTAGTCGGGTGACCGTCCGAGCCGCTTCTTCACCTCTTTCTTTGTCTCGGCCTGAATCACCTGTCCCTTGGTGCCCTGTTTCAGTTCGTAGCGCCGCGAGGAAAGGTCGTCGATTGTGCGGCGGTGCAGGTTTGACATCCCTCCTATCAGCCCCGCCTTCGCCATTTCCGAGGCCCGGAACCAAAGCTCCGTCACGAAATACTTGTACATGTCGTTGCACTTCCTGGGGTCGTCGCCGCGGAGCGGTCGGTCTGTCGCCGCGCCGCCGTACTCGATTCCCTGCACCTCGCGCGACCACTCCTTCTGCAGGATGGCGAACACGCCGCGGGCGTTCCCGGTGCAGTCCATGATGAAGTGCTTCGGCTCTACGCCGCGCGCCCGGCACTCGTGCATAACCCAGTGGGCAAGCTGATAGTCCTTCGGGTCCGCGGTCCCGCCGGCGTCCAGTTTCGCCACGAGGGTTTCCGTCGCGTTGATCTTGTAGTCCCTCTGCCCGAAAACAGGCATCCCAAGCTGGCCAAAGTGCAGCACCGCGTCATCCGCCTCAAACGCCGGGTCCAGCGTCGCGCACATCTGCGGGGCGAAATCGAACTTGATCGGCTGCTTTGCCCGCTCGATCGTGGAGTTGGGCCAAATCTTCGACACCATCCCGTCAGGCGGGAAGAACCCGCGCACGAGCGCCCAGTACTGCACCGAGTCCACGCCGTAGTTCGAGGTAACGTCATTGATCGACTCCTGCGAAATCATGTACGGGAATATCGTTTTCCCGGCCTTCACGTTGGGCGATTTCAGACCGTCGAAGTGCAGGCAGATTCCCTGCCCCGCGCCGATCTTGAGGGGCCATGACTCGTCGTTCTCATCGACGGATGACCACCCGTTCGCCGGCTCGCACCAGTCGCCGAACTTGGAAACCTTCTCGACCGGGTTGGACAGGGCCACGAACTTCGCGTCCGGAGCGGACATGGGGTTCGACAGCGCCTCGAAGATCGCTCCCGGCATGTCCTGGGCCTCGTCCAAAAAGATGCGCCTGCGCTCGGCGTGACCGCCGCGGATTCGGCCCTCGGCATCGTCCGTGCGCGACACCGACATGCCGTGAATCTGGAACTTCTCGTTAGGCCCGCGGGCTGACTCGTTCGGGTAAATCCGGCACTCGTTTGTCGTGGAGCGGATCGTCAGAAGCTCGCTGGCGGGCACGATGCAGGTATCAATCGCCCGCAGCAGGTCCGCCCACATCCTAAGCCGCAGCCCCTCGAATGTCACCGTCGCCACCGAGGTAAGCGTGGCGTAGGGGTTCGCCATGTAGTCCAAAAAGGCGACGTGGCCGAAGGTGTAGGTTTTCCCCGCCCGCTGCGCCCCTATCGCCATGACGTACTTGTACTCGCAGAACGCCATGACCATCATTTCGACCCACTCGTTCCACTCGTACTTGGGCCAGAGCATCTGCCAGGCGTTGCGGAAGTGGCGGAAGGCTCCTAGTCCCCCGTCCTTGGGCTGCCGGTTGGTGCGGTAGCACTCCAACTCTATCGCAAGCACTGAGTGCCCCTTGGGGTACAGCAGCCCGTACTTTTCAATCATGCCGCTTGGCGCGGCCATGACTCAGTCCCTGATGCGATTGGGTCCGCCGACGTTGATCGTCGTGTCGCCTTCGCTCAGGGGTGCCGGACCCATGCCCGGGGCGTAGACAGGGCATTGGTAGCCGATCGAGACGGGAACCTTGGCGTTGCCCGCCCCGGCGTCCTTGAGGGCGCCCGCGTAGGCGTTCTGTACGCCGTCGGCGACTCCGCCGCGTGACTTTGCGATGATTTCGAGATCGGAGCCGTCCATGTTCAGCCTTTCCTCATTTTGGCGAAGGTCTCGGCAAGCCGTGCCTGCTTGCCCACTTTTCCGCCGCGGGATGCGGCGCGCTCAAGAAGGTTGTGGGGAATCTTCTTCCCCGACGGGATGCCAAGGGAGCGGTGCAAACCGCCCTTCTTGATCTTCGCCTTGGCGATCCAGTTCTTAGCCATTGGAGTACTCGCCTCCCTCGGCGCCGCGCTCGGACTGGTATGGAGCCAGACCGCCGGTGATTCCGCCGGGCGGGTTGTGGCTGGAAAGTGAGCCGAAGGGAACTTCGGCGTAGTCGGGGCTGGCCGGGAGCATGTCCTTGCCAACCATCGCGGGGTGCCGGACCACGACCGCCCCGTTCCCGTCGCGTTTCACGCCACCGGGAGCCTTCGGGCTGGTTATGGGCTTCGGCTTGAACATCAGGTCACATCGACCCGGCCTGGGCCAGATCCTCGGAGGTCGGGTGCTTCACGATGACTTCGCATGCGGCGTCATTGCACCGCTGGCTGCCAACGCCCATCTTCTCGATGCCGGCCGTCGGGGTCTCGCGGTACTCCTTGTGGTCGTCCTTGCCCATCGTCGCCGGGTTCTGCGTCGCGGCGTTCGGGTGCGGGTTGGCGTCGCTGTTGTTGTTCTGCGTGTTCGAGTACTTCGGCGCCTGGGCGTCGGAAAATCCGGTGGACTTGGTGCGAGTGGAACTGATGGCCATGAGAATGTCTCCCGTTGAGTGAATCCGTTGGTGCTCCCCCACCCATGCGACGGGTAAAAGATTCTGTCAAATAATCTCTTGACATGCGCATACGGCTTGCGCATACCGTGGTCCACCATGATAAACCGTTCAACCCTCACCCCCGTCATAACCAAGTTCACCCCCGTCGGAGACCACGTCCTGGTGCGCCGCCATGAGCGTGCCGAAAAGGTTGGGTCAATCGTCATGCCGACAAACGCCATGCATGTTGGGCAGGCGAGGTTCGATGTTCTGAAAACCGGCCCGAAGTGCGTGTCGGTGAAGCCCGGCGACATCGCCTTCGCCCCGGCGCAGCTCTCGTTCGGCAAGGTCACGGTCGGGACCGAGGAGCTGGAAGTCGCCCCCGAGAGCTTATTGACGGCGTACATACCGGCATGAACGTCGCCCTGTATTTGAGAGTCAGCACAACTGACCAGACAATCGAGCCGCAGCAGATCGAGCTGCGCAACTACTGCGCGGCGAGGGGCTGGACAATCGCCGCCGAGTTTTCTGACGTGATTTCGGGATCGAAGTCCAGCAGGGAGGGACTGGATGCGCTCATGGCTGCGGTTCGTATCAAGAGTTTCGATGCGGTCTGCGCCGTGAAGATCGACCGGCTTGCGCGATCACTCAGCCACTTCGCCGCGATCATCGCCGAACTCGACAAGCACGGCGTCGCCCTCGTGATTCCAGGGCAGGGCATAGACACGAGCCATTCAAACGCGGCGGGCAGGCTGCAGGCGAACATCCTCGGGAGCATCGCCGAGTTTGAGCGCGAACTGATCCGCGAGCGCACGAAGGCCGGTCTTGCCGCTGCCCGGGCGCGGGGGAAGAAGCTCGGCCACCCCTCAACCCGGCTCGTCCCGAATCACGCCGAGGTTCTGGCCCAGTGGCGCGCCGAGGGCGGGCGTCACTTGCGCGACCTTGCATCTCGTCTCGGGGGAGTGTCGGTTTCCTTCGCGCACACGCTGTCCCGCCGCGTCGCATGAAAGCCATTCGCGTGCGCCTCGCAGTCGTAACGGTCCTGTACGACGTTGAGACGCCGCGCGGAATCGAGCGAATGAATACATGGTGCTGCGGCGAAACCCCGAAACTCGCCGTGAGGGACTGGATCAGGCTGAACCACATCCACTCCATCGGCGCGGAAACGATCCACTCGGGGATACCGCGGCCCATCGCGCCGTCAAACTACGTCGCCGCCCTGCACCGATTCGGGCGCCACCCCACCGACCCCGACATCCCGCATCACCACCCCCGCCTGGCCCGGCTCGAAAACCCAAACCAACTGGCCTTGAAAAAAGCGGGGAACACCGGCTTGAAGGAATCAACCGCATGAAGGAAAATCCCACATCAGACGACGCAGCCATTTCCGAGAATATCCACCTGTTCTCCGAGAAGATCGCCGAGGCGATACGCGAGGTATTTCAGGCCGGCGCCGTTCACCCCGCCGCAATCGTCGGCGTCCTGAACTACCATGCCATCGCAGTCGCGTCCTCCACGCGCCCCGCCTTCGTGAAGCCGATGGGCAGCGTGATCGCCATGCCGCCGCCGGGGTTCAACCCGAAGCCGTGAAATCCACCGCCGCCTGCAAGGTAATCGCCTGCGTCGCCCTGTCCCTCGCCGTCGTGCTGATCGCGGCCGGAGAAGCATGGCATCTCGCGCACGCGAACCCCGTTTTCAATTTCCCACTCATCTCGAAGAAATGAAACTTCCCCACGTCCCAGTCCGCTCCACGAACATCGCCAGCATCGGCTACGATCCCGCCTCCCAGCAGATGCAGGTCAAGTTCCACTCCGGCGCGACCTACAACTACTTCGGCGTCCACCCCTCCGTCAACGACGCCCTCATGTCCGCAACCTCCAAGGGCGAGTTCTTCGACAAGCAGATCAAGAACCGCTACCGCTCGCAGAAGGAGCACGGAGCGTGAAGCACAGCGGCCTCTCGATAACGGACCTGCCTATCCGCGCCCAGGAGCAGGTTCTTGCGCAGCTCGCAATCGCCGGCAAGACGAAGGCCGCAGCGCCCATGTCCAACTCGATCCGCCAGCAGCACGGCCCGGCGCTCAACAAATTGGAGGACGATTTTCACCGGCACCTCACCTCGACCTTCAAGCCCCTCGGCGACACGATCCTTGTCCAGCCGGTCGCACTTCGCCTCGGCAACGGAGTACGCTACACCCCAGACTTTCTCCGCGTCGCAAACTTCGTCGCCGGCAGCCGCTCTGTCACCCTAGACGCCTACGAGGTCAAGGGACCGCGCTTCTGGGACGACGCCCGAGTGAAAATCAAGGTCGCCGCATCCCTCTATCCCTGGATTCGCTTCTGCCTCGTCACCCGCAAGGGCCGCACCGCGCCTTGGGTTTTCACCGAGGTCTTGCCGTAATTTCCTTGCCAGAATCCAAACTCGCTTAACACTCATCTCGTCGCCGGAAGTTGCTGCTCCCGGTCGAGCCTAGAACAAATCCAATGCTGCGAGCCTTTCATCACTTTGCCGGTGCCCCCGGGAAGCGCCCATTGCATTGGTGGGCAGAGCAGCACTCGAACTTCCGCGGGGGTGCCGGCATTTAATTCCATGACAAAAAAAGCCGTTCCGTTGGGCGTACGGAGAAGGATCGCCGAGAGTCTTGGGGCATCTCCTGGCTGCAGAACGCCAGCCTTCTGCGCCCACTGTGCCAAACAGGGGGCAATATGGTGGCCTAAAATACCCGCGTGGTGGGTTTCTTTCCCCGGCTTAGAACTTGACCACATCATCCCGGAGGCTGCTGGGGGCGACACCGACGAAACAAACCTCCAATTATTGTGCCGGACTTGCAATAGAAGGAAAGGGCACCGATGCGAATACGCACAGTAAAACCCGAGTTCTGGATCAACCCGGACCTAGCAAAGCTCTCCCCGTTCACGCGGCTTCTGTCGCTGGGATTGCTCAATTACGCAGACGATGAAGGATATTTTTGGGCGGACCCGGAGCTGATGCGGGCGACAATTTTCCCTTACGAGCATAACTCATCACAGATTCAACGCTCCCTCACTGAGCTCGCCAATATCGCGTTTGTAACCCTTCACAACGGCACCAACGGACGCATTTACGGAAAGATCACAACTTTCGAGAAACACCAGAGAATTAACCGTCCAACTGATTCAAAATTAAAGACATTTATAGATCTCAATGATGAAGCAGTGAGCCAGCAGGTATGCCTCACGCTAGGAACAGGGAACAGGGAACAGGGAAAAGGAACAGGGAACAGGGAAGGCGGCAAGCCGCCAAAAAAGGAATTGCCTGGAAAGACGGCCCTGATGCGCAGAACGGAAACCCTGTTCAGACGCCGGGAGGCAACTCCCTGGTCAAAAGCCGAGGAGGAGGCATGGAAGCGGGCCATCCTTGCCGTTGAGACGACGACCGAGGAAGAATGGCAATCGCTCGAACGCTTCTACGCCCTTCCCAACCCACCACCGCCAGCACCCCAACTCTATCGCCGCCAGAACCTCGATACCCTTCTAAACCACTGGGCCGCAGAGATCGACAAGGCCCGGGCAAATTACGGAACGAATGGTTCTGCCGGCCAATTTTCTGAAAAAGAACACTTTGAGAAATTAATGGCCAAGAAAGCCAAATACGAAAATGAGCAACGAACTGCTTGAACGCCAGCTCCTCGGCTGCTGCCTACTCGACGGCAAGACCGCCGTGAGCCTTGCCATCGCCTCCGGCGTCACCCCCGCCTCCTTCCAAGGTGTTCTTCATAACCGCATATTCACAGCCATGATGGATGCGCAGCTCGCCGGCATGGAGACAACCCCCGATGCCGTCGTTCACGCCATGGACCAGCACGGCTGGATAACCGCCGAAACCTGCCAGGAAATCAACCAGGTCGCCCGCTCCGCCTCCACAACCGCCAACCTCCGCCCCTTCATCGCAGCCCTGCGCACCGCCGAACTTGCCCGCGCCGTGTCCAAGGCCGGCGGTGAAATCGGGGAAATGGCCCAGGAGTCCCACATCGACCCCGACGAACTCGTTTCCAAGGCCCAATCCCGCCTCTCCGAAGCCCTCCAATGGTCGCCCGCCGAGCGCATCGACTGGCGCCACCAGGTCTCCCGCGCCGTCGCCACCCTCCAAAACCCCGGGCAAACCGGACTGTCCCTCGGCTTCCACGACCTCGATCGCGCCTTCGGGCCCCTCATGCCCTCCCACCTCGTCATAATCGGAGCCCGCCCCTCCGTCGGGAAATCGTCCTACCTGCGCCACATCATCGCCCACCACTGCCGCGCCGGCCGCCGCATCTTCGTCGCCTCCCTCGAGACCACCGCCGAGGAAATCGCCATAGCCACCGCCAAGACCCTCTGCGGCGCACCCGACAACCGCGAGGCCGTCTGCGCCGCCATGCAGGAAATCGCCTCCTGGGAACTCGCCATCCTCGACGACTTCGGCGCCTGGTCCGACACAATCATCGCCAAGGCCCGCTCCGAGCACTCCCGCAAGCCCCTCGACCTCCTCTGCGTCGATCACCTCCACCTCCTCCCGGACGCCGCCGGCCAGAAAAACGTCACCATGACCGACGCCATCGGCCGAATCACCAAGAACTTCAAGGCGCTCGCCGGCGAACTCAACATCCCCGTCCTCCTCCTCTCCCAACTCTCCCGCGACCCCGCCAAAAACAACCGCGCCCCCCGCATGGAGGATCTCCGCTCCTCCGGCTCCCTCGACCAGGACGCCGACAAAATCATCCTTCTCCACCGCCCCGACAAGGACCAGAACAGCCACCCCCAGGACGATACCGACGACATCGACGACCGCCCCCGCTTCTACACCCGCTTCCTCCAAGTCAAGGGCCGCTCCCAGGGAACAGCCGAGGTAGCCATGCTTTTTAACCGGCGCCTAACCCGCTTCGAGCCCATCGCCTTCGCCGCCAACGCATGAGCCCCACCCTTTCCGTGCTCCTCACCATAGCCCTTGCCTGCGCCCTTTTTCCGATTCTTTACGCCGCCGTAGGCCTTTGCTTCGACGTGATTTGCTTCGTATGGGACTTCATCTGCCGAGCATTTGGTGCTTGACGCTCTTTCCCGAAGGGCCAAAGCTGCTACAATCCGCAAGCGCGGGCAACTAAGCCCGGCTGAGGACTCCGAAGGTTTTAGTGAGTTTCGGGCAAAACGCCAAAACGTAGCCCTCCCACTTCCCCCAAGGCTGTCAGGACACGCACAGCCACCCCAAAACCCCGTATAGGCCAAAAGAACCCACTCCGTGGGGCATCCCAGAAAACGAGCGAAGGGTGAAAACCCGTGTGGAAGCACCCCAGTCTGTGCCCAGGCTAATCGCTATCGAGCCGTGGGCATCGCTGGGGGCGGGCGGGGGGTAGGTCGTGGGGTCAACGCTGCGCCGGGATGGTCAGCCGTGCATCTTGCACGATGCGTCTCAACTGCTTGCGTTGCGCGTACCCTTATCAGGTCACGCGGTTCGCTGTCGTCCGTCACTGAACAGTCAGACCGTCTGGTTGACCGTGCATTACGCACGACTACGCTGGCAGGCTTGGCGCTGCTGGAGTGACATTCAACGGCTCGGGCCTGACAGCCGGCTGGCCATGGGTGAAGAACATCGCCAGGTTGAATGTCGGACCGGATTTCCCCTGTTCTCCGCGGTCAAGGTTTCGCGCGGATCTGCGGATCTGGTCAAGGCTGCGGGCCGCGCCGGCCGCCATTTGCAAGTTTCTTGCATCTTTGGCATCCAACGCTTCGGCACAGAGGTCGAGCGATCGAACGGTTAGTTCTTCAGAGCGAACTGCGATAACCTCATTGACTTGCTCGATCTGCTTTTCGATCTGCTTAGTCGATTCGGTTTCGCGCTTGGTAACCAGGGCGGTTCTTTCTGCGGTCCAGCCGTTCTTGTGGATAAGGTCGGAAACCTTGTTTCTGGGCAGGCCGAGTGCCGCGGCGATCTCTGCGGGCGGTTTGCAGTGAACTACGTAAAGGGAGCGTATTGTGGCACGCGTTGCAAAGGGTATGCTGGATGACTTGAAGAACCTTCGCTCTGTTTTACGCTCTGCTACCATGCGCAAACGGTTAGGGCATGACTCGGCGAACGTCAAACTTTGAAACGTGCTGCCTATTGGAGAGCCATCTGACCCAGTGAACACACGCTTCGATTTCGCTTAGATGTGTGCAGTAACGGAAAGGCAGTCCCATTTCTACATATTTGAGATATTGGCGTGTATTCTGAAACTCGGCGCTGCTTGTCGGGATTTTTGTGTTTTTGACTTCGATTGCGGCGATAGCTTCACCGTCTTGGACAACCATTAGGTCGGCGCGAATCTGAATTGCACGGCCCGCACGCCGAGTCTTTCCCGATAGACGTGCGACTTGCTCCAGAACAGGTTGAAATCCGGCTGTTTTTAGGGCGCAGTAGAGTTCGGCTTGGATCGTTGCCTCACTGGGGTTTGATCGTTTTATTTTCATGTGTCTTTCGCGGGCGCCTTGCATTGGCTCGGCAAGCTTGGGTTTTGGCGTCGCTTCTTACCGATCCTCCCTTGCGCCCGATTCGGGCCATATATCTGGAAATCATCTTTCTCACGGGATTAGCGAAGCGGCTTTGGAAATATCGTCAAAACAATCTTAGCGTGTAAGCTGTTGATTTACATAATGCCGGAATTACCCATGTTGCAGGTATGCACAAACGGCTTGCGCTTGCCTGAAAGTGAGTCGATAGTCGGTGCGCAATAGGACGATCTAAACGACAGGACGAAAACAGGACGAACGATGAAACCCTCTCTAATTGGCCCTGCTGGAATGCTGGCAAACACCTTGACCGCGAAACTAGCGTCAAAGGACCGCTGGAAACTGCTTTTCTGCGGTGCGCCGGGAATCGGCAAAACGTGCTTGGCGGAATCACTAGCGCTGGATTTGTGCGGAAACAAATGGGGCGTTGAAACGGTCAACGGGCGGAATGTGACGATTCACGTTGTCAGGGACTGGGCGTTTGACTTCGCAACGTCCTCGATCTTTGGAACCGGCTGGAAAGTCAAAGTCGTCAACGAGGTCGATCTTTGCCAGAAAGACGCGCAGGACGCGCTTTTGAGCTTCCTTGATGAAATGCCGGCCGGACGCGCTTTCATTGGGACAAGCAATCTGGACAAAGCGGCGTTGACAGAACGATTCAGGACTCGCTTTGAGCGTTACGAGATTGCAGCGCCTAGCGCCGGGCAGATTGCGAAACTACTCGAAAACGAGGGCACGCCGGAAGCGATCGCGCGGCAGATTGCAACGCTGTCGGGCGGGAACGTGCGGGCCGCGCTGCTGGATGCAGAGGCTTGGCGGAATCAGAACCAGGAAGTGATTCAAACGATTTACCAGTCAGAAATGGCTGTTTGAACAGGACGAAACTCAAACAAGGACGAAAAATGAACACGATTAAGACAGAATCAAAGCCGACAACTTATTGCGGCAAGCCTGCGACAATAACAGTTGAATACGGCCTAAGACAGACCGGCGGGGCGCCGTACTTTTCAGTTACGGGTAATATCGTGACCGCAGACAGCAGGCGGCGGAACGATTCGGAGTGCGGCGGATGCATCCATGAGGAAATCGCAAAGCACTTCGGCCCGAAGTTCGATGATTTTATCGCGCTGCACTTGTCCGCCGTCAACGGGAAGCCCATATATGCCTTTGAAAATGGCTGGTACTGGCTTGCAGGAGCAATGGGCGGACTCGGCGAGGACTATCACGGCGGAAAAGGAAAGGGCGCAAAAAGCGCGATGCAATGCTTTGAAGTCCTCTGCTCGCACCTGCGCATCGGCATAATCGAGGGCCGTGCGCTCATGGAGACGATCCAGAACACGGAAGCGGCAGGGCGCCGCGAAGTGTTTGCGAACTATGTCGAAGCGCAGAGCGCCAGGTGGAAGCGCGAAGCCGACGCCGCAATAGAAAAGCACGGCCTGCAGTCCCAGCGGCCAGCAAACGCTTATGAGTGCTTACCCGGCGATCCAGCGCATAACCTAGCCTAACCAAACCTTTCCCCGTCCTCGTCCTTCGGGGCGCCGGCCGAAAGCGAAGGCGCGAGTAGGCCGGCGAGAGGGACGGGCAAAACCAAAAAAGGAAACATGAAAACAGCGACGAAGACAGCCCAGCCGGATCTCACCACCCTTGGTGAACTAAAGTCCCACAAATGGGATGATGTTCGCTTCCGTATCGGAAAGTTCGATGAGGTTGCGGCGAGTTGCCGGGAATGGCATCGCGCTTTGCTGTCAGAGCAGCATCCGGCAAGCCTAACTCTCATGGCCGCAGCCAGCATGATTGACGACCTGGCAGAGACCGTGAAGTTCTATGAGCAGGAAATAAAGAGCGCGCACAGCGTTCTTGAACAGCCGCGATTCGCTGCCCTTCTCGGACTGGCGGATCTCATGGAATCGGTTTTAGAAAAAACCGTCGATGAGAGAACATATCCCGACGGCCCATGCCTGCCAAAGGAAATGCGCGACGAGATCCGGGCGGCAGTAAAAGCATCAAGATTTATACCATAACCCCTTTTCGTCGCTGAAAAGCTGGTATACGCTTGCGCATCGAAAGCCCGCTGATGCGGGGCCAGCAGCGCGGCAAACCAAATCCCATGAAAACACCAATCTCCCACCTAACAGACCTTGACGCCTGCTCGGATGCAGTCATATGGGTCAAATCAACGAAATGCCGTAGTCTCGAATCGGCATGGCTCAAGTGCGACCGCGCCGACTGGATGCTCTGGTACGCTGGCAAGAAAGCCGGTCCTGTCGGCAGCGAATCAAGTCTCAAGCTGGTTCTGATGCCGACATGAAAGCCAATTCTTCAAACTACGGCAGCACGGTTCCCGAGGTCACGGCTGACCTGCTTGCCGACGAGCCTGCGGACATTCGGCGCTCGATGCGCGCCTGCGAGAGCGGGCGTGGCGAGCCTGACGACGACGGGCCGAGGAAATGCCCGTACTGCCGCCGCGGGTTCGTTTCAGTTGACGGCGGCTCCTACGGCTACCGCTGCCCGGATTGTGACGGAAGCGGCTGGATCACGCCGGAGGAAGATGAGCCCGAGGAAACAGAGGAGGACGAGTCATGAAATACTGCATCAACTGCCGCCACTATCAACCTGCTGGTGTTAGCTATGAACCGCGGGAACGGATAGCGTACTCTACTTGCGCCAAGGCTGAACTGACTGAAATCAACCCGGTCAGCGGAGAGACGATCAAAACCCCATCTTACTGCGTCGTTGAGCGCAAGCACACTTGCGGCAATTCCTGCGGCCCGGATGCCAAATGGTTCGAGCCGAAGGAGGCCGCGCCGTGAGCTACGCCCTTCGCCTGATGCTTGCGATCCAGTGGTGCGAGCGGGAGGGCTTCACGGGCCTGGCCGCTGCGCTGGCCGAGATGCTGAAACGCGAACTTTCAACCAAATCCCAATAATCCCATGTGCGACTTCCATTCAATCTGCGTTCGGGCTGACGGCAAAATTGCCCACCTGAACACCAATTCCCATTCAGAGGCGGTCAAGGATGCCGGCCGGAAGGAGAACACCGACCATCTCCCGCGCGTCTTTGTCGAGGCCGAATGGAACGGCGAAGGCGCGTTCCCCAGCGTTGACAAGATCACGCGAGGCGAGCCGAACGCGAAGCAGCGTAAGGCCATCGAGGGACATTACACAAATCTGGCGAAGCTGATGGCCGACCCGAAGGCTAACGCCGAAAAGATGCTGTTCGGGAACGGCTGCTTCGCCGCGGACAATTACGCGGACATAGCTTGCGCTCTCGCTGGCAAGACGCCGTGCGAGGTGCTGTCGCGGTTCGTCAATCGTCTGGCGTACTCGCTTCAGCAGGATGAAAAGCCGCTCCTCAAACCGCTTGTGGCTGGCCTGCTTTCGGCGTCAACATCGCCCGAGTTGCGCCAGAAACGCCTGTATTTCTTCGCGGACTTCGCGTGCAGGACGGTTTTGCCTGCGCTTCTTGACCTGCTGAAAAAGCCCGATCTGGCCGAAACCATACGGTGCCTGCCTTGCGTAACCGACAAAGCAAGTGCCGAGTCCGCGAGGCAAGCAGTTTTGTCGGTTCGCGGTGTTTTATCCGCCGCCTACGCCGACGCCGCCGCCTACGCCTACGCCGCCGCCTACGCCGACGCCGCCGCCTACGCCGACGCCGCCGCCTACGCCGCCTACGCCGCCGACGCCGCCTACGCCGCCTACGCCGCCTACGCCGCCTACGCCGCCGACGCCGCCTACGCCGCCTACGCCTACGCAGCCGACGCCGACGCCCGAAAGCTATTCATTGAAATGGCAGTCAAGGCGCTCCGGGATGCGCTGGAAATCAAGTGACCTGCGCGAAGAGCTTAACAGAAACCCAATAACATGAATGAAACAATTGAACTAGAAGTCGTTGCGCCGATTGACGCGCAACTTGTCGAATACGCCGGTAAAACCGGCTTGGAGCAAACGTCCACAACTCCGCTCGTCGCGGCTTTCCGGCCTGTTTTCGTCGAAGCGAAAAAGGCGATTGCTGATTCGGCGGGCGTGGCCGAGTCGGTCAAAGACGCAACATGCGTCTCGGAAATCCGCAAGGCGCGTGCCTGCCGCTTGGCGATTCGCAAAGTCAGGTTGACGGGCGAAGCCGTCAGGAAGGCGCAGAAAGCAACCGCGCTTGCCTACGGGAAGGCCGTTGATGGCTTCTATAACATTCTCGAAGCCGATCTAGCACCCGTCGAAAAGGCGTTGCAGGACGCCGAGGACACCGCCGAGCGTGCAGAGCAGGCGCGGAAAGACGCAGTAGAGGCCGGCCGTAAGACCGCGCTTGCCCCCTACGTCACGGATGTTGCGCTGTACGCCGTGCGCGATATGTCCGATCCGGCGTTCGCGGCTTTGCTGGCCGGCGTGAAACTGGCCCAGGAGCAGGCGGCACAGGCAGCGGCTAAAGCCGAAGCCGACCGCATCGCCAAAGAGAAGGCCGAAGCAGCGGAGCGCGAGCGCATCCGTGCGGAAAACGAACGCTTGCAGCGCGAGGCACGCGAGAAAGAGGAGGCACTACGCCAAGAGCGATTGCGCGAGCAGGCGGCGCGTGAAGTTGAGCGCCTGAAAGCCGAGGCCGTATTGAAGGCCGAGCGCGAAGCGGCAGAAAAGAAGCTGGCCGCAGAGCGGGCGGAAGCGCAGCGCGTGGCCGCAGAACTCAAGGCAAAGGCCGACGCGGAGGCCAAAGCCGCAAAGGAAAAGGCGGACAAGGAACGCGCAATCATCGAGGCCAAAGCGAAAGCCGAGCGCGAAGCCAGGCAGAAGGTTGAAGCCGAATTGAAGGCGCAACGGGATGCCGAGGTAGCACGTCAGGCCGCAGAGGAAGCCGCGGCCCGAAAAGCGGCGAACGCTGGCGATTCGGAAAAGTTGCTCGCCTATGCCAAGACCATACGCGAGGCACTCCCAAGCCTCAAGAACGCAGAGCGCATGAACCTGATCGGATCACAGGCCGGGAAGTTCGTCGCATGGATCGAGAAGGAGGCCGCAAATGGCAACTGACCTTGAACTGACCCTGAACGACGAGCGGCGCGCGGTTGTGCCCGCCCAACCCTCACCCGCCGAACTGATCCGCGCTGTCATCGACAAGGGACTGACCGCCGAGGGCGTCAGCGTGATCGAGCGGCTTGTGGCGCTCCAGGAGCACATCAACGACAAGGACGCCGAAAAGCAGTTTGCCGTGGCGTTCGCGGCGCTCCAGGGTGCGCTTGGCACGTTCAACGCGACCAAGGAGGTTCCCGACAAGCACGGCGGGGTAAAATACTCCTACCTGCCCTTCGACGTGATAATGAGCCGTGTGCAGCCGTTGCTCGTGCAGCACGGATTCAGCCTGTCGTTTTCGACGGACATGCGGGAAAGCCGGATCGTGCAGACCTGCACGCTTACCCACTGCGCAGGCCACCACCGCGACTATCTGGCGTTTGTGCGGGCCGGTGCCGGTCCATACGGCGCCACCGAGACGCAGGCGGACGGCGCTGCAATGACCTACGCGAAGCGATACGCGCTTTGCAACGCGCTGAACATCGTCGTTGAGCGCGACACGGACGGCGCCGACGCCCGCAACGAGGGCGAGCCGATCAGCTTCGAGCAACAGGAAACGCTTCGGGAGATGGTCCGCGAGACGCACGCCGACGAAGCGGCTTTCCTTAAGTTCGCCGGGGCCGCCAGCTACGCCGAGATTGGCGCTAACCGCTACGACTCCCTTTTCGCAGCACTCCAACGGAAGGCCCGTAAGTGAAAATCATAGATTGCGAGCAACGGTCAACGGAGTGGTTCCGCGCCAGGTGCGGCGTTGTCACGGCGAGCGAGTTTGACGCGCTGGTGACGCCGAAGTGGAAGATCAAGGAGGGTCAAGGCCCGGAAACCTACCTTTGCCAGAAGGTCGCGGAGAAGCTGATGGGCTGGTCAAAGGACGAGTTGCAGCCGCTTTCGGCCTGGGTAGTCGATCAGGGCAAGATCGTTGAGACGATTGCGGTCCCCTGGTATGAGTTCACGTACGACTGCAAGGTGCAGCGGGTGGGCTTCTGCGTGAGCGATGACGGGCGGCTTGGATGCTCGCCGGATGGCATCCTGCCGAACGGTGAAGGGCTCGAAATTAAATCACCCCAACCCGACAACGCGATCCGCTACCTACTGGCCGGCAAGGTGCCGGATGACTACCTGGCGCAGATCCATTTCAGCATGTACGTGACGGGCTTCAAGGCGTGGAACTTCGTCAGCTACTCGCGGCACCTGCCGGCGCTTGTGCTGCGGGTTGCGCGGGATGAGGCAATCCAGCTTGTGATCGAGCAGGCGTTGGATGCGTTCTACGCCCGCTTTGACGCGGCCCTGGCGAAGATCCGTGGGATGCAGGAGGGCCAGCCATGACCCTTCGCCGCCTTTTGTACCTGACGTTTCGCCGGAGCGAGCACCGCCGCAGGTCGGCTGGCGCGCGCGCAGGATGGAGGGGAAGAACTTATGAGCATTAAAACCTGCCCGAACTGCGGTTGCCTCTACGCCACGGAACATGGAGAAATGTTTGGCGGTACTCCGTGCCGATGTGGTAATCGTGACGGGGTTCCTAATGACATCGCCGCCCTCCGCGCCGAGCTTGCTGCGGCGAAGGCCGAGATCGTGGCGCTGAGGACGCCCATAGAGAACCTGCGCGAGGCTAGAAGAATGTCGGGCCTTCCCACGGAAGCTCACGATTTGCTTCTCGCCCGCACCTCCGCCTCCTACGCGCACCTAGAGTTGATCGACCGCGAGACGCTGCGTAAGGCGGTCGAGGCGCTGACGGCCAACGCGAATCTCTATCCGGACCTTCATCAGCTTCTAACCGGCTGGCATTGCGATGTAGCATGGAGCGAGTGGGACACACACGTTTTCGACCAGATGATATTGGACCAGCAGAAGGTCGAAGCCGCCCTCGCCGCGCTGAAAGGCCAGCCGTGAACGACCAAGAGATCAACGTCCTGCTTTACATGGAGCGTGGTTCTCCTGAGTGGAACCGTGAATATCGCAGACAGTTGATAGACTTCCATAACATTGCAGCACCCATCATCAGGAAAATGTGTGAGATTAAGAGTATGTTCATCTCGATCCGTTTTGTGGTTGATATGGACGGACACCTGATTTCCGACGAGACACACTTGCCATTGTGGGCTAAAAACTTATACGAAGCCCACGAGCAGCATCTAAACCTGTTGCGTGCGCGATATCACCCTGACGCGCTCTTGCAGGCCCACGCCGCACCCGCCGCGAGCGAAAAGGACGCCAAGTAACATTTTCCCCATGAACATCGAAAATATGACCATAGGCGAGGCTCGCGCCATCGCCGCCTTATTCGCAGGGCAACCCGTTGCCGCTGCTTCGTCCACCCATCCGTTTGAAGTCGGCGCAAACTACTTCATCCGAACCGTCACCCACCACCTGACAGGTAAGCTGGTCGAGGTCTGGCCCACCGAACTCGTCCTCGTTGACGCCGCATGGATTGCCGACGACGGCAAGCTGTGCCAAGCCCTCAAGACGGAGACATTCAACGAGGTGGAACCGTTCCCCGATGCTCGCCGCGTGATCGTCGGGCGCGGCTCGTTGATCGACGCGCAGAAGATAGATAAACTCCCCCGCTCTGAAAAATGAATGCAGCAATACAACACGCCGGATGGGTTTCTCCTTGGAGCAAGAGCGGGAGCCGGAGCGGGAGCTGGAGCGGGAGCTGGAGCTGGAGCTGGAGCCGGAGCGGGAGCTGGAGCCGGAGCGGGAGCCGGAGCTGGAGCGGGTGCGGGTGCGGGAGCTGGAGCGGGAGCAAGAGCCGGAGCTGGAGCCGGAGCGGCTAAAAGGACGCCAAATGAAGCCGAAGGTCAAGGCCCGCGCCGCGCTCAGGCGCTCGCGCCAAACGCCGACGAAGTGACATGACCACGCTCCCAAACACCCTGCGACGGCTGACCGACTGATGATGATTTTACCATGAAAACCTACCCCCTCTGGTTTAAGCGCCTAGTCTATCGCCTCGCGCGGCACATCCAGCGATGCGACGAGCACCGCAACCGCAGCGAAGGCTGCAAGAAAGCCTGGATCACGCGCAAGGCGCTGAAAGGAAGTCTATGACACTCACGCTCTTAATCGTCTCAAACGCCATTTTCCTCGTCCTCGCCTACTGGATCGGCCGCTGGCACCAGAAGGAAATCAGCATCCGGCGGTACGTTGACCTGTACCGGGAGGGGACGCCTGACTACGCCAAGGGTCTAAAAGGCCCGCGGTAGGCGATCCTTGTTATTCTACGGCCTTTTGAGGCGAAATGAGTACCCATGCTTGACCTGGCACACCTTCCGGCCTAAACAGCCGGTAGACGCCCCGCGGCCAAAGTCACTTGCCAGCCGCCTGATTCGCGGTCGTCTTGTTCTCAAGCCACTGGTGAAGATCATGCACCTCCGCCCGAATCCCGATAACCGCGTCGTGGTCAACCGCAACGATGGCCGTCAGCGAGTCAATCGCCTTGTCGTGCGTCGCCAGCTTCGAGTCGGTCTGCCCCTTGTAGACGCCAACCCACCACAGGGAAACGAGCACCGCGCCGATTGGGGCGAGGATGCTGATTATGCGGTCTAGGCTCTTGTTGGTGTCGGCGCTCATGGTGGACGCTCAGTGCTTCACGAAAACGCTCGCTATCGCCAGAAGCCCCGACACCGCGGCGACCGTTATGGCCGTCTTGGAGAGGTTCGCGCTCGTGTCGGACTCCTTCGCCTCAAGCGCCGCGTTGAGCGCCTTCTCCTGCGCCTGGAACCGCTGCTCGTAGCGCCGGTCGTGCTCGGTCATGATGTCCTTCAGGTGCTCCTTGAGGGTGCGGACGGTCCATTCGTTTTCCGTTTCATTCGAGGGAGGGGGCATCGGGTTCCTTGCTTTGATCTCGTTGGCAAGTGCGGAAATAAACTTGGCGTCCTGCGCTGCCTGGTCGCGGCATTGAGGATCGCCCTTCATGGCCCTTACTTCAGGTGGATGACGACATTCGGCTCAGGCGGTCCAGAGGGCGCGGCGGTCAGGCTTGTCGGCGCGGGTGCGGGTCCGGGAGGCGCGTAGCCCGTCGATGAGAACGACATGAGCGGCTGCACGGGGCTTGCGACCGTCACCGTCAGGTCTGTCGCCGTCAGCGTCGTGTCCGTCTTGACAACGCCATCGGCGGCGATGACCACGCTTCCGTAGTTCGTTCCGACTTGGAAGTTTAGGTTCTTGTACGTGCCGTCGGGGATGTATTTGGCGATGGCCCCGGTGGGCGTGAACACGCAGCCGGAAAGGGCGAGCGCGGCTGCGGAGAGGATGAGGGCGATGGTGGTTTTCATGTGGTTGGCGGCGGGGTCGAGTCCTTGACCCACTGGTTTCCGATTGTGACGATCATGGCCAGCAGGATTGCCAGCCATGGCGGGATTGAGACGCCGGCAGCCTTGAACTGAGGAACGAAGCCGAGGGCGAGTGAAAGGAGGCTCAGCGCCTCCGCGATGGAATTGCGTAGTTTTGGGTTCATGAGGGAAGGGGTATCGTCCATGCCTCTAGCCAGGATGCGACCTGATCGGCGGGAAGGTAGCACCATCCCGAGTCGCCCCAAGATGTGCCCCAACTATTGCGAACGATGATGTAGAGCACCCCGGCAATCGTGAGGTAGCCGACCGCGAGCAGCGCGTGGCCGCCTAGCATCTGGCCCGAGACTGGCGGAACGATCCCATCGCTGCCCGTCGCCTCGAAGCTGTCCGTGACCGGCATCCCGAAAACGACAGGATTGCCCGCCGCAAGCACCACCTGCACGAAGTAGGCTCCGAGGTTGGAGGGGACGCGCAGCGGGGCACCTGAGCGGAAGGGCACGGCTTGAACGTCACACTGCGGGGTCGGCGCTTCGCTGGCGTCGCCCGTGTACGGCAGGTCCACCTCGGGGCAGACGCCGTAGTTTTGGAGGGTCGTCACCTCGTCGATGATCGTGGCCCCTGCGTCGGTCGGGAAGGTGCCCTCGGTCATGCGCGTCCGTGCGTAGAGGTAGGCGGGCGACAGGTAGAAGGCGTTGGAGTTTCCGGTTTGCAGCGCCACAACGTACTCGCGGAGCGCCGCCGTCGAGAAGCCCGAGCAGCACCCCTCCGGCCCCTGATCGCGGGGAAGCAGGAACTTCGGGCGCAGGTCAACGCTCGGCGGGAGGACTGACGGCGCGGCCCTGAACGGCTCAACCGCCTTGAGCAGCCCCGGATGGTTGGCCGGCGGAGGCCTGTATAAAAATCGATGGTGCGGGCGGAAAGCGGTCGGGACATTCATTGGTTTGGGAGTTGTAGGGGGCTGTTTCAAAATACTGGAATCCGCTGGACTGGGCTACCGGATCGAAGTGCAGGCAGGTATCTGTGAACGGGCACTCGTCGCCGGGGCAATGGGGGGCGACGATCATTTCTTTGCGGTCACTGAATCAAAGGAGCCAAGGCGTTGAGTACTGTTCCGGGAATCGGGTTGTCGTTCAGATTGAGGTCAGCCCGCGTGAAAGTCTGCAGCTTGGGAGGATTCTCGTCCACATGCTTGCCCGCCTCATCGACCTTCATCGCGTATGTTGCTTGACCTGTCGCGTCGGTCGGAGCGATGAATCCCTTTCCTCCCGAGACCTCCTTGAGAACATCCTGCTGCACCTTCTGAAACGCATCGACCTTCGGTTGCAGGGCTGCGAGGTCGTCTCGGATCTTCCAGCGAACGTCGCCAGAGAACGTGTATGCCACGTTAACGGCCGAGTCCTGACCGTTGACCTTGATGATGCTGGTGTGGCCGTCCAGAGCGGACAGGGCGCTTGCAAGGGTAACTTCCTGCTGGACAGTCAGCGACGGAGCCGCAGACGCGGCAACCGTGAGTAGTGAGGCTAGAAAAACTAGGGTCGTTTTCATGGGAAATTAGTTGATGGAAAGCGCCGCCTGCTTGACAGCGAAGTTGATGGAGATGGCGCCGGTCTCGTTGCCGGTCAGGCACTGGCAGGTGACCTGGAAGGCCCCTTTGCTGACGCCGGACACCCAAAAGTTGGTCCCGGTATTGGTCTGGCCCCCGCCAATGGAGAGGACGATCGTGGTCCCGGCCAGCACCGTGCTGTTGTTCACGGTGAAGGGCACGGTGCCGTTAAAGGAGGCGCTGCTAGTCACAATCACACCGACCGCCGTATTGATGGTCACCGGCGAATACCGCCCCGGAGACTGGATGACGGTCGAACCAACGGTGATCGGGACTAGGTTGATCTGCGTGGAGTCGATGGTGGAAATGGTGTGGACACCAGTCTCATCTACATAGGAAAAGGCCATGGAATATAGGGCTTGGATTGATTATTATTACTGGAAAGTTGCTATTTTATATAGCACGCCGCCGACATCGACCTGGATATACTTGGTGGTGTCGAGGACCGAGGCAGCCGTCACAAGGATTCCGGTTTTCCATGCGCCAGCGGTGCCGCCAGCGGGGGCGCCGGTTGTGATGGAGCCCGCCATCGTCCAGTTCGTCCCGTTAAACTGCGCCTGAATGGTGCCGTCACCCGTGGCGAGGATGATGTTGTTCGTGAGCGTGGACGACAGCCCCGTGACTTGTGCGCCCAAGATCGTGTTGTTTGCGCCGGTCGTTATTCCCCTGCCGGTATTGTATCCGATAGCCGTGTTGAAGTCGTTGCTGGAAGTAACTGAGTTGTAGTCGTACAGCGCATTATAGCCGAACGCGGTGTTGTTTGATCCAGTTGTGTTGGAATAAAGGGCATTATAGCCGGTCGCGGTGTTGTTTGATCCAGTTGTGTTGGAATAAAGGGCGAGATAGCCGAACGCGGAGTTGTTTGATCCAGTTGTGTTGACACTGAGGGCACCATAGCCTAATACAGAGTTATAATTCCCGGTTGTGTTGTTATAAAGGGCAGTAGTGCCGGCCGCGGTGTTGTTTGATCCAGTTGTGTTGACATTGAGGGCGGCATAGCCGAACGCGGAGTTGCTCGACCCAGTTGTGTCGGAATAAAGGGCATTATAGCCGAACGCGGAGTTGCCCGACCCAGTTGTGTTGGCAGCTAGGGCCCTGTTGCCAACTCCGGTATTTCCGATTCCAGTAACGCCTGAGTTACCGGCAAGGTATCCAAGGTACAGGCTATCTGCGTAAGTTGATCCCGTCCCGTTGAAAACGGAGAGGAGTCGGCTGATGCCGTCGTTAAGAAAAGTGTAGAAGGTACTGGACGAGCCGCTCGGGAAGGAAAGTTGTCCCGCCACTATCAACTGGCCGCTCCCGTTGTCCGTCAGGGACGAGCCGCCAGCGAAGGTGACGCTGTTTGTCGTTAGAGTCGGTCCTGTCCAGCCAAGGGCAATCGTGCCTGACGTTGTGATGGGCGAACCTGACGCGACAGAAACCGGGCCTGCGCCCGTGACACCAACACTTGTAACCGTGCCGCTCCCACCGCCGCCAGAACCGCCCCCGACCCCTCCCGTCACGTAGTTGGGCGGTCCAAGCTGCGCCAGCGCGACCGCAGCCAGCGCCAGAAATATCCCCGTCAGTTTCAGAGTTTTCATGGGTTCAGTTCGTCGGGTAGCTGTCCGCCGTGCCGTCGGTTTCAATGTCCAGCGTTGTCGTGCTGCTTACCATTATCGCCACAATGGGCTTGTGCAGCGTCGGGTCGGGCGTGATGCCGGTGTACGGAGCCGTGCTCACAATCAGCCTGTCCGCAGGCGTCTGGCCTCCCTTGAGCAGATACCCGGTTGTCGGCGTCGGGTTCGTTCCCGCCTGACCGTTCACGATCCAGCCCGAGCCCCCGTCGATCGACAGGCGAACGTCATTGGAACCGTTGTTCTGGATGATGATTACCTTGGTGTCGGAGCCGGGCTGGATGATTACCGACGAGCCCGCCGCCGACAGGTGCGTGACTTGGTGGATCGTTGCAAGCGCCAGCGAAGGCGAAGCCAGCGCCAGTGCGATAGGAAGAAAGAACCGTGCGATGTTTTTCATGGTAAATTAGTAGATGATTACGACCAGACCCGGCTGGCCGGAAGTGGTGTCGGTCTGGCCGCCGTTGCCGTGGCCTGACATATAATTCCCGTCGCCTCGGTTGGCGGCGTTCAATCCAGTCGCCCCATCCGTGCCTGACGTTGACGATCCGCCACCGAGATAGTTGTGCGCCCCATTCGTGTCGTAGAAGGAGGCGCCGCCTCCGTTGCCCGCCGTGTTGTAGGAGGAGTCGAAGCCGCCGCTGCCGCCCGAGTAATACCCGCCCCCGCCAGAGGTATTGTTTGGGCCAAAGGCGATTGAGGCAGGACCGTCGCCCGCCGCCCCGGGACCACCCGTGCCAGTCCCAGCCGCTCCGCCACCAGACGAGAATCCGCCTCCGCCCCCCGTGGCATTGCCACCGCCGTCGTTAGCCCCGGCATCGCCAGTAGTGGCCCCGCCGTAGCCGCCATAACTGCCGTTGTTGCTGCTGATATTCGAGTCGCCGCCGCCTCCCGCGACCACCATCCAGTTGTAGATTCCGCTGCCGTCAGCAGCCATGCTGCCATGTCCGCCGCTAGAGCTAAAATCGGCTCCGACCCAAATCTTGACCGTGGCCGTAGGGACAACCGTGTACTGCGCCGTGGCGTAAGCCGCGCCCCCGCCGTACTCGTTCCTTGAGCCGTAATTCCTGTACCCCCCCGCGCCCCAGCACTTGACTGTGATCGAGGTTACACCGGCCGGGACCGTCCACGAAGTCTGCCCCGCACTCGTGAAGTTCACCGTCCCATGGCTGCCGCCGCCTGCTGGCGCCTGCCAGAAGGCGAATGGGAAAACCGCCAGAAGTGCTGTGGCCCTGAGTCGCATCATGGCTGCATCGCTTGCACGCTGGAACCGTCGTAGGTGCTGTTCACGTATTGGAAGGTCGTCGTGTCGTGCGCGGCCTTCCCGACCGTCA
>Ga0302319_10006223_pt1 | contig 23742 bp, 18 predicted proteins | sample Bog_T0_2_FD_203319 | JGI IMG/M metagenome (GOLD analysis project Ga0302319, IMG submission 203319) | Peat permafrost microbial communities from Stordalen Mire near Abisko, Sweden - Bog_T0_2 | ecosystem: Environmental > Terrestrial > Soil > Wetlands > Peat | place: Sweden: Abisko, Stordalen Mire...
TCGCTTCCACGCCATCTTTCACGACGAGGTCGGAGTCTACAACGAAGATGAGCACGGCAGTCCCGTCTACAACTTCGCCTATGTCGACGAGATCTACGATGGCCTGCTGAAGAACGGCGTCCGGCCCGCGGTAGAGATCGGGTTCATGCCGAAGAAACTGGCGTTCAATCCCGACGCTCTGCACCCCTTCTGGTACAAGCAGAACGTCTCGCCGCCGAAAAGCTGGGAGCGCTGGGACGGACTGATCACCGCCTTCGCGCGCCATCTGGTGGAGCGCTATGGAATCGAGGAAGTCGCGCAGTGGTATTTCGAAGTTTGGAACGAACCGAACATCGATTTCTGGAACGGCATCCCGCGCCAGGAGAGCTATTTCGAACTGTACGACCACACGGCCCGCGCGCTGAAGGCGGTGAATTCGCGACTGCGCGTGGGTGGTCCGGCGACTGCCGCCGCGGCTTGGGTGACCGATTTTCTGAAGCACACAACGGAGGCACAGGTTCCGGTCGACTTCGTTTCTTCACACGGCTACGCCGACGATACCGTTGAAAACCTGCTTGGCACTCACGAAGAAATCTCCATGGACGAGCGTGTCTGCCGCGCCATCGGCAAAGTTCACCAGGAGATCCAAAGCTCTGCGCGTCCTAACCTCCCACTGCTGTGGACCGAATGGAACGTCCCCGGCCACGACGCCTTGCGCGATACATCCTTCGTTGGCCCAGCCCTGGCCAACACCGTCCGCCAATGCGACGGCTTGGTGGATATGATGTCGTTCTGGACGTTCTCCGACGTGTTCGAGGAAGGCGGTCCCATTCCCGAGCCCTTCGAAGGCCACTTCGGTCTGCGCGCGAAGGGGGGCATTAACAAGCCCAGCTTCTACGATTTCGCGCTGCTGCATCGATTGGGGTCTGAGCGCATCGCGAATCCCAACCCGAACGTCCTCGTCACCCGCCGTGCGGATGGGACACTGGTTGTCGCGGTCTGGAATCTTTCCTCGCCCGCTCGAACGGCCCATCTGATCTTCGACCATGTGCCGCCGGGCGCCCGCGCCACCGTCCGCCGCGTCGACGATACGCATTCGAACACGCTGGCCGCCTATCGCGCGATGGGGAGTCCGCAGTATCCCAGCGAAGCGCAGATCCAAAGCATGAACGCCACAACTTCAATCACTCCGTCGGTGGAGCCGCTAACCGGAAATCGTCTGGATCTGCAACTGCCAACGAACAGCCTGATCTTAATAGAATTAAACGCCAGCGGCGCAGGTAGATAGACTACAAATTGACTGAGTTTTACGGAGTCTTCTAATGCGGAGAATTGGTTTTTCCACGGGAGCTTTGGCCAAGGGAGACTTCCAAAGAGCGCTCACCGCAATGCGGCCGAGCTTGGATGTCGCCTCGTACGGATACGTGTCAGTCCATGCGCCAACCCGTTTCCCGGAAGCTGACGAACCGGCTGTTGTAAGCCTACTTAAGAAACTGACCACGATTGGCTGGCCGATCGTTGTTCATCCCGACGTTATTTTTAACGACTCGCTATGGTTGGGCTTTGGGGACGACTTGATTCTCGAAAACAGTGACAGGAGAAAGCGGAGCGGAAGGACGGCAGAGGACATGGACGCGTTATTCAGCCGGTTCCCACGCGCCAGGTTCTGCTTTGATGTCGGCCATGCGCGGCAAGTCGATCCAACAATGACTGAGGCCCACCTCATTCTTCAGCAAACCGGTGACCGGCTCTGTCAAGTGCATCTCAGCGAAGTGAATTATTTCAGCCGGCATGACCCTTTGTCGTCGGCCGCAATCGAGGCCACTCAACGAATCGCTCCTATGGTCCCGCAAGATGTACCAATCATCCTGGAGACTTTGATCGACCAGGGCCAAAGTACCATCGAAGCTGAAATTCGACGCGCCACAGCGGCTCTACAACCGATGTTCTCGGGACGCGGATTAATCGAACCTGTTCCAACTTCCGCGCCCCCTGACAGCGTCCTACATAATTGAGACTGATGGCGACCGATGTAATTGCACCTAGGACAGAAAGCCGGGCTGCGCGCACGATTCGGGAAATTTTCGAATCTGGGCGGCCGCTCACTTACATTCGCTCGCCCGAAGAGCAGCGTGTGGCTCGCGTTTTGCTCGAAGTCGCCGCCGGCATGCCGGGAGCCGTTCCCGTGTGGACCTGGACCCTAACCGATGGCCTGCATCGCGACGGCGTACCCGAGCAGGCCGGTACCCAGGGTCCGCGCGAAGCTCTCGATTTCATCATCAAATACCAGGGCCCCGCCATCTTCCATCTCAAGGATTTTCATGAGCCCTTGCGCGAATCGCCCGCCATTCGCCGCCGCCTCCGCGACGCCTATGATAGCTGTCTCGATCGACACAAGTTCGCCGTCATAACTTCGCCGGTCCGCTTCATTCCGGAAGAGGTGGAGCGAGCTGTTATCTTTATCGAACTCCGCCCTCCGGACATCGTCGAACTCACTGAGTTCCTGAAGGAAGAAATTCGGGGGACAACTGCCGCGCATGCGCCTGAAGCTACGCTTCGCCAAGCCGCCTATGCTTTGCAAGGACTCACGCTCGACGAGACGCGGTATGCCTTACGCCGCGGCTTGGCCGTCAGCCGCACGCTGGGTCCCGAAGCGCTGCCCGCCCTGCTGGAAGAGAAGCGTCTGCTGGTCAACCGCGGGGGCGTCATCGAATTTATATCCACCACCACGAACCTCGATGAAATCGGCGGACTGGAAGGCTTAAAAACGTGGCTGCTGGAGCGCCGCAAGCTCTTCCAGATGCGCGACAGCATCGACAGCGAGATCGTACCCAAAGGCCTTCTTATGATGGGGATTCCCGGTTGCGGCAAGAGCTTGGCTGTGAAGGCGATCGCGACTTACTTTCAACTGCCGCTCTACCGCGTCGACATGACCGAGATCTTCTCCGGACGCCACGGCAAGGCGGAAGGGGCGTTCGTTCAAGCTTGCAAAATGATGGAAGACATGGCCCCTGCCGTGCTTTGGTTCGACGAGATTGAGATGGGCATCACGTCCACCGATTCCGGCGGTGAGCAGGGCCGCATTTTCGCGTTCTTTCTTACCTGGATGCAGGAAAAAGTGCGCGGTCTCTTCGTCGCCGCAACGGCCAACCGCATCGATCTTCTGCCGGCGGAAATGATCCGCAAGGGCCGCTTCGACGAAGTCTTTTTTGTCGACCTGCCGCAAGACGACGAACAAATCGAGATCTTCAAGATTCATCTGGTCAAGCGCGGTGTCGATCTGGCGCGCTTCCATTTCGACCAGTTGAAGCAGTTTACGCAAGGCTGGACCGGAGCCGAGATCGAGCAGTGCGTCATCTCCGCCGTTACCCGGGCGCGTTTGGCCGATCGTGAAGTCACCGAGCAAGACCTGCTCAGCATCGCCGCCCGCACTGTCCCGCTGTCGCGCACCATGAAAGAACAGATCAACCATATCCGCGGCTGGGCCTTCGAGCGCGCTCTGAGAGCTTCACCACAACCAACGCGGCGCTGATCTTTACTCGGTTCTCAGTGCGGCCACGGGGTCAACTCGTGTCGCGCGTAACGCGGGAACGGAAGTAGCGGCCAGCGCCGTGCCGACGACTAATAACGACACAGCGCCGAACGTAAGCGGATCCTGCGGCGTTGTTCCGTAGAGCATTCCGGCGAGCAGTTGGTCTGTAACCAGCGCCGCCGGTATGCCGAGCGCCAGCCCGGCAAGGGTCAGCATTAACCCCCGGCGCAGCACCATGGCAAGAATGTCGGCGCGCTGCGCGCCGATCGCGATGCGGATTCCGATGTCATGTGTGCCCCGTGCAACCCAATGGGCGATCACGCTATAGATTCCAATCCCTGCCAGCAACAGTGCGAGAATCCCAAATCCGCCAATCAAACCGGCGGCCATCTGTTGTTGCCAGAGCGACTCGGCTATTTCGTCGGACAGCGTCTTGGGGTTGTAGATGGGAAGCCCGGTGCTGCGCAGAGGCGCGAGCAAAGCCGCAGGATCGCCCGCTGTGCGGACGACCAGAGTCTGATTCGCGGCCTGGTTCTGGAGCAGGGGAAGATAGATCAGCAGCGGTGCAGGGAGCAGCAGAGACCGGTACTTGATATCTTTCGCGATCCCGACGATTTCGACGGACGAGGGTATCTCGATGTGCCGCCCAACCGCATCCCCGTTCGGCCATAAATGCCGCGCCAGCGCTGCGCTCACAATTGCCACCCGCGGCGCGGAGGCGTTATCTCGAGCCGAGAAGTCGCGGCCCGCCGGCATCGGGATTTCCATGGTTCGGAAAAAACCCGGTGCTATTGTGTCGGCGTCCACGCGGAGGCCCAGCTCAAACTCGTGTCCGGTCAGTTCGCCGGGAGCAGGCGCTTGGCCTTCGTAAAACACCGAGATCCGCCCGCTGAAATCCTTGGGCGGGACTGTCGAAGCGAGGCTCGCGGATTGGACACCAGGAAGCCTGCTCACACGATCGACCAACTCCATATAACCCCGTGTGCTTTGATTCGCCGGGACCAGCAACAGATTTCGCGACTGGAATCCAAGATCTCCACTAAGGACGTTCCGCATGGTTCGAATCGCCAAGCTTGCACCGGCCAGGAGCAACAGTGCGACCGCGACCTGAACGGCGATCAGAGCGGACTGCGAGCGCGATCGACGCTGGACCGGTCCGGGTGAGCCGGCTTGGAGCGCTGGAACCAGGCTGAACGCGACCCCCGCGGCTAGGGAGACGGCCAAGGTGAAGGCCAAAACCTTGAAGTCCGGTGTTGTGTCCAGGCCCGCGGTGGCGTAGAGCGGTTGGCGGAATGCCAACAGAAATCGCGCGGCCCAAGGCGCAAGAAGCACCCCTGCCAGCGCCGCCATCAGCGATATGAGTCCTCCCTCAGTCAACAGTTGGCCCACGATGTGGCCCCGCGAAGCGCCGATGGCTCTCCGTATCGCCATTTCGCGTTGCCGCGCCGCGGCTCGGATCAACATGAGTCCGGCGACGTTCGTGGCCGCCATCAGCATCAGGGCGCCGACCGCGGCCAGCAGCAGTCCGAAGAACGCTGAGAGGGTGGCTTTGTCGTCCGGATCGAGACCCACACCTGGAAGCACATCGACGCCTCGATGCTCGTTCGTTTGTGGGTAGGCGCGAGCCATTTGCCCGGCTATCGTTTTCAGTTCGGCCCGAGCCTGATCGATACCTGCGCCAGGCCGGCGCCTTCCGAAGATGTTGATCCATCCGGCCTCGCGGCTCTGGAGGATGCTGTCCGATAGGCGCGGAATCGCGATCGGCTGCATTGTGAGCGGAAGCCAGACATCCACTGGCGCTCCAGGGACGGTGCCGAGGAACTGCGGGCCGGCGACGCCGACCACGGTGAAGCTGTGCCCGTTGAGTTGGATCTCCGACCCGAGGACGCTGGCACTGGATGCGAACGATCGCTGCCACATGCCTTGGCTCAGGACCGCTTCGGCTCCGTCGTCGGCTGCATCGAGGAGTCGTCCGATAGCCGGGCGCACTCCGAGGACTCGAAAGTAATCTCTGGAAACCAGATCTGCGCGGAGACGTTCGTCGGTCGAGGTGACAGAGCACCGGATGTGTGCCGCGAGTCCCGACAGAGTAGTGGTGCGGCTGCGATAGTCGAGGAAATCCGGATAGCCGAAAACGTAGTCGGGATTGTTCAATTGCAGGCGTTTCAGGGTTACGAGTTGGTCCGGGTTCTCGACGCCGGTTATCGGGCGGAGCAGCAGCGCGTTCACCAGGCTAAAGATAGCTGTGTTTGCGGCAATCGCTAAGGCTAAAGTGAGGACTGCGGTTGTAGTGAATCTTGGGTTGCGGTATAGGGCGCGGGCTGCTTGGCGAAACATGGGACCCCCCTCGTTCGGGAGTTAAGACGCGGGGCGAAGTGAACTGTTAACGCGATAAAAGCCGAGGATGGCACTGGCCTATCTTTGCAAACTATAAAATTGCAGACAAACTCCACTCGGCACAATCATGTGGAACTCCCTCCTGCCCCGGAACTTCATCTCCAGAGGACCGACGCGCGCCGCAATGCCCCGGTACTCCGCATACAACGCATCGAGGTCCGAAACGCCGATGCTATAGCTGGAGTTATCCGCCCACTCCTTGTTGTCGTTCACTACCAGATTGAACGACACATCATCGCGCGCGATCCCGGCACCGCCTTCGGATTGCCAGGTTACTTTAAATCCCATCTGCTCGCGATAGAACTTCAGTGCGTCCGCCAGGCTGCCGCCCGCCGGAATCATCGGTGTGATCGAAAGAAACGTCAATGTCCCTCCGCTTCCAGGAATCGCTCCACTTCAATCGCCGCCATGCAACCCGCTCCCGATGCCGTAATCGCCTGCCGGTACGTCCGATCCTGCACATCGCCGGCGTGAAATACGCCCTTGACGCTGGTCCGCGCGCCGCCATGCGACACGATGTAACCGTCCGCATCCAGGTCGATCTGGTCGATGAACGGCGCGGTATTCGGGATGTGGCCGATCGCGACGAAGAAGCCGTCAACCGCCTGCTCCCAAACTTCGCACGTTGCCAGATTGCGCAACTTTACGGCGATGACGCTCTGCTGGCTGGCGTCGTAAATATCTTCCACCACAGTATTGAGCATGAATCGGATCTTAGGGTTGTTGCGCGCCCGCTCCAGCATGATTTTCGAAGCGCGAAACTGATCGCGGCGATGCACCACGCAGACTTCCGATCCAAAGCGCGTGAGGAAGTTCGCTTCCTCCATGGCCGAATCGCCGCCCCCGATGACCATGATCTTTTTGCCGCGATAAAAGAAGCCGTCGCACGTGGCGCAGGAACTGACGCCGTGCCCGATCAGCTTCTGTTCATTCGGCAGATTCAACCACCGCGCCGAAGCTCCCGAGGCAATGATCAGCGTATGCGTTTCATGCCATTCATGGTCGATCCGCAGACGAAAAGGGCGCTTCGATAAATCGGCTTCAATCACCGAACCATGCAGAAACTCGGCCCCAAAATGCTCGGCCTGCTTCTTCATGTTTTCCACCAGCACGGGACCGTCGACGCCCTCCGGAAATCCGGGAAAATTCTCGACCAGCGTGGTCATGGAGAGCTGGCCGCCCGGTTCGTGGCCGCCCACCACCAGCGGCTTCAGATTCGCCCGCGCCGCGTAAATGGCCGCCGTATTTCCGGCGCAGCCCGATCCGACAATGATTACATTTCGCATGAGTAGGTGGATTCCGAAGGGACTCCCAGTCTCATGCTAACAGGTGCGCGCCAGGATGCCTGTAACGTTGGCGACGGCGAAACTGATGCCCTTTAAGTTTTGCTCCGGAGACACACCCGGCATAGGGCGCGGGTAGCCGGACGCCCGGTAAGCGGTCTCACCGCCGGCCAACTGGCATGGCTCCATAGTCTCGCGATCAACCGCAAAATCGAGTAATACTGGAACCACCCCGGGAAGACTGCCAGGCAGCCAGCGCGTGCCGCCATCCTCATAAGCGGCGACGATCCGGGTGCCCGCGGCCACCGCTTCCGCTACAACTTCCGCCAAAATCGCAGCGTGATTTTGGTTCGAAGTGCCGAGGCTCAGATTCACCAGCTCCATCTTCTGCTCAATCGCCCACCGCAGCGCGGCGACCAGCTTATCGATAGACGCAGCAAGTTTGCGGTCGAAGATCTTGACGGCATAAATCTCAGCTTCCGGAGCTTTCTCGCGAATCACTGCCGTGACGCAAGTGCCGTGACCCAGGCGGTCGAGATAATCGCCGTAGCCGATCCCAATGCCGCCGGCCACTCCCTTTACGTGGGGATGGGCGGCATGCACGCCGCTATCGACGATGGCGACTCGCACGCCTTACTTGCCGGGAAGAACGAACAGAGTAGTAGTCTCGTCCATGCCCAGTTCGATGGCGCGCAGATGCTTATAAGTAGCCGCGTCGTAAACGTCGATGGCGTTACTGGCCGTGTAGATGTATAGCAATTTGCCGTTCGAACTGGTCTTCAGGCGCATGCGCGGACGGCCGTCTATCTCCACGCGGCTGGCGATTTTGCGGTTCACCAGATCGAAGCTCCAGAATTCATAACGGCCGATGTCGTCGTGGACGCCGAACGCCATCTTGCGATCGGGGGTCATGCTGAAGCTGACTCCAATGGAGGGGCCCAAGGCGTAGAAATCCACGCTCTTGTGGCTCAGATTCACGCGCGCAATGCCCATAATCTGGCGGTGCTGCACTTCGTCCTGCACCGTGAAGATGCCGGTGAAATAACCCGGTTCTTCATAGCTATCGTCCATGGCATTGAAGTTGAGCCGGCCGAAACCGTCCTCCAGCGGCCGCGAGAGTTCCCACTTATCTACCTGCTTGAAATCGGCCGTGTCGAACACAATTACGTCTTCGCCAAACAAGTATAGGAACTTGCCGTCGGGCGAAAACTTCAGTTGCGCAAACTCGCGCTCCTCGCCATCGGGCCACGGGATGGTGCGGATCACCTTGTGCTGCGCCAGATCGTACTGCAGCAGCGTGGGCGCCCCGATGTCCCAATGATCCGCCATTTTCGTGGCGGTCTTGGTGAGCAGTATGATGTAGTGGTTCAACGGATCCGCTTCAAAACTACGAATCCGAACTTTCTTGTTTCCCTCGCTCAACGTGAATGTGTCGACGATCTGCAGCGAGGGAATGTCGGCGACTTCCATCCACTCCATGGTCGAGTTCATGATGTAGAAGCGCTTGCGATCTTCAGAGATCGACATGCGATACGGAATGCCGGTCTTGGTCTTGATCTCACCCGCCGGCTTTTCGGTGGCCTCGTCCAGAATGACGATTCGGTTGGGGAATCCGCCAATGTACATCTTGCCATTGCCGCCGGTGATTTCCGCGCGTAGGGCGACGGCAAAAAGGAATAAACTTGCCAGGATTTTCATGGGAAAACCAAGTCGATCTTGCGCCAATCTTTTTGGGCGGAGGCGCATTTGCTAGTCCAGTCAGGCGCGTGGTTCAACTGATCCGGCACTTGCGCGGGCCAATAACAGCCGTTATGGCAATCGAAGATATCGCGCTCGACAGGCTGGCACAGGCCGGCGGTGCCGCCATTATGATCCGCCTCCCATCCCGGCGAGAACACCAGCGTACAGCCGATCATAAAATGCGGCCCCTGGTCGGTCGCCGGGGGTTGCCCGCGCTGTTGCAGCGCGACCACATCGTCCGCAGAATGCTCTTCCACTCTGTTCGCCTTGCGATTAATTGACGTGAGATGCTTCATGGTCCAGCCTTTCGTCAAACTGCTCGAGATATTTGGGATTGCGGGCGGCCAATTCGCCATAAATGCGCAGGCAGGTATCCGTCCACGCGCGGATCCATTCGCAATAATGCAGGTTCGCGCGCGACGTATCGCCGTAACGCGTGTGGGCTTCGTGATAGCAGCCACCCGAGCACAACGGCCGCGCCCAGCATTGATTGCAATCGGTCTTGTCGTCGATATGATGCTTCTTTAGAAAATCGATCTGCACTAATGGATTGATGCCGTCGCGCACCGTGCCGAGCTTATGCTCTTCGGACCCGGCAAAGCGATGACACAACGCCACGTCGCCGTCGGTAGCCACTCCCATCAGACCTAAGCCTGCGCCGCATGGATAGGCCTTGCTGACGCCTTTGTGGATCTCTTCCAGCGTGTCCTTTACGTTTGAGAAACCGTGATGTCGATTCTCTAGCGCGCATTCCAGGAATTCACTGGCTAAAGCTTGAAACTGGCTCAGCATGTGATCGAAACCGGCATCGCTGATGGCATAGTTGCGATTCGACGACGTGGTCACCGGCGCAAACCCGACCTCCCAGAACCCGATCTCTTCCGTTAAATGAGCGAAAATCTTCTTCAGATCCAACGTCTGTGAAGTCAACGTGACGCGCGCGCCGATGGGCCGGCTGCGATGCTGCTTCAGCAGTTCCTTGATCTTCGGCGCCACGATGTCATAGCTGCCTGTTCCATTCTTGAAAACGCGGAACTGATCCTGCATCTCTTTCGGGCCGTCGATCGAAACGGTGACCCCGACACGCTCGTCCACCAGCCATTCGATGATCTCGGGACGCAGTAAAGTCGCGTTCGTAGTCAGGCTGAAATCCACTTGCTTGCCTAACTCCGCGGCTTTCTGCCGGGCATAGGCGACGGTGGCCTTCAACACCGGAAAGTTCAGCAGCGTTTCGCCGCCGAAAAACGTAAGATGCACCAATTGATTCGCGCCTGCCTGTTTGAACATGAAATCGACGCTTTCAAAAGCCGTCGCCGTGCTCATGAACTTCGGCTTCGCCCCATTCTCCGTATCGACGATTTTGTCCTCGCCGTATTCGTAACAATAGGTGCAGCTGAGGTTGCACTGGTTGGTCACGTTCAGGACCATGGTCGACAGAGGGAAGCCTTCGGGTGGCATTACCTTTGGCGTTGGCTGCACCGGCACGCCGGTCTCGCCGATGGCCCGCACCCGGCGGAGTTCCGCGATGGTCTCTTCTAATTCGCCGGATGGAAAATCCAAATGGCTCACCAGATCCGCCAGCGGCTGCGGTTTATCCGCCAAAGACCGCAACACCGCGGACGCCGGCTCGTCGAGCATGAACACCGCCGCGCTCGGCACTAAATACACGAACTCCCGCCCGGCGGCTTCAAAGGTATGGAACTCGCGCAACGCCAGATCGCTCATGGAGCCACCTCAGGCTGGTCGAATCGTATATACAGCGGAACGGTCACCAGCAAATGCGCGCGTCCTCGCAGCGGAGCCGCATCTTTGCCGCCATCGGGCGCGCGGTACGCCGCCACGATCCACACGTCGCCATAGTTATTGGTGTGGTTGTGACGCTCCGGATTCGGACCATCCACGTTGGGAGTGAAGAACCCGTTATCGTCCAGCTTGCCGACGTACTGCTTATCGTCGTCGCCATAGGTAGACGCGTATTCGTCCATGCTCCAGGCCACGTCCACCGGGCCGATCTCGATATCGTCCTTGGTGCCGGGCTTGCCGTCCGGGCCGTTGCTGTAAGCGATCGCTTCAAACTGCGCGTACTGCTTGGGGAACTGGATGCCGCCGATCCGCGCCATGCCAGCTTGCGGACGCACCTTGATGGCATCCACTTTGTCGTAAACCACCGCCCCGGCGGGCAGGGACGCGCCGGCCACGAACACGTCGCGTTTGCCGATAGGAGCATCGGCGGCGACTTCCACTTCCGCCTTCACCATCGTCGGAGTCGACGAAACAACCCGGGTCACTTTCACGCCGCGGCCCAGATCGATGGCATCGGCCGTAACGTTCGCCGCCAGGTTGATCCCGTGGATCGCGACCGCGGTGGTGGCCGACTTTTTCAATGCCATGCGATCCAAGCCCAGCACCACTGGATCGTTTCCGATGCGCTCCAATTTCACGTCCATGCCGATCTCCTCGTACGCTCCAGTGAACCAGCGCCCGGTCATCTGATGCATGTCCCGATCGATGAACATCACTTCGCGCATGCCGTCTTTATCCTGATCGCCTGCTTTAGACCGCCCACGCCACTGATAGCCCGTGTAAACGATAGACTTGCCGCTACGCTTGAAAGCCTGCCCGCTGCGCGCGTACACCGCATCGCATTCGGTGACGAATTCGTCGCCGGCCGCGCCGCCATGGATGGTCACCGTCCCATATACAGGACCTTTCCCCGGTTGATACGCGGCGAAAGCCCATTTCCCGGCCAGTTTCGGCTCGCGCATATTCGCCGACCAGGCGGACCATTCCGGCGTCACCAGCGGGAACGCCGTCGAAAGATGCGCGATGGCCTTCTCCATGGGCTGACGGTTGTCGGGCGGACGTCCATCCGGACCGGGCTGAGTCAGCAGCGGCCCCATGCGCCGGAAGGCCTGAAAATCGGACAGCGGATAATACCCGCGATGCATCGCCACCAGATATTCCCAGTCGGTCTTGGTGCGGCGCTGCAACATCACCCGCCCAAAGGAGTGGCACTTGGTGCAGGTGGCTTCCGTATCCTTATCCGCGGTGTATTTGAAATCGTCGAGCCGCTTCTCCACTTCCCACGCTGCCGGCTTCGACTCTTCCGGAGCGAGTCCCAGATTGGTGGCGAGGTACTTCAGGATCAGGCGCGCCTGCTCCGGTTGAACCTGCAGGCCGTTCAGATCGATCATGCGCTTGATGGTTTGCTCCCAGCCCTCGGGCGTGGTGCGGCGATAGGAAATACGGGTCAGCCGCAGCTTGTCGTCGGCTTTGTGGCAAGGCGAACAGGTGTTGCGGACCAGCTCGCTGGTGATCGGGATGCCCTGGTCGATCTCCTTCTGCTTTTCTTTTTCTTTGTCGGCGTTGGAGCTGACGTCGGCGGCAAAAAGACCAGCCGTCGATACAGCGGCCAACAATGACGCTAAAAGTGTTTTAAGTTTCACCATGCGCTCGCTTCAGGATGCTTGACGGGGGAATCCGATTCAAAAAGTATAGCGTGTTATCGCGTGTAGAGTAGGCCTTTGGCCTGCATCGGCTTTCTTTACGGGGTAACGGTGAAGATCTGCGATGTCGTGATAGTGCCGCCATTCTTGGTCACGATTGAGATTGGGCCGCTACTGGCCCCGGACGGAACTGTGGCGCTGAGGTAATTCGGCGTTGCTGTGAACGCGGCATCTACACCATTGAATTGGACCGCGGAGATTTGCAAGAAGTTGTTGCCGACGATCCCCATAATGCGTACCGGCGCGCCACTCGAAGGCCCCAATATGGTTACCTGAGGCTGGGGCGGGCGGAAGCCTCCGTCAACCACAAAGATCGAACCATTAGGAGTCAAATTAGTCAGATTGTTGTACCCACTCGTCGTGCCATAAAGCTTGCCGTCGTGGCCCTGTATCAGCTCGGCTGCAGGGTACAGATCGGTGGATGCATTTACTCTACGGTTTGCACCAACGTCCCGTTTAGATTCAGTTCGAAGATCGAATCGGGAGAACAGCAGGGTGAGACCAGGGCCGTGGAGTAAAGATTTCCGTCACTCGCTTGCAGTAACGCGTTGGAAGAGAACAAAGTCGAACCGTAGAAATCGTAGATCTTTTTGTAGGTGCCGCTTAAATTACTGCTGAAAACAATTCCCCCCTGGCCTGAATAAGACCCAAGAGTCGTGCCATAGATTTTTCCGTCCTTGGCCTGGATCAGGTCTCCCGTGGGTATAGTGCCGTCGTTTGGGCCGCCAAAATCGTGCAACACCGCGAACGCGCCGCTAGGGCTGACGCGGAACAGCGTGCCGAGGTTATACGTTCCCCCATACGCACAAACGCCATAAAAATTGCCGTCCGTGGCTGCCAGCAGCCCCGATGAGGGATAAGCTCCGTCGGTGACGCTGAACAGATGCAGCACCTTGAATAACCCCTCCGGCGTAATCTCGTAGATCACGCCATACCCGCCATTTCCCTCCCCGTAGCCGCCATATGTCGTTGCCCCAAACAAGTTGCCGTTAGTCCCAAGTGCCAGTCGGCCCATTGGCGTCTGACCGTCTGAACAAAGCGGCTGACTGCGGAAATTGTAGACAATCTCGAAGGCGCCCGCTAGAGATATGCGGAATACTGTACCCACTTGCCCGGTGCCGCCATCCTCGGCCGTCCCGTACAGGTTGCCATCCTTCCCTTCGACTAGGCCGCCCCGCGAATAGTGTCCGGACGGATAGTCCCCCTCTTGAGTGTCGTACGGAAAAACCTATAGCGCGGTAGCCACCCCCAACGGAAGTGATCTTGAAAATCGCGCCTCCCCCTGGATAATCGTTCGGACAACCGGTCGAAAAGCCCGCGGAGGCATCCGTCCCGTAAAAGTTTCCGTCGCCGGCTTGCATCTGCGGCGCCAATGGTTGCACACCGTATGGATAGCTACAATTTGCCGCGTCGTATGGGAAGACGAACAGATCGGTGACTGTCAGCGTCTGCCCGAAAGCGCTGGCACCCAGGAAGGCGCACCACGCAAAGCACAACATCAAGGACTTGTATTTCACTTTTACCTCTTATATTGGATGGAATTTCTTGGCGGGAGCGATTGCCTCGCTGAAGGTCATCCGAATTCCGAACTTCGGCCGCAGGATCACCATCGGGCGTGCTTCGATGGTCTGGTCCGGAACCAGCCGCAGATCGTATTTTCTCAGCAGAACGCTCAGAATCATCAGGATCTGTAGCATGGCGTAGTTACCGCCGATACAGCCCCGCGGCCCAGCTCCGAACGGTAGATAGGTGAACGGTGTGTGCAGCTTCTCATTCGCTTTGGTGAACCGCTCGGGGTCGAAACTCTCCGGATTCTCCCAGTGCTCAGGCGAGTGATGCGCGCCATAAATGAACACCACCACCGTCGATCCTCGGGGTATCGCGAGATCCCCCGCACGGTCGTCTGCCAGAGCCATCCGGTCCACCATCCAAAACGGCGGGTAAAGGCGCAGCGCCTCCTGTATCACCTGGGTGGCAAACTCGAACTTCGGAACGTCGGAGTAACTTAGAGGTCCCTCACCCAGCACAGCATCGAACTCCCGCCGTAACCTTTCCAGCCAATCCGCACGCGAGCTGAGCAAGTACAGAAGCCACGATAAAGCGTTCGACGAGGTTTCATGGCCGGCCACCAGCAGTTGCATGCTCTCGCTGAGCACCAGTTCATCGCTCATGCCTGCGCCGTCGCTGTAGCGAGCATCCATCAGGATCTGCAGCAAATCGTGTCCGGGCGCCTCCTGCCTCCGCCTGCGGATATAGTCAAGCAGAATGCTGTCGGCGCGGGCGCGCATTTCTTCGTGTTTGCGCAGTTCGCCGCAGACGGCAAACCAGGGATTCAGGTACGGCTGAATGGTTTGACGAACCATAAATTCCTGGATCGTTGAAATGGTCCGGCTGATGAGGTCGATGTCTTCGTCTTTCAGCCGGGCGCCGAATAGCGACCTGCCGACCATTCCGAAAGTCATTTTCATCAGCTGCGGGTAGATATCGACCGGGCCCGTACGGGCTTGTATATCGAAATCCCGCAGCGACTCCACCAGAGAGTCCTGCATGATCGTGGACAGACCGTCCAGTTGTTTTCGATCGAAACCTTTCTGGATGAGGCGCCGTTGCGTGCGCCAGACTTCCCCGTGGCTGGTCAGCAGACCCTTGCCCAGGAAGTGTCCCATCCGCTTCACCTGAATTTCCGATTTGTGGTAATTTTCCGCGTTGGTTTTCAGCACGTGCTGAATCACGACGGGATTGCTAGTTACGATGGCCTCTTTGACGCCCCCAAAATAGAACCGGAATGTATCGCCGAGGAGTTCGGTGTACTTCGACAAGACCCGTACGGGATTCAGGGCCATCCCGCGCGAATCCCGGAATGAACGGAATCGCGAAACAACCGGCGCGGTTTGTGGCAAAGCCATGCCTGGCTGCCCCCCGCGGAGTGATTCGGCCGCTTTCGCAAATCGGTTGGAAATTCGATCCATTCTTCGAGGACTACCTGCCCGAAAATGAATCGTCGCGTCCCAGTTGCTTCAACAGTTCTAGATGATGCTTGATAGCGCCAGTCACTGTCGGATTCTGCCGGTAGGGAACGTCGTACTCCGCGGCCGTCTCCTTCACAATCCGGGTCAGCGAAGCATAGTGAGTGTGGCAGGCAAAAGGGCACAGGTGATGCACTATATGATGATTCAGTCCGCCCACCAGCCAACCAACAACTGGGTTGCCGGTCGCATAATCCGCTGTGGTCGCGAAGATGTGATGGACGCCGCTGTCGAACTCGCCGCGGCTTGACGGAAAGTAAGTGCTGTCGACGGTGTGCGTGGTCTGGAACACCAGCGATACCGTCAATCCGATGATGATATGGGTCACCAGGAAAGCCGCGGCCACCAGCAGAGGCGATTTCCCCAGTAACAAGACCGGTAAAACAAGCATGTAGGTGAGGTACCATGCTTTGCCTGCGAAGAGGATGGCGTATTCGCGGAATGGATGTCTAGTGCGTTTCAAATATCCGTGGGTTGGAAAGAAGAAGCACTCAAAGTCCCTCAGAAAAATATAATCGAGAGAAAATAGCGCGTAAAAAAACAGTGCATAAATGTGCTGGAACCGGTGCAAGCGCGCCCGTGGTTCATGCGGCGTAAACCGAAAGATGCGGCGTCCGGTAAGCGCGTCGTCTTCACCGTGAAGATTGATGCAGGAGTGGTGGCCGCGATGATGCAGGATACGCCACATGTACGAGTTGATTCCACAAAAATCGAAAACGTAGTTCAGGATTTTGTTTACAGACGGCGCCGGCGAGATGGCGTTGTGGTTACTGTCGTGCGCGATGTTCAGCATCAGGAATGTCTGCGCCAGCCCGCCCAGCACGTAAATGGCGACAAATTTCCATGAAACCGGATTGAGCGCGTACAGCACAGTCCAGCTGCCCGCCAGCACTGCCAGACCCACGGCCAGCTTCATCCACAGCGTGCGATCGGCTTTGGGAGTAATATTCCGTTCGCTAAAGAAATTGTCGAGGCGGCGGCGTAAGATCTTTGGAAATGATGACAAATTTGCCGGTTCGCCAACAGAGTGCCGCGGCGGCGCCTCGGATGGAACAAGATCGTCGATGTCCGGTTTCAGCCTGATACCGGCCTCTGTCTCCAACGTCACTGGCGCCTCCGCGTTGATGGCCAGCAGCGGATAATGTTGTCCGGACAGCGCTACTGGTGGCTTCAGATCACCATGTTAGCTTGAAATCCAGCCGCGATCAAGGAACTTTGGATCCGGCCGCCGCGCCTGTCGCCGCTGCCGCATGCCGCTGCCGCATTTTCCTTGCTTCGCGAACCTCTGTTAACATGTATCGATGAGTGGTATCGAAACAAGACGCCCGGAAGCCATCAAACGCCCGGCTCGGTTATTTCGCGTCCGGCGATTGCGCCATCGCGGCAGAACCATCGTTGCTTCGGTGACAGAGCTTCGGGGTCCGGTATGGACAATGCGAGGAGTAACCCGCTGAAGTCGTTTTCGCGCTCTACGAAGGCTATCACAAAATCGGCGCATGTCCCCGGTCATCATGCTCCGGCCGAACCGAGCGCCGCATGGGCGTAGCATGGCCAAGCCCTTTGGTCCAAGTCGGCCGGCACTTTAGCTCCATCGATAATGTACACGGAAACCTGCAGGATTTTTTCAACTTTGGAGAATCGCGAATGGCGGCGCCACCGCCACCACTACACCACTGATCTATGAGCGCCTCGATTTTACACAAGCTGGATAGCCTGACGGACCAACACCCGAATAAACTTCTCTATTCCTACATTGATCTCGGCGGCAATCCGATCGAAAGCTACTCCTACGAGTCGTTTCTACACCGCACGAAAGCGATCGCCGGACATTTGCGGAAGGAGCACCGTTTCGCGGCGCACGATCGGGTGCTCCTCGCCTACCCGCCGGGCCTCGAGATAATTTGCGCGTTTTATGGTTGTGTGCGCGCGGGATTGATCCCCGTTCCGGTCTATCCCCCCAGTTCTCACGGCTTCCAGGGCGCCATGTACAAAATGGTACACATCGCCAAAGATTGCCAGGCGGCCGGCATCCTAACCAGCAGAGACTACCACGGATCCCTCAAGACCAATCTCGCCCGCAGCGGAGTCTCGGCATCCGGAGTCGACATCGACTACATTTCCCGTCTTCCGTGGATCGTAACGGAAGACTTTGTCGACCAGATTTCGGACGAAACTTTCAACGGCGCTTCGAAAAATGGTGACTCCAAGCTTCTGTTCCTCCAATACACCTCCGGGTCGACCAGAGATCCCAAAGGCGTCATGGTCACCCACGAGAACATACTGCATAACTGCGCGCTCGTGATCGACCATACCGAGCCGGTGGTCGTATCCTGGCTTCCGCAGTATCACGATATGGGGCTGATCGGCTGCTACCTTTATCCGGCCCAGAACGGCGGAACGACCTACGGCTTCGCTCCCACCGATTTCATTCAGCGCCCCGCGCTGTGGTTCGAAACCATAAGAACCTATGGGGCTAGCGCCTCGGCGGCCCCCAACTTCGCTTACGAATATTGTCTGCGCGCCGGGCGCCTTTCCCAGAAGAGTCTGGAAAATTGCGATCTCAGCTCGCTCCGGTTGCTGATGGCTGCCGCGGAACCCGTTAAGCCCGCTACCTACACGCGGTTTCTGCAGACCTTCCAACCCTATGGGCTTAAGTTGGAAAGCTTTTTCGTCGCCTACGGGTTGGCCGAGAATACTCTGGCTGTTTCGCATCGTGGCCGCAATATCATTTCCGTCAACAAGAACGCCATTGCGCTGGGCAACGCCTGCATGACCACCGAGGCTTCCGAAATCAGCGCGGCCACCCAGATCGTCAGCTGTGGTACTCCGCTGCCCGGCCTCATCGTAAAGATCGTGGACCCGGAGAAACACATCGCCCTGGAACCCGGCCGGATCGGCGAGATCTGGGTCGCCGGAGGCAGTAAGTGCCTCGGTTATTGGAATAATCCGGAACTGGCGCACAAGATGTTTCATGCCCGCTTGGTGGACGACAGCCCCTACGACGATGGCTTTCTTCGGACGGGCGACATGGGTTTCATTCACGCCGGCGAGCTCTTCGTTTGCGGACGCATCAAGGACATGATTATCGTCCGCGGCCAGAACTATTACCCGCAAGATATCGAGGAAGTGGTGGAGAAGACGTCCGGCCTCATCCGGGCCAATTGCGTTGCTGCTTTCCAGATCAATGAAGACAGCGAGCCGGCGCTGGCAGTCGTCGCCGAAGTGAAAAATCCGAAAGCCCTTCCGGAAGCCCTGAAAACTGCCGCAGCCGTCCGCAACTACCTCAATGTGGAAGTGGCGCAGATTTCCTTCATTGCACCCCGCGCGATACCCAGAACCAGCTCGGGCAAGATCATGCGCCATAAAACCAAGCAGATGTGGCTGGAAGGAAAGTTTACCGTTCTCTCGGAGTTTTCACGGGAAAAAGCCAATGGATCCTCGATCGCCGGTGGTGAGGGCCGGTCGTCCTTGGATGTGCTCAAGGCCCGCTACAACCTGACCGGCGCCGAATCGTACAACCTCGTCGAAGCCGGGCTCGATTCCCTCGACCTGGTCGTGTTCATGCACGAGATCAAGGAACTGCTAAAGGATAAAGGCGCCGATCTGCTGGCCAGGCAGGTGGATATCGGGCTCATTCAGCGGGTCAGCGTTGCCGATCTGTTTCGACTGGGCGAGCAGTTGGAGCGTGCTCCTGAGGAAGCGCTGGTTCTGCTGCGACAGTCTCTCACCGCTTTCCGCGAAGAGCAGCGCGCCGCCGAAAAACAGATGATGCGCTGCGACAGGAAGCTCATCTTCGATCCTTCCGCGCCTGCCCCATTGCCCGAGACACCGCTCCTGAATCGGGTGCTGCTCACCGGCGGCACTGGCTTCATCGGACCATTCCTCGTGAAGAGCCTGCTGGAACAGACCCCTGCCAGGATCTATGTTCTCGTCCGCGCTTCCGACGAGCGTCAGGGCAAGCAAAGATTGCGCGCGGCGATGGAATCGATGGGGCGTTGCCCGGCCCCTCTTATGCAGATGTTCGAGGCTCGCGTAATTCCCGTCTGCGGTGATCTCGCTCAGCCAAAGCTCGGCTTGACCCAGCAAGTCTGGGATCTTCTCGCTAACGAAATGGACACGGTGTTCCACAACGGCGCGACCGTAAACTACCTGTTCAACTACGACCGGATGCGCGACGCTAACGTGATGGGAACGAACGAGGTCTTAAGACTGGCGTTTGAAGGACGGCACAAGAGCTTCAATTACGTCTCCACCACCTTCGTGTTTGGCTGGGCGGTTAAAAAAATCCTGTATGAGACCGACCTGAACGAAAACATGGAGCTTCTGGATTTTGGATATAGCCAGTCCAAATGGGTAGCGGAGCAGCTCGTGATAGACGCCCGCCGCCGCGGACTCGCTACGCGGATTTTCCGGCCCGCGCTGGTGAGTCCTTCCGTTGTCGGCGGCGGCAACAACTTCGATATCGCCGTTCGCTTAGTGGCATTCATGGTGAATCACGGCATTGGAGTGGATGCCCTGAACCAGGTCAGTTTCGTTCCCGCGGATACCGTGGCTAACAATATCGTTGCCATTTCCGCCACTCCCGGAACGGCGAATAAAACCTACCATGTGACGCGGGACGATTACGCGAACATGCTGGATATTACCGGGCTCATTACGAAGGCGACTGGGCGGCAGTTCGAGGTGTTTAGTCTTCCCGCCTTCGTTCCCGAGCTTGTCAGAAGATGCGGGAAAGAGGATCTGCTCTTTCCGTTGCTGGATTTTTTGGTGGGCTCTGTAGACAACATCTCGGCCATGGAGTTTAAACGCTATGACAGCTCCTGCTATCAGGCCGCCCGGAACGCTTCCGCTTGGGGCCGGCCGGATCCGTCTCTCGAAGATACCGTCGACGGCATCCTCAGATTCATGCAGCGAAAAGGCATCATCTCGGTGGCGTCTCGTCGGTTGAACGTCGTTGCCTCCTGCCGCTAGCCCCCTTACTGCTTCCGAAAAACCAGTTTCTCCGTTAGCTGCTGGCCGCTTTCCAATTTGCCCGTCGTGGTCACTGTCATCCGTTGTCCATCGGCGGAAACCACCCATCGATCCCGCTGAGCGACTTTATCGTCTCTTCGGTAATTCGCATCCACGGTGTGAGCATCGACAAGTACCAGCGTAACCGTATCGTTGTTGGAGTTTTTCAGATCGTACTCCTTGCCATCAAACCGCGCGGTGTAGCTGAAATCACCCGAGAAACGGACCCCGTCGCTTCCATCCGCCTCGATCTTCAGCGCCAACCCTTGCCGCAAACGAGTCTTCGTAAGGTCCTCGGTCCATTCACCGGCGAATAGGTTATCGGCCGCCTTGGCGCCTCCGCTTCGTGTCCACACAGTGATCTGGTTGGCGCGGCCGTTCCGTGAAGTCGTGCTGGTTAATTCGTTGCCATCGCTCGAAAGTTTGTCACGGACAGTCGCCACTACAGATCCGTCCTTCTTCTCTTTGATCTCGGCTTGATGCTTGCCCATCCTCCGAAGCGCAACTTGATCAAACCCCGGATTGCCTTTAACGGATGTTTCATTTCCATCGAACTTCGCCGTGAAATCGGCGTGGGTGTCCCCTGAAATCACCACGTGCACTTCATGATGGAACGGTGTGACTGAGATTTTGTTGGGGGGATCGAGCGTCGACTGCGCGGAGATCAGTATCCAGGAGCCAGTGCGTGGGTCTGCGGCGGCTCCCAGGTGAATGGCGGCTACCAGCCCAAGCAACGCGAGTTTCCTCATTGGCCCTCCCAACCGAGTGAAGCTTCAACCAATCTTCGCAGATTCACGTGAACGCACAGCTATATTCTCTTCCAATCGTCCCTGTGGTCGCCGTCGCGTCGGATTACCTTTCTCTCCCCACATCCGTTGTCGTAGCTGGGTCGGCCGCGCATCAAGGCGCTGTTTCTTTGGGAGCGCGATCAGAGGGCGGACTACAGTACCATCCTGGAAGAGGCGCGCGACGGCCAGACTCTGCCGTTGGAACACGTCATCCACATCTGCGGCGAATCGTGGACCCGCATGTTCCAGCGTGGCGAGGAACCGCCCGGGCGCCGTCGCGGGCCAACGTCCGGATGCCCGACCACTTACTCACGATCCGCTAAGATTTAGCTGTCGGGCGTGATAGCGCAAGAACATCAGAACTCCGCCATCGAGAGAGCGCGGGACAGGCGCATAAGTTGGTTTGGGACTGCAACACCAAGAAAACGCTTTCGCTCCTTTTCAGTACAGCCGCTCCCGGTTTCACGCGAGACGTCCGTCCCAGGCCTGAGATGGCCGGCGTTGAGGCGATTTCAGATCGGGATATCCTAAGGGAGTTACTTCATGGCTAAATTTCCCGTCGAAGAATGGCAGGCGCAGCAACTTCGTCTGACGGTCTTCCCTCCGCCCCATGCTAACGATCGGCTGCCAGAGTGGTGGCAAAGAATGACAGGGACGGAGCCAAGCGAGAGCACCACCGACCGAAAACGTAACACGTCGCTAGTCTCCGGCGAGTTTGCAGGCGGCAACCTCACGCTAGGCTTGGCGCCCGAAAGGATAGATTGGCTCCTTGGAGGGGCGGCGGAGGGTTCAGTCGATCCGCTTGAGGACATCGGCCCGATGATACAGAGCGTGGATCAATTCTCGGCCCTTGCTGAGATGTGGCTCGCCCTGGGAGATATACCAGAGATCGCAAGGTTGGCTTTCGGCGCCACACTGACCCACCCTGAGGCCGATCATTCAGCGGGGTATTTGAGGTTGCGTGACTACGTCCCAATACCTGTCGACCCGAGTTGGAGGGACTTCCTTTTTCAGGTGAATGTCCGAACCCCCCAAACGGCTGATTACGGAATCGCGTATTTGAATCGACTCAGCAGGTGGTCCGTTGGCGCACAGACCAGCAGCAGGTTGAACGGAACCTTGCATGGACTTGCGGTCGCGGCGGTCGGTACGCCTCGCTATGGGCTTCGGTTGGATCTAGACATTAATACCCCGGCTGATTCGGCAGAGCTGATCCCTCGCCAATACTTCGCCCACCTTTATCGCGAAATGGCTGCTGCCGGTCGCGCAATCGCGAGCGATGGAGTAGCGCATGAGCAATACCGACTTCAATGAAACGGGGCTAATGCCCGCCGGCCAAGCGATTCAAGCCGAATCCAGCACGGCTCTCCCGAGGGATACGATAGAGGCCACGCAGCGAAGGGCCAAATGGCTGGCTGCATTTGTGCTGGGCGCGGCAATGGCCACTGGACAGGTTCCCTCCTCCATTACGTACTTAAGCAGCCGGATGCGGGGCGAATTCCAGGCCGGGGCGGATAGCAGTACCATAGCGGCGGCCGTGGACCCCGCGTTGCTGCAGAAGGTGAAAGATCTCTTCGAAAAAGGTGCATCGGAATTCTTTCACGACGGCGTGGATAGCAATTTTTCTCGGTCATTGCTCACGTTGCTCGGATCACGAGGAGCGGATGCCCTGGCGGCTATCGCTGAGTACTTGTCTTGGAATGAAGGCCACCCTGAGGTGGTGTCAGAGGCGCTTCGTTGGATAGCGGAAGTCGGCGGACCGGAGACGCTCCCGAAGCGGTGGTCTATTTTGCGCCGCGGTCTCAAAAGCCGATCACCGGTGGTTCGGGACGGAGCGATCCTCGGGTTTGCCGCTCTCGATGATCGACGCGCGTACCCACTGCTCTTGGAGGCTCGGGAGTCAGAGCAGATTCGCGAACTTCGGTTGCTAATCGAGAGTGTTGCCGCCCGGCTCGAACATCGGCGGTGAAGATGGCACTGCTGCTGCGAAAGGTCAAGCAACACCGGTGGTACAAGGAACTTGCCGAACCATTCCTCAAAGTGGACGACGTTCCAGCCGATCCGCTCGCAGATCTACAAACAAGCGAAAACCTGCTATCTGTATGGGAAGTGCAGGAAGACCGCTCGAATCTAATTAGAATTGTTCGAGCCGTCGCCATAGGAGGCCAGCGAATCGATCACACTGGCTATATCTTGTTCGACTCTGTCCACCTCGATGCCGCAGGAATCGGGCTTCAGAAAAACGAGGGGCGATCCGACGATAAGGGGCTAACGGTTGGCATCGCGACCTCGTGCTCTCTGGGAAGAAAATTCCCGCGCTTACAAGGTTGCTACTCCAGCACGGAGAGACAGGCACTATCAAGAAGCCAGTGCTGGTCGAGGCGCTGGAGGAAGGAATTCGAGTCGGCGAATTACCCGAAAGCTGTAGGAAGAAAAGGTCGGGCGGTTAAAGTATATTGTCTTGAAATGAACGGGGCTTCA
>Ga0302319_10006226_pt1 | contig 23740 bp, 20 predicted proteins | sample Bog_T0_2_FD_203319 | JGI IMG/M metagenome (GOLD analysis project Ga0302319, IMG submission 203319) | Peat permafrost microbial communities from Stordalen Mire near Abisko, Sweden - Bog_T0_2 | ecosystem: Environmental > Terrestrial > Soil > Wetlands > Peat | place: Sweden: Abisko, Stordalen Mire...
ACGCCATCAAGTTCACCCCGCGCGGCGGACGAATTTCCGTCCGCACCCATTTTGACTGCGATCGCGGGCTGATCCTGTCGGTCTCCGACACCGGAATCGGGATGGGACCGACCGATATTGCCAAGGCGCTGACGCCCTTCGGCCAGATCAACACCGGCATCGCGGCTGAAATCGCCGGAGCCGGGCTCGGCCTGCCGTTTGCGATGCGCCTGGCCGAACTGCATGGCGGCCGCCTCGATATCGAAAGCAAACTCAATCTGGGTTCCAAGGTGATCGTTCGATTGCCCGCGCGACAGCTCGCCGCGACCCGCAACCAGGAACAACCGAGCCGAAAGAGCGGATAAAGCCGCGAGCTGCCAATCGTGCGTAATATGCTCGGCGAGCGGGCTCAGGCCTGTTGCTTCAGGAACGAAGCTTGATCCACCGCGATAACAAAAATAATATCTCGCCTACCTTCCGCCTAATCCGCTGGCAATATTTTCCCCGGATTGAAGATATTCTGCGGATCGAGCGCCCGCTTCAGCGCGCGCATGGCGTCGAGCGCCTCGACTCCGAGTTCGGCCTTCATGTATTTCTGCTTGCCCTGGCCGATGCCGTGCTCGCCGGTGCAGGTGCCGCCCATCGCCTGGGCGCGTTCCACCAGCCGATGCATGAAATCCTCGCCGCGGGCCATTTCGTCGCGGTCGTCGACGTCGCAGAGCAGCGAGCAGTGGAAATTGCCGTCGCCGACATGACCGACGATCGGCGATTGCAGCTTGAGCCGGGCGAGATCGGCCTCGGTCTCAGAGACGCAATCGGCGAGCCGCGAAATCGGCACGCAGACATCGGTCGCCACCACGCCGGCGCCGGGACGCAGGCTTTTGACCGCCCAATAGGCATCATGCCGGGCCTGCCAGAGCCTGCTGCGGTCCTCCGGCCGGGTGGTCCAGGTGAAGCTGCCGCCGCCGCATTCCCCGGCGATCTCGCTGAAATTTCGCGACTGCTCGGCGACCTCGTTGGCGCTGCCATGAAACTCGAGCAGCAGCAGCGGCGTCTCCGGCAGTGACAGCTTTGAATAGGCATTGCAGGCCTTGACCTGCTCGGCATTGAGCAGTTCGATCCGCGCCACGGGAATTCCGGTCTGGATCGCCAGGATGGTGGCCTGGCAGGCGCCGCGCACGCTCTCGAACGAGCAGGCCGCCGCCGCGATGGTCTCGGGAATGCCGCGCAGTTTGATGGTGAGTTCGGAAATGATGCCGAGCGTGCCTTCGGCGCCAACGAACAGATGGGTCAGGTCATAACCCGCCGAGGATTTTTTCGCCCGCGTGCCGGTGGTGATGATCTCGCCGTCGCCGCGCACCACTTTCAGCGCCAGCACGTTGTCACGCATGGTGCCATAGCGCACCGCGTTGGTGCCGGACGCCCGGGTCGAGGCCATGCCGCCCAGCGAGGCATCCGCGCCGGGATCGATCGGGAAGAACACGCCCTGGTCGCGCAGATGCTCGTTCAGCGCTTTCCGGGTGACGCCGGGTTCGATCACGCAGTCGAGATCCTCGGCATGGACCGCGATTACGTGATTCATGTCGCGCAGATCGATGCAGACGCCGCCGGCGGGTGCGTTGACCTGACCTTCCAGCGAGGTGCCGGTCCCGAATGCGATCACCGGGACGCCATGCTGGGCGCAGACCCGCACCGCGTCCTGGATATCGGCGGTCTCCTGGGCCATCACCACGGCGTCTGGCGGCTGCGAGGCCAACCAGGTCGTGGTATGGGCGTGCTGGTCGCGGATGGCCTGCGAGGTGATCAGGCGGTTGCCAAAGCGCGCGGCCAGCGCCTCGATGGTTGATGTCAGCGCCTGCGGCTCCGGCCGCGGCAAGGTGGTGATGGTCCCCAAGCGAGTTCCTCCGGTCGACGACCGACCCTTGCAAAGGATATATGAGGGGTCAAGGGACCTGGACCGCAGTTGAACCAGCTGGATGGGAGCCATGACAACACCTGACACCGCCGATCCTGACACGGCCGACGACGCGCTGCGCCGGCCGGCGCCGTTCCTCTCATCGGTGATGCAGATCGAGCCGACCTGGATCGACTACAATGGTCATCTCAATATGGCCTACTATAATGTGATGTTCGACCGCGCGATCGACGAATTGTGGCTGCTGCTCGGCATCGGGCCAGGCTACATGAAACAGCGCCAGGGTTCGACCTTCACCGCCGAATGCCATGTTCGCTATCTGCGCGAGATCCACCTTGGCGATCCCGTGCAGATTTCGATTCTCCTGCTCGGCGCGGACCACAAGCGCCTGCATACGTTCGAAGAACTGCGTCATGCGAGCGAGGGCTGGCTGTCCGCCACCTCCGAAAACATGACCATCCACATCGACATGACGGCGCGCAAAAGCGCCCCTTTTCCGGCGGACATCGGCGCGCGGATTCGGCAAATGGCCGATGCCCAGGCCGCGCTGCCGCGCCCCGATGGCGTCGGCAGGCGGGTGGCGATGCCCGCGAAATAGCTCCGGCTAGATCCGGTTGCGCCCGCGCGCCAGACCGACCACGGCCGAGACCAGGAACAGCACCACCGCAACAAAGAAAATGATCTTGGCGATTTCAATCGACGTGCCGGCAATGCCGCCAAACCCCAGAACACCGGCGATCAGTGCAATCACCAGAAATGTAACAACCCAGCTCAGCATGGTCAGGACCCCGATTTTACGTTGTTTCGACGGATGCCAAAGACGATTTCGCGCCCCGGCGAATAATAATGGGGGTCGGAAACGAAAGTTCCACGACCAGCCAGCAATCCCGCCGCCGCTCGGACCGGCTCGACCGCGTGCAGGATAAAGCTGTCAAATGAACCGCCCGCGCCCTATATCCGCTTGAAATCCTGCCACGAAGGCTCCCCTTTGCGACCCCACGGTGGCATCGTGGGCGGAAGACGATTCGCATGACCGAGCCGAACCAGTTGCCTGATCGAGGCCTTCCCGACCACCAGCCGGTGGCGGGCGGTATTGCTGCGCGTGCCCGGGCCGCTGCCGGCGCGCCCTACCTTGCCGGCCTCAATCCCGAGCAGCGCGCGGCGGTGGAAACGCTGGACGGCCCGGTCCTGGTACTGGCGGGCGCCGGCACCGGCAAGACCCGGGTGCTGACCTGCCGGATCGCCCACATCCTGAGCCAAAGCCGCGCCCGTCCCGGCGAAATTCTCTCGGTCACCTTCACCAACAAGGCGGCGCGCGAGATGAAGCTTCGGCTCGGCCAGATGCTGGGCCAGGCGGTCGAGGGCATGGCCTGGCTCGGCACCTTCCATGCGATCGGCGGGCGCATCCTGCGCAGCCATGCCGAGCTGGTGCAGTTGAAATCCAATTTCACCGTGCTCGATGTCGACGACCAGATCCGGCTGTTGAAGCAACTGTTGCAGGCCGATAATATCGACGACAAGCGCTGGCCGGCGCGAATGCTGGCCGGCCTGATCGACGGCTGGAAAAATCGTGGCCTGACGCCACAGCAGGTGCCGCCGGGCGAAGCCGGGGTGTTCGGCAACGGCCGCGGCGGCAAGCTGTACACGGCCTATCAGGAGCGGCTCAAGATCCTCAATGCCGCCGATTTCGGCGATCTGCTGCTGGAAAACATCCGCCTGTTCCGCGAACATCCCGACGTGCTCCGGCAATACCAGCAGCGCTTCAGGTTCATCCTGGTCGACGAATATCAGGACACCAACGTCGCGCAATATCTCTGGCTGCGCCTGCTGGCGCAGGCGCCGTCTTCCCTCACCTCTCCCCGCTTGCGGGGAGAGGTCGGATTGCGAAGCAATCCGGGTGAGGGGGGGCCTCCACAAGCAGAGCCGCCCGCGGAGAGGGGGGGGGGGGGGGCGGGCGCCCCCCCCCGCCCCCCCCCCCCCCCCCCGCCCCCCCCCCCCCCCCCCCCCCCCCCCCCCCCCCCCCCCCCCCCCCCCCGCCTCCACAAGCAGAGCCGCCCGCGGAGAGCCCCCCTCACCCCAACCCTCTCCCCGCAAGCGGGGAGAGGGAGCAGAGCGCCGCAGCTGGTACACCGGCGTCTGTAGTCCCTCCACAAGCCCCGCCCAAGAACATCTGCTGCGTCGGCGACGACGACCAGTCGATCTATGGCTGGCGCGGCGCCGAGGTCGACAATATCCTGCGCTTCGAGCACGATTTTCCCGGCGCCAAAGTGGTCCGGCTGGAGCGCAACTACCGTTCGACCGGCCATATCCTCGCCGCCGCCTCGCATCTGATCGCGCATAATGAGAGCCGGCTCGGCAAGACGCTGCGCACCGAAGACGTCGACGGCGAAAAGGTCACCGTGACCGGCTCGTGGGATTCCGAGGAGGAAGCCCGCGCCATCGGCGAGGAGATCGAGCAGTTGCAGCGCGAGGGCGACCGGCTCAACGATATCGCGATCCTGGTGCGGGCCTCGTTCCAGATGCGCGAGTTCGAGGACCGCTTCGTCACCCTCGGCCTGCCCTATCGCGTGATCGGCGGTCCCCGGTTCTATGAGCGCGCGGAAGTCCGCGACGCGCTGGCCTATCTGCGGGTGATCAATTCGCCGGCCGACGATCTGGCCTTCGAGCGCATTGTCAATGTGCCGAAGCGCGGGCTCGGCGACGCCACCGTGCAGATGTTGCATGATCACGGCCGCAAGCGCCGCATTCCGCTGTTCGAGGCCGCCCGCGCCGTGGTCGAGACCGACGAATTGAAGCCGAAGGCGCGCGGCGCGCTGCGCGAACTCGTGCTCTGCTTCGATCGCTGGCGCGTGCAGCGCGAGGCGCTCTCGCATACCGAACTCGCCGAGATCGTGCTCGATGAAAGCGGCTACACCGAGATGTGGCAGAAGGATCGCTCCGCCGACGCCGCCGGTCGGCTCGAAAATCTCAAGGAGCTGGTGCGATCGATGGAGGAGTTCGAGAACCTGCAAGGCTTTCTCGAACACATTTCGCTGGTGATGGACCGCGACGGCGGCGCCGACGAGGATGCGGTATCGCTGATGACGCTGCATTCCGCCAAGGGGCTGGAATTCGACAATGTGTTCCTGCCGGGCTGGGAAGAAGGCCTGTTTCCAAGCCAGCGCACGCTCGACGAACAAGGCCGCGCCGGGCTCGAGGAAGAGCGTCGCCTCGCCCATGTCGGACTGACGCGGGCGCGCCGCCGCGCCAAACTCTATTTCGCAACCAACCGGCGCATTCACGGCACCTGGTCGACCACGATCCCATCGCGCTTTCTTGACGAACTGCCGGCGCCAAATGTTGAGATTACCGAATCGAAGGGCGGCTCCGGCTATGGCGGCAGCGGCGGCTACGGCGCCTCCCGCTTCGACAATGTGGAGGCGTTCGGCTCGAGCTACACGACCCCCGGCTGGCAGCGCGCCCAGGCCCAGCGCGGGCGCGGCCAAAGCGGCCGCCACGGCAATGGCCGCGGCGGCCAAGCGGGCTCCGGTTTCAATGAAAACCAGTCACCGTTTGCGGGGGCGCGCAGCGACGCCCATGGCCGCCACGCCGCCCTGACCATCGAAGGCGAACTGGTCGCCAAGTCCACCGGGACCACGTCCGATTTCACGCTCGACGATCGCGTGTTCCATCTGAAATTCGGCTACGGCAATATCGCCAAGATCGACGGCAACAAGCTGACCATCATGTTTGACAAGGCCGGCGAGAAGAAGGTCGTCGACAGCTTCGTGGAGCGGGTGTAACGCGCCACCCTGCCACCGGATCATCGATGCGCTGCGGCAGACCTGAAAGGATCGCAGACGCAACCCGGTCGCTATCTGGAATTAACCATATTACGGGGCATTTTAGCGAACCCGTGTACTAAAAAATCACATCTCTCGCCGCATTGTCAGGCACGGCCATGTTGGCGCCGTGATCGTAGCGACGCGAGGCTTCCCAGCATGAGCGAAATCAAAGCATTTTTCCGCGATCTCGACGACGCCGTACTGCACGGAACGGCGGAAGGCCGGCTGCGCGCCATGTGGTACACAACCGATCTGCTGATCGCCGGCCGCGGCGACGACTACCAGGCATGGACCTTTGGCAAGGTGATCGGCCGGCTCGCCGACGAGATCGAGATCGAGGCCCGCGCGCAGCTGGCGACGCGGATCGCCGCCGTCGCGCATGCGCCGCTCAACCTGATCCATCAGCTGGCCGCCGACGATTCGATCACTGTCGCGGGTCCCGTGCTCCGGGATTCCGAGCGCATCCGGACCGAAAACCTGGTGGCTGCCGCCAGCACCCAAAGCCAGTCCCATTTGTTGGCGATCTCCGAGCGCAGGTCCATCGATCCGGCGGTCACGGACGTGCTCGTTACCCGCGGCGATCGCGAGGTGGTCAACTCCGTCAGCAGGAACATCGGCGCGCAGTTCTCAGACTATGGCTTCTCGCATCTGCTCAAGCGCGCCGAAGCCGACGCTGCGCTCGCCGAGAATCTGGGTTTGCGCCCCGATCTTCCAGGGCCCTTGTTCCAGCAGCTGATTGCCAAGGCATCGGATGACGTCAAGGCACGGCTGATCTTGGAACGGCCGGAACTGGTGACGCAGATCAAGACGGCGGTGGGCGATATCGCCGGCCAGTTGCAGTCCAGATTGAAGGCGGCTTCCGCGAACTATCTCGCAGCCAAGCGGGCGTTGACCGAACAGCATCAACGGGGCCGCTTGAACCAGAAAAGCATCGCCGGCTATGCGCAATTGCGCAAGCTCGACGAGGTGACGGTTGGCCTGTCCCTGCTGTGCGGATTGCCGGACGAAGCGATTGACCGCATCCTCCTGGACGACGACCGGGGGATGCTGCTGACGCTGGCCAGAGCCCTTGACTTTTCCTGGGAAAGCACCATTCCACTGCTGTTTCTGGGCGCCAGGGATCATCGCATCACCACGCTGTCCCTGAACGGCATGAAGAACGACTTTGAGCGCCTCAGTGTCACGAAATCCCGCGACATGCTGAAATCCGGGGTGGCCGCGTAGGGGATCGATACAACGCAAGTTGTCGGTTCGCACCGCTAGCGGTTAGAGGTGCGGCGCGCCATTTGCAACCTTTCCCCGCGTGCGGGGAGAGGTCGGATCGCGACAGCGATCCGGGTGAGGGGGAGCCTCGCCAAGCAAGCCGGTTTTGGTTTCAGGAATTCCGCAGGGTGTGACGCCGCCGAGTCAGTCGCATCGGCACCGCGCCTGCTGAAGCTCCCCCTCACCCGAAATTCGCTGGCGCGAATTTCGACCTCTCCCCGCAAGCGGGGCGCGGTGTTCAGCATCGACTTTTTATGACTTGGATCTTAGAGACTTTGAATTAGTCCAGCGGTTCAAATGGCCGGCTTGGCGATTGCATCAGAGCCAGGCTCTTCCTATCTAAGCCTCCCAAGATAACCGCTTCGATCGCAAGCGGGCCTCGGCCGCTGATTGCCGCCGGATTTAGGCCGAGAAATCCCGATGAACGCCATGATATCCGTCGCAGGCCTGTCGAAGATCTACGGCTCCGGTTTCAAGGCGCTCGATGGCATCGACCTTGAAATCCAGCGCGGCGAGATTTTTGCGTTGCTGGGGCCCAATGGCGCCGGCAAGACCACGCTGATCAGCATCATCTGCGGCATCGTCAATCCGAGCGCCGGCAGCGTCACGGTCGGCGGTCACGACATCGTCAAATCCTGGCGCGGCGCGCGTTCGCTGATCGGGCTGGTGCCGCAGGAACTGCACACCGACGCCTTCGAGACGGTATGGGCGACGGTGAATTTCAGCCGCGGCCTGTTCGGCAAGCCCAACAATCCCGTTCATATCGAAAAGGTGCTGAGGGACCTGTCGCTATGGGACAAGAAGGACGCCAAGATCGTCACCTTGTCCGGCGGCATGAAGCGGAGGGTGATGATCGCCAAGGCGCTGGCGCACGAACCACAAGTGCTGTTTCTCGACGAGCCGACCGCGGGCGTCGATGTCGAACTGCGCAAGGGAATGTGGGAGGTGGTGCGCGCGTTGCAGTCCTCCGGTGTCACCATCATCCTCACGACCCATTACATCGAGGAGGCCGAGGAGATGGCCGACCGCGTCGGCGTCATCAACAAGGGCGAGATCATCCTGGTCGAGGACAAGGCGGCGCTGATGCAGAAGCTCGGCCACAAGCAGCTGAGACTGCATTTGCAGCAGCGCATCGACGCGATTCCGCCGGCGCTTGCCGCCTACAATCTGGTGCTGTCGGAGCAAGGCTGTGAACTCACCTATCATTACGACACGAGGCGCGAACGCACCGGCATCACCAGCCTGTTAAGCGATCTGCGCAGCGCTGGCATCCGGTTCTCCGACCTCGATACCGTCCAGAGCTCGCTCGAGGACATTTTCATCAGTCTGGTGAGGGCGCCATGAATCTCCGCGCGGTGCGCGCCATCTATCTGTTCGAAATGGCGCGCACCTGGCGTACTCTGCTGCAGAGCGTGGTGTCGCCGGTGGTTTCGACCTCGCTTTATTTCGTGGTGTTCGGATCGGCGATCGGCTCGCGCATCGCACTGATTGAGGGTGTCAGCTACGGCACCTTCATCGTTCCGGGGCTGGTGATGCTGTCGGTCCTGACGCAGAGTATCGCCAATGCCTCGTTCGGTATCTATTTTCCGAAATTCACCGGCACGATCTACGAATTGCTGTCGGCGCCGATCTCCGCGTTCGAAATCGTGCTGGGCTATGTCGGTGCAGCCGCCACCAAATCAACCGTGCTCGGGCTGATCATCCTCGCCACCGCCGGCCTGTTCGTGCCGCTGCACATCAACCATCCCTGCTGGATGCTGACCTTTCTGGTGCTGACCGCGGTGACCTTCAGCCTGTTTGGGTTCATCATCGGCATCTGGGCGGACGGCTTTGAAAAGCTGCAAATGATACCGCTCCTGGTCGTGACACCTTTGACCTTTCTCGGCGGCAGCTTCTATTCGGTGAACATGCTGCCATCGCCCTGGCGGACCATCACCCTGCTCAATCCGGTGGTCTATCTGATCTCGGCCTTCCGCTGGAGCTTTTACGAGATCGCCGACGTCAGCGTCGCGGTCAGCCTCGGCGTCACTTTGCTGTTCCTGGCGCTCTGCATGACCGCGGTGTGGTGGATTTTCAAAACCGGTTTCCGGCTGAAGAATTAGCCGACGGCGCGCCGAAGCCGCCGGTTCGGCTGCGAAATACAGCCCCGGATGCGCCATCGCGCCTCCGGGGGCTTCTCAAACGTTCGAGTCTCGTCCGGACGATCTACCGATAGCAGCGGAAATGACCATAGCGGTTGTAGTAACCGCGGCAGTGGTAGTGGCGCCCGTCGGGGATACCGAGCACGCCGTCCACCGCGCCCATCGCGCCACCGACACCGGCGCCGACGGCGCCGCCCACCAGCCCGCCGATCGGTCCGGCCACCCGGTTGCCATCATCGGCGCCCTGCTGCGCGCCACGCACGATGCCCTGCGCGTGACCGATATGGGGAAGCGACATCAGGCCGAGCGCGATCGCCGCGACCGCCAGATATCGTGCGGGCCCGCCCGCTTCACCCGTCATTGCCCTCGTTGCCACCCGTTGCGTCCGCTTCATCTTGCTCATCGATGTCCATCCACTGCTTAGATAATTGCCGCTCATAAGGGTCCGCGGCCGCGTGGGTAACGCCGATGTGACGAAAAGGTTGCCAATTTTGTAAAAGCACCAGAATGCTGCGATTGGCGCGATCCATGGCGCCGGTACGTTGGCAAGCCGATCAAACGATGGCTCCGGCCCGATAAAGCCCGACATACGCCATTTTTGCGCCAGCCTGCGCATTAACAATGCCGCGATCGGTGACTGGAACCAAAACCTGATTCAGGCATATAGTTTAGCGGCCGCGGCAGTTCTGGTGTTGCCGTCGGGCCTGGAGGCCAAAGTTCAGATGCGTTCATTCCTTGTTGCTCTCGCGGGCCTGCTGCTGTTGGCCTCCGGCGTCGCGCAGGCCAAAGTCGCCATCACCGTCGACAAGGATGCGCAAATGATGACGGTCGACGTCGATGGCGTCGAGCGCTACCACTGGCCGGTATCGACCGGCATCCCGTCGCGGGAGACGCCGAGCGGCAGCTTCCGCGCCTTCCGGATGGAAGAAGACCACTACTCCAAGGAGTTCGACGATGCGCCGATGCCGCATTCGATCTTCTTTACCAAGATCGGACATGCGATCCACGGCACCGATTCCGAGGCCAAGCTGGGCACGCCGGCTTCTCATGGCTGCGTTCGGCTGTCGCGGGCCAATGCCTCGACGCTCTACGCGCTGGTGGAGGAGCAGGGCGTTTTGAACACAACCGTTACCTTGACCGGCTCCGCCCAGGTCGCGCTGGCGCGCAATCCGCGCGGCCGCACGGCGGTTGCCCGGCGCGATCCGGCCCGTCAAGTGGAGCCGATGTATGACAATGCCGCCGCCGGCGATCCGGTGATATTGAATCCGCAGGTCACCGCCGCGCCCCGCCAATATTACGCGCGGCCTGTGCCGCCGCGACCTGATGACGACTATATTTATCCAGCCGATGGCAGTTCGGATGTGGCGCGCTATCCGGCGCCGCGCGGCAGCCGCCGTCTCTACGACGCGCAGGGCTATCCGGTGCAGGGCTATCCGTCACAGGGCTATCCGTCACAGGGCTATCCGGCTCAATCCTACCAGCCGTATTACGACAATCGGGGTTATGCGCCGCAGCGGTCCTACTATTAAAGACGCTGCGCTATTCCTCGCCGTCGCGCAGCCGCCGCCAGACGGCGCCAAGCACATTGGAATAATCGTCGGTCCAGACTCGCTGACCCGCTGTCGGCTCGGTCAATTCCCATTGGTCGGAGCTATCCAGTTTGCCGATATCGGCCTCGTCGCGGGCACTGACCACGACCGAGGTGGGGAAGATGTATTCGTCGTCGCGGTTGGAATCCTCGCTGAACGCCCAGCTCTTGAGATCATTGGCGGCGGCGATGCCGACTACGACGCTGGTCAGTTCCAGATGCCGGTTCGAGACATGCATGACGACGGCGCCCTGCGGCGACAGCTTCGCCTTGTAGATCTTCATCGCCTCGCTGGTGGCGAGGTGGATCGGAATCGCGTCCGACGAATAGGCATCGACGATGATCAGGTCATAGAGGCCATCGGGCTCCCTGGCAAAGGTCAGCCGCGCGTCTCCGATTACCGGCTTGAGATCGGGCATGCAGTTCTGGATATAGGTAAAATATTTCGGATCACGCGCGGTATCGACCATCGACTGGTCGATCTCGAAGAACTTCCAGGTTTCGCCGGGCTCGGCAGCGCAGGCGAGCGTGCCCGAGCCGAGCCCGATCACCGCCACGCGTAATGCCGCGCCCTTGCGCTCGCGCACCGCGGTGATCGCCTGACCGATGCCGCCATCCCTGTGGTAGTAGCTGATCGGTTCCGGACGCCCGGTCACCGGCGTGCCGTCGTCGTTCTGGAATTTCTGTGCGCCGTGGATTGTGGTGCCGTGCATCAGCACATGGTACTGGCCGTGCGGCGTCACCACGATCTTGTGGACGCCAAAAAAGCTGCGCACGGTTTCGACCCGGCCGTCGTCCGACGGATAGACCCGGATCAGCAGCAGCGCCAAGGCCATGGTGGCAAACACCTTCCAGCGGCTGGCGTTCAGCAGCAGCGCCAGCACCGCCGCGGCCAGGCCGAGGCCGCTGATCAATGTGAGCCTGTGGCCATCGACCCAGTTCATCAGCTTGCCGTCCGAAACAGACGGCGCGACCAGCGCGACCGCGACGATCGCAAGCAACGGCCAATAGAAGCGGCTCCAGCGCGGCCAGCGCTCGCCGCGGCCACGCGGCCGGCACAGCGCCGACAACGCCAGCAGGATCGGGTATTCGGCAATCCATGAGAATGCGAATGGCGCGATCAGGCCGGCAAACAGCCCGCCGAGCATGCCGCCGAACGACAGCGCGACATAGAACCCGGTCAGATATCGCGCAGCCGGGCGGGTCCGCGCCAATTCGCCATGGCAGGCCATGGCGATGATGAAGAAACACAATTGGTGGCCACCGAGCGTCAGCAGCAGATTCTGTTCGCCACCGAACGCCAGCAGCACGATCACGCCCGCGATCGCCAGCGGCTGCGCCAGCAGCACCCATCGATGTGGCAGGAGCGGGCGCGACTGAAACACCAGCACCCAGGTCAAAAGGTAAAGCGACAAGGGCAGCACCCACAATAAGGGCGCGGCGGCGACGTCGGTGGAGATATGCGCGGTCACCGCGATCAACAGGCCCGCAGGCACCGCCGCCAGCAAGATCCAGCGCGCGCGAAGCCGCCATGACGGCGCCGGCGTGGCGGGATCCGCCGCCAGCGTATCGACCGCAGCCTGCGGCGGCGAGCGCAGCAACAGCGTTCCGCAGGCCGCGATCAGGGCGATCAACAGGCCATAACCGCCGGTCCAGAGCCAATTCTGCTCACGCAGCGTGAACACCGGTTCCAGCAGCAGCGGATAGGACAACAGTGCCAGGAAGCTGCCGATATTTGAGGACGCATAGAGGAAATAGGGATCCGGGCCATCGGGATGGCCCGATCGCACGAACCAGGCCTGCAGCAAAGGATTGTTGGCGGCGAGCGCAAAGAACGGCAACCCGATCGAGACCGCGAACAGACCAAGCAGCCAAAAGGCGTAGCCCGAGGTCGGCGGCTCGCCCCAGGAGCCTGCGATCGACAGCGGCAGCGTCAGGAGCGCGATCACCAGCAGCACCAGATGGATCACCACCGGCAGCATCCGGCTGCGCAGCTGCATCAGCACATGGGCATAGGCGTAGCCGCCGAGCAGCAGCGACTGGAAGAACACCATCGCCACCGACCAGACCGCCGGGGAGCCGCCGAGCCGCGGCAGCACCATCTTGGTGAACAGCGGCTGTACCGAGAACAACAGCAACGCGCTGACAAAGATTGCCGCGGTGTAGACCACCAGCACCAGCCGGTGGCGATCGGCGACAGGCTTGCCCGCGACGTCAGACGAAACGAACGAGGACATCAGAACTCCGGCATAGAACCCGGCGGACGGCCGGAACGCCGGCGCGGGCCGGCGCCGGCAATGGAGCATATGGCGCTGCCGCGGGCAATCCGGGGACACGGCTGGGACCACGGCGGGCGCGGTTCGTGCCGGCAGACCTGAATAAGAAGGCTTGAATAAGGAGGCGTCCCCTGAGGCTTCCCGGGGGCATCGCGGGTAGGCACGTCGCCGTTATGTCCGTACAATGGCGCGGCATCAAAATGCCGTCATTCCCGTGCGCGGCTGCACCGATGGGGGCAAGCCAAAGCCGCCATCAAACCGCCAGAAAAAACCGATGACAGATACCGACGTTCTCATCATCGGCGCCGGCCATAACGGCCTCACCTGCGCGGCCTATCTGGCGATGGCCGGACTGCGCGTGACCTTGGTCGAGCGCCGCAAGGTGGTTGGCGGTGCCGCGGTCACCGAAGAATTTCATCCCGGCTTTCGCAATTCGGTCGCGGCCTACACCGTCAGTCTGCTCAATCCGAAGGTCATCGCCGATCTCAAATTGCACGATCATGGCCTTCGCATCGTCGAGCGCCGCGCGCAGAATTTCCTCCCCTCACCCGATGGCCGCCATCTCTTGACCGGCGAGGGCCGTACGTCTGCCTCGCTGGCCCAATTGAGCGAACGCGACTCCACCCGGTTCGAAGCGTTCACCCGCGAACTCGACGCGATCGCTGATGTGCTGCGCGCTTTGGTGCTGCGCGCCCCGCCGAACCTGATCGAGGGATTTGGTGTCGGTGCGATCCGCGAGGCGGTCAACGCGCTCACCACCGCCAACATCCTGCGCCAATTGTCGCTGCCGCGGCAGCGCGCGCTGCTCGATCTGTTTACGCGCTCGGCCGGCGACATGCTGGACGAGGTGTTCGAGCACGACCTGGTCAAGGCGCTGTTCGGATTTGACGCCATCGTCGGCAATTATGCCAGCCCCTACGCCGCGGGCTCGGCCTATGTGATGCTGCATCATGCCTTCGGCGAGGTGAACGGCAAGAACGGCGTCTGGGGCCACGCCATCGGCGGCATGGGCGCGATCACGCAGGCGATGGCCAACGTCGCGCGCGGCCATGGCGCCGCCCTCGTGCTCGATGCCGGCGTCCGCGAGGTGATCATCGAACGCGACCGCGCCGTCGGCGTGGTCCTCGACAACGGCAAAACGCTGCGCGCCCGGTCGATTGCCTCCAGCGTCAACCCGAAACTGCTTTATACGCGGCTGGTGCCGTCCGATGCGCTGCCGAACGAATTCCTCGTTCGCATCAAAAACTGGCGCAACGGTTCCGGAACGTTCCGGATGAATGTCGCATTGAGCGCCCTGCCCTGTTTCACTGCGCTGCCGGAACCAGGCGATCACCTCACCGCCGGCATCATCCTGGCCCCGAGCCTCGCCTATATGGATCGCGCCTGGCTCGACGCGCGGGCGCAGGGCTGGAGCCGCCAACCGGTGGTCGAGATGCTGATTCCCTCGACCCTGGACGATACGCTGTGCCCGCCCGGACAGCACGTCGCGAGCCTGTTCTGCCAGCATGTCGCGCCGGAATTGCCCGACGGAACCTCATGGGACGAGCATCGCGACGCGGTCGCCGATCTGATGATCGCCACCGTCGACGGCTATGCGCCGGGTTTTGCCAACAGCGTGATCGGCCGCCAGATCCTGTCGCCGCTCGATCTGGAGCGCCAGTTCGGCCTGCTCGGCGGCGACATCTTTCATGGCGCGCTGACCCTGAACCAGCTGTTCTCGGCCCGGCCGATGCTAGGCCATGCCGATTACCGCGGACCGATCAAAGGCCTCTATCATTGCGGCTCAGGCGCTCATCCCGGCGGCGGCGTCACCGGCGCCCCCGGCCACAACGCCGCGCAGGTCATCCTGCGGGATCACCGGGCGATGTTCGGGTGACGGCGGAGTTGTGTGCAGCCACGGCGATCAGGCTTGGAGATGGCCGGTGAAATTGGGCTGATAGGCCTGCACCGCTGTTGAAAAACAGGCTGGCAAGCCTGTGGATAATCAGGGGATAGAGAGCGGAAAACGCGGTGGAGAAAAGCCCGCAAGCTGCGCCCCCGGCGGTGCAAAGACCCCAAACTGGCGCTCGCTATTCCTGGTATGTTCCTGTGTATAAGAGTGTGGACAGGCGGTAGACAACCCCTGCATTCCTTTTGGACAGCTGGTGGAAAAGTCATGGAAGTCAGCGCGATCACGTCTTGATAAGGATGCGGTCGGGAATTGAGACTTGAATGGCACACTCGGAGACCGACGGACTTGCGCCGCGAAATTTGCTAGGGTTTTTCCAAACGTCACCTGAAAGGAACCAACATGGCCGTGATCAATCGTCAATTCTATCAGACCTGGCGCGGACCTGGCGTGAATGATCAGGATTCCTGGTTGCTGGTCTTCAACGAGGAAACCAGGCGGCTGCAGGTGCGTCACGAATGGGGCTCATCCGGCTATCAGGGCTTCGACGATTATGAGATCGTGGAATTCCTGCAGCAGAGCGGCGCCGCCCAGACCGCGCTGATCGACCAGCTGTTCCTGGTCCCTGTGGAAGCCTGAGCTAAGGGGCTGTGATCGAGCCTTGTGTGTCTCTGTTTATAAGGCGTGAATAAGCCGGTGAGCAAGCCATGCCTTTTGCTGTCAATAGGCTGTGGATACCGCGTTCACCACCAGCCTGGATCCCGATGACCTCTCCCATTACCCCTACCACCCATTGTGCCAGTTTTGCGGTCGGCCTTGAGGCTGATGCAAAGCGGGTGGTCGATGTCTTGACCGAGATGCTGGCCGAGGGCGAGGCCGCGATCGCGGCGTTCGAGGCGCCCGGCGGGCGCTGGCAGATCACGATGCATTTTGCCGATCCGCCCGACCAGAATGTGATCCGCGAATGGGTCGCTCTCGCCACAGGGGCCGACCTGGCTGCTGACATCGCATTCGATCAGGTGGAAGCGAGGGACTGGGTCAAGGCGACGCTTGAACAGCTGGTTCCGGTCCGTGCCGGCCGCTTCATCGTGCATGGCGCCCATGACCGCGACCACGTCCCGCCGAACAAGCTCGGCATCGAGATCGAGGCGGCGCTGGCCTTTGGCACCGGTCACCACGGCACCACCCGCGGCTGCCTGGTGCTGCTCGACCACGTGCTGAAGGCCTATCGGCCGCGGCGCGTGCTCGATCTCGGCACCGGCACCGGCGTGCTGGCGATCGCCGCGGCCAAGGCGCTGCACCTGGCGGTGCTAGCCAGCGACATCGATGCGGTGGCAGCACGGGTCGCCCGCGACAATGCCAGGCTGAATGGCGTCGGCGATTGGGTGATTGCCATTCCCGCCACAGGCTTCGCCGATCCGCAATTTGCAGCCCGCGGGCCGTTCGAATTGGTGCTGGCCAATATCCTGGCCAACCCGTTACGGGCGATGGCCACGCCGATGGCGCGGCATCTGGCGCCCCGGGCGCTGGTGATTCTATCGGGTCTACTGCCGGATCAGGCGAGTGCCGTCATTGCGGCCTATCGCGCGCGTGGGCTGATACTGCTGCGGCAGCTGCGGCTCGAGGGCTGGAGCACGCTGCTGTTGCGCAAGGTGGCGTGAGATGCAGTGTCTCGGCTTGGCCACTTAACCGTGACGACGATGGACCTATTCCGCCCCCTGTTTCAGGCCACGCGGGCGCCCGTCGGGTTCGTCGCGGTGACTTCGCTTCACCCGCACCGCCACGAAGCGGTCCAGGATCAGGGTGACCAGACCGCGCTGCTTTTTGACAATCGGAGGAAGCGGGCCGCGCCGGACCGGCGGCGGAATCTTCTCAAATGTGAAAGCTGGCAATGTGTATCCCCTCATCGTTGAGTTGAAACACTACGGGAATTCTCCCCGGTTATGATTGGCGAACCTCTTGCTTGGCAAAAAGTTCCGTCCCATCCGGTATGGGAGGTTATTATTAATCACAAGTCGTGCCGGATCAAAAGCAATTTGACATGCGTTGCGCGGCGCGGCGCGTAGTCCTAAAGTAGTGATGCATGTTCGAAGCCCGTTTTCAAACGTTCGAAGAACCCGAGACCGGCGTGGCGCTGACCGCGCGGCTGGCGGCGTTTCGCGGGGAGTTGGCGCGGCGCCAGCTCAACGGCTTCGTGGTCCCGCGCGCCGATCAGCAGCAGAATGAATATGTCGCGGCGTCAGAAGAGCGGCTGGCATGGCTGACCGGCTTCACCGGCTCGGCCGGTCTGGCCATCGTGCTCGCCCAGACCGCGGCGGTTTTTGTTGACGGACGCTATACGCTGCAGGCCGGCAAGCAGGTCGATGCCAAGGCCTTCGCCATCGAACCGCTGGTCGAGCCGCCGCCGGAAGACTGGCTGGCCCGGCATCTCGCGCGCGGCGACCGGCTGGGGTTTGATCCGTGGCTGCATACTTTTGCGGCAGCCGAGCGTCTGGCCGCGGCCTGTGCCCGGGCCGGCGCCGAGCTGATCGCGGTCGAGAACAACCCGCTGGACGCGGTGTGGACCGAGCGGCCCGCGCCTCCGCTCGGCGCCGTCTCGATCCATGGCGCGGCTTTCTCAGGCGAAGCCGAGACCGAGAAGCTCGGCCGGATCGAGGCCGAAATCAGCCGGCTCGGCGTCGATGCGCTGCTGCTGTCGGATTCGCACGCGGTGGCCTGGACCTTCAATATCCGCGGCGCGGATGTCTCGCATACGCCGCTGCCTTTGTCCTATGCGCTGCTGCGAAGGGATGGCCGCCCGGTGGTCTTCATCGATCACCGCAAGCTCTCGAACAGCGCCCGCGACCATCTCGAACAGACCGCCGAGGTGCGGGAGCCGGCCGAACTGACCGCGAGCCTCAGCGAATTGGCGGCGCGCGGCACGTCCATCGCCCTCGACAGCGCCACCGCGGCAGAGGCGCTGAGCCGGCTGATCAGCGATGCCGGCGGCAAGCCGGTGCGCGGCAACGATCCGATCACTCTGCTCAAGGCCGTCAAGAACTTGACCGAGATCGCGGGCACGCGCACCGCGCACCGCCGTGACGCAGTGGCGCTGGCTCGGTTCCTGGCTTTCATCGACCAGGAGGCGCCACGGGGGACGCTGACGGAGATCGATGCGGTCGAGGCGCTGGAGACCTTCCGGCGTGAGACCGGCGCGCTCAAGGATGTCTCGTTCCCGACCATCTCGGGCACCGGGCCCAACGGCGCCATCGTGCATTATCGCGTCACCCGCCACAGCAACCGGCGGATCGCGCCGGGCGATCTGCTGCTGATCGATTCCGGCGCCCAATATCAGGACGGCACCACCGACGTCACCCGCACCATCGCGATCGGCGCGCCGACGGCAGAAATGCGCGACCGCTTCACCCGGGTGCTGCGCGGCCATATCGCGATCGCGCGCGCGGTGTTTCCCGATGGTACCACCGGCGCTCAGCTTGACAGCCTGGCGCGGCAATATCTCTGGCAGGCCGGCCTCGATTTCGAGCACGGCACCGGCCACGGCGTCGGCAGCTATCTCTCGGTGCACGAAGGGCCGGCGCGGATTTCCAAGCTCGGCACCACGCCGTTGAAGCGCGGCATGATCCTGTCCAACGAGCCCGGCTACTATAAGGCCGATCGCTTCGGGATCCGGATCGAAAATCTGGAACTGGTGGTCGCCATCGAGATCGCCGGCGCCGAGAAGCCGATGAATGGCTTCGAGACGTTGACGCTGGCGCCGATCAGCCGTCATCTGGTCGATCTCAACATGCTGAGCGGCGAGGAGCTGAGCTGGCTGAACGACTACCACGAACGGGTCCGCCACGAGGTGCGGCCGCATCTGGACGCCCCGACCCAGGCTTGGCTCGACGCCGCCACCGCGCCGCTGTCGCTGTAGGCTGTCAGGCGATGTGCCACATGCCCGAAAGCGGAAGTTAGTCGGTAGACCGCATGAGCGTAGCGATATGCGGGTTCAGAGAAAAGTAAGAATCCGGATATCGCTACGCTCATCCGGGCTACGCTTGGTCCCACACAGCTCACCATCACGGCCGAGCCGCCTCCCGAAAACGGCATAGCCGCATGCCGAAACCAGCCTGTTCGCGCTGGCCGATAACGTTAGAATCTGAATTCACGAAATTGGAATCGGAACGCCATGCACGGGCGGATGGGCAAGCCGCCTTCTGCGGCGATCGGCAACGCGACATCGAAGGTCATGCTGCTGTTGCTGGTGGCGATGACCGGCGTCGCGCCGATTTCGCTTTACATGCTGGTGCCGGTGCTGCCGAAGCTCGCGGCGACCTTCGGCCGCGACATCTCGATCGCGCAGATGACGGTGTCGCTGTACATGGTCGGGATCGCCTGTTCGCAGATCATCATGGGGCCGTTGTCGGATCGGTTCGGACGCCGGCCGGTGCTGCTGTCCGGCCTCGCCCTGATGGTGGTCGCAAGCACGGCCTGCATCCTCGCGCAAACCCTGCCGCAGCTGATCGCGGCGCGGTTTCTCCAGGCGCTGGGCGGCGCCACCGGCATGGTGGTCAGCCGCGCCATCATCCGCGATCTCTACAGCCGCGAGCGCATCAGTTCCATGATCAGCCTGGTGATCGCGGTCATGATGATCGCCCAGATGCTGAGCCCCTTGGCCGGCGGCCTGTTGGAGCTCGCCTTCGGCTGGCGCGCCATCTTCTACGTCATCACCGCGGCCTCGGTCGTGACCGCGGTGATGATCGCGCTGGCGCTGCCGGAGACCCGCGGGGTTCGCGCCGCCGCCGCCGGATTTCGCGGCGATGTCGGTGGCCTGCTCCGAAGCCGCGTTTTCATCGGCTATATGCTGTGCCAGGTACTGGCCTCGCAGATCATCTTCACCTTCGCCGGCGGCGGACCCTATATCGTGGTGATGCAGATGGGCCGTTCCAGCGCCGAGTACGGCGCCTGGTTCGCCACCACCGCCTTTGCCTATCTGATCGGCAATCTGTGTTGCGTGCGCTTCGCGCCCCGCTACGCGCTCGATCGCCTGATCTGGTTCGGCCTCGCTCTGCAATTCGCCGGCGCGCTGTTGAATGTCATCTGGGGGATTACGGGGCTCAACCAGGCGCCATCCTGGCTGTTCGGCACCCAGATGCTGGTGATGTTCGCCAACGCCTTCGTGATGTCGAATTCGGCGGCCGGCGCCATCAGCGTGCGCCCGGAAGCCGCCGGCACGGCGTCAGGCGCCATGGGCTTCCTGCAGATGGGGCTCGGCGCGCTGATCTCGCAATTCGGCGCCTGGCTCGGCGGCCATTTTGCAACGCCGGTGCCGCTCAACGCCGCCATTCTCGTGCTATCCGCCACCTGCGCCTCGACGATGATTTTTGTCACGCCACGCGGCACGGTCGGGCGCGGCGAACGCAAGATCGAGCCGCCAGACGAGCAGGGATTGATGTAGAAAAAACCTGCCATGGTCGGTTCGTAAAACGATTTTGACGTTGGGCAATCCGCGATGTGCCCTGCGATGGCGCGCCGGAAAGGTTGCAGATCGTGCAACGTCCACCTCGCCCCGCTTGCGGCCTCTTGCGGGGAGAGGTCGAAATTCGCGCCAGCGAATTTCGGGTGAGGGAGAGCTTCAACGGGCGCGCTGATGAGGTTGAAACAGCCGCCACAGCGTTGCGGATTGCTTGAAAACATGACCAGCGCGCTTGCGGAGGCTCCCCCACCCGGATCGCTCAAGCGATCCGACCTCTCCCCGCACGCGGCTATTCGACTCACACATCCGGGCAGCTGTCGTTCCGGGGCGCGCGTCCGACGCGCTCCAGCGCGTTGGATGCGCGAGCCCGGAACCCATCCCTCATCTCGCTTGGAGCCCGATGGATTCGGGGCCTGAGCCTTCAGTCGGCTGGCGCCGACCGAAGGCTCATCCCGGAATGACGGTGAGAGATCAAGGTGGCGGCGCTCACGATCGACTTGTGTGCATACGATAGCCGCAAGCGGGGAGAGGTGGACAGGGCGCGTTCTGCAACCTGCTTCCGCTGCAGCGGCTCAACTCAGGAGATGTCCGTCGAGCTCTAACTTACAAGTTTCATGAAATCGGTCAGCTCGCCAGCAGTTCGTACATAATGCCGAGCGTCGCCCCACCCGCTTCCGTCGTGAAATCGCCCGCCAACTCCGCCGCGAAGGTGATAGCGGAGGTGGTGGCGCCGCCGGCTGCTGTGATGCGTCGCCATGCGGCGTCTTCCGTCCGCGCGTCAATTCCGCCGCAGGCGTCGACGGCGACCAGGACATCATATCCGGCTGCAATGGCGTCCAGTGCGGTGCGCTGGACGACGATCTCGCTGGCGACACCGGAGAGCAGCAACAGCTTTCGACCCGCGGCTTCGAGCATGCTGATCAGCTCTTGATCGGCGAACGCCGTGGTCTGCGTTCTCATGCTCGGCTTCACGCCGGGCAGCGGCGCGGTGATCGCCGGCAGGAACGCGCCACCCGGCGGTACGGCCGAAATAAAGACCGGCAGCTTGTGCAGGGCCGCAAGCTTGGCCAATCCGCCAGCCGCTCGCTGCAGGCGCTCCACGGACAGGGTCCGGCTGTTCTTGACGATCTCTTCCTGCAAGTCGAGGAACAGGATCACTGAATTATCGCGGTTGGGAATGATCATCAAACGCTCCTGCGTTGATCCGTGAAAATCTGTCAATCTTCCGGTCTTGGTATAGAATGCAAAGTTTAACGCTCGAAATCAATATTCGCGCGGACTAAATTGGCTCAAATCGGACTCGATTGCGATGTCATCGCAATGTCGTGAAGCCCGGTTCTGGCGATAGTCATCGCGTCGAGCCGGATCAAGCACCTCCCGACCGGGCATCAGCGGCTATCGCGACGAACATGTTCCCACACCTTGGAGACGACGACCGAGCCTTCCCCGACCGCGGAGGCGACCCGCTTGACGGATCCGGCGCGGACATCGCCGACGGCAAAGATGCCGGGCATCGAGGTCGCATAGGGTGAATCGAGCTGCCCGCATTGCGTGCCGGTCTCGACAAAGCCCTTGTTGTCCAGTTGCACCAGCCCTTCGAGCCACGCGGTGTTCGGTGCGGCGCCGACCATCACGAACAGCGCGCGGGTGGGAATTTCCTGTCGTGTGCCAGAGACGCGATGGCGGATGACCACCGCTTCCAGACGGTCACCGCCCAACAGCGCTGTCACCTCGCTGTCATAATGCAGCTGGATTTTTGGATCCGCCGCGAGCCGGCTCGAAAGATAGTCCGACATCGAGGCCGCAAGCGTGCGACCGCGGACAACAACATGCACCAGGCGAGCGGTGCGGCTCAGATACATCGCGGCCTGGCCGGCGCTGTTGCCGCCGCCGATGATGACAGCCTCCGTATCATGGCAATAGCGGGCCTCGATTTCCGTCGCCGCATAATAGACGCCGCGTCCTTCGAAGGCCTCCAGCCGGTCGAGCGGCATTCGGCGATATTGCACGCCGGTGGCGACGATCACCGCGCCGGCGCGGATCGACTGCTCATTGTCAAAGCGCGCGCAGAACGATCCGTCCGACAGCCTTTCGAGCCCGACCACCCGGTGTGGCATCGAAAATCGCGTGCCGAATTTCATCGCCTGGATTTCGCCGCGCCAGACCAGGTCGGCGCCCGAGATGCCGGTCGGGAAGCCCATATAATTCTCGATGCGGCTCGACGTGCCGGCCTGGCCGCCGATCGCGAGATCCTCGACCACCAGCGCCTTGAGGCCTTCGGCGCCGGCATAGACCGCGGCTGCGACACCCGCAGGACCACCGCCGACAATCAGAACATCGACAGAATCGGATTCGCTGAATTCGAGGTTCAGACCGAGCAGGCGTGCCACGTCAGCAGGCGTGGGGTTCTCGACCACATGATCCCTGCCGAAGATGACGGCAGGCGTGGCCGCAACGAGCCCGCAGGCGCTGGCGGCGGCGATGGCTTCTGCGCTGCCAAGCGCCAGGCTCTGATAGGGTACGCGATTGCGGCTGGCAAATTCAGCGACGCGCCGGACGGCCTGACTGTCGTCCTCGCCGATCAGGCGCAAGGTCGCATCACCCTCCCGGAGCTGTCGTAATCGGCGCGCCGCGAATACCGCGATGATGATGTCAGACATCTCCGGGATCTGCGCCATCAGGGTCAGCATGCGCTGACGGTCCACCTCGACCACCCTGGCATCTTGCGCCGCCCGCATCGGCATCGTGTAACGGCCGCCGCTCAGGAATGCGATTTCGCCCATATATTGCCCGGGGCCGAGCGTGCTCGGCAACGCCCGCTCGCCGGTGAACGCGTCGATCACCTCGATCTCGCCTTCGAGGAGATAGGTGAAGCGATCCATTGGATCACCCTGACGAACGATGATTGTGCCCGCCGGATAGAGCTGCTCAATCCCGGCCGCGCGGATCGCGGCCACATGCTCCGGCGCCAGCGGGGTTCGCTGCATCTGCCGGAGATCGAATGCAATCGTTTCCATGACAAGGACCTTGAAAGAGTTATGAGCGATGTGGGGTCCTCATCCCCGGAAGACAATCTCGGCGGTCCCGGCATCGACGGCCGATTGGTGTAGCGAAACGAACGCCTGACCGATTCGCTCCGGCGAGAACGCCGTCTGAGGCGCGACGGTCCCGGCAATGGTGACGGTTCCAACCCGGATCCTGTGGGGCGCAAGCTCGGCGGCCAGCATCAGGGCCAACGCGCGGAGGCCGGCTTTCCCGATCGACAGCGCCGGTGCCTGCGGCGAGGGGGTGAGCGCGAAGCCGCCGCCGGTGAACAGAATAGAGCCGTGGCCCCGCGAGATCATGCCGGGAGCAACGGCGCGCGAAGCGGTCAGTGCGCCAGCAACGCAAATGCGGAAATCCTCGACCAGC
>Ga0302319_10006228_pt1 | contig 23736 bp, 11 predicted proteins | sample Bog_T0_2_FD_203319 | JGI IMG/M metagenome (GOLD analysis project Ga0302319, IMG submission 203319) | Peat permafrost microbial communities from Stordalen Mire near Abisko, Sweden - Bog_T0_2 | ecosystem: Environmental > Terrestrial > Soil > Wetlands > Peat | place: Sweden: Abisko, Stordalen Mire...
CCGGGGCGGATGACCGGAGGGCGGGCATTGATTCGTCCGCCGCCCAGGGATCGGCCGGCAATCAGAGTGGATTGGCGCTTTCCGCCACCAGTCCGGCAACGACTCCCGTCCAGTATTCGTACGAGGACCTGGTCGGCCGATTGACCGATTTGGAATATCTGGCCCGGTTGCCGGAAGCCGGCGAAAAATCCGCGGAATGGACTTCCCGCGATCGCGCCTCCACCTATGACTGGTCTACGGGGCAATACGTGAACTGGGACGCGAACAACGACGGTGGAGGCATCATTGGCATCCAATCCGACGGAGGAGCCGTGCTGGCGCAAATGAACGGGCCGGGCTGCATCTGGCGCATTTGGGCCGGAACACCGGTGGATGGCCACGTGAAAGTTTTTCTGGACGGTGCCACGAATCCGGCGATTGATTCGCCCTTCGAAGATTATTTCAGCGGCACGCAACCTCCCTTCAACTATCCGGCCCTCGTTTACACGGCCTGCAAGGGTTTGAACTGCTATCTCCCGATTCCTTATAAATCTTCATGCAAAGTGGTTGCCTATGGAAATCGGAATACTTACTACCACTTCAATTATTCCACCTTCGCGCCCGGAGTTACCGTTCCGACTTTTACCACGAACCTGACTGAGGCGGGACGAAGCGCGCTGGTTGCCGCCAACGATTTTCTGATGAACCACCTTGGTTCTGATCCGGCGGGGAGGCGCGTCGGCGAGACCACCATTTCCAACACCTATGCGATCGATCCCGGCCAGAGCGTGACGCCTTTGAACTTCAACGGACCGGGCGCGATCACGGGCATCAGGATTCGGGTAAACGGTCTGACCGATCCGGATGAGCAAAGGGCCGCATTGAAGGCCCTGACCGTAAGCATGTCGTGGGATGGCGAAACCTCTCCGAGCGTATGGGCGCCCCTGGGTGATTTCTTCGGCGCCGCGTACGGGTTTATTCCCTATTCGGCATTACCTTTGGGGATGCAAAGCAACGGCTGGATGTATTGTTTTTGGTACATGCCTTTCGATTCCCATGCAAAAATCGTCATTGGCAACGATGGAACCGCGATCCGAACTGTTGCCGTGGTGATCACTCACGCACCATTGACCAAACCGATTGGCGGATTGGGCCGGTTTCACGCGAAATGGAATCGAGGCGCTTACGTGACCGTAAATGGGCGTTCGCCGGACTATCGATTTCTCGCGAGCACGGGACAAGGCCGTTTTGTCGGGCTGGCCCTGCATGTTTATCAGAAGGTGGATGTCACACCAGGGCCCTGGTGGGGTGAAGGTGACGAAAAATTCTTCGTCGACGGGGAAAAAATGCCTTCGTGGTTTGGCACCGGGTCGGAGGATTATTTCGGCTTTTCCTGGGGAACTCCGGGTTATTTTAGCAAAGCGTACCACACCCAACTCCTGGCGCCCGTCGGAACTCTTTATGCCCCCGGCAATCGCGCCCTGAATCGGTTCCAGATTACGGATAATGTTCCTTTCCAGTCTTCCTTCGAGGGATGCATCGAAAAATGGTTCTATACGAATGATACGATTACGGCCTATGGCACAATGCCGTATTGGTACTTGAGCTCCGGGGGCAATGACTCCTATGGCGCACTTTCCCCGAGCACGCGCACGAATTACTATCTACCACGCTAAAACACTTCCACGCGCAGGCCGGTTTCCTGCCGGACGATGCGCGCAATATTGGCGAGGTCCTTCAACGGCAGATGGGTGACCCGGGAGTCAATCGCCGGCCGGACCACCGAATAAATCTGCACCAACTGAATCTGCGCCTGGTGGGATTTCAGAAGATTGAGCCGCTCCACGTATTTCCTGATGGCCGATTCCGGAGGGGGAACCCCGTCAATCGCCGGGAAAAGACTCTGGATGACCACCGGGCGGCGGCGGGCCAGGGTCAAAGTATTTAGCAGGATTTTATCGAGCGGCACGGTCGACCGGTTAACCTGATCAAGGTATTCGTGGCTGCCCCCGTCCATTTTAATCCAAATTTCATCCGATGATAAAAAGGACTTCAGCGCCTCCTGAACCTGGGGCTGGTCCAATCCGCTTCCATTGGTGATCAGGACCAATTTGAAAGGCGGCGGCGGGCTGGTGGCGCGCACGTGGATCACCGCCTGCACCGCTTCCAGAAAATTGGGGGCCAACGTCGGCTCCCCGTCGCCGCTTAACGCGACCTGGCGCAACTCCAACAGTTTCGGCGGCAGGTTCCGGTACTGGGGATGGCGGGCCATATCGCCGCTCTGAATAAATCCAAGCAGCCCCCGGAGTTCCTCGCCCATTTGGGCCACGCTCAACGGCCCCTGGCCGGGTTCTTCACGATTAACCTCACAATAAATGCAGTGGAAATTGCAGATCTTGCCGGGAACCATGTTGATTCCCACGGACAATCCGCCGGCGCGCGAAGAAAACACGGCATAAACGAAACGATTGGAGAGAAAATTCCGGGGCAAACCGAAAGCCGCCTCACGGGAAACATAAGGCAGGTCCGAAATCAAACTGTTCTCTTTCGATTCGTCCTTCTCAGCCCGGCGGGATGGTTTCAAACTCATCTTAACCAGACTATTCGTTATTCTAAACGTAAGTCTTACCATTACTGGCGATAAGGTAGTTCAATATTGTCATGACAAAACTGTCATGAATTCCAGAATCGGTAATAGGAGCAGCGGAAGACGGAGCCATGTTTCAGGGCAACAAGGACTTGGTGCGGCGCTCCTATGGAAGTGAAATTGTGTATACCTCTGTCTGATTGGTAACTCCATTTGAACAAGCTCACTTCATGGACTTGCGGTTTACCCTTGGGCCATGGACAGCCTCTTTTGTTTATGCCACGGATTAAGGACGAATCGGAATGCGAACTGGCTCACGGTCCTAATACCACCCGAAAATATCGCTGCTGGAAATTTGGCAGGGTTGGATCAATGAACACAAAGGGCAGCGCGATGGGATTGGTCACCAGTAGCAACTGCCAAGCGCCGGCAAGGTTGGTGGTGGCATAAACCAAATAATCCGGCCCGGCGCTGCCGCCGACACTGCAACGAAAAGTTCCCGACGCGAGCGCCGGCGCGTCCAGGATCGGCGTGGCCGGCAGCAATACCGCAACGTTGAAGTTTTGCGTCGCGCCCAAGGGTGGCGTTCCGTTGTCCGTCGCCACGACCGTAAGCGAATTCGTCGAAAGGGATTGGGCGATGGCGGGACGCCAGGTGAGCACGCCGCTGGTGGCATTGATGGACGCGCCGGCGGGGGCGCTGGGCAAAGTCCAAGTCAACGTCTGGGTGGGCAGGTCAGAGTCGGTGGCGATGTTCGTCAGTAGAAGAGTCTGCCCGGCGGTCATCACCACATTGGAAATCGCTGCCAGCGTCGGGGGAGTGTTGGATGAAAATAATACGCCGGGAGGCACCACCTGGCGGGTCTGGCTGGCGCTGTACCATTCCAAAATGGCGTCGGCGGGATTGGTATTGTCGTAATATTCAACGACCAGGGGATATTGCCGGCCGCCGGTCAGGGCAATGCTGCCGGCCACATCGGTATTGGTGTCGTCATGCCATTTATCGATGAGCAATTGTCCGTTGACCCACAGACAGCCTCCGTCCGAAGTGGTCAGATGGAACGTATAGCCCTCCGAGTACCGCGGCTGAACGAGCCCGCTCCAGCGAGCGGAAAATTGGCGGCCCGCCAAGCCGTTTCCCGGCGAGGCCCCATTCCAGGCGAAATCAACATTGGTGTCCGGGCGCACAAAAACGCGGTTGGCGAGGTTGGTGCCGCTGAAATATTCGCCGGTCAGGCCGTTGCCGTGTTCCGTCGCGGTGGAAACAGGCACGGGTTGCAGGGTGGTCGCGGTGATCGTGGCCTGCATCCGGGCCAAGTCGGGTTTGAGGATTTTTCGGTCGAAGGTGCGCAGTCCGGCCTCTTCGATTTCCACGTCGCTGATTTCGGTATAGACGGCGGCGCTCATGCCATAATTTTTCATCAAGGCGGGCAATTCGCCGGCCAGCGATTGGAACGAGGAGGTGACCGTCGCGACGGCCTGCGTGGGAGCGACATCGCCCGAGCCGGGCGGCCAGGTGTGATTCTGAATTCCGATCCAGACGCCGCCAAATTCTCCACAGGCCACGGCCTGAACGGCGCTGGCGGCACACAGCGGATCGGGATAATTGTGCGTATCCAAAACATCGCCGACGCCGTAATAGTTTCCGCCGCTCGCCTGATTCACCAGGCGCGAGGCATCGAGCGATTTGACCAGCGAGACCAGATACGGGGTACTGGCTTGTCCCACCCCGTTCGGGCTGCCCGCCTCGCCTTGCCCTTCGTTGAAGATGTCCCACATGATGATCGCCGGGCTGTTCCAGTGGTTCGTCACCATGGCGGTCAGTTCCGCGATATAATCCTGCGGGTCCACTGGCGGCGGCGAAGGATTGGGGGTATAGGAATTGCAACTGGGCATGTCCTGCCAGACGAGCAGGCCCAGTCGATCCGCCCAATAGTACCAGCGTTGCGGCTCCACTTTGATGTGCTTGCGGACCATATTAAAGCCAAGCGCTTTTTCCAGTTCCAAGTCGCTCTTGAGTGCCAGGTCGGTCGGGGCGGTATAAATGCCGTCCGGCCAGAAACCCTGATCCAGCGGACCAAACTCAAAAGTGAATTGGTTGTTGATAAACATTTTCAAGAAGCCGTCGTTGGTGCCAAGGCTGACCTTGCGCATGCCAAAATAACTGGTGACCGAATCCAGCGTCGTCGAGTTGGTCGTCAGCGAGATCTGCAAATTATAGAGATACGGATTGGTCGGCGACCACAGCGTGGGCGAGGGAATATTGAGATACAGGTTGTTGCCCGGCAAAACGGTGGTGGCGGTCACCGGATTGGTGCCGGCGAAGGCCGTTGCGGTCACCCGCAGGCCATTGGTGGCACCCGCAAAACCCATGGTCACGAGCAGCCGATTGTGGTCGATGTCAGGCACCAGATGGATGCTGCTGATGCTGGTGGCCGGCACCGGCTCCAGCCACACTGGCTGCCAGATGCCGGAGGCTGAGGTAAACATGATTCCCGCGGGATAGAGCGTCTGTTTCCCGCGGGGCTCGCCACCGCTGTCTTCCGGGCTGTAGACCCGTACGACCAATTCCTGGGGACCACTGTTGGTCAAATAGGAGGTAATGTCATAACCAAAAGGGTCGTAGCCGCCGGTGTGACTGCCGATGCTCTGGCCGTTCACATAGATTTGCGACCGCCAATCCACGGCGTCGAAATGCAAGATGATCCGCTGGCCGGACCACCCGGCCGGCACCGTGAATTGCCGGCGGTACCACGAAAACGGGGAATACTGCATGACGCCCGAAAGGGCTGATTCCATCGGAAACGGCACCAGAATGACGCCCGCGAGGTTCCGGCCGGTTGGGACCGGGTCGTTCGTGGCGCCGGCCTGAAACTGCCAGACCCCGTTCAAGTTCATCCAGTTGGAGCGCACCAATTGGGGACGCGGATATTCGGGCAGCACGTTGGTGGGATTGACCTCTTGGGCCCAATCGGTCATTAACGGCGCCGGTTTTGGTTGCCAGGGCATTCCGACAGCCGCAGCTGCGGTGACCAAAAGGTCGATGGATTGGTTGCTGGCGTTGGTGACAATTTGCGCGGCCATTCCGGCGGGGAGCGAACCCAGGGCGAAACTTCCGCCTCCCGTTCGCGATTGATACTGCACGAGCGGATATTGCCCGGGAGAAAAATTGAAGCCGGCAACATTGAGGGTGAGAGGGCCAGCGACGGCAAGTGAACCCACCTGCAGGGGCGCGGTGGGCCGGCCGCCGGCGCCGGCAAAATTGAGATCAAGGCCGCCGCCATTTGCCGCGACCGTAAAGCTCGGCACCGAAAGGAAGCCGTCGTAAGATTTTAAAGTCACGCCAAACACCGCGCCGCCGGAAACCGTGCAACTGGATGAAGCGAACGTATTGGGGGCGGTGACAACCAAGATCCCGTTGCTGATGCCGGTCGCTCCGGTATAAGCGAGGCCCCCAGCCAAGGTCAGCGTTCCCGTCCCCAATTTGGTCAAGCCCCCGCCGCCATTAGCCAACACCTGGGAGATGGTTACATCGTTGCCTTCGGTATCTATAACCGCGCCGCCGCCCTGAACCGTTATGCCGTGGCTGGCCTGCAAAAAATTTGCCGAACTGGACCGGGCGTGCAGAGTCCCGCCATTCAAGTTAAAGGAGCCGTTGCCGCCGCTATCTAAGATTTGCGTGGCGAACAAGTCGCCGCCGTTCAAGTTAAACACGCCGGTGGCACCCGAAAGGCGCGTCAGCAGCACAACTCCCAGCACATCCGAGCCGCCATTCAAATTCCACGTCCCGGCACCGCTTTCGGCAATCCACGTCTGGGAAACCGTGTTGGTGAGGGTGCCACCGCTCTGATTGACCACACCCGTGCCGGGCGTGGTGGCCAGGGTTATATTGCCGGCGTCGCCGCGGGTCATGGTGATGCTGCCGCCGGAAAGCTCCAAGTCGCCAATGCCCCCAAACCGCCCGATGGCGAACCATCCGCCAATGTTTACCGCCCCACCGGTCATCATCATCCTCCCGGTGCCGCCAGGGCCGTTGTTGTAACCTTCGCCGAGCCAGAGATCTGCGCCCAACGCGGTGTTCAATACGCCTCCGTTCATGTTCAAAGTGCCCATTCCCCCCGCACCAAAATCTCCGTCGCCGACGCAAAGAGGAGTTTGCCCCACGTTAAACGCACCGCCGCTGATCGTCAGCACGCCCGCGCCCGCCTCACCAACGTGCGCCTGTAATGCGGCGTTGACCGCGCCCTCGTTCAGGGTGTAGTAGCCGGTGGAACCGCGGCTGTCGCCCAATCGAAACCAGCCATCAACCCAGTTGGTGGAACCGGTTTGCCAATAGGCGCCGGAAGCGTTGGCCCCGTCGCCCGCACGAATATCGTACGGACTCCACGCCGGATCACCGGGTCGCACCAGCACGACATTGTTTGAGCCGCTATCGTTGATGGCATTGACGCCGTTGGGAACGCCCGCGGGATTCCAGGACGCAGCCACGTTGAAATCGCTGGCGCCGCCCACCCAGATGGAGTCGGCACAGGCGCCGCTGACAGCCAGCAGCAACGCAGCCGCCCCGCCGCGGAGCGAAAGGCAGATCAGCGAAGCAAAAAACATCCCTGAAATGTTCCTGCTTTTCGACCGATTGTCACGGTCCATAAAGTGGCCTCTCCCGGCTCTACCAGCCCGGAAAACTCTCTGGCGTAAAATCATGGCAAGGAACAACATCGCGAACCCGGTCGGAAAAAAACCAGTGAAAGCAGGGTGCCAAAAGCAACGTGTTGAAGCGATGACGGGATCGCGGCTGGCATAGTTCACTGGTCCAGTGTGTTAATCCAGGGAGGATTACCCTGCCAGTAGCCATTACCAAAGTGCGCATCATTGTCGTTGTTCCAACGCGCCCGCCAGGTGGCGTCGCTGGGATTGCGGAGATCATTTCGTTTGGGGGATTCCACATGACCATCACAAAATAAAACATCGGTGCGGTAATTGTGGCGGTTGGAGGGACAGGCGGAATGGCCTGTGGAGAGGTCAACGTCCGCCGGTTCGGTGTTGGCGTTGAAATTGGGGGTGACCTTCTGGGGAACGGAGGGCACGTCGCAAATCATGATCATGCTGGCCGGACTTCTCACGGCGCTGTCCTTCAGGGGCCCCTGAAACAAGGACCCGTCAACATCCCCGCCCAAGCCCAGCTGCGGTTTGGTGACCGACTCGGCGCCTCCTTGATAATGAATGCCCCAGTCGTTGTAGCCCAGTCCAAAGAAAGAGGTTCGAGTGATGGCGTACGGATCGTAGCCGTTGGGACCCGTGCCGCCGAGCGTGCCGTGGTGAAAAATGTCCACATTGAGATTAGTATCCCACGCGGTCCAGGACTGGGCGGCCGGACAGGTAAATGACTTCCGGTTGCCGCCCATGAGACTGTAGAGACGGGTCGGCCAGACATAATAATAATTGGGCGATCCGCCGCCGGGGGTGGAAAGACAGCCGGGATATTGGCTGTTGTCGCCGGTATACATGACGACCGCAATACCGATCTGCTTCATGTTGTTGACACACGAAATTTGCTTCGCCTTCTCTTTGGCCTTGCTCAACGCCGGCAGCAACATCGCCGCAAGAATGGCGATGATGGCGATCACTACCAGCAATTCGATCAAGGTGAAGCCATCATCGTTTTTCATGCCCGGACGCGGAGCGGCAGCAGGTACTTTCATGGCTGATAAAGATGTTAGCATATTTTTCAAAGTTTGCCTCGCGGATTCCCGACATAGTTATCGCCGGAACCACCTTTTAACCAGCGCGGCGCGGCACAACAATCGGGAATTCTCAAGGCTATCGCGATTTCCACCGGGTGTCATGACGCATAGAATGGCCCCTTGTTTTCCCCGGTGAGGCCGCTTCATGCGCCATGACACCCTTAGCCGGTTGAGTTAATCTCCAAAGGCTAATTCCCCCACTCAACACAGAATCATATGAAAATTACTTCCATAAGACCGCCTGAATTCATGTATAAGCACTTTTGGGTGATCCTGTTGCTACTGGCAACCCAGGCCACCAAGGCGACGCTGACCCACGAATATCGTTTCAATGACGCCACCGCCAGCACCAACGCCATTGACTCAGTCGGTGGCGCGACGGGAGCGTTGTATCCGGGCGCGAGTTATCCCGGAGACGGCACGGTCAGTCTCGACGGGGTCAGCGGTTTTGTGTACCTGCCAAATGATATTATTAGTAACTATACTTCTGTGGCCTTTGAGATCTGGACCACGCCGGTTGCTAATCCGGTTTGGGCGCGACTGTTTGATTTTGGCACCGACAGCGGCGGCCCGGGGAACAATACCGGCGGCCTGACCTGGTTCTACCTGTGCCTCAACGACGGGGTCAGCGGGAGCTATCGCGCGGATATAAATCCCGGACAGGCCATGACCGGACCCCAACCGGCAGCGGGCGCGTATCACCATCTGGTTTTCACGATTGACGCCGCGGCGAAAACGGGATCGCTTTTTGACAATGGCGCCCTGGTGTCATTCGTCACCAACTTTACGGCCACACCGCAAGGAGTGGGACACACTTTTAATGATTACATCGGCCGCTCACAGTTTGGCGACCCTTACTACAATGGCAGCATTGATGAGTTCCGCATTTATGACAACGCCGTGTCACCGGTCCAGGTGGAAGCGGATTACGAAGCCGGCGCCAATTCCACCGCGGGAACGCCGGGCGCGCTAAGCTCAATCCAGTTCAATGTGTTAACCAATCTGATCCTCGGCGGGCTGCTCTCTCCCAACGTGCTGGGTAGTTATGCCAGTTTGACCAACCTCGTTAACATCACGACCCTGTCCGGAATCACCTATTCCTCCGGGAATACCAACATAGTGACGTTTGGATCCGATGGAAATTTCCACGCCGCCGGCTTGGGCAGCGCGACGATTACCGCGAGCTATCAATCAAAGACAGCCACCGTAACACTTTTCGTGTCCGCCCAGCCCACGGTGCTGCTGCACCGCTATAGCTTTAGCGAAGCCGCGGGCAACACGGCGATCACTGATTCCGTGGGCGGCGCCAATGGAACGCTGATCAATGGCAGCGGAACCTCCACGCTGACGGGCAGCGGTCAGCTGACCCTGGACGGCAATGCGAGTTCCGCCTATGTGGCCTTGCCCGGGGGGATTATTTCGGTGCTTACCAATGCGACCTTTCAGACGTGGGTGACATGGTATGGCGGCCCGGTCTGGCAGCGTGTTTTTGATTTCGGGACCAATAACGGATCGGCGGGTGTTGCCTATAGTGGCCTATTCCCCAATAACGGGGCCACCGGGAAATTACGCTACGGCGTCAATCTGGGGGGAGAAGCGGATGTCGACGCGCCCACGGCGCTGGTCATCAGCAACGAGGTCTGTGTCACCGTGGCCTACAATTACAGTGCCCAAAACGCCACGATTTATGTGGCCGGGCGGAAGGTGGCCTCCGGCCCGCTGAACAAACCGTTGTATAACATTCCGGACCCGTACGTCTGGCTGGGGCACTCCCAGTTTAGCGCGGACCCTTATTTTCAGGGCGCTTTTGATGAATTCCGCATTTACTCGGGGGTGGAATCCGAACTGCAAGTGGCGGTGGATGCCGCCACCGGGCCGAACAATATAGCAACCAACGCCGGTGCACTTCTGTCGCTCAGCGTGACCACCGCCAACACGAATGTGGACATTCACGGCCTTAGCGTTCCGATTCAAGTGCTGGCCAATTTTGCCAACGTCACCGGAGTGGACGTAACCACTTTATCTCCCACCAAGGTGGCCAGCAGCGACACATCGGTGGGGACCATCGCGACGGGCAACTTTGTTCCCTTGAACGTCGGGACTTCGAAAGTGACGGCAACCTACGGAGGAATGTCGGGATCGCTGATCGTGAATGTGGTGGACACGAATGCGTGGCCTTCGCTATTGCATCGCTACACGTTTAATGATGCCCCGGGCAGCACCACCATAACGGATTCGGTTGGCAACATTAATGGCACTTTGCAAGGCCTGGCCGCCCTTAACGGAAGTCAGTTGGTTATGCCGCTCGGCAATCCGCCTCCCGATCAAAGTGGTCAGCCTACCGCCAATAGTGGCTGGGCGTCGTTCCCGGCCGGACAAGGCATCGTGAGCGGCTTGCCCAATGAAGCCAGTTTTGAGATCTGGGTAATCTGGAACGGCGGTGCGGTGTGGCAGGAGATGTTCGACTTTGGCCAGGCGGCCAATCCGGGGGTCTCGACCGGGGGCGGCCAATACGTGATGATTTCGCCGCACGACGGTGCCACGGGCGCATTACGGGCGGAATGGGACGAAAATCCGGTTTATGACGTGGTGTTTACCGGGCCTTCCCTCCAAACGAATATGTTGAGCCAGATTGTATGGACCCATGATCAGGATCGGCAATTGGACCGGCTTTTTCTAAACGGTCGGGAGGTGGCCAACGGCGTCAATACGGGCCTGTGGTCCACGTTGCCGGACTCGGACAACTGGCTGGCTCGCGATGAATGGCAGGACGCCATGTTCAACGGCACCTATTCCGACTTCCGGATTTGGAATGGCGCGCTGACGGCCGGCCAGGTGGCAAACCTCTATGCTGTCGGCCCGGATGTGATTGCCGGGCCCGCACTGCGCATCGCCGCCTCGGGCGGCCAGATCACAGTGACCTGGCCGGCCAACGCAACCGGATTCAGTTTACTGTCCGCCACCAGCCTCACGAGTGGGACTTGGGCTCCCGTTTCGGGAGCACCCACCGTGCTCAATGGGTTGAATAGTCTGACGCTGCCGACGTCTCCAGCGCCAAGGTATTACCGGCTCAAGCAGTGATTGAGCAGGTATGCATGGGTACGGGCCGGGCGCGTCAATGCGCCCGGCCTTTTTTGTTCCGTGAAACGACCGGACGGCGAAAATCCGCTCGCAACCTGCACCGGACTGCGTTAACAATTCCGTTACATGATCCCCGCCAAGCGCCTGTTTCTCCATCCGTGGCGACTTTGTCTGCTCGCGGTAGTATTTTGGGCGGTTCTGCTGTCGGCGCGGGCAGAGTCCGTGCCGCATACGGCGGCAGATTATCTCATCCACGTCTGGAGTTCGGAGGATGGTCTGCCGCAGAACTCCGTCAACTGCCTCGCCCAGACGCCGGACGGCTATCTCTGGGTAGGCACCCGCAGTGGCGGCCTGGCCCGCTTTGACGGGATTCGTTTTCTGACTTTCAATCCGCAGTCCACGCCGGAGCTGAAAGATGTGGAAATTGAAACCTTGAGCACGGATTCACAAGGCACCTTGTGGATCACGGCCGGCAACGAATCCATCGCCAGCCTGGCGGGCGGAAAATTTCATCTGGCCCGGGAACCCAATGCTGAGCCGCGATGGCATCCCTGGCAACTGGTCGCCGTGCAGACCGGCGCCGTTTACCTCGCGGGCTATGCTCCCGCGCTGTTCCGCGTGCCGCGCAACGGCGCGGCCAACGAGGTGCTCCGACTGGACCTCGCACCGCCGCCCCCCAACCCGCAGCCGGGCCAATTCAGCCAGGCGCCGGACGGCGCCCTATGGTACCTGACGGATACCGGAAAAGTCGCGCGCATGGACCTCACCGCGCCCAGCAACAACCAATTCCGCGTATTTGACTTGGGCGCCCCGGCCGAAGCGCTGACGAAAGATGCGGATGGTAACATTTGGGTCGCCGAGGGAGGCAGGGTCGGCGTGATGACGCCCGATGGCTTTGCCGACCGGACACCGACCAATGGCCCCGCACCGCGCGGGATCCGCCAAATGATCGCTGCCCGGGACGGCGGCCTCTGGGTGTGGAACGGCGAAGGGCTGCGAAAAATGTCCGGGGGGAAATGGACCCGGACGGCGGCGCATTTTCAACCGCCACCCGGCCATGAGACGCTGCGGTTCTTCGCGGACTCGCAGGGTGGACTCTGGGCGATCCGATACGGTACCGGCCTTTGGCACGTTGGCCCGGACGGCATGTCGGCCTTGCTTACTCCGGAAGACGGCCTGCCCAGCAAATTCATCACCTGCTGGCTCGAGGACAACGAGGGCAATATCTGGATTGGCACCAAAGAAGCCGGCCTTGCGTGTATTCGTCCCCGGCGGTTCAAGGAATTTACCGCCGCGGATGGCATTCCCGGGGACGTGGCGCAGTGTGTTTGCGAGGATGCGCAAGGCACGATCTGGGTGGGCACGGCGACCGGCGGCCTGGCGCGCAAGGAAGGCGACATCTTTGTTCCCGTCCCGCTCACACCAAATCCCGATCCGCTGATTGAAAGTGTCGCGGTTTGCCCCGATGCCACAAATGGCATCTGGATTGGCACGCTTCAAGGCAGTGTTTTTCGCTGTGTGAACGACCAAGTGCGTTCCGTGAACCACGACGTTACCTGGTCGTTTCCGTTGGAGCGGCTGCGCGACCATGCCGCCAACGCGATGATGCAAGACAGCCAGGGCCGGGTCTGGTTCTGCAACGGTTCCGGCGCGTATTACTTTCAAGATGGGGTGTTTTCTACTTTTGGCCGCGCGCGCGGATTCGTGGAGTACGTCGGCGTCCGCGCGATCGCGGAAGGGCCGCCGGGCGCACTGTGGTTTGGAACGGAGCCGGGCGATGTGTGGCAATTCGCCCACGGCGCTCTCACGCAATATCATCCGCCGAGGGAATGGGCCAATGCGCGCGTCTCGGCCCTGCTACCCGATGCCGATGGCGGGGTATGGGTCGGCACGCTGGGCGGCGGCTTGTTGCGTTTGAAAAATGGGGAATTCACGCGCATTACCACGCAGCAGGGCCTGCCGGACAACAGCATCACGCAGCTGCTGGACGACGGGGATGGCCAGCTCTGGGCGGGGACCTATGCGGGAATTTTTCGCGCCGCCAAAGCGGATTTGACCAGGCTCGCGGCGAATTTGACCAACAGCATCGCCTTTTCCCTGTTCGGCCGTTTTGATGGCCTGCCCGCGCAGGCTTATTCCGGGTGGTTTCAGCCGTCTTGCTGGCGTTCGCGTGACGGGCGGCTGTGGTTCACCACCGTCAAGGGGCTGGCGGTCGTCAATCCCCGGGAGGTCGGGGTGAATCGCCGTCCGCCGCCGGTAGTCATCGAGGACATGCACGTGGATGGGGAACCTTATGACTTCGCCGCCCTGGTCAATGACCAAAAGCATTCGCTTCGCATCGACCCGGGTCTTCACTACGTCGAGTTCCGGTTCACCGGCATCAACTTCACCGCGCCGGACAAGGTGCGGTTCAAGTGGCAGCTCGAGGGAGTGGAAAAACAATGGCGCGAAGGCATGAACCAGCGCGTCATCGGGTATGGGCCGCTTTTGCCGGGCAGCTACCGCTTCCGGGTGTTCGCGGCGAACAGTGATGGGATATGGAATGAGAACGGCGCCAGCGTGGGTTTTATCGTGCTGCCATTTGTCTGGCAAACTTGGTGGTTTAAAACCTTGTTTATTGTCGCGGTCTGCGGAGGGCTGGCGCTGGCCGTGACGCTGGCGTTGCGCCGGCGGCACCGGTTCGAAGTGGAACGGCTTGAGCGCGGGCACGAAATGGAGCAGGAACGCACTCGCATTGCGCGGGATATGCATGACGAAATCGGATCGAAACTGGCGCGGATCTCCTTTTTGAGCGAAATGGTTAAAAGCGGCTCAACCGGCCTCAAGCCGGGAGACGGAGTGGCGGATTCCCTGGCCAAGACGTCGCGCGATCTGTTGCAGTCCCTGGACCGGATGTTGTGGGCGATCAATCCGCGCAACGACTCGCTGGAAACGCTTTCCGCCTATTTGAATCGCTATGCCGCGGAATACTTTCAAAACACTTCCATCCGGTGCCAGCTGGCTTTCCCGAAGGATCTGCCGCCCATTCAGCTTTCCGCCGAGACGCGGCATAATGTTTTTCTCGCCTTCGAGGAAGCACTGGCCAACGCGCTCAAACATTCGGCGGCCACCAGGGTAAGCGCCGAATTAACCTGCGCCCACGGGACCGTTGAGATTTCCATCGCGGACAACGGGCGCGGTTTTGGCCAAGAAACCCGGAACGGCGGGACCGCCAAGCATGCGACCGGCGAACGCCTCGGACTATCCGGCATGTGCCACCGGCTCCGCTCGGTCGGCGGCGAATGTCAGATTAAAAGCTCGCCCGAAAGCGGAACGATGGTCAAATTCGTGCTACCTCTCTGCAAAGCCAATGCCAAATAAGCCAATCACTTTCTCCATTGTGGATGACGAAGCCGGCCTGCGCGACAGCATCGTTCAATACCTGACCGTCAAGGGCGGACTGGTTTGCGCCAGCCAGTATGGCTGTGCGCGGGAGGCGCTGGCCAATCTGCCCGCGGAACGGCCGGCGGTGGTTTTGATGGATATCAAAATGAAAGACATGGATGGCATCGAATGTGTGCGCCGCCTCAAGGAAAAGGTGCCGGACATCCTGATCATCATGCTCACCGTGTTTGAAGAGGAGGATTTGATTTTTGACGCGCTCATGGCCGGGGCCGCCGGCTACCTCCTGAAGCGGCAACCGCCCGGACAACTGCTCGAAGCCATTCACGACCTCCTGGCCGGAGGCTCGCCCATGTCCGCCACCATCGCCCGCAAAGTGGTGACATTGTTGCAGCGTTCCGGCGATGCCGGCAAAACCAGTGACCGGGTCCGCCTGCTGCTGTCCGAACGGCAGCGGGAAATGCTGGATTTGCTGGCGGCCGGTGAGCCGTATAAAGCCATTGCGGATAAAATGGGTTTGAGCATCCACACTGTCCGGGGCTACATCCGCCGCATCTACGAGAAACTCCAAGTTCATACCCGCACCGAGGCGGTGGCCAAGTATCTCCAACGGTGACACCAGCATGAACCCACCTCAGAACCGGCTGTCAAGATGACGGGAACAAAGTTCACGCGGAGGCGCGGAGCCGCGGAGGAGAAAGGCGGAGAGAATTTCATCGGATTTTGACCAGGTTTCAGCGAACAACGCTGCACTACGTGTCGCGGTTTGGAAATCCGGCCGATTCAAGAGGATTGCTTCCCTCGTCCGTGCATTTTCCGAGCTCCGCTAGGAGCGCCAAATCTGCAGTCACAACATCCAAAATATAATTTGAGCTCCGTCAGGAGCGGCATATTCCGCAGAGCCACTAACGGTCCGCCCGAGCCCATACGAATTATATAGCGCAGCCCAATATTATGATTTTGGCGGCCGGCATCAACGCGGCCAGGTCGGACATATTACATTATCATGGACCGTCCCTATCCGAACCGGCGTGGTCTCCGGCAATCTGGTCGTCTATTGGTCAAAGTTTCTCAATTAAAATCTCATTCGCTTCAATCTCCAACTTGGACTTCGTAAACAATAAATGCAGGCTAAATTTTGTGCGACTACACAGATGAATCTCATTATAAAGCCACCACTGGCCAACTAAACCGCTGGTACGAATCCGACGGCGAACGCCAACAAAAGTAAGGCGTGCACGATGACCGCGATAACTTCCAGATGCGCGTGGGCGTGCAGCCAAAATCAAAGCGACTCTGCCGAAACTCTGTGAAACAGCCCCAACCGCAGCGTCATGGAACGACTTGCGAGAGAACCGAACAACCGAAGAGGGAAGAAGCGGTTGAATAAGTGACTCGTATCGCTGGCTAAGCTCAAGCCGACGGTTCCACTCACGTTCGGCCGCACGCGCACGGCCAGACTTTGGCTGAATGTCTTGGCAAAGTTGACGTGTGAAAAATATCATTACGCTAATTGGCCTGATCACGATTCAGCCACCGTCGTTGGTTAGGTCAATCTGCCGTTTGGAAATGCCATTGTCGAGATGCATTTACCCAACAACTACGCGAACGGCGTGATCTCGTAATAGCGCCTGAAGTCAAATTGCCGTCTGGAAACGGGGGTGGGCGCCCGAATCGTGACTCCCTTTGCACGATCGGTAACGGCGACAGATTATGCCGCACCTACGGAGCTTGTGAATTTTTTTGGGAAGGGGTTTCTACAACTATTTCGCTCCTACGGAGCTTGAGACTGGCGCCATGGGCGAACATGAAAGGAGGCTTTCTTCGGAAGCTGCGCGTTGAGAGATTTTTTTGGGGCGGTCGGCGCAATTGGTTATTTCCCTGTTTCGGGCTCGCGAAGCAACTCGGATTCAACCCGATAGGAAGCAGGTTTTTGGCCGGGTGTTTTTTCCGGGCGGCAGGATGCCGCCCTCTACGGCCGGCGAGACGCCCGCCGCCACGGGATGCGGAGCCGCATTTCCGCTGCGACTATACGGTGAGGCCACTTTATGCATCATGACAAACGGTCGGGAAACAATCACAATGGGCGCACCGAATGAAAGATTTGCTGAACGCCGCCCGGTGGATATTGCTGAGCTTGCTGCTTGTCGCGACGGGTCGCGCCCAGATGCCGGATCCTCCCGGACAGGTGGGACCCGGGGAGAAGCCGAAAAACGAAGCCTACTTGTTTGCCCATATGATGCAGGGCGATTACGGCCGCCTTTATTACAGCGTCAGCGTGGACGGATTACATTGGGACATGCTTAACGGCGGCAAACGGGTCTTCGACGCCTACCACGGGCACGCCAGTATTTGCCAGGGGCAGGACGGCCGCTATTACCTGGTCGGTAATGGCGGGGACGACAAGCCCGATATCAACTTCTGGGTGTCGGACGATTTGGTCACCTGGAAGAAATACAGCGACTTCATTCCGGATTTGAAACAGGTTCCGGATTACACGAACGCCCTGGCCCGAATTGGCGCGCCCAAGCTGTTCTTCGACCAGGCCAGCGCACAATACCTCCTCACGTGGCACACGCCGCATGACCTTGGCAAGACGGATCTGCCCGAACCCTATTGGGCCAGCCAACGCACGTTGTATGTCACGTCCAAGGATCTGATCACCTTTTCGCAACCACCCCACAAATTCTTCTCGTGGGACCTGGCCACCATCGACGTGATCGTGCGACAAGCGGGCGACGCTTACTATGCCATTGTGAAAGATGAGCGTTATCCCACTTTGGATTGGACCACGGGCAAGACGATCCGGATCTGCAAGGGGGCAAGTTTGTTGGGACCCTATTCCCAGCCGGGGCCGCCTTTAAGTCCAAATTTCCGCGAAGCACCGACGCTGATTCCGTCGCCGAACGGCAAGGCGTGGTATCTTTATTACGAGCAGTATCCAGGCGTGGCCTATGGTCTTTCGGTGGCCGCGACGCTGGACGGCCCCTGGTTCCAAGTGGCCGGAAACGAACAACCGTCGTGGGACAAATATCACGTACCGCCCAAGGTGCGCCACGGCACGATGTTTCCCATTACCCGTGCACAGTATGATGCTCTCGTCGCCGCGTTCGACAAAGAAACCGCCCAATGAGCCCCGGCAGGCCGGTACAGCCGGGTGCCACCAAAGGACCAGTGTGAGGCCGTTCTATGCCCCATGACGAGTTGAGTAAAAAGCGAGATTATTGGTTCGCGCTTCAAAAATCAGTCCACGGCCGGAGCCAAAAATAAACTTATGAAAACCTATTTCGCCGTGCTTACGGCAACCCTGCTCCTGGGGGGCCACCCGCTGATTGCGGAACCGGCCAAACCTTCGGCGCCCGAACGATGGACGGCGGAGCGGGCGAATAACTGGTATGCGCAACAACCGTGGCTGGTCGGCGCGAATTTTGTGCCCAGCACGGCGATCAACCAGCTGGAAATGTGGCAGGCCGAGACGTTTGATCCGGCGACGATCGACCGCGAACTGGGTTACGCGCAGCAAATCGGCATGAACACGATGCGCGTATTTCTGCATGACCTGGCGTGGCGTGAGGATTCGGAGGGTTTTTATTCGCGAGTGGACAAATACCTGACGATCGCCGACCGGCACGGGATCAAGACTTTATTTGTCATCTTTGACGGGGTGTGGTTTCCGAATCCCCGTACCGGCACGCAGCCCGCCCCCGTTCCCGGCCGCCACAATTCCGGCTGGGTGCAATCGCCGGGACGCGCGTACCTCGAATCACCGGAGAAGCAGGATGAGCTGAAGCCGTATGTCATCGGGCTGCTGACGCGGTTCAACAACGACCGACGCGTTCTGGCCTGGGATTTATTCAACGAGCCGGACAATCCGAACCGCCAAGCCTATGGGCGGGACGGAGCCAAAATTGAACTGGCAGAGCAGGACAAGGAAGTATTTGCGGGGCAGCTCCTGGAAAAAACCTACGCGTGGGCAAAGGAGGTCCAGCCTTCCCAGCCGGTGACTTCAGGTGTGTGGCTCGGCGATTATTTGGCCAATCCGACCGCCATCCAACGACTCCAGCTTGAGCAATCGGACATCATCACCTTTCACAATTACGATGGGCCGGTCGAACTGCGGAAGCGCATTGAAGGTTTGAAAAAGCTGGGCCGGCCCGTCCTTTGCACCGAATACATGGCGCGCGGCAATCACTCGACCTTCACGGACAATTTGCCGGTGATGAAGGAATTTAACGTGGCGGCGTGGAGTTGGGGGTTGGTTAGCGGGAAGTCGAATACGATCTACCCCTGGGATTCTTGGGAGAAGCATTACACCAATGAACCGGCGATCTGGTTCCACGACGTCTTTCGACCGGATGGCACGCCCTTCTCCCTCGCCGAAGTGAACTTGATACGCACTCTGACCGGGCGCGGGACGCCCCAATCCACCGAAATAAAACCGTCCGCCCAAGCGCCGGCAGCAGCGGCCACCGTAACGGGGCGTCAGCACCTGAATCGGTTAACGATGACGGTTGACCGAGCACCTTCCGCCAACTCAGGCACACGCTCCAGCGGAGAAGTATACTCCTCTCCAGGGGGAGAGGAAACAGGTGAGGGCGGGCAATTTTTCGCTAGCGGCGCCATATTCTAGTTCCGTTGGAAGAGTCTTGTCGCGCGCCCGCGCCCCGCAAACATCACTGCGTCAGGACACGGACAAAACCTTGCGCAGTTGCGCCGAAAACGGAGCGGGGAACTGAAATGATCCTAAACGTTCCGTCACCGGCGAAATTCGTGTAAGTCTGCCAGCTCCCGGAAGACAAATTGGGCCGGTATTGTACGGCATGGGCGAAGCCCGCTTGCGAATGGAACTGAAACTGGAAATTCGTGCCGGCAGCGGGCAGGGCCGATAAATGGAGGGTCAATGGCAAGGTAAGCGCTTTGACCAGATTGGTTCCCTTCATGGTGCCCAGGCCGGTGCAGAGGTCGAAGCCGTTGGTAGCATAAAACAGACTCGGGCTGCTGACCCATATGTTACTGCCGCTGGTGACATCATTGTAATACGACGCATAGTTGGTCCTCGCCGCAATTGCGTAGAGGGCGGGATTGATGAAGCCGGCACTCGGTTCTCCATTGGTCGCCAACTGCTGGTTGATCAGAGCCATGTAACCGGCCCATAACGGCGCGGAGGCGCTCGTCCCGCCGCCGTAGTCATCTGCCGCGGCATTCGGGCCGGTAAATTCATAAATGTTGATCGCGCACGCGGCCACATCGGGGATGTTCCGGAAGCTTGCCGAGCCGCCCCGGCTTGCCAGATCGACAACGTTCGTCTGCCAAGCGGGAATCGAATAATAGCTGCTGATGCCGCCACTGCTGGCGCTGTTATCAAAGTGATCGCCGGACGAATCCACGCCATCATTCCAAACCACCTCTGAAGCCCAGGAAGCACCGAAGCGGGTCATGGACAATACTGTGCCCCCCACCTGGGTAATGTAAGGATCGCTGGAGGGCGCATTGTACGCTGTGGGGTTATCCACGCCATTTAATGAACTGGAACCGGTCGTAAAAGCACCGCTGTCACCGGAAGCATTGAAAAACGTTTGCCCTTGGGCGGCCATCTCCAAAAAAACGGCATCCGTATTCGTGTAGGCCTCATCCGTCGACGACCACCCCCACGAACAGCTCAGACTTTTGACGGAATTACTGGCCGCCATGGTGTCCAAAATACTGATGGGACTGTTAAAATTCGGATTGCCTTCAAAGACGACAATCTTTGATAAACCCGGGGCCATGGCCATGGCCATTTCGATATCCATGTCCACTTCCGGCTCGCCACTGCTGAGACCGGGCGTCGGCGTTCCGTCAAAACCCTGAATCAAGACGTATTGAATGACAATATTGGTTCTTCCGCCGCCGGCCGCTGTTGCGTAAGCCGCAATGGAATTCGAATAAGATCCATCCCATTCGAACAGACCGACGCTTTGTCCCGCTCCCGTCAAGGTTGTGCCCGGCAAGTAGGCATGGCGAAAATCATTGCCGAAAATAGCGCCGTTGCCATCCGGTGAAGTTCCATTTTTGGGCGCGGAATGTTGCGCAGGACGTTTAGTCCTTTTCGGATGGGGCCGGGAAAAATTGTTCAAGCCTTCGATATAAACCACCGGCAGGGTCCCGTCCACCGTCGGCTCGGTGTCCGGCGCAAAAAAGTCGCGCGCCTCGGTCGGATGGCGGTAGGTCCGCAGCGTTATGTGAAAAGCCTTTTCGATGGACGCCGCCGGGCCGGTCACATCCAGCAACAGCCGGTTGTCATGGGTAACCGCAAGGGCAAATCCGTTCGTGCGGGCAAAGTTCTTGACCGCCTCGTAATCCTGCTCCGTCGGGCCAAAGCGTGCGGTCAATTCTTCCGGTGCCAGGTAATGGCGATAGTTCGGGCTGGACGGATCGGAAATCTGCGCCACAAAATTCTCCAAACCCGCCCGGTCGCGCAGCGGTACTCCGATGGCGAGCCACAATTCATTGGTCGCTGCCAGCCGGCCAGTCGGCTGCAGATGCAGGCGCGCCACCGCCTCCGGGACGTGGCCGCGCAAAATCTGCTGGGCGGCCCCAACGGGTAGGGCGAAAACAGCGACAGCGACTGCCAAGACGAAAATCTTGAAAAAGGCTGTCCTCACGAATGTGGATAATTGCATAATGATAACATTTCTCTCGCTCGGCCCGAGTCCCCCGGACGGCTTTTACATCATGCAAAAAGGCAGGTGTTCACGCAACAGAAGTTAAAGGTTTGAATCGTGAATAATGCCGGGACCACCCCATGCCACCTCCGTAACCTCTTGGTCTTCGCCGGCAATGCAGCCAGGCCAGGACAACCGGTGCCGCGGGGACTCCCGGTGCATTGCCAATGGCAAAAAACTCACGCTCCGGCGTGTGGAGGCTTTCATCCACTTAGCCGTCAGTTTGGGCGAGGGTCTATTTCAAATCTTATCAGTACGATCTCGGACTTCGTTCCCACGCGCAACGGCGGACCCCAGGTGCCGACCCCGTTACTTGTATAAACTTGGAGTTTGCCCAGGCGGCTCAGCCCGCGGGCAGCCTTTCCATAGATGCGGGAGACCAGCAGATTCCATGGCCAAATTTGACCGCCGTGAGTATGACCGGAAAGCTGCAGGGAAACACCTTCGGCTTCGGACTCGGGCAGATTGACCGGCCGATGGGCGAGAAGAATGCTCGGACGCAAACGGTCGACCTGGACCTGGCGCAGGATTAAACGCAATTCGGTCGGATTCTCCGCTTCCGAATCATGAATGCCGATGACTTGCAGACCGTCGACATTGACCTTCTCGTTATTTAAAACCCGAATACCGGTCTGCCCAACCGCCTTGAGAAAAATGCTCCGATCGACAAACTCGTCGTGGTTTCCCGTCACGTAGAAAACTCCCCGCGGGGTGGAAAACTCGCGCCACGGCGCGGCCAATTCATCCACCCCCAAGGGCGACCCGTCAAACATGTCGCCGCTGATAAACACGGCATCGGGCTGCAAGACGCGCAGCCGGGCGACGACCCGGCGGAGAAATCCGGCGCCGAAAAGAGGCCCGAGATGCAGATCCGTCACCAAGGCCGCGGTGCGCCCCTGCCAGGCGTCCGGCAAGTTGCGCAACCGGACGGTGATCCGGCTCACGCGAATCCACCGGCCATTAATCAGCCCATAGACGGCAGTCAGAAAAGCGACACCGAAAAGGGTTGCTGCGACGGGAAATCGCGGCAGGTGAAATCCTGCCACCGAAGCTGCCCCGGCAACGATCCAACAGGCCACGGCGGCAAAAAAGCTAAAGTTCAGTACTCCCAACCACGCGGCGGCAAGGGCGTAAACGATTCGCAGTGCCGGATGGGAATAACGAAAACGGAGAAAGGTGACCGGAATAAAGGCGAGAGTGACAGCCCCCGGGATTGCCTGCCAAACGACCCATCCCGGCAAGCGGAAGAAGTGGCTCCAGGTTGCGCAAACAATGGCATTGGCGGCCAGAAGAATCGCCGAGACGCCCACCGCAAACCGGGCGATGCGCCGCAAAGTGAAATGGGGCGCTACGATCGGCGCCGCCGCCGAAAGGCTCGGCACGACCGGCACCGCTTCCACGTTGGAAGAGGACAAAGTCATACGCAACGCTCTAACGTGCCCCGACTTTATCGGTTTGTCCAAATTGCCGATCGCCAAGCGAGAGCTGGCTCAGCATTTGGAAAGTCTGGGCGAAGGAACCGGTCGCTTCGGCAAAGCGCAATCCCTTGACCCTTTCCACGTTGATTTCGGCAGGGGTCGGCTGCGTCTGCAAAATTTGCATCGTTTCCGTGATGAAGTCCTTCAAGGGCATCATGCGTGGATCGCTGTCCGAGCGGCCCGGCGTGAGATCGGTCACAACGGCGGGCGGGATGATTTCGAGAACTTCGACCGACGTGCCCTGAAGCTGAACCCGGAGCGATTGCGTGTAGGAATGCAGGGCCGCCTTGGTCGCCGAATAAGTGGGCGTTGCCGGGAGGGGAACGAAGCCCAATCCGGAGGTCACATTAATGATGGTCGAACGCGCCTGCTGCTGCAGGTGCGGCAAAAATGCCGCCGTCAGGCGGAGCGGGCCAAGCAGATTCGTGCTGACGACGGCCTCCGCATCGGCCACCCGGGGCGCCCGGAGATTCTCCGGCCGCATGATGCCTGCGTTATTGATCACGACATTCAGCGCGGGATGGCATTCAATCATCTCCGCCGCGAACGCACGGATATCTTCGGGATCATCAATATCGAGCGGGACCGACGCCATCCCGGGATTGGCGTCGGCAGTTTCATCGAGGACCTGCTGACGTCGGCCGGCGATGATGACCTTGTTGCCCAAGGCGTAAAAAGCTTCGGCGAGGCCCCGCCCGATGCCGGAACCGCCGCCGGTGATAAGAATGGTGTTTTCAGTGAGTTTCATTCAATGTCGGCGCTAATGTATCCGGCGGACACAATGTT
>Ga0302319_10006230_pt1 | contig 23731 bp, 20 predicted proteins | sample Bog_T0_2_FD_203319 | JGI IMG/M metagenome (GOLD analysis project Ga0302319, IMG submission 203319) | Peat permafrost microbial communities from Stordalen Mire near Abisko, Sweden - Bog_T0_2 | ecosystem: Environmental > Terrestrial > Soil > Wetlands > Peat | place: Sweden: Abisko, Stordalen Mire...
GCTTAGCAGCATCCCTATCCAAAACCCAGACCCTCCACCGCCACCCCGCCTGCCCAGAATCAGCACAAGCAAAAACAGCACTCCAAAAATGATCAACCCAATCGGGATTCCGCCGCCACTGTTGTCGCCCTGCGGCTCTGGTCTTTGCTCGATCGGCGGCGCTTCCGAAAATTGAATATTCTTGCCTGCGGCAAGACGCGCCGCCAGCGAGCGCGCTGCCTGCATAAGGGCCGCGCCATAGTTGCCCTGCCGCAGCAAAGGCCGCATCTCGCGCATCGTGCCACCCGAAAAGCCATCGGTGATGTACGGCTCCAGCCCTCGACCCACTTCAATGCGCTGCTTGTGATCTTGAATCGCCAGCAGCAGCAGCAGTCCTTCGTTCTGCTTGTTTCCCACGCCCCACCGCCGCCCAAGCTCCAGCGTAAAGTCTTCGATCGGTTCGTCGCCCAGCGTCTTGATGGTCACAATCGCGAATTGCGCACCCAATTCGTGATCCACCTTTGCGCAAAAACTCTCGAGCGCCTCTTTGTCGGACGCGTCCAGCACATTAGCCAAATCGCTCACATAGCCGGTCGGTTTCGGGATCGAGGAAAGATCTACTGCGCGCACACTGCCCGCCGCTAACAACAACAGCAGGAGGGAAGCACGCAAGCGACCGCGAATACAGTCAGTCATGCTGTCATGAGCTTAGCAACTGCCCCGCTGCGGCGGCCGCGCCTCGTGGCGCAGACACTCTCCAGAAACCACTTGCAAGATCTCCGGGAGCTTGTCCCTGTTTTTGAATAACTGGCAAGCCGGGACTGCTTCCATCGCCGCAAAGTACCAATGGCCCGCGATTTCTGGCGCTTGAGACTGCAGGGTAGACTGCCGCTCGTGTCAGACGCTCGTGTCTGCGGGCCGAGACTCGCCTCGGCGCTTGTGGGCCGATAGGTCCCTTATCGGTTTTTTACCCTGCCCCCTCCGTCTTAATCGCATCCAACCGATCCAGAGTCCGCAGTCCAGGAAAAAGCCAAGCCCACAGAGCGACGATGACAATAGTGCCAACTCCGCCAAGCACCACCGCCGGCACCGTGCCGAACCAATGTGCCGTCAGCCCCGATTCAAACTGACCCACCTCGTTCGACGCGCCGATGAACACCATATTCACCGCGCTCACCCGCCCGCGCATGGTGTCGGGCGTGCTCAGCTGGATCATCGTCGAGCGCACAATCACGCTAACGGTATCGGCCGCCCCGAGCAGCAGCAGCATGCCCAGCGACAACGCCAAATTGCGTGACAAACCAAAGGCCATGGTAGCCGCGCCGAAGGCGCAAACACACCACATCATGGCCAGTCCCGCTTTCCTGCGCAACGGCCAGTGCGCGACAATCACGCTGGTCAGTACCGCGCCAATGCCGGGTGCGCTGCGCAGCAAGCCCAGGCCGCTCGCGCCCACTTGCAAAATCTCGCGCGCATAAACCGGCAGCAGCGCTACCGCGCCGCCCAAAAGCACCGCGAATAAATCCAGCGAGATTGCACCCAGCACAAGCTTGTTGTGCCAGATGTATCGCAAGCCGCCTAAAATATTTGCCGCCGCTTCAACTGCTTTCGGCGTCGCCCCCGCCGCCAGTTGCACCCCACTCAGCGCCACGGCAGCGGCGGAATACGCCGCCATCGCGCAGCCGTAAACATATTGCGGACTGCCCGTGATGCCATAGAGAATGCCGCCAATCATCGGTCCTGCAATGGTCGAAACCTGAAATGCAGACGAATTCCAACTCACCGCGTTGGCGAACACCTCGCGCGGCAGAATCAGCGGCAGGAAAGACTGCGCGGCCGGCGCATTAAATGCCCGCACCGTACCGTTCATAAGAAGAACCGCATAGATGGGATAAACCGTTGCTACACCCCGCACTGCAAACACCAGCAAAAACGCCGAACACGCCGCGAACGAAATCAGGCACGCGAGCAGGATGCGCTTGCGCGGCAACCGGTCTGACAAATGGCCGGCCCAAAGAAACAGGCACACCGCCGGCAGAAACTGCGCCAGACCCGCAAGGCCGAGATCGAGCGGCCGGTGAGTAATTGAATAGATTTGCCATCCCACCGCCACAGACTGCATTTCAGACGACAGAGTCGTCAGCAGCCTGACCACCAGGTAACGTTGGAAGCTTGGAAAGCGAAAAGCGGCTCGGCTGTCTCGCTGGGTTTCCAGCTGCGTTTGTGACTGGTCTTCGGGCATCGTTCCCTACCAGCGTAGAATGCCAAGTGTGACCGAAAATTCGCCCGCAGAAATTACCTCGCTTCACCGTGCGCGCAAGCAAGGCCGAAAATTCCAGAATCCAGTCGACACGCGTATGGCGGGCGCGAGCCTCCTCCCGAAAGTGCTCAAGCTCTATCTAACGAACAAAGACGAGCGCTCGCCAAAGAAGGCTCTGGGGCCATTTTCGACCGATGTACGGATTTACGAAAAGCCCCCATCCAGTGGCTTGCGCATTACCTGGATGGGCCATTCGTCCCTGCTGATCGAGCTAGACGGCGTGCGCCTGCTGGTCGATCCCGTCTGGGATGAACGCGCGTCTCCCGTTCCCTGGCTGGGCCCAAAGCGTTTCTTCGCTGCTCCGCTGCGCTTGGATCAATTGCCTCCCTTGGATGCCGTGCTGATTTCGCACGACCATTACGATCACTTAGGTAAAAGAACAATTCAAGAACTCGCGCGCCTCTTACCTCGGGCTACCACGCAGTGGATCACCTCGCTCGGCGTTGGGCGGCGCTTGCGAGGCTTCGGAGTTACGGGAGCAATCGTCGAGTTGGATTGGACTGATTCCGTAACCGTAACGGCTAATGGAGCCCATTTACAGATCACCGCCCTCCCCGCGCGGCACTTTTCCGGCCGCGGCGTGCTCGACCGCTTCAACACGCTCTGGTCATCGTTCGTGCTCAAAGGAAATCGCCACAACATCTATTACGGCGCAGATTCAGGCTTATGGGATGGATTCGCCGAGATTGGACGCGAGTTCGGGCCGTTCGATCTGGCGATGCTGGAAGTCGGCGCTTATAACGAGCTATGGAAAGCCATCCACATGGGGCCAGTCGGCGCTGCGCAGGCGTTCACCGCCTTAGGAGCAACTGGGCTCTTGATGCCCATTCATTGGGGCCTGTTTGAACTCGCCCCGCAGGCATGGCGCGAACCAATCGAAAGGATAGTTGCGTTGGCCGATCAGGCGGGCATCAAATTGTGGACGCCCCAACCGGGGGTGCCCACCAACCTGCTGAAGGGTCAGGAGGTCCGATCAAACTGGTGGAACTGATCCGCCAGCTCTTGGCCTGTGCCGCGAACACTCATGTCTGCCGTGCCGAGACAGACTCGTCTCGGCGTCCTAACTACCTTTGGAAAAAATTACTGACGTCATGAAGAAATTCATAAACCAACCCGAACACGTAGTGGAAGAAATGCTCCAAGGTTTCACTCTCTTGCACCCAGGCTCGGCCCGCTTAACCGGCCACAGCGTCATCGTCCGAGCCGATGCGGAGCAAGTTCGGGACCGGCAGGTGGCCATCCTTTCCGGCGGCGGCAGCGGCCATGAGCCGGCGCATGCCGGCTATGTCGGCGCGGGCATGCTCAGCGCAGCCGTCGCTGGCGAGGTCTTCACTTCCCCCAGCAGCGACTCTGTGTTTGCCGCCCTCCAAGCTGTAGCCGGCAAACCCGGCGCTCTATTAGTCGTCAAAAACTACACCGGCGACCGCCTCAACTTCGGCTTGGCCGCCGAAATGGCGCGCGCCGAAGGTATCGCCGTGGATATGCTCATAGTCGATGATGACGTCGCCTTGCAAGGAACTCGCCTCGCCACCGGCGCACGCGGCTTGGCCGGTGTGGTTTTCATTCACAAACTCCTCGGCGCTGCTGCCCGCGAAGGCAAAATGCTGGCCGAGTTGTCTGCCATAGGGAGAGGGGCCGTCGCTTCGCTCGCCACCATGGGCGTTTCACTCTCAGCCGGCACTTCGCCCGCCGTCGGCAAGCCCAGCTTTGAACTCGGCCAGCGTGAAATGGAACTCGGCCTCGGCATTCACGGAGAACCTGGCGTGCAGCGCACGGAATTACAGGCGGCAGACCAACTCACAGAAACCTTGTTGACCACCATCCTGCAACACCGGCACTTTAACGCCAGCTCTCGCTTGGCCGTGATGGTGAATAACTTGGGAGCTACCACGCAAATGGAACTCGCAATCATTGCGCGCCATGCCGTTTCCTTTCTCGCAAGCAAGGGATTTACCATCGAGCGCTTATACGCCGGAACATTTCTCTCCTCACTCGATATGGCGGGTGTCTCGATTTCCCTACTCGGCGTAAGCGACGAGTGGCTGCGCTGGCTCGATACCGAGACATCGGCCCCCGGCTGGCCCAATGTTGCCAAGCAACCCCCAGGCAAGCCTGAATTCCTGCCCCGCCATTTGAGTAAACCATTGATGTGTTTAACCCGTTATGGCCGTTCCAACGAGAATTTCGTTCTCGCAATTCAAATTCCGGCGGCGGCCATAACAAGCGGGGATATCAAGGGGCAGCAGGCCCCTTGCCTAGCTGGCGCGGGCGATTCCGCCTGCGTTCCTCAGGCCGCCTCCAAACTCAGGGATGTCATTGAGTCAGCCTGCCGAGCGCTAATCGCCGCCGAACCTGAACTCACCGAGCTCGACCGCATTACCGGTGACGGCGATCTCGGCATCAGCATGCAACGCGCCGCTAAAGCCATCTTGGCGGCCGCCGGCTCGTATCCTTTGGACAATCTTTCCGTCACCCTGCAAGCCCTGGCTCACACCCTCCGGCGTGAGTTGGGAGGATCGTCGGGACCACTCTACGGCATACTCTGTCTCCGCGTCGCTATCGTACTGGAGGCAGAATCCGCAACTGGGATAGAATCGTGGGCGCACGCCCTCGCACAGGGTTGTGAAGCGCTCAGTCAATTGGGAGGAGCGAAGCCGGGTGACCGCACCATGCTCGATGCGCTCTTGCCGTTTGTCGAAACTCTCCGGCTTGCTGAGGGCGCGAACGCCTCCCAGACAGTCATCAAGGCGGTCGAGGCTGCGGATCGAGGTGTCGCGAATACAGCGCAAATGCAGCCGCGTGTGGGTAGGTCGAGTTACCTCGGAGACCGCGTCCTCGGTCATCCAGACCCCGGTGCGCGTGCTCTCGCCATCTGGCTGCGCGCTGTCGCCGAGGCTATTTATCGTCAGCAGTAAAAGTGGCGAAAACTGCTGTGGACGGCTCGTTGAACCTCCCCCAACTAGCGAATCAGAAGTCGATGACCACTTTTACGTCGCCTGGCCGGCGTTCGAAGGCGGCGCGCCAATTGGCTAAGGGCTCGCGGCGGGTAATCAAGCTCCGCAGCCAGTTTCTGCTCGCGCGGCGCAAGGCGTCGGCAGCGTGCTCGTAATGACGCCGGTTGGCATTCACCACTCCAAATGTCACCGTGTTTCCCAGCACCATGCTGCGGTTCCACTCGGCCACGTTTAATTGCACAGTTTGGTTGTGGGCCGACGAGCCGACCACCGCTAAGATGCCGCCGCTATTTAAATGCAGCACACTATCGCGCAAGACACACGCTGCGCCGGTACATTCAATCACCACGTCGGGAGCGAAGCCCATTCCGGCGATTGGCCCCGTGACGTAGCGCGCCCCTAAATCCTCAACCAGTTTTGGCTTAGGGCCGTCGATCATCTGGTCTAAAACATAAACCTCGAAGCCGCGCTGCCGTCCCATCAAGGCGGCCAGCAGTCCAATAGGGCCGGCGCCGGTAACCAACAAAGTCCGCGGACGCCAGTGCGCTCGCCGCCCGATGTGCTCGATATGTTCCCAAGCTTTCGCCAATACGCTTGCCGGTTCTATCAGAATGCCGACCTCGCGGAGTTCGGGTTCCACTTTGATCGCGAATTCGGGTTCAATACGCCAGTGTTCGGCGCCGAAACCATGTTTTTCCTTGATGCCGCGCTCGGTGTAGAGGCCGTTGCGGCACATATCCCATTCGCCGACAGCGCAGGCGACACAGGGTTTGGGGTCAGGGCGTCGCACGATGCCAACCAGTAAGTCGCCAGGGTTGAAATCGCTGCCCTCGCTGGCTCGTTCCACCATGCCCAACGATTCGTGGCCCAGAATGAGCCGCGGGCTGCCTGCGGGAGGCCAACCATAATCGCCGGCGATCAGCTCGAAGTCAGTGCCGCAAACACCCAGATTCAGGGCTCGGACCAGAATGCTGCCTTCCTGGGAAAGCGGTTCCGGCATCTCCACGAGAGCAACAGAATTGGCCTGGCCGGGGACTATGGTGATCGCCTGCACGGAGAAAGTCTTCCCTAAAATAGCAAACAGGCCGTCCGAGGCATCCCTCGAACGGCCTATTGCTAAAAAACTCCTAAAAAACCAATTTAATGTTTGACGTTCAACTTACGCCGGGCGGCAAACCCAACCAACAGAAGCGCCAAGCCGGTGGTGGCTAAGGTCGCCGGTTCCGGAACCACACTCGGGCCAACGCCCACGATGAAACCATAGAGCGTATCTTCCTTGGAGCCGGTCAATTGCTGCACAGTCTGAATCGCATAATCTGCGGTTTGTCCGTTAACGGTGTCCGAAAGTTCGGTATATTGCACGCCGCCGACTGTGACTTGAGTGGAATTTGCGGTGGCTCCGAAATTAATACTGGCAACGCCACCCGACACGGCAATGGTGCCTTGGAACGGCAGAGCCGTGCTTGCGCTCACGGCCGTACCATTTACAGTAATGGTGGGCGTGACGTTGACTTTAACCACGTTCCCATTTGTGGGCGCCACAGTCCCGACTTCAAGCATTCCAAACGAATTAAAGACGCTGTCATTCGTGTTGAAAAAGTCAGGCGTTGTACTTAAGTTGAATTGGGCGATGTCTCCCGCCATCACATTTTGGTAGTTGTAGTCGAATGTCCCCGTTCCCACGCTCGTCTGAACAGGACCGGTAACGAAAGTAGCCGTTATCGTTGTAGCCGTTGCCGGCGCTACAGCCAACAGCGCGCCAAAGACTAGCGCCATAATGCTGTTAGATTCTATCTTATATATGTTCTTCAATGCTCATATCCTCCGATACTTGCCAAAAGTTGCCCGCGTTCCGGAATATTCTTATGGTCTCGCTACTCTAGAATAACGATGAGTCGGTTCTGAGTCAATCGCGTATTCCCGTTCTCGGTACTGCCGGTACCTTAAGAAGGCACTAGCCATAATTCAAATCCTCTGCGCTCCAGTAAGCTTGATTCCAGAACTTTCTTAGTATACAGATTTTAATGTTGTCAAACTAGAGGAATCGTATCGAGCCTTCTGTGCCGCTCGGTCCATCGCCACCTCGGGCTTTCCGATCTGATCGCTCAGATAGAGCGTAAGCTTCCTCGTATGTTGGGTTTAGCAGCGAAAGACGGGAGTAGCTCCGCTGGGCGAAGCCCGACGCCCGTAACAGTTATGCGCAAAAATACGGACGCAGACACCGCCCTCGAAAAACGGGCCCACAAATCTGCCGGGCCTCATTCACAGACAGTTCCTGTGACCGTCTGCGAGAAGCGCGGATGTATGGGTCGGCAGCTCACGCTTCGGAGTTTTTCAGCCGCGTGGCCAGCAAATCTTCGGCTAGTTAGTACTATCTAGAGCCATCAGAGCTGCGCCTTGGTAATGGTACTAAACCACTAGGTTGTATAACAGTACCGGACCATGTTCCAATTCTTTCCGATACGCATTATCTTTAATGGGTAGGTAAAACCCGAGTGTAAAAGCTTTGGCCGAAGGGCGCGGGAAATTAGTTCGCACCAACTTTGTTTTTGTTTAGGAGGAAAAATCTTTTGAAACGACTTAGATTTGCACTATGTACACTTCTGGTCCCCGCCATGGTGTTTGGCTGGCCAACTTGTACCAACGGCGGCGGCACATCGTCGCCAGCCGCCCTCAGCTTGCCGGGCACAATCGTTGGAACACAAGGTACTGTTGCTTTTGCCGGCGCTCAGTATTCCATGACTGTGAACACCGTACCCAGCGGATATTCCATCACCAGTAGCGAATATGGAGCCTGGTGTACCAATCAAGGGGGGAACTTTGCGCCCTCGGCCACCACTTACACGGTTTACAACTCCTACGATGCTTACAACACAAAGAAGTATGAAGCTTATCTGAAGGCCAACCCGACCGATTTCAATCTCGGTTTTGCTATCGACTATCCCAATACCAACCCCGGGTTCGCTCCGCTGTCGGCGTATCCTAATATCACGCTACAGGAGGAGTGGAATGCAGTCAACTGGGTTCTCAACAACTCTGCTTCCGTATCGACGCCTGCGCCGAACACGGCCGACATTCAAGCTGTGATCTGGCAGCTCCTGCACCCTGACACAGGCGTTCAATACACTTTGACTTTCCCCGGGGTTGATGGCAACGCGCCCACCCTTTACACTGCGGCCATTACCCACCTTACTTTCGTTCCGACGACCGGCGTTGTGGCAGTCATTTTAGATCCCGGTGCCGCCTTCCAGGGCGTGATCATAGCGGTACCGCTGCCCAGCTCTTCTTGCAGCAACAACAGCAGCGTATCCCTTACGCGTTGCGTTAGCGTCTGTTCCGCCAATGCATTCCAAGAGATCACTTACGGCTACACGGTGACCAACACGGGTTCGACCACACTGACCGACATCGTCGTCACGGATGATAATGGCACGCCCGACTACGTGGAAGACGATTTTGTAGTGGGTACGATCGCCAGTCTAGCCCCGGGTAAGAGTCAATATTTGCAAGCCCAGGTTTATCTGCCGGTTCGCCTCTTCGCCACATGGGGCAGTAATACGATTTTCGATACGTTAGTCGTTCAGCCCGCGGGCACGGTCATTGCGACGGGGACCCCGGGCGGCGCGAGCTTAACGGTGCCAAACGGCGAGTTGTACCTGCATTATTTGCTGGACACCGATGTAATGGATAACACGTTTGGAGCGAGCAGCACAACCGCTGGCGCGGCGGCAGATTGGGCAGCTGTTGGCGGTCACGACCTCTGGCAGGATACCAACATTAACTTCGCCGAATTCGCGTTATACAACTCCTCCGGCACGCTGGTTTCGGATTTCCGGGAAGATTTCCTGACCTCTTACGGACATCCCAACGGGGGAGCCGCTCAGTCAGGATATGGCACTGCGGGTCTGCATGGCCCGGTCATTTATGGCAGTTCGAGCATTATCGCCGGCCTGGGTACTTCCATTTCCGACGACGTGAATGAATGGTCGTTCTACAAGGGAGGAATACCCAATAGCGTCTCTGCCATCTCACCCGATTCCAGCCCGACTTGGCAGACGATCTCTTCCTACAAGGCGCTGATTAACGAGTCCGGTTTCACCGTAAAGAACAGTAAAGGTCAAGTGACCAGCAGCGGCTTCGGCAGCGTTGCGGTCGTTCAGAATTACATTAACTTCTCAAAAATCAACAAGTGCGACATCTACTACCAGCCGCAAGTGGTAACCACGAAGATCGTGGACACCGCTTATGTGACTGCCTACTCGGGTTGCTGTCCGGTCAACACCAAGGCGAGTATTTGCGTCACCCTCAACGGTTGCCCGCCGCCCACTTGTAGCCAGATTTACATGCACAAGTGCCAGCACCAGGAACAGTGCCGTTGTACTTGTTCCGAGTGTCAAGCCGGCAATCACAACAAGTGCACCAAGAGTGGCTGCTCTGACGTGCGTTGCGGTGACCTTGGTTGTCCGTGGCAGCATCGCGGCTAACCTTACGTTCGCTAAATACCTGGGAAGTAATTAAGAAAAAGGAGCCTGGAGCGATCCAGGCTCCTTTCTTTTTGTCACGCCGTTTTACTATACGAAGTGTGAAAGCTCTTGTCAAAGCGCACGCCGCGCCCGGTCTCACTCTGCTCGACATTCCGGAACCCGCCATCGGCATCAACGACGTCCTCATCCGCGTCACGCACACCGGCATCTGCGGTACCGACCTGCATATTTACGAATGGGACGAATGGGCGCGCGCTACCATTCCCGTGCCGATGGCAGTCGGCCATGAGTTTGTCGGCGAGATCGTTGAAGTTGGTTCTAATGTGAACGATTTTCATCCAGGCGAAATCGTCAGTGGAGAAGGCCACGTCGTGTGCGGCCGCTGCCGCAATTGCCTGGCCGGCCGGCGTCACCTCTGCGCCCACACTCAAGGGGTAGGCGTAAACCGCCCCGGCGCTTTTGCGGAATTCATAGCGCTCCCCATGAGCAACATCTGGCGGCACGAAGCAAGCGTCAATCGGGAAATTGCGGCGATTTTCGATCCCTTCGGCAACGCCGTCCATACCGCCCTTTCTTTTCCCACGCTAGGCGAAGATGTCTTGATCACCGGTGCCGGCCCAATTGGCCTGATGGCGATTCCCGTCGTCAAACACGCCGGTGCGCGCTTTGTCCTGGTCACCGATCTCAATCCCTACCGTTTGGAATTAGCCCGCAACATGGGCGCAACGCTAGCGGTCGATCCCCGGCAAATACCAGTAGCAGACGCTCAGCAACAGCTCGGCATGCGCGAAGGCTTTGACATTGGTCTGGAAATGTCCGGCAGTCCCGCGGCGTTTCGCGAGATGCTGTCCAATATGAGTCATGGTGCCAAGATCGCCATGCTGGGCATTCCGTCCAGTGACATGGCCATCAACTGGCGGCAGGTTATTTTCAATATGCTGACCATTAAAGGCATTTACGGCCGCGAGATGTACGAAACTTGGTACAAGATGACGGTCATGCTGGAATCCGGGCTCGATATTTCGCCCGTCATCACTCACCGCTTCGCCTATCACGAATTTGAAAAAGGATTCGAAGCAATGCGTTCGGGCAATTCCGGCAAAGTGATTTTGAACTGGACCGTATGAAAACCAGCGTCTTCGATCTATTCAAGATCGGCATCGGCCCGTCTAGTTCCCACACGGTTGGCCCGATGCGCGCGGCCCGCCAGTTCGTTGTCGATTTATCCATTGCCGGCCAGTTAGCCATGACCGCGCGCATCAAAGCCGAACTATTTGGCTCGCTCGCGCTCACCGGACTGGGCCACGCCACCGACCGCGCCATCTTGCTTGGACTTTCCGGCGAACGGCCCGAACAGATTGACCCGGCCTCCATCGAAACGCTGGTCCTGCAGATTCGCGCCAACGAAAGTCTGAACGTGCTGGGGCGGCATACCCTGCCGTTTCTCGAATCGCGCGATCTGCTTTTCCGCAACAGCGCCACACTGCCCGGCCATCCGAATGCCATGCGCTTCACGGCATTTGTCGGTGCGGACAATATTCTCGATTCCGCCATTTACTATTCTGTCGGCGGCGGCTTCATCGTCAAAGAAGGCGCTCAGCCGGCAGAGGAGAATTCTACTTCGCTGCCGGTCCCGCATCAGTTCTCCAGTGCCGCCGAATTGTTGGCCATTGCCAACGGCAAACAGTTGCCGATCTGGCAGATCGTTTTGGAAAACGAAGCCACGCTGCGGCCGGAAAGCGAAGTCAAAGAAAAACTGCTGCATATCTGGTCAGTGATGGATGAATGTATTGAGCGCGGCCTGGCAACCGAGGGTATTCTGCCGGGCGGGCTGAAGGTGCGCCGCCGCGCGCCGCGCTTACTCGCCAAAATTCAGGCGCGCCAAGTGCCGGATCCGCTCGCGGCCATGGATTGGGTCAACGCCTTCGCTATGGCGGTCAATGAGGAAAACGCCGCCGGTGGACGGGTGGTAACCGCGCCCACCAATGGTGCCGCCGGACTCGTGCCCGCCGTAGGCCGCTATTACCGCCAGTTCATGCCCGACGCCTCCGAAGCCGGCCTCTTGCGCTATTTGCTCACCGCCGCAGCCATCGGCATTCTATACAAAGAGAACGCCTCGATATCGGGCGCCGAAGTGGGCTGCCAGGGAGAAGTCGGCGTGGCGTGTTCGATGGCGGCTGGTGGACTGGCCGGCGCCCTAGGCGCTTCGAACGACGAAGTCGAGCACGCGGCCGAGATCGGCATGGAGCATCACCTCGGCATGACTTGCGATCCCATCGGCGGCCTGGTGCAAATTCCCTGCATCGAGCGCAACGCTATCGGCGCGGTGAAAGCCATCAACGCTTGCCGGATGGCAATGCAGGAAGCGGGTGGGCATAAGGTGTCCCTCGATCAAGTGATTCGCACGATGTATCAAACCGGCTTGGACATGCAGTCAAGATATAAGGAAACGGCGCTCGCCGGGCTCGCCGTCAACGTCAAGGATTGCTAAAAACACATGTATAAGAATGTCGAGCCGTTCCTGGCTCAAAAAATCGCGGGTATTGAAGACGCGGGCTTATTCAAGCGCGAGCGCCAAATCACCACTCCCCAGCAAGCCGAAGTGCGCGTGGCGGATGGGGCCCCGGTGCTCAACATGTGCGCCAATAACTATCTGGGTTTGGCCAATCATCCCGCCGTGCTCGCCGCCGCGCGCGAGGCATTAGACAAATGGGGCTTCGGTTTGGCCAGCGTGCGTTTCATCTGCGGCACTCAATCGATCCATAAAGAGTTGGAAGCGAAGATCAGCGCGTTTCTCGGTACTGCCGACACAATTTTGTACGGCTCCTGCTTTGACGCCAATGGCGGCCTTTTCGAAACGCTGCTCGATGAAAACGACGCCATCATCTCCGACGAACTCAATCATGCCAGCATTATCGATGGCATTCGGCTCGCCAAAGCGGCGCGCTTCCGCTATAAAAATGGCGATATGGCCGATCTCGAAGCCAAGCTGCGCGAAGCTTCCTCCGCGCGCCATCGCTTGATTGCCACCGATGGCGTATTCTCCATGGATGGCTATATTGCTAAGCTGCCCGAAATTTGCGACCTGGCCGACAAATATCAAGCCATGGTAATGGTGGACGATTCGCACGCCGTAGGCTTTATGGGCAAGACCGGCAGGGGCACGCACGAGCACCATAATGTCATCGAGCGCGTTGACATTATCACCGGCACCCTAGGTAAGGCATTAGGCGGTGCCAGCGGCGGATATACCAGCGGACGCCAGAAGATCATTGATCTGCTCCGGCAACGGTCGCGGCCCTATTTGTTTTCGAATTCGCTGGCGCCGCCGATTGTAGCAGCCTCGCTGAAAGTGCTCAATTTGTTAACCGAATCAACCGCGTTGCGCGACAAGTTATTTGCCAACACCGTACGTTTTCGCGAGCGCATGCAAACCAACGGCTTTCAACTTCTGCCCGGCGAGCACCCGATCGTGCCCGTGATGTTTGGCGACGCTTTCCTGGCCACTCGCATGTCGGAAGCGCTCTTACAGAAGGGTGTCTACGTGATCGGTTTCTCCTACCCCGTGGTGCCACAAGGTAAAGCGCGGATTAGGGTTCAGGTCTCGGCCGCGCATACCAGCGAAGAACTGGATTTCGCTGCGGCGCAATTTCTCGCGGCCAAGCAGGAAATGGCAGCCCACGCCTGACCCGAAACCGCCTGCGAAATATTTTCTAGAAAATTCCGGTCGCCTCTGCGATAAAGCCTCAAGGAGTTTTTGACCACATGAATGCATCCCAGCATGCCGAGCAGATTTTAGCCGCCTGGAAGCGCGCCGACACCGAGCGTTTCGGGCAGGAATTGGACAAAGCCATGAGTTCCTGCCAACGGGCAAAGCCGGCCAACCATCTCGAAAGCGAACAGCGCGAAGTGCTGGAGAGTGTCGTGGCCCGTCTGCAATTGATCCACCCGCAACGCCGCGGACTAGATGCCGCCGAACCCACGCCGCAAGGCATTCACGCCGGCTTCACGCTGCTCGAACACCTCAAGCAGCGCGTCGCCGCTTGAGGCGGCGAGATGCTTTTCCCCTTGTTTTACGGCCGTTCCAACACTCCGGCCGCTAGGAAAACACCGGGGAATAGTGGTCGTATTTTTACGACCTTCGCCGATAAGATAGGTGAGCCGCTATGATACATCTGACTCGCCTCAATAACGTGCCGCTGGTGGTCAACGCGGATCTTATCGAACACATCGAGATGACTCCCGACACTGTCATCGCCTTGACCACCGGGCAGAAAATCCTGGTGCGCGAAAGCGCCAACGAAATTATCGAGAAGGTAGTGCGTTTCCGACGCAGCGTACTCGAAGGTTTACCTTGTTCGACGGCGTTTACCAGCATCACCACCCGCCCGCCTGGTCCGTCTAGAACGGACGGGCAGAATGGCAAGTGAGCGCATTCCCACAGCAACTCGCCGCCGTATCGACTTCGCTACGCTGCTGGGTTTGGTCGTCGCAGGCAGTGGTATCCTGGGCGGCCTGGTCCTCGAAGGCGGCAGCCTCACCGATATTGCCCAATACACCGCCGCCCTCATCGTAGGTGCCGGCACCGCCGGCGCGGTAATGGTGACCACTCCTTCGGCGCTCATTGGTTCGGCGCTGCGCCGTCTCAAAGATGTGGTTTGGGAAGCCGCCTCAACCCGTGGCGCGCTGATCGCGCAATTGCTGCAATTTGCCCGTCAGGCGCGCCGCTCCGGCATTGTCTCGCTTGAAGAACCGGCTAACGCCATGGTAGGCAATCCTTTTCTGAAAAAAGCCCTCATGCTGGCAGTGGACGGCACCGATCTGCAAGATTTGCGGCGCATTATGGAACTGGAAATCGAGGCCGTCGCCCGGCGCGGCGAGGCGGAAGCTAAGGTGTTTGAAACCGCCGGCGGTTACGCGCCCACCATTGGCATCATCGGCGCCGTGCTCGGCCTAATTCAGGTCATGAAGCATCTGGAAGACATCGAAAAGGTGGGCCACGGTATTGCTGTCGCCTTTGTCGCCACCGTCTACGGCGTTGCCCTAGCCAATCTGGTCCTTCTTCCCGCCGGCGCCAAGATCAAGGCACGCGTTGAATTGATGCTGGAAGATATGGAACTTGTCCTCGAAGGCGTGATTGGCATCGCCGAAGGAATGAACCCGCAGTTGCTGGAAACCAAGCTGGGCGCTTTTCTGGATGCGCCGGAGGAACCCGTCAAGGCTGCCGGTCAGCGGGTTGAAAATCCCGCCGTCAAACGCGTTCCGGTGGCGGAATAAATATGTCTCGGAGAATCTAACATGGCGCGCCGCAAAGCTCCCGTTAAAGAAAATCACGAACGCTGGCTGGTCTCCTATGCCGATCTGGTGACCCTGCTCTTCGCTTTTTTTGTGGTCATGTTCGCCTCGACGCAAAGCGATCATGCGCGCGCCAAACAAATTTCCCAAGCCGTTGAAAAAGCTTTGAAATCGGGCACGACTCCGCCAAAAATCGCGGCCATTCTCGGCGGTGCGGTTGACGATCGCGGCCACGGCAACGACGCTATGCGCGGCCCGGCCGTGCGCGCGCCCAATCCCCCAAAGTCCGACGACGCGCCGAAACCCGGCGATGTGCCGAAAGACTTGCAAGCGACCGTCAATCTCTTGCGCTCCCGTCTCGCGGCGGAAATCAAATCCGGCGACATCGAAATTCGCGTCGAAGAGCGCGGCGTGATTCTCGGCCTGAATTCGGCCGCCTTCTTTGCGCTGGGCGACGCCACCATCAACAAAGACATCTATCCCACGCTCGACCGGGTGGCGCACATTCTCAATGGCTTGCCCAACGCTCTGCGTCTGGAGGGGCATACCGATTCCCTGCCCATCAGTAATTCCCGTTTTCACGATAATTGGGAACTATCGGCCGCGCGCAGTATTGCCATGCTGCGCGTATTGAACGAGCGCTATGGTGTACCGCGCGACCGCATGGCCATCGTCGGCTATGCCGACACTGCCGCGCTCGATTCCAACGATACCGAGCAGGGCCGTGGCAGGAACCGGCGCGTCGATATCGTGATTTTCAGCGCCATCGGATTAAGAGCCGAGCCGCGCCCCAGCGCTCCTACTTCCGCTACCCCCTCGGCAAAACCCTGAGCTTGGGCATTCCCGGCGTCTCAATGCCTGCATGGCGGGAGAGATGATCCGCTCTGGTGGCGCAGGGGGGTTTCGCCTGGCGGTTCGCCTGCATTTCTATTCATTAGATAGCTTGTGCTGCAGCACGCAGGGCCGACTCGTAAATGCGAGTCTCTCTCGGCCCTTCCCAGTTACCGTGATCGCGTTTTCTCAAATTCAGTTCACAACATCTGGTTTGCGCGCCCCTCACGAAAAAATCTAGCCTCGCTCAATAATGGCGTCGAGTCACGAAGTCCCACACGACCGGCCGCAAATCCTCAGCATCCTGTTTCCAGCCGGCAACTCCTTCAAGAGCGCCTTCGGCATTCAGAACGGCCAGGCCATGCACCAGCGCCCATGCCGAGAGTGCCCGTATACCCCCGGCGTCCAAACTAGGTTCTAATTCCAGCGCCAACTCCGAAACCGCGCTGAACGCATCCTGGGCGGATCGCTGAACTTCTGGATGCTTGTTTTTTATCAATCCCCGAATTGAACACGACCGAGAAATAATCCGTGTGCTCAACGGAAAAGCGCAGCTAAGCCATTCCCGCTTCGAGCATCGGGGGCGAGTTGAAAAATTTGGTTGTCGATTACTAAATACATGCTGACCAGGCAGGAGTTAATTCCCTCCACCGCCCTGGCAAGTCTCAGCATCGGCGACAACCGGTCAATGTGGATACCGAAGGCAGCGAAGTCCTGCGTCTGTACGCATAGCTCCGCCCTTCTCTCGGAACGATTCCCGAGATGCGATTCGACTTATTCGGTCTCCGGCTACACGGTTGCAATCAGCTAGAAATCGTGACGGGCGGGTCCCGTTTTCGGACACCTGAACCCCGAAAATCGATCACCGACTGACCTTACCTTTCAATAGAATCAAGCACCTACTGTGGGAAGTCAACCTGCACCCAAAGGGCAGGAAAACCATATGCGAAACGTCCTTGAAGACCTGCGGTATGCGATGCGTGTCCTCCGCCGCACCCCAACCCTGACTGCGGTCGCAGTGCTTACTCTGGCGCTAGGGATTTCCTCGATCACGACCGTCTTTGGCTGGATCGACGGAATGGTCCTGCACCCGTTCCGCGGCGCTAGGGACGACGGGCAACTCGCCGTGCTTGAGTCCGTCAGTGCCAGCGGCCTGCAGCATCAGGTTTCGTACGCCGACTCCCGGGACTTCCAGGACACCCTTCGCAGTATTTCCGGATTGTTGCTGAACCAAAAAGGCCCCGCCTCGATCGGCGACGGAGAAAAGCCCTATTTCGCGTGGTACGAATCGGTCTCCGGAAACTACTTCGACGTCCTGGGCGTAAAGCCGGTCCTGGGTCGCGCGTTCGCTCGCGACGAATACGGCGACCGGGCGAAAGCGTTCACGGCCGTCATCAGCTATCGGGTGTGGCAGAACTATTTTCATGCCGACAAGTCCGTCCTCGGCCGCACCGTTCGGATCAACCGGTACCCGGTCACCATCGTAGGGGTAGCGCCTCCGGAATTTGGCGGCGATTTCCCGGGAACGGCGTTCGACGTCTGGGTTCCAGCGCCGCTGGCCGGAGAACGCGAGCGCGATGCGCGGCACTTCCAGGCCATAGTCAGGCTCAAACCTGGCGTCAGCGTCTCGCAGGCAAACGCCGAGGCGGCGACGGTTGCCGCGCGCCTTGCCCGTGCCTTTCCGAAGACCAACCAGGGGATCGGCGCCCGGATCGTACCGATCTGGAAGGCGCAGGAGGGGGCGTCGAGCATTGTGGCATGGCCGATGGCCATCCTCGGTGCGGCGTGTGTACTGGTGCTGCTGATTGCCTGCGCCAACGTCGCCAATCTTCTACTGGCTCGTTCCACAGCCCGGCAGACGGAGTTCGGCATCCGCGCCGCCCTGGGCGCCAGTCCGGGTCGTCTGAGCCGCCAACTGATTTTTGAAAGCCTGCTTTTGGCTGCCCTGGCAACGCTTGTCGGGTTGCCGCTGGCTCTGTGGGCTGAGAATGTGCTTATTTATTTCGTACCGCCCACAGGTGTGCCGGTAAGTTTCAACGTACATCCCAGCGCCCGGGTGTTCCTGTTTGCCGCTCTGGTTTGCTTGGCCTCCGCGCTGATTTCCGGGATTCCGCCCGCCTATCAGTTGATGCAGCGCGGCCTGGTGGATGCGCTGAAGCAAGGTGGAAGAAGCGGTACACGTAGCGGGCACGCGCAACGCATCTCCGGCGCGCTGGTGGTAGCCGAAACCGGACTGGCGCTCGCGGCTCTGGTGACGCTCGGACTGTTTGTTCGGAGCCTGTACGGGTTAGAGAACACTCCGGCCGGTTTCAATCACCGCAACGTGACGGTGGGCCGTCTTTTCCTGTCGACGAACAACTACACGGCCAGTGAGGAGCAGGAGTTCTCGCGGCGGCTCCGCGAGCACCTGCTGGCCGCACCAGGGGTGACAAGCGCCGCCTATTCCGACTCTATCCCGCTCGGCTTCGGGCTGGGAGAGTGGACCACCATCGTGGTGGAAGGGTATGCGTCTCGGCCCGGCGAGAACTTGGATCTGCATCACGCCTCGGTGTCGCCCGGCTATTTTGACTTGCTGCGGATCCCGCTTCTCGCCGGCCGCGATTTCCGGGCCGAGGATAACGAAACCGCGCCGCGCGTCATGATCGTCAACGAGTCTTTCGCACGGCGCTTTTTCGACAGCCGCAACCCCGTGGGGCGCCGGGTGCAGATTTACGGCAAACCATTCCAGATCGTAGGAATGGTCAAGGACAGCAAGTACTACAATCTGTCGGAAGCACCGCAGCCCTACTTCTACATGTCCTTCGACCAGGTGCACTACGGCAGCGGCGAAAACGGAGTGGCCCTCTACGTTCGGACCGACCGTGATGCGCGTGATTTAGTCCCCGTACTCCGCCGCGAGATGTTGGCCATCGATCCAAATGCCACCGGCCTCACGGCTATGCCCTTGTCGGATTACATCTCCGCTGCCTGGTTTGGGTCGCGGATCGCCTCGTCGTTCCTCGCAGTGCTCGGCGCCATTTCCATGCTGCTCGCCGGGGTGGGTCTTTATGGAGTTATGGCTTACTCGGTAAGCCAACGGACTCGGGAAATCGGTATCCGCATGGCGCTGGGGGCCGACCGTGGGGGCGTGCTTGGGATTGTCATGAGAGAAGGCTTGTTGCTGGCTTTATTGGGGATCGCCGCCGGCCTCGCCATCGCCCTGGCAGCGACCCCGCGGATCGCGCCTCTGCTCTACCGAGTCAGTCCAGCCGACCCTGTGAGCATAGCCGGGGCAGCGCTGTTCCTTATCGTGATTGCGGTACTCGCGAGCCTGATCCCAGCGCTGCGAGCCACCAGGGTTGACCCGATTCGCGCGCTCCGCCAGGAGTGACCTGCTGCGCGCTGCTGGCAGCGCCAGCCCGAATTTGGCCGGTTCATCAAGAGAGCGTCTGCTGTGTGCACCCGGTTGCGTTGCGTTCCGCTGCTGAGCCCAAGCCGCAGTGGCGCTCAACAGACACGCGAACACCGCACTGCCAAATAAACAGGAACCCACCGACAGACCTCTTTACCTCGAAGTGCCGCATTCAGTGCGGCGGATACAACTCTCGATAATTGTGCGCGGATCTAAAGTCAATCATCGATGCCGTTCTGGACGAATGGCGGATAGATCCGCCCTGACGGCGCAGGCTTTACACTCGCGTCCATGGATCGACTATTGCAAAGTTGGTCCTGGAAGGTTTGGAAAACGCTTGAGGGTTTCAAGATCATCAAACCTGGACACGTGGTGAGGAGATGAAGTTAAGCTGCCAACCGGCGGCGCAGAAGATCGGACGGATGATCGCGCCTCCGTCGCGGATGATGTTGCTGTACCGGCCCAATGGTAGAGATTCGACGCCCGCGTGGAAACCCTCCACCTCGGCCTGCACCACCGGGCCAAGATCACAATGCAGCACAATAGCGACATCGCCCGGCTAAAAGACAAAGTCGGCATCGTTTAAGAAGGGGTCGGGTATCAAGTTTCAGAGACCTGAACCTCAATCGCCGCTCAGCGCATCGCGCAACAACTCCCGCGTGTCGCCGCTCCGCCAACCGCGCACTAGCGCAACCGCACTCCAATGGCAAAGACCCGGATGAGAAAAGCCCCGCGCCGCCTCTTTGTCCTCGACACCGTCGCCCATGTTCAACCCCTCTCCGGCCTCCAACTCGCTTTGGTACAACTTGTTGTACTATTAGAGGTAAGTTGAATCGGCGTCTAAAACAAACCACCGTTACCGCCGCCTACGCCAAGGCTCACCTCCCGGCCTTGCTGGCAGCGGTCGCCGCTGGGCAGCGCATTACTATTTCCCGCTACAACCGTCCCGTCGCGGAACTGGGTCCTTATCAGCAGCACCTCAAGCCGGTTCCGCGTTTCGGAACACTCAAAGGAAAAGTGAAAATCCTGGACCCCAACTGGGCCGCCCCGCTCACCGCCGAAGAGATCGTTCATCAAGGCTGGGAATGAATGCGCGTGTTGCTCGACACCCAGATTTTTACCCTTATGAGCGGAGCCAGCGATGGCGTATTGCCGGCAAAGGTGTTGAAACTCCTGGCCGACCCCGAGACCGAACGGATTCTCAGTGTAGCCTCTATCATGGAAATGGCCATCAAATCCGCCAAGCTCAATATTGCGGAAGAACAGGTGCAGGAGGCGGCGAAGGATCTGGCCCTGACGATTATCCCTTTCACCCCTCAGCATTCCTATCGTCTGTTTTCCCTACCTAAACTTCACCGCGATCCGTTCGACCGCATGATAATTTCCACCGCGCTTGTGGAAGGAATTCCCGTCATTGGCGGAGACAGCAGGTTTCGGAAATATAGAGGCCTCAAGGTGATTTGGTAGCGAAGGGTTCTGCGTTAGATCGAAGGCGTCCCCCTGCGTCCGAAACAGGCATTTACAGCCTGCCTATCCCAGGGAGCGCGGGAATGCAGAAAATGATGCCGCCGACCACGACCTCCGCCCCGGTCCGCTCGCGCATAGAGAATGTCAGCGGGTGCTTGCTACATGCGCCGCAACGTGTTTGCGTTGCGTTGTCAGGATTAACGTCGCGCGTTACCAGCCTTGAGAACAGCCTCGACGCCCGTATGGAAACCCTCGACCGCGACCTGCGCGACTGGGCAAAGATCACAATGCAGCAGAATAGTGAGATCGCCCGGCTAAAAGACAAAGTCGGCCTCGCCTAAACGCGGTCGGCCATCAATTTCCAAGAGACCCGAACCCCGAATCGCCGCGACGGCTCCTCTTGGCTGGCATGGCTAAGCACGCGACGAAAAGTCGCGTGCAGCCCCTAACGTCAGCGATCATCCAAAAACGTATTTTTTTGAACTGTCGCCGGATGGGGCAACATCATCCCCGCCGAAGGCGCAATCATCCGTCCGATTATCCGTGCGCGTGGCGACTCCTCACAACCTCACTTCAACCCATCGCCGCGCTCGTCTGAATCTGCCGCCCGCGCCCGACGTCGCGCAACTTCCAGATTGCCGACCACTCGGACGGAATCGGCGCGCTCACTTCAACGAATAGCGCGTTATACGGCCAAGTGGAATCTGCACTACGACAGCTAAACTCAGATTCCAGTCGACGATCTGATTTTGTCGGTACTGATCCAGCGATAGTCACGCCTGCAGCCGCCTAGGGAACAGATCGAAATCCAGTACGGCATAAAGTTGGTGCGCTGAAGCGGCTCTATATCATCAATGGGAATGCAAATGAACGCACGCGCAAACCGTCGTGAGGTAATGCAATGGATGCTCTCAGCATCATTCGGGAGCCTTGTTGCGGCAAAGCTGAGTGCCGGTACAACGGTCTTCCATGATGAAGCGGACAAGGTAAACTTCGAGCCGGTACGCAGTAGGATTCAGCAGGCGATTGCGCGCGGTGACGCGACCGCGGTAGCTGTCGCCGTGGTAAACGGCGGGCGCATCGTTTGGGAGGAAGGTTTTGGTTGGGCGAATCAGGAAGCGGCACTGAAGGCGACACCGCATACCCCATTCAGCATGGCCTCCATCACAAAGCCGTTCACGGCGACCACTATCATGACCCTGGTTGACGAAGGTAAGCTCTCCCTGGATGAGCCTGCCAATAAGTTTCTCGCCGGATGCAAACTCGTGGGCACAGACCGCAAGGCGGAAGCGGTGAGTGTCCGTCTACTCGGTGCTCACGCCAGCGGTCTGCCGGGCATATTTGAATCCTATGAAGCGAATGAAGCGAGGCTTGTCCCCAGCCCAGACACCCTTCTTCAAGCATATGGCGGGCTGGCGTACCCTCCGGCAGCCTGCTACGAATACAGCAACCTCGGTTTTGCGGCGCTGAATGTAATCGCTCTAGCTCTCACGCAGACGGAGCTTGGAGCACTGATGCATCGAAGAGTGCTCGCGCCACTTGGTTTGAACGACAGCTTTTTCGGCAGTGATACCGTTCGAGTGCAAAGCGGCGCAATGCGTTACGACTCGCTTGGCCGACTTATCCCGCACTACACCACATCCACGCCTGCTTCAGGTGAGCTGTACGCGAGCGCTCACGACCTCGCTCTTTTCGCCCTCTACAATATGCGCCATTTAGCTAAGGGCCAAGCGGCGATTCTGAGCGAGCAAAACATGGATGAACTACATCGGCCCGCCTTCATTGGTCCGTCCGGTGTCGCGACCACCTTTGGCTGGTTCAAGAGCCAAACCCCTTCCGAGGTTCCCTTCTTCTTCAAGAGCGGCGGTGACCCGGGAGTCGCCAACAGGATGTGCTTTGTCCCATCGAAAGACTTAGCCTGCGTAGTTGTCACAAACCGGTCTAACACATGGGAGCTAGCCTACAGCGTGTGCGATGAAGTGCTTGCGAACTACCTGGCGGACTGGCGCCGGCCCATTGAAGACTGCGGCTTTCCAAGCAAACCGTTCGTTGCCACTCCGGCATGGAGAGGACGATGGCAGGGACTGCTTTAAGATGGCGGCGCGAAGATGCCGGTTGAAATCAATATTGAATCCACCGGAGCTGCGAATCTGGCTATTGGGAGCAGCCGAGCGGAAGAGATCACAGAGATGCGGTCGGAGGGTGAAGCGTTTACAGGCCGGTCGACTGGGAAAATCGATGCACCTGATGCAATAAGAACCGGAGCCAGGACACTTCAAATCAAACTGCTTCCGCGTGACAATCGACTCCTCGGCAGAGTGTTTGCTATTGCTGGTGACCCGAACGTGAAGAATGTGAGGCTGCCTTTTGTGCTCACATTGGCGCGACGCTGAACTGCCGATAGTTGCTCATGAACGCACTTTAGGTCTGGAATCCATTTGGCTGGTTTGTCGGAATCCCGTTGACTGACAACTCCAACAGGAGGTAACCAGTTGCATCCACCACGAGCGCCTTTTACGTCAGGCGAAAGCAGCAGTTCTTCGACGGCGCCTTCGACGGCGTCTACTATAATTGCTGGATGGATTGGAATCCTTGGCACGGGGCAATCAAAGCTTCGTATACGCTCATCGTCTCGATCGTAACCTTGGGTCTCGGATGGATTGTTGGGCAGGCGCTCACTTATCGATGGAATATTCGGCAGAAGCGTCGCGAATTGCAATTGTCGGCAACTCAACAATTCTACGCAGCGTATGGAGAGTTCTTTGCCGTATGGAAACTGTGGAACCGCTTGGATCGTAGCAGCGATTCGGCAATAGGTGAACGACAATGGGAGCTCCACAAACGTGCGGCGGCGGCTGAAGCTGTCATCGAGGGAACCCTAGTTACTTTCCGGCGCAAAATTCTGGGGCAAAGTTCCTTTTCCTGAGTGCGGGATAGCCAGGCAGCGTGCGTAAGCGACGGGATCCTTAGTTTTGCGGGGTAGGCTTTCGCGGTGGGCGCCGAAATCCAA
>Ga0302319_10006231_pt1 | contig 23727 bp, 13 predicted proteins | sample Bog_T0_2_FD_203319 | JGI IMG/M metagenome (GOLD analysis project Ga0302319, IMG submission 203319) | Peat permafrost microbial communities from Stordalen Mire near Abisko, Sweden - Bog_T0_2 | ecosystem: Environmental > Terrestrial > Soil > Wetlands > Peat | place: Sweden: Abisko, Stordalen Mire...
GGAATCTCCTCATCGTGGTTCACATCCAAAATTCAGTCGGCTCATGTCCGAATTCTTCCGCGCCTTCTGGGGCAAGCCGATTGAGATTCGGCACCCTCAACTTTGGCGGACCAAGGGTGAAGTCTTGAGCCTGTTGCGCACGAATGGACTTGAGCAAGGATGGGATAATACCTCCTCCTGTTCTCGGGATCAGCGCGTGACTCCTACGGCGAGGCACAAACGTCTCCAATGCGGCCTCTGCTCCGGTTGTCTTTTGCGTCGGATGTCTCTGTTCAGTGCAGGCTTCACGGAGCCCACCTCAACTTACTATTTTGAAGATTTGTCCGCGTCCATCCTCGAGAAAGTCCTTTGTTCCGACGCTGGGCGCTCGGTGAGCGATAACGACCGTGACATTGCGGTGCACGCGGTTCTCGCCATGGAGGAGCTTGCGTCTCAAGCCGACCTCCCGAGTGATGATTCCAAATTCTTGAGAGCGTTGGCGGATGTCGGAAGCGAATCGGGCAAACAACATGCCAGGACTGAGAATCCCGTGGTGCGATTGGTTCACGCACATCGGAAGGAATGGCGCGCATACGTCAAAGACTTGGGCGCGGGTTCGTGGATTAATCAGCAGATTGGACAAGTATGAGTACCCTAGATTCGATTGATCCGCTAAAAATTGGTGAACGCCTGCGAATTGCGCGTTCAAATGCCGGTCTGACGCAAGAGGAAGCGGCTAAGGCGATCGAGATTTCGCGACCGACTTTGGTCGCGGTCGAGCAAGGACAGCGTAAAATTCGCGCCGATGAGCTTCGTCGGCTGGCGGCGGTACTTAAGACCTCAATCAATGAATTGCTCCGCGATACGGCGGTGCATGTTGATCTGACTGCAAAGTTTCGCAGGTTGGACAGTAAACTGAATAAGCCCGCGGAGGAGGCTATCCGGCTACTTAACCGCCTGGCCAGTGCTTCCGTTGAAATAGAGGCGAGGTTGAACCGCAAGCAGCACGTGCATTACCCGCAAGAGCGTCCCATTCAACCGGGCAATTTGGAAGAACAGGCTGAGGACATCGCTCTCGATCTACGACACCGATTGGGATTGGGACTATCGCCCGTTGGCGACATTGTCAGCCTGATTGAGATTGAATTGGGCATCCGCATATTTTTTCGGCCACTCCATTCAAGTATTTCGGGAGTCTTCGCCTTTGACTCGGCAATTGGCGCTTGCATGTTGATCAACTCCAGACATCCCGAGGAACGCCAAGTCCTCACGATTCTGCACGAACTTGGGCACTTCCTCTGTACTCGCTCGCAACCTGACTTGGTTTCCGACGATGTCGAGTCGGCGCGAGAAGAACGCTTCGTCACGTTGTTTGCCGTCGCATTTCTAATGCCCGCCGTGGCCATCCGACGAAAATTTCAAGAGGTGACCATCTCCACGGGAAAATTCACCCCAAGGTATTTGTTTTTAATCGCCAATTACTTTCGGGTTTCAGTCGAGTCTTTGGCCCGCAGGTTGGAATCGCTGAAACTTTTGCCTCAAGGAACCTTTGATTCATTGCGCGACCGGGGATTAGCAATTGAGAGTTCCAAGGTCGCCCTTGGTCTTTCGTCGGCTCCCCTCTTATCGACTCCTTCCCGCCTGATGTTAATGGCGAGCGAGGCTTATCGTGGAGGTTTGCTCTCGGAGGGACAACTTGCGGAAATGCTGATGCTCGATCGTGTGGAACTGCGGAAGCAACTGGACAGCTTTCAGTCAGGTCAAATTGACGATGCAATCCCTCTCGCAACTTAGCCCGGGCGCCTCTCCGATTTTTTTGGATACGAGCGTCCTAATCAATCTGATCGCCGCCGATTCCATTGCCGAGATGGGCTTGGCGTTGGGACGGCCGCTTTCTGTCGAGAGCTTCGTGGTGAGTGAGCTACGTCGCGATCCGCGAGATGGTTCGGATCCAACGGGCCTCCTCAAGCAATTGGTAGCAACTGGAGCGTTGAGCATATCCACCCTCGGCGAAAAGCAAATGGAGCATTTCATCCGGCTGGTAGGAGCGCCTAGTCCAGACGACTTGGGCGACGGTGAAGCTGCCACGATTGTGTGTTCGTTGGAGCACGGTTTTGCCGCCATCGACGAGCGGAAGGCTTTGAGAATCGTCGGGCGCGATTATCGAAAGCTATGCGTGCTTACGACGTTGGACTTGCTGTGCTCCCAACAAGCGTTTCATCATTGGGGCGAGGAGGAAATCCGCAAGCGCGTGATGAGCGCTCTACAGATTGGTCGTATGCGCGTTCCCTATTCTTGGAAACCTTGGGTTGAAAAATTGACCGGTTCCGTTATTTGACACGACAGAGTGAAAATTTCCGAACTACCCTAAATGCTATTTTGGTACTCCTCGTTTGCTGGTCTGGCTGTTACTATCAAATGTGCCAATGGCGCCAAACAATCCATCGTCTAACGCTGGTTCTCAATGGCATCGTTGGGAGCCGCACATTCACGCTCCAGGAACAGTGTTGAATGACCAGTTCACCGGTGATGATGCCTGGGAGCAGTATCTCGTCGCTCTGGAAACGTCATCCCCCGTGATCCGTGCCATCGGCGTAACGGATTACTACAGTACCGAAAGTTACGAGCGCGTGCTCAAGGCCAAGGCAACGGGCAGACTTCCCGCTTGCGAGCTGATCTTCCCAAACATAGAAATGCGCCTCGCTGTGGGAACAGTGAAAGGTAAGTGGGTTAACATTCATCTCTTGGTTAGTCCTGAAGACCCACAGCACCTAGACGAGCTGAAGCGTTTTCTTAAGCGGTTGACCTTCAAAGCGCATGACGATTCGTACTCTTGCGACAAGGACGATCTGATACGACTCGGCAAAAAGAGTGATGCCAAAATAACCGATGACGTTGCCGCGCTGGAATACGGGTCTACTCAGTTCAAGGTCTCCTTCGATGACCTGCGGACGACATACCAGGGGAGTCTCTGGGCGAAGGACAACATTCTGATTGCGGTGGCCGGCAGTGAAGGCGACGGGACGTCTGGGCTTCGCGAGGCGGCCGACACAACGCTGCGGCGGGAAGTCGAAAAGTTTGCGCACGTTATTTTCGCTAGCAGCGCCCAACAGCGTGAGTTTTGGCTGGGCCAGGGCGCTCTTTCAGAGAACGAGATTTTTGCAACCTACGGCGCCTTGAAGCCTTGCATGCATGGCTCAGACGCGCACGAGAACCGAAAAGTTGGTGTCCCGGACGGGGATCGATTCTCATGGGTGAAGGGAGTAATTGCTTTCGATACTCTTCGCCAAGCGTGCATTGATCCGCGAAGTCGCGCCTCCGTTGGTCCCGAGTCCCCGATCTCGGCTGCTCCCTCGCAAGTGATCTCTAGTATTGAGATTTCCAATGCGAGCTGGGCGGCTACCAAAAAACTCCAGCTTAATCCGGGCCTGGTGGCGATTATCGGAGCGAGAGGCTCAGGAAAAACAGCATTGGCGGATATGATCGCATTGGGCTGCGACGCGATACCGACACCACCGAGTGATGGATCGTTTTTGATGCGAGCCAAAGACTTGCTCTCCGGAGCAAAGGTGGGCCTCATTTGGCAAGCCGGAGAAACTGTCGAGCGGGACCTCGATCAATCCGATGAAGGCGCAGCGGATACTTATCCTCGCGCCCGGTACCTATCCCAGCAGTTCGTAGAAGAGTTGTGCGATGCCCAAGAAATGACCGATGCCTTGATGAAGGAAATAGAGCGGGTCATTTTTGTTGCGCACCCAATTTCTGATCGTGACGGAGCCATAGATTTCGACGAACTGCTGGAAAGTCGAGTTTCACGTTTTCGGGAATCGCGAGAGAGAGAAGAGGAAGCGTTGGCCGAAATATCCGAGAGGATCGGAACAGATCTTGAGAAGAAAGTTCAGGTCGTTGGGCTCACAAAATTAATCGGTGAGAAAAACAAAGTGATCGCAGGGTACGAAAAGGATCGCTCGAAATTAGTGGTTAAAGGTAGCGAAGCCAGAATCGAGAGATTGACCGTTCTGACCGCAGCGGCAGAGAAAGTTCGCGGCTACCTGCGATATTATGCCGGTCAAGAACGGGCGTTTTTAGGCCTCCAGGACGAAGTCGAGGCGCTTCGTACCCATGGCGCTCCGGAGTCTTTGCGAGAATCGCAGGAAAAGTATAAAGCGACCAAGTTCAAGCCCGAGGAATGGGAGGAGTTCCTGCTCGACTATACCGGGGACGTGGATACGACGTTGGCAGACAAGCTCGAAGCTGTCCGCGCGAGTGCGCGGGATTGGAAGGGAACACCTCCCAAACCTAATCTGGACACCACAATTTCGTACATTCACGAAAATACAGATTTGGCCGATGCGTCGCTCGCGACGCTGGAAGCTGAAATCGCGCGGTTAGAAAAGCTGGTCAGCGTCGATAAGGACACTACGAAAAAATTCTCCGCCTTTTCAAGACGCCTCACGGAGGAAAAGATCGCTCTCGCGAATCTCCAGGAAAAACTCGAAGACTGTAAAGGTGCCGAGAACCGAGTGAAGGAGTTGGTCAAAGAACGCGAGGCAACCTATCAACGGGTTTTCGACACAGTCCAATCCGAACAAAAGGTGCTTTCTGAGCTTTACCGTCCATTGATGGACAGACTTCGGGAAGCGGGTAGTACATTAAAGAAGCTGTCGTTTTCGCTGGCGCGTGAAGTAGACCTCGACGCATGGGCCAAGGCAGGCGAAGATTTGTTTGATCTTCGGCAGAAAGGTCCCTTTAAGGGCCGTGGCTCCCTTCAGCAATTGGCGGCGGAGAAGTTGGAGGCAGCGTGGAAGAGTGGAGATGCAAAAGAGGTAGCCGCCGCGATGGCAGAATTTCGTGAGAGCAATCAACAGATTCTCTTGGAACGCTCCATCGTGCCGAAAACCGACCCCGAATATCGCACGTGGACAAAACACTTCGCGAAATGGCTTTACAGTACGGATCACATTCACGTCCGATACAGTATCGATTACGACGGTGTTGATATTCGCAAGCTTTCCCCGGGCACTCGCGGAATCGTGCTCCTACTTCTGTACCTTGCCCTCGATGATGACGATGATCGCCCCCTGATCATCGACCAACCGGAAGAAAATCTTGATCCCAAGTCCATTTACGACGAACTAGTCGGATTATTCTTGGAGGCAAAATCAAAACGTCAGGTGATCATGGTCACCCACAACGCCAACCTCGTGGTGAACACTGATGCCGATCAGATCATCGTGGCAGAAGCGCAACCGCATAAGCCGGGCGAACTCCCGCCAATTCAGTATATTTCGGGTGGGCTGGAGGAAGCGAATATTCGCAAGGTTGTGTGTGACATTCTTGAGGGTGGCGAGCAGGCCTTTAAAGAGCGCGCTCGGCGGCTTCGCGTCCACCTCGCACGATAGCTTGAATCGCTCACGAGCGCTGAACGACCAAGGGACGAACAGCCAGCATGTCCACAAATTGGCTCACGCCATCAAAACCGCGCGCTCTAACTCTCCGGCAAATTCGAGGTACCTCAAGGTGTTCGAGAAATTCTGATGGCCAAGCAAGTGCGCCATACGAGCCATGTCTCCACGAATCAAAGGGTTATTATACATCCGTATAGCAAAGGCCTTTCTGAGGGAGTGCGTGGCTATTCGATCAAGCGGAATTCCGGCGGTTGAAGCCATACGCACCACAATGGATGTCGCTTGCCGGCGACTGAGCCGTTTGGTTGTACGCTGACAAGTGAAAAGCGGATCAGACCCCTTCCAACCGATGCGTTCACACATCAGCAGCTCGATAGCGCGTTGCACATTCGCGTGTAATGGCATCGTCCTCGCCCGGGCTTTGCCCTTCACGAATCCTTTCGCGACACGAACTTGGGGCAACGCCTTGTAGCCGTCGTAGGTGTCTGCAACATTGACCGAAAGAATCTCGCTGATCCTAAATCCGGTATAACAGCCGAATTGTATGAGCAGTCGATCTCTCGCAATATACTTGCCAGTGCAGCTTGCCAGCATTTTTTCAATCTCATCCTCCTGTAAGGGCCTGGATCCAGAGTAGTACATGAAGAAGAGATAGGGAGTGAGTCCGGTCGCCAAACCGCTCAGATGACCGAAAGTGGCCGTTTCCAAAAACTCGGTTCCCCTCCCAGACTAGAGGTTTCAATGGGAAAATAAATGCTCTGATAAAGATTCTAGCGCTGAGCACCCATTTCATGACCTGCGGCAGGAGAACGCCAGGCTGATCGGCAAAGGTCTCGAACCGCTTTCGTGCTTCTACGCTGTTTCACTTCGTTGAGGGTGGGCTTATCCGTGCCCGAAGCGGGAAATTCTTTCTACGGGAACGAGGGCCCCGGTTGGGATTCGGTTTGGCTCTTTGGCTAGTAGCAGCATTCGCGGCCCCTCAGTTTAATAGGTTTTGCAGGCAGCAGCTCGCGGAAACCGGGAAAGTGTGAACTACTCTCGTTTCAACCCGGAGTTTGAGTAGAAACATAAATATTTCGATAACTATTCTGGCACTGAAATGCCATTCGATGAATTGCGACAGAAGAACTAAGGATTGATTAGCAAAGGTGCGGTATCGACCTCGTCGTTCTAGGCTCTTCACTGAAAGAGAAATCTGCAAATCGCGAGGTTCAGGGAATTCTTCCGAGTGGCAGCTCTCGCGGAAACCGGCCCAAGGGTTTAATCCCTTATCGCTTACCGGACGAAAGGCAGAATTGGACCCACGGACTCCTTGCCTATCAGCCGAAACGGGAAGTTCCGTCGTAAGCTGCACCGCCCAGAATTCTAGATTCTTTTATGGCTTCAGGAAAATGTACCAAGGAATAATCATTGTCGTGCGTCTACACTAGGCCTTCTTGCAATCTAAGACGACTTCGCGTATGCAATTTTTCCGCATTCCCCCTTGGATAGTGCCATTTGCGCTGTGGATGGGCGCGATCGGCCTCAACGGGGACGAGCCGGTACGGATCGCCATGGCGAGCGACCCTTCGCTTGCTAATCTTGTCGATATTGTCACGGCAGACCTGTCTACCAACAACAATTTGGCCGTGCTCGATCGCGCCGCTCTCGACAAGGTCGGGGCCGAGCAGGCGCTTCAGAAGGCTGTTGGTACTAGGGACTATACCGGCTTGGGCATCCTGCCCGCCGACGGACTTATTCTCTTGCGCTCGGCCGGCGGTGGCGAATCGGGAGTATACGCACGTCTGGTGGCCGTTCAGCCGGGAGTGGTATTGCGTGAAGTCGCACTTCCGGAAACACCCGACCCGGCCACGCGAGCCAAGGCCATCGTGGATGAATTTGCTCCCTACTGGCCAAAGCTCGGCGCGATTCGGAGGGGAAACGCCGCCCCCTATTCTCTGCTCGGCTTGCGCTTTGACATTGATTCACCTGAACGCCGCCTGCTTGAGCGCCAATTTAACATCCTCCTGGCCAGCCGGCTCAGCGCGGAACCCAATTGCGTCGTGCTGGAACGCTGGCGGCTGAATGACGCGCTCTTTGAAAGGTCGATTCATCCCCAGCACACGGCGCCGTTCTGGACCGGAAGCAGCTTGATCGACGGCAGCCTTCAAGAACGCGATGGCACCATCGTCGCCACTCTGCGGATCCGCTCGCCCAAGGAGGCGGAGGTAACAATCACGGACGAGGACACACCCGTGCGTCTGCCTGACCTTGTCGGAAGGCTGGCGGACAAATTGCGTCAAAATCCTTCCGGCAGTGTGGCGTGGAAGCCGGCCGAGGAAGCAGACCACTTCGCCAAGCTCAGCCAATGGTGTCTCGACAACCGGCTCTTCGAGGAGGGCGCCGGGGCGGCTGAGACGGCCCTTGCGCTTGGGGACGATTCACGCGCGATGCAGGCCTTGCAGGTGAGGGCCTATGCGATGGAGGCCTACCCCGATGACCTGGCCGTCTATAACTCCCTGGCCGATAATTACCGGTTGGGACGGCTTCAGCCTGATACGCTGCCGCAGCGGGTCGTGGCCGCAAGCCGCGCCGCGTTACTCGCGCGCACCTACCTGAAGGCCAATCGCGATTTTTCCGCGGATTCTGCGGAGGATCCTGTGAATCAAGGGTTGGCTGTGCTTAACACCTGCCTGCGCGTCCTTTGGGCGGCCTATGATTTCGGGCTTGGCGCAACCCACCCCGACGAAACGACCGACCTGCGGCACGAGGTGCAAGGGCTTCTCGCCGATCTTGGGGACGAGCTGATCCCGCAAGCGCCGTCGCACCGACGGGGATTCTTCCTCGATGAGCGGGCCTTGTACGCAGGGCTTTGGAACAATACGGCGGCGGATACGCTGGCCTTCTATCGCCAGGTTCTCAAGCCGGGCGAACCCGACGGTGCCTGGATTCGCCGCACGATATTCGAGGCTGTCGCCGTGCGTGGGCCGTATCTGGAAGGCGATGTCCATCCGAATCCGGCGATCTATCCCACGGTTAATCCACCGTGGGTCGCCGCCTGGGATGCAAGCGAGGCCGGCAATCTCAGGAACACGTGGAAGAATTTTATCAGCGAATTGGCGGGCTTGCCCAGCATCGTTGCGCAGGCCGACGCGCTTAAGTGCGAACTCAGTTCCGATGCGAGCGAGGCCGACCGTAGTGCGGTCCTGGCGCGGTTCATCGCATTCCTGCAACAGCACACCGACGCTCTCTCGGACAGGCAGGGCGAGGAACTGGCCGCAGGGATCGAGGCGTTTGACTGGGTGGCCGAAAAAGGACCGAATGGCCCATTGCGAGACCAACTTGTCGCACTTTATCAGGAACTGCTGACGCAGCGTGTTTCCCTTGCGCCGTCGTGGATCGAAGCCATGCCGAAGACGCTGCATTTTCCCGGTGACGTTCCGGTCCTCAAAATCCTTCTTTCCAATCTCAGCGGGTACGAAACCTGGTGCCGGAGCAAAAACCCGCCCGATGGCGACGCGATCAATGCCATCGAACGTGCGCGCCAAGAGATTTATCTCAACAAGCCCGAATTGGAGCCCCCGCCGAAGGCCCCCATCCCGGAAGCGGATTTTCTCAACGTGAACCACTTTTGCGCCTTTTGGGCGTCCGATGAGGACCATCAGCATGGGCAGGTCTCAATCGAGCCGTTCACGTCGCGGAGCGATGGCAAGAACATCTGGTTTTTGACCTACACGCTTCCACACCGGGTCTTTTGCATCGATCCGGAGACTGGAGCAACCGTGGCCTCCTATCCAATCCCGGCGGAACTTGATCCGCCCCGCTCCAAGGACACCGAGCGCTATCGCGACGTGGAGGTCTCAGACCATTGGATTGCCGTTGCGATCAATGAAAAAGCTCTCATTTGCTCGCGGGCCGACGGCCAGTGGCGCGCGCTGGACCTGCCTCCGTCCAGTTACATGCCACGTTGGGTGGGCGATGACCTCTATCTTCTCTACAACGCGCGTTTCGGCGACCGCGTCTTCGCGTTCAATACAAATGACGGCGCCGTGTCGGGATCAGGAGTCTATCGCGTTACCCTCCCGGTGGGTTCGAGCGAAAACCTGATCGCTTCGCGCCGCGTCCCGCCCCAGAACCCGCTCGATGGCGAACCCCTGGGAAAACCGCTCGACATGTGGATGGACGCTGCCGGACTGAACGTGGCCTTTGAAAACCTGCCGGTTTACGCCTCGCCCGTGGGGAAAAATGCCTGGACACCGGTGACCGTCGCGCCCGCGCGGCAGAGGCTCCGGGCGATCTCCGGTGGAGCCTTGATGAATGACGGATTCACCGCGGGAATCTTCGGCACGTTGAGGCTGATGACGGGCCACGGCGACAAGGTGCTTCTCTCCGATCAGGTGGACGGGAAGAAGGAAGCGCCGGTCTGGAATTTCCCGCCGGGACTGGATGGGCACCACTTTCCTTATGAAATCGCGACGTACAGCCCAGTGATGCGCGGCGAAGATCTCTGCTTTTATCTCGCCTTCAAGCGGGGCATGACGGATGGGAGGCAGGACTGCCTTTATTACTTCGCCAAAGGCCGCAAGGACGGAGTCAGAATCCCGCTGGCCTTCGACATGGAGCAAATGTACCCGGGTAAAGGCGGGCGCTTCGCCGAGTCGATCCTGATGTACAACAGCTTGATGGCGACCGACTATGGGCTTGTGATCGGTGCCTACGCGCGTGGCTTCTGGGTCATTCCTTGGAGCGACATCGATGCCTATCTTGGCCGCACGTATCCGGAGGTGCGGGTTGGGCCGATCACGCCGGTGGACGCCACGGGCAAATAACGCCAAGGATTTTGCCCGGATAGACGTCCTTATCTACAAGAAGCGAATGAGAAACGAGGACGTTGACGCGCCCGACGACGAATTGGTTGGCCGCGCTCAAGCCGCTGATGCCGCAGCGTTCACGGTTCTCTTCGACCGCTATTACGATATGATTCACGCCTTCGCCTATCGAGTCTGTCTCGCCGAGAGCGAGGCCGAGGATCTCGCGCAGGAGACCTTCATCCGCGCCGCGAGGGGAATTGCGACTTACCGCGGGACGGCTTCCTTCAAAAACTGGCTCTTTCGCATCGCCCACCATGTGGTTATCGACTGGCAGCGGCAGCGCATTCGTCGTCGGGACAAAGAGGCCTCCTTTGCGGTGGAAATGGAAGCGCAAGCCGGCCTGCGTGCCCCGGACCACACGCTGGTTCATGCCGCGCTCGCGCAATTGCCGGCGGACTGGCGGGAGGCCATTGCGCTGGTCTATTTCGAGGAACTGAATCACCGCGAGGCCGCCAGCATCATGGGCTGTGCGGAGGCCACCCTGTCGTGGCGAATCTTTCGCGCTAAACGGGCGCTCAAGAAACTGCTCTCGACGAAAGGGGAAATCGCATGACCGAAAATGAACTGCGACGGATTCTGTCCGGCTTGAAGATTCCGACGGCATCCAACATAGCTCGCGAACGAGCGCGCCACCGGGCGGCGCTGGCCTTGGGCCGTACCGAGACAGCTCCGAATTCTGAGCGGGCTGTTTGGTTCTGGCGATTGACGGCTGGAGCCCTCGCAGTTGCGCTAACCGGCGTATTGACCTGGCAGGCTTGGCTGCGGCCTGACGCGCCTCGAGAAGATACGGCTGCCGATCAAAAAATCCTCAAGCAAATGCAGGCGCTCTTTCCACGCCAGGTTAATGCCGTCGTCGATGACAACGGCAAAGTCGATCTTTCCGTCGCGCAATCACCGGAAGTGGGGAGCGATCAGCCGATTGTTGTTCTTTTCCAGAGGCATGGCCAAATGATTCGCGTCCTGAGCTACAGCGGACACAAATTTTGCCTGCCGCTTGATGGACACGAACACTGCTTTGAAATTTTGGCGGCGGCGGCGGGTGGCGTCATTCTTGAGGAGGACGACAGGGCGTGGCTGACTGCTGGTGCGCCGGAGATTGCGGGTTATTCGGTACGCGCGCAAACTCTGGAGGCGTCATTATGAAGGCGCTCGCCACTGGTCTGGGTGTGGTTCTCGGCCTCGCGGTCAGCGCGGTGCGCGGCGCAGATTCAGTGCACTTCGTGGGATTCGCGGGCGTTACACCTCCACCGGCCAAAACTCCGGCTATCTTCGGCGACCGGACGCAGGCGATTGACATCGAAGTTGACGGCGCCGCCGGGGCGGTCGGTTCCATTAGCGCCGACCTCTTCCAAGTCGCGGGCCAATTGGCTCTGCCTTTGGCCAAAGGGATGGTATTGCAAAAGGGAGTGACGCTGGGCGAGGGAACGCGGCTCCGCGTCTCGCTTCGATTCCCCGAAGTTCAGCGACGCACGGAATTCCTGGCCCGGTTCACGTTGGAGCCCGGCAACGGGCAGGCGGTGCATGCGCTTGGAGATTTGCGCTTTGAGGTGTTTCCGCAGAGTACGACAAAGGACCTGGTCGGGATATTGCAAACAAAGGACGAAGGAGCGCGCGTGGAAGTCTTTGGCCCCGGCCACAAGCTTCGGCAATTTTTCACCTCACTCCATGTGCCATTCGAGGACGGGGGCGAAGGTGTGCCTGACAATTTTGAGCCCAATCGCCTTTACATCGGCGAGTTCACGCAAGCGACGCCATTTCAGGAGATTCAGGATCGGGCGCCGAATGCCCGCATTCTTGTCTTCGCGGCCGATGAGTCGCTGCCGTCAGGCGTCTACTTCGAGCGGAGTGGCGCCAGCGTGATGGGGCATGTCACTGCGCCCCTGCTCGACAACATCGCCGGTGATCCTCGCGCCCAGTTGGCCTTGACCAAGATGCTCACTCTTCTTTCCACCTCCTCACCCAACCCCTCCAGTCTATGAACGCTAACCGAATTACTCTTCCCGCCCTCCTTCTGGCACTGGTTCTCTCCGTCGTTGCGGCGCGGGCCCAGACCACGAACGCGGCTCCGGCAAGCCCTGCTCCTGCCACCGCGCCAGATCAGCCCTTGCCGACTGCCGTGTTGAGTTTTGAGAGTTCCGATGACGCCTTGGCCAAGCAAGGTGAAGAAATTTCCACTTTGCTGGAGGCCGATTTGTCCACGAGCCAGCACGCAGTCACCGTCGAGCGCGAGGAGGTCGAAAAAATTCTCAATGAACAGGAACTGGGTGCATCAGGCCTGGTTTCGGCCGACACTGCGGCCAAGATCGGCTCGCTGACCGGAGCCAAAGTCCTGGTCACCGGCCGGTTCTTCGCCGTGGGAAACCAGTACATCATCGTGGCGAAGATCATCAGCACTGAAACCAGCCGGGTCTACGGCGTTACGACAACGATCAACGATATGAGTGCCATGAATCAGGGCGTGCAGGACCTTTCCGGCAAAATTGACGGGGTCCTGGGTACACACCGGGACGTTCTGGTCGTGGCGGAAGAAACCGAGCAGCAGCGCCTGCAACGCCTGAAGGCGATGGTTGGTCCAGTTCCTTTGCCGAGCGTCAGCGTAGCCATTACCGAACGCGATTACACCCAGCCTACGATCGATCCGGCGGCCCAAACCGAGATCATCATGGAACTTCAGGCGCTCGGCTTTACGATCATAGACGCAAGCGAAACGCATAAGAAAGCGAACATCGTCATCACCGGCGAGGCTTTCAGCGAACTCGGCGCTCGCCACGGCAACCTGGTTTCCAGCCGGGGACGAGTCGAGGTTAAAGTGAACCGCGGTGTAAGCCAAGAGCTGCTTTGGAGCGACCGCGACACAGAAGTCGCCGTGGACATCGGTAACCACACCGCAGGCAAAGAGGCGCTGGAAAAAGCAGCCGACCGCATAATTGAGCGCATACTGCCGAAGTTGACGAAGTAAGCGAGGCAGCAGCAGGAGAACTCAATGCAACGCGCAGTGATACTGGTGATCTGTTGGAGCACATTGGCCCACGCCCTTGCCGCCGGCTCTTCGCCGATTCCTCCACGTCTAGCCGTTATCAGTGATGCAGGTGGCAAAGATCTCGCCTCCTTGCTGGCTGCCGAGTTGTCTTTGGATCCGGCCGTCACCCTCATCGAGCGCGACGATCTTGCGAAGATTGGCGACGAGGCCAAAATCCAGCAAATGGCCAGCTCGGACGCGACAGCCCTGGGCAAGGTCGTTGGCGCGGACGGCCTGCTCTTTCTCGATCAGCGTGCCGATGGACTGCATGTGCGCCTTACGGCGGTAAATCTCGGCTACGCTCTCTTTGACGATGCGATGCCACCCGGCGCTGATCTACAGCGGGAGGTGAAAATCCTCGCTCATCTGATCGAAAATGATACGTCCAAGCTTAAGCTTGATGCTGCGCACGCTGTGCCGATCTCCGTGCTCAACCTTCGTGCCGATTATGCCACGGCCGAGACGCTCAAGCTTGAGCGGGACTTAACCCTGTTGGTTGAAAGCCAACTCGCGGCTGTGCCGGAGTATGTCGTGCTCGAGCGCCGCCACGCTTGGGATCTTGGCTTTGAACGTTCGCTTGATCGCAAGCCATCGCCCCTGCTTCAGGGCGCGTTTGTCATCGATGGGACCCTGAGTCAGCCGGTTCCCAGCGAGATCGAAGTCCATCTGCGCCTCCGGTCGCCCCACGGCGAAGCAGTCGAGTCAACCGTCCGGGGGTCACTACAGGACCTATCCGCTCTGGCGCAAAGACTGGTGGCGGAGGTTCGGAAGGCCACGGGATCATCTTCGCCTGTTGAGTGGCGTCCCGAGAATGAGGCGCACGAATATTTTCTCGAGGGCATCTGGGGCTGGCAGCACAGGGTCACTGATCCAGCCCTCGAAGCGCTCGATAGCGCGGAACTGCTCGGTGAGAAGACGCCTCAACTTTTTGCGGTAAGAAGCGAAGTTCTTTCCACGATGGCGGGGGCGGACCTTAACATCGAGAACGAGCGGATCATTTTACCGAATGGTCCCACTTCGCTACCGGCCGATCAGCGCGCAGCCACGATAATCCGAGCGATCCAGGACGCGGTTCAGTTTGGCGAGTTGAAGAGCACGCCTCAGCCGTCTCCCGATCAGGCCGTTCTGAAGGCCACCCAGTGGATCGACCCCGACTCAATCGTGATTGCGCTGGCGACTAACATTCTCGTGCTACTTGACCGCGATGCTCCGGCGCAAGCGGACGAGGTTCGGGCGGCGCTGCGAGATTTGACCAAGTTCGATCCCGAGCACGGCACGCTGGGACCATTTCATTCCTTGGGTCACGCGACGCAGCGCGACCTGTTTCTGGAAGAGTGGCCCGCTACCCTCGACGAGCAGCTCGCCGCTTACCGCCTGGCCTGCGCCACCCCGAATGACTGGGTGCCGACGGTTATGTTGCAGGACAGCGCTGGCTTCTGTCCGCGCTTTCTCAAGACTCCCGATGACCAACGCAAACAATTCGACGCGCTCGTTCAGTCGCTGCAGAGCATTCCCGCCGCGCATATGCGCTGCCTGCTGATTCGGGCATCGTCGAAGGATCCGGCGCAGGCCGATGCCGCCTACCAGGCTTACCTGACCGAGCTTTGGACGCAGCGCGACGCCTTTATCCAAACGCGCAATATTCCGCCCGACTGGGCCTGCGGGCGCGAACTGCCTGATGACGTAAAGATACGCAACGCCAGAGCCGCTCTCCCGCTTCTGCATTACGTTTTGTCGAACCGCGAGCGCTTCGATGGTAACTTCGACGTGCCGCTGTCGATCCTCTGGCAGCCCGCGGGTTGGTCGCGTGATGACGCTGCGGCTATTTGGAAGGAGTACCTGGCTTACAAGGCGCGCGTCCAGGGAAATACCCCTGACGCCTTTTTCGAGCAGTTTGAAATAAGATTCAATATGCGATTTCCTGGCCTCGCGACCGCCGCGCCGCTGCCGCCAACGCCGTCTTCCGGCGCGCTGGTCGTAACCAAGTTCTGGTATCCGTGGCGCTACATATCCACCCCTCCCGCCTATTATGCCGATGCCATTGTTGCTGGTGGCGGGCATGAGGTTTGGGAAGCCGTTCAAAAAGGAGAAATGCATTCCATCGTGCACATCAACCTCGACGATTTCTCCTCCAAAATCTTTCCCGATCCCACTCCGCGCGGATCGAACGGCTTTTCCTTCGTTGCCATGCCCGATGCGCTCTACGGCGTCGGCGAAACCAATGGCCACGATGGCTCCGGTGGGCCCCTCGCTCATGAAATCGCACGGCTTGATCCGGCCACAGGTGCCTGGGCCACAAAACCAATCCCCAACTGCTCGGACGCGAAAGTCTACGGCGCAGGCACCGAATTGTACCTTTTCCTCAACTCGCGGGCCGCAGGAAATGAAGACGTGATCGACCTTTACGACTGGGACACGGACAAGATCACAATGCTCGCCAGCACGCGCCGTCGCCCCGCGCAAAACCAGTTCGACAATCGCACGCAGCTCCTCTACGCCCAGATTTACGCCGGCCCCGGAGGCAAGCCATGCCTCACCACGATGGATGGCACCTTTTATATCGAAGATAGCCCTGGACCCTGGCCGCAAGTATACGACAGCGTTTATGATGCCTACTCAACGCCCGTGGGCAGCGCGACTCTCGTCGTCGGTGGGGCTGACGAAGTCGTGCTGCTCGATCCCCATGTGCCAGCAGCGCTTCCTCTACTGGCACCCATCGAGCCCTATTTTAGAAAACCTCCCGACCCGGGCGCCAAACCCGTTAAGGGTCTGCCGTCCTGGGCGGCGCAGGCACCCTGGGACGCGCCCGCGGGATTGAGATTTTACTACACGAACGTCGCCTATCACAACGACTCGCTCTATATCGTGCAGGAGCCCAAGGTGAAAGGAGGCGACTATACGGTTCTTTGCTATCAGAAGGGTGCGGGACGCAATCCGCGCAAAATATCCTTGCGCTTCCAACTTGATGACCGTGCCCGTTCCGATCTGTCGGCCAAGCCCGAAGGCGCTCCCGCCTTATGGTTGCCAACGGAGATCGAGCATCCCGACACCATCAGGTACCCCGGCCCAGGCGTGCATCTCTTTTGCACGGACAAAGGCATCTGCTTCGAGCCAATGGACCTCGGCTTTTGGTATCTACCCTACGCCGATATCGAGGCGTACTTGCAAGCACGAACGTCGTCTGCCCGTGCGTCAGACACGGCGCCAAGCGAGACGTCGGTGAGCCACTCATACCAAGTATCCGGCGAAGACCAACTTGATCCGGGCGATCCGACGAGCTTCCGCTAAAAACCGGTTTCTTCGATGATGCGCGCGCTTCTGTCATTACTTTTCGTGCCGATGTTGCTGACCTGCGCTACGGCCCAGCCCATTCGCATCGCCGTCATCAGCGACGCGCGCGAAAAGGATTTGGCCGCCCTAGTCACGACGGAGCTTTCCTCTTCTCCTACGATCACGCTCGTCGAACGTGATGATCTCGCGAAGATCGGCGATGAGATCAAGGTGCAACAAATGGCCAGCAGCGATGCCGTCGTCTTGGGAAAGCTAATCGGCGCGGATGGTTTGATCTTTATCAGCAAAGGCGCGGACGGTCCTGAAATCCGATTTACGGCAGTCGGCCTGGGCTATGAGCTTTTTGATGACCAGTTCACCAGGGACACAGACATGGTCCAATGGGTTCCCGCTATAGCGCACCGCGTTGCTGGCTACGGTCCGAAACTCAAGCTCGATCCGGCGAAAGCGATTCCCATCTCGGTATTGAATCTACGCGCCGATTATGCGACGCCCGACTCGACCAGCTTGGAACGAAAACTCACGCTGCTACTCGAAAGCGGGCTGTCTTCACTGCCGCAATACGTTGTCTTGGAGAGGCGACATGACTGGTCACTTGGATTCGAGCACTCGCTTTCTCCCAATGCCAAGCCCCTCTTGCAGGGAGCCTATGTGGTCGATGGAACATTAAGCTTTCCGATGAAAGGCCAAGGCGCGGGCGACGTTACAATTCATCTTCGTTTGCGCTCGCCCAACAACCAGCATACTCCGTTGAAGATCCTCGGGCCAATAACCGACTTGCCCAGTCTGGTTGAAAAAATGGTGGTTGAAATCCAAAAGGCCACCGGAACTACCGCCGCTGCGCCGCGCTGGCAGCCCGAGAAGGAAGCGCGGGAGTATTCGGAAGAAGGCATTTGGGGCTGGCAACACGACGCGAGTGACGCCGCTCTGGAAGCGCTCGACAGTGCGGAACTCCTGGGTGAAAAAGCACCTGATTTGTACCCGGTAAGAATTGCAGTGCTTGAGAAAAGAGCGAGCGCGTCCTTGGACCTCGCCAAACAAGACTCCTCCGGACCGGAGCCCGAGTCCATTCCGGTAGACCAAATGATTGATGACACTCTTCGCGCGATTGCGGATGCCGCTCGGTATGATTCAGAGAAGATGGAACCGAAACTTCAACTCCTGACTTGGGAACAACATCCGGAAGTCCGAACGGATCAGATCAAGGAAAACTTATCAAATTTTACTTCGGATCTTCTGGTCTTTCTCGATACGCAGCATTCATCGCGGGCTGATGAATTGCGCTTGGCCCTTCGCGCCATCACAGGGTACGACCCTTTGCACGGAAAACTTGGCCGGGCCGACATGTCGCATCCACTGAATGTGCTGACCGATTCAAAGGATGAATGGGACCTCACATTGGAGGAGGAATTGGCCTATTATCATCTGCTCGCAACCACTCCGCACCAGTTCATACCACCCGATTTGCTAATCGGGCAGGGCAAAGGATTTTGTCATCGGTTCCTCAAAACGCCGGACGAGCAAAAGCAGGCCTTCGATCAGTTCGTCCGCGAACTAAAAACCGATCCCAGGGGGCAGCTCGCTTACCAGCTCATCCTCTCTTGTTCACCGGACGACGCAGTGGCTGACGCGGCCTACACCGCTTACTGGAAAGAAATGTGGAATCAGCGCGAAGAACTCGTCAGTCAGAAAGTTCAGGTGGAGGAGTGGACGAGCGCCCGACCAGTCCCGGCAGCCCTGCGCCGCAAACACGCCCATGAGATGATTCCCGTCCTCCGCTACTATCTGACGCACGTCAACAATTACCGGGATTGGGAATATTCCTGGGAGACCTTTTGGCAACCGGATCAATGGTCCGAGGCCGACGCCGCCGCAATCTGGGGCGACTATCTCGGCTTCAAACAACGGGCGGAAGCCGATCAGATTGCGCGTGGCCGTAATCCGTTACCTCTCGATGAGATTGAGGATCCTTTTAGGGAAAAATTTCCTCAGATCGCAGCGACCATCTTGCCGGATGCCGCGTCGGAGCCCCTGATCGTCCATCGCCTCTGGCATCCCTGGTTGGACCCGGAAACTTCGCTCGCGTCCACGGTGATCCTGACCCAGTGGCAGGTTGTCAACAACGCGATCTGGTTACGAGCTTGGTTCCCTAGCCGCGACGGGGATAAACATGCCCTCATGGAGCTTAGCATTCCTGATTTCAAAGCCAAAGTTGTCTCCACTCCAGATGCGATGAATGTTGGATGCTGCCTGACGGGCACTCCAGACGTAATCTATCTATATGACAATTCGCCACGGACTCCCTCAACTGGGAAGCCAAATCACATCGCACGCTTCGATTTCAAAACTGAAACCTGGGAAACGCGAACAGTAGACTTTTCTTACGAGAAATGTTTCGCGGTTAAGGACTCTCTTTATTTCGACCTGCACGGCGGCATCGGACGCTATGATTGGGACACCGACAAATTTACCTTGCTTGCGAGTTGTCGCCGCAAGCCGGCCCAAAATCAGTTCGACGACTGCGAACCTTATCAGATCAACGACATTTTTGCCGGACCGGAAGGAAGGCCTTGCGCTTCCATTCTTCAGGGAGGCACATTTTATATTCAAGATTGGCCTGGAAATTGGCCGGCAGTATTCGATTCATCGTATTGGACGTTCAGTACAACCCGACAGGAAAAAACGCTGGTCTACTGCTACAATGGCGAAGCGGTCCTCCTTGACCCCTCGCAATCGGAGCCTCTCTACCTGATGAGCCCGACTAAACCGCATTATAGAAAGCTCGCATCAATTCATCAGCCCGCAGTCAAACAAGTCACGCCTTGGTTGGGAAAAACAATATGGGATGCAACCGATGCGCTACGCTTCGGAAGTGAAGTAGGCGCGGACAGTGACCATTTCTTCCTGCTTACCTACAAAGGGAAACCTGAAAGTCCGGCGAAGTCCTACAGCTTACTTTGGTACGATAAAGACCGTGGAAGAACGCCTTGCGTCATTCCTTTGCAATTTCACCTGGATGAAAAGACCTACGCCGCGCTTCCCGCCATGGATCAAGGCAAGGATGGCGAGCGCCTGTCTCGGGACAGCTTCGAGCATCCTGGAACTATCTGCAATCTTAGTCTGGCTGCGGTCAAGGAGGGCATCTGCCTGAATAGTGATGACCTGGGAATCTGGTTCATTCCCTACAGCGACATTGAGACGTATTTAAATACCCATCCCATTGAGGAGCCGAATCCATTGACGCCTGGCGTTGCCCTACAGGTTAGAATTCCACCCCCCGAAGATGATGCGGAATCCCAGGTCATCGGGGATATGATCGACCCCGCTATACGAGCCATGAGCTTTCGTTAAAAACAAGACCATCTGTTCTCTAATAATCCACCTATCATTCCTTCCTTCCCATGAAAACTAGCGTCCTCACCAGCCTTCTCCTTTCATGTCTCCTCGCCCTTGGCGACCCGCCAACGCCAGCTACTAATTCGACGACGGCCGGATCAGCTCAAATATCAGAAAAAGCACGGGCGTTTGAAATCCGTGATTTGCTCGTCGCGGCCGGCAAAACTGGCGATCCAGACCAAGCCTCATGGGATGCGATTACGTCTAAAATAGACAACTATCAAAAGGAGTTTGGTGTCACCACGGCCACAACGAACAACCTTATTTTGCTCCGGAAATGCGAGTTGTCCATTGCCAGAAAGTTTACGGACTCGGCGCGATACAATGCCCTCCTTCAGCAGCTTGCCTCCGATCCCTTGCCCGCCGTGGCACAAATGGCGAACGAGCAACTCGCTGTGCAGAAGCGACTGGAGGATCTCAAGACGAAACCCATTGACCTGCAATTCACGGCACTCGACGGCACACCAGTCGATCTCTCCAAGATGCGAGGGAAAATCGTGCTGGTCGATTTCTGGGCATCGTGGTGCCCGGATTGTGTGACCGAGGCACCGGGTATCGTCGATGCGTACAAAAAATATCACGACCAGGGTTTTGAAATCGTTGGCGTTTCACTCGATGAGGACAAGGCAGCGTTGCTCGAATTCGCCCAGCAAAACGGAATGGTCTGGCCACAATATTTTGACGGGAAAAAGTGGAACAATGAAGTCAGTAAGAGCTTCGATATCACTTCGATTCCGGCGATGTGGTTGTTCGATAAAAAGGGGCTCTTGGTAACCAAGGATGGACGCAACAATCTCGCTGGCCAGGTGGAGAAGCTGTTGGCGACCCCGTAAACAGGTTTTCGGAGAAAACAAAAATTTCCTTCTGATCAATCTATGCATCGTTTCTTCCAAGCGTGGCGGTTAGCCATCTGCTTTCCCATTCTGGTCGGGTCGATGGCAAGAGCTGACGGGGGCATGGATCAAACGTGGAAGGGTGCACGCGACCATCAACCGCGGGGCCTGCACTTGAAGATGACCTTACCTAAGGACCACTTCTTCCAAGGCGAGGAAATTGATGCGACGCTGGATTTCTCCAACGACGATACGTCAGCGAGTTATAGCCTTGAGGTCGGCTACAAACCATCCGCGGTTTTTCATGCAAGCGATGAAAAAGGCCGGCCCGTTCTCGATCCGGTCAAATGGATCAACGATTGGTTTAATTCCGACTTGGGAGGAATGTTCACCTTCCATAAATTGGGTAAATACACCCTCACACTTCCCGCCAATGAGAATGTCCGTTTCGATCAGCCAGGGGTTTATTCACTGTACGCCAGTGCGACCTTAAACAGGGGAACACCCCCAACTCCCAGCCCGGGTGCGGTCGATATCGTTTCCGATCCGCTCACCATCACCATCACGCCGATCACATCGGACCTAGAAAAGCAGGTCATCGCCAGAGCCATTCCGATGATCAGCATGGCCGACTCGCCCTCAGGCCTCGATGAATCCACCCGGGAAGGCATTAACGAACTGAAGTATCTCCAAACGCCTGCTGCCCGTGCCGAGTTGATCAAGCTGATGAACCGGCCGCAACTCGTCGAGCCTGCGGCGTGGGGACTCGCGGCCTCGGTCGATCCTTCTGCCGAAGCCGGGCATCTTCTTGACCTGGTTCGCACAGGCAAATTGGTTCTCGGACCATATGGGGTGACGATTTATGCCGAACTCAAGACGTCCCACTTCATGCAGCAAATTCCCTTTCCTCCAGATACCCGCAATTCTGACGTGCAAAAGCGTCTTGGGGAGATGAGGACCGCAATGGAACAGGCGAGGCGGGAAATCACGGCTGCAATGGTCCAGAGCACCGGAAACGAGGGAGGGTCGGCCCATGCCGAGGCATTGTGGACAGCTTTTGAAAATGTGGCCAGCAGCAGGGGAATGCCCGACGAAAAATTTCCGGATGGAGGAGCAGCACAGCGGGCTGTGGCCGAGCATCAACTCGAACTATCGGACTCGACCGTCAAAAGATTGCTCACCTACTGGACGTCTTACGGTGGCCCTGAATTCCAGCCTCTCGTCCGCCGCGAAGTGGCCAAACGCGGCAACAATCCAAATGCCCTGATTGCTCTCTGCACGATCAAGCCCGATGAAGCGCGCCCCTTGGTTTTAGCCGAAATGGTCCGGCCTGATTCAAACTTCTTCAAAGGCTCTTACGTTCCCGCCACGCTGCTTTCCGTTTCACCCATGCCTCTGCCGGAGCTGGACGATTTCTTCCGAGCGAAACTTACAGATCCCAATCAACCTCCCGGTCAGATCCTTTCCTTAGTCGCCTGCTTCGGCTCAACTGCCCTGCTTCCCCCGGTGCTTGATTTGAACCGACACCACGGCGCGGCCTATCCGTGGGGTCCGGACGCATGGGTGCCGCTCTACTTTTACTGGATGCGCTGCGACGCCCCAGCCGCCATCGCCGACTTCGAGCCCTTCTTCAAATCGAACCCTGAAAATTGCTGGGCATTTCTTAACAACGCATTCATTTTTGACCACGGATCGGACGCTGCTCTTCCCCTGCTGCATGTTGTCTTGAAAAGCGATAATGCTTTCCTAGCCAGCGGTGCCATCGACCGCCTCCTCCAGCGCGGTAGCGACGCCGACATTGAGCCCATGCTTGAAGCAATGGAGCGTCTTCAAAAGGACAAGACTTACGGGAAGTGGCTCCGCAAGGACGCCCAAACCATTTTGGCCAGTGACCACTGGCATCCAACGTCCGATCAGAAAACGCGCCTCCAAGCCCTGGGAGCGAACCCGTAATCAAGATGATTTCCGAACTGCTGAATCTCGCACTACCACGTGCCGCCTGGGTTCTGGGCTTCATCCTGGCAGTGTTTCTGCCGTGCCCGGCGCAGGACACGCCTAAATTTGAGGGCACGGGCATTCCAGTCCCACCTGGGCAGAGTCAAGCTTGGTCCGCTCCCCAAAACGACCTGCCTCCTGATGCTCTAAGCGCGATGACGGACTTGTTCAAGGTGGGATTAGCCGATCCGCGTGGGTGCGAGTACCGGCAAGTCGAGGTCGTTGTGGGAAGTTGTTGGGGATATTCCAACGTGATGAAAACCGACGGATGGGTTCTGCCATCGGCGGATAAACAAAAGTTTGGCATATGTTGGAATGGCTTGGTGTACCCCCTTGTATCGGTTGGCCCGGCGGCAGATTTGCACTCGGATATATCGGCTATGCTTACGAAGGACCGGGCTCAAATCGTCGAGGCACGATCCCGTTTTGACCAAACCGAAAAGCAGCGTGAGGATGAAGCAAAACGTGAGGGAAAGGAGTACCACCACATCGATTGGCCATTGCGGTGGAATACGAACGTCGTGCCGGAAGCAACGAGCATCGCAACCGACAGTATGCGACCGATCAAGGCCGCTTTGCTCTTGCGAGTGGGTGAAACAGAATTGGCGGAGAAAGTTTGGTCTGAGTGGTCCAGCGTGATGCAACAAATGGGCGCGTATAATCCTCACCTTCAGCTTGCGGACGACTGGGTCTGGGCGCTTTTTGACCGCGCGGTTTGTGCCCACATGCGGGGTGATGACCATCTTGCTTTGGCCAGCGCCCAAGCACTGCTTCCAATTCAGCAGGGCGGCATGGCTTCGACGGCCAAGGCAAATCCGACCAATTCTGGAACCCCAAACAATTCACAGTCGTCTTCACCCGACCTTGCTTACCTTGATTCGTTGCCTCTTTTGATTGCCGATGAGGAAAGGCGTATTGAAGAGCCCGCCTATACTCCTGTTTTGCAAATGGCAAAC
>Ga0302319_10006233_pt1 | contig 23717 bp, 13 predicted proteins | sample Bog_T0_2_FD_203319 | JGI IMG/M metagenome (GOLD analysis project Ga0302319, IMG submission 203319) | Peat permafrost microbial communities from Stordalen Mire near Abisko, Sweden - Bog_T0_2 | ecosystem: Environmental > Terrestrial > Soil > Wetlands > Peat | place: Sweden: Abisko, Stordalen Mire...
GCGTTCCGGATAATTCATGGGCACCAGTGGTGAAGAGCTTTTTTTGCTGGCAGGACCCGGGGCGCTGCTGCCTGCCTCAATTTCAACTGTCGTCGGATTGGCGGCGGCCACCGGTTCAAAGAGATCCTGATCTCGCATTTCCTTTTCCACCTCCCACAACGCGTCCCGGCGGTGATGGGCAAAACAATTGAGCGCGCCGATTTCAGCCAGGGTCCGCAATTCATCCTTGTTCAAGTGGACGCGCCGCCTGAAGTCATCGAGCGATGTGAATGTTGAACTTTTTCTCCCGGACACTATTCTCCGGGCGCCATCCTGGCTCAAAATTTTTACAATGCACAAGCCCAACCGGATGGATTGGTCAGGTTCGACGGTGCATGGCCAATCTGATTGTTCGACACAGACGGGCCGGAATTTTACGCCGTGCCGCTGGCCGTCTTTGATCAAGGTGGCTGATGAATAAAAGCCCATCGGCTGATTGTTCAGCAGGCTCGCAAAAAATTCCGGGGCGCGATGGGCCTTCAAATACGCCGATGCGTATGCGAGATGCGCAAAACTGATGGCATGGGATTCCGGAAAGCCATACAACGCGAACGAGCCGACCGTTTGGCAAATTTGATCAATGACCGCTTGGGAATGGCCTTTGCGCGCAATGGCCGTTCGTAATTTCTTTTCCACGCGGACCATGCGTTCCTGCGAGCGGTGAAAGCTCAGGGCCCGCCTCAGTTCTTCCGCTTCCGCCCCGGAAAAATCCGCCATCAGCATGGCCATTTGCAGCATCTGTTCCTGAAACAGGGGCACTCCCAAAGTGCGTTCCAGCACTGGTTTCAAATCCTCGTGATAATATTCCACTTTTTCCCGGCCGGCTCGCCGGGCCAGATAGGGATGCATCAAATGCCCTTGAATGGGACCGGGCCGGATGATGGCCACCTCGATGACCAGATCGTAAAAACACACCGGCTTGAGGCGCGGCAGCGTGGCCATCTGCGCCCGGCTTTCGATTTGAAAAACCCCGATCGTGTCCGCGCTGCGCGCCATTTCAAAAGTTTTTGGGTCATTTTCCGGAAGCCGGGCGAGGTCAATCTTCCGGTCGGTATTCCGGCAAAGCTCCACGGTGTCCTGCAACACTGACATCATGCCCAGGCCCAGAAAATCCACCTTGATGATTCCCAGATCTTCACAGTCGTCCTTGTCCCACTGCGCGACGACCCGGTTGGGCATCGAGGCATTTTCCAGTGGAACAATTTTGTCGAGTTTTCCCTGGCAGATGATCATCCCGCCGGAATGCTGGCCGAGATGGCGCGGCAAGCCGTGGAGGGCCTTGCACAACAAGGCGAAGGCCGCCGCGCGCGGATGACTTCCGGGCAGTCCTGATTTTTCCATCTGCGCCTGCAAGTCCAGCGTATGGGGAAAGTCGCCATTGGCATAGAGGGTTGAAAAGCGCCCAAGAATTTCCGGTGAAAGATTCAAGGCCTTGCCGGCTTCGCGTGCAGCGCTGCGGCCGCGGTAAGTAATGACATTGGCGGTCATGGCCGCGCCGCGCTCGCCATACCGTTTATAAATTTCCTGGATGACCCGCTCGCGACGGTCGCCGCTCGGCAGATCCAGATCAATATCTGGCCAGGAATTCCTGCGGCCTTCTGTCAGAAAGCGTTCAAATAAAGTATGGAACTTCAGCGGGTCCACGGCGGTGATGCCCAGGCAAAAACACACCGTGCTGTTGGCCGCGCTGCCCCGGCCCTGGACCATGATGTTTTCCGCGCTGCAAAAATTGATGATGTCCCACACGATCAGGAAATATCCCGCCACTTTCAATTTGGCCACCAGCGCCAGCTCATTTTCGAGTTGCAGGCGCACTTTGGGGGGAACCTCTCCATCATAGCGCTTCTTCGCGCCCGCAAATGCCTGAAGCCGCAGGAATGAATCCATCGAATGTTCCGGGGGAACTGGAAAGCACGGAAATTCATAGCCCAAATTATCGAGGCTAAAGTCCAGCCGCTCAGCCAGGCGAACGGTATTTTTCAACGCTTCCGGCAAATCCCGGAACAAGTCGCGCATTTGGGCGCTGCTTTTTAAACAACGTTCGCCATTGGGTTCGAGCAATCTTCCGGCCGCGTCCAGATGAGTGTGATTCCGGATGCAATGGAACACGTCCAGGATGGGACGCTCGTTCTCCGTGGAATATAAAACTCCGTTGGTGGCGAGCAAGGGCAGATGAAACTGCCCCGCCAAGTCAACTAATTGACGAACCCTCCGGTCTTCACCGCGAATGCGATGGCGCTGAAGCTCGATGTACACATTTTCGCGCGCGAAACACGCGAGGGATTTTTTGGCGGTCGTCTCCGAACTTGCCAGGGCGACAAGTCCCTCCGTGAATTCCGCCATCTCCGCCCAGTTAACACTGCATCGGCCTTTTTGATTCCGGAGGTGGGCGCGCGTGAGCAATTGGCAGAGATTTTGATAGCCGGTGCGCGATTGGACCAGCACCGGCAAAATGGTCTGGTCTTCCATGGTCAGCTCCGCGCCGACAATGGGGCGGATGCCGAGTTCGCGGGCGCGCGCAAAAAATCGCGGCGCGCCGTACACTCCATCGCGGTCGCAGAGCGCCACGGCCGGCATTTGCAGGTCGGCAGCCCGCTCGGCGATTTGTTCCGGGGTGGATGCGCCCCGCAAAAAACTGAACGCGCTGCGGCAATGGAGCTCGACGTAATCAGTCATAAACGCCCTCGACGTAACAGCCCTCGCCGGAGCGGAACAAGCGCAGCAGCGGGCCGCCAAACGTTTCCACGTCCCATTCCTCCCGGGCCCAACGGTTCTCGTCCCACCAGTTGCCCGAACTTAAAAATGGCCCCCGGATTTCCGTAATCATGCCGCTAAAAATATTGCAGGAGATGCGCACCGGTTTGGTTTCATCAAATTCAAACTGGGCGGGCAGGGGAGGACGGAAGCGGCGCAACGGCATGCCCTCATTTTGAATCGTTTGTTTAGAATGGTGTGCGGGGGTGAATTCAAAATTGGGCGGTTGCAGCCGAAATGCATCCGGGCGGTGGGTCGCCTCCAAAACCGGCGTGCCGATGTTTTCTGCGCCCACCAGCGCGGCGAGCCGCGCCAGTGTCTCCGCAAATTGATTGGGATTTCGCAACGTATTTTGGAACAGCCCGAACTGGTGCATCTCCGGCTTGGTGGGCAGCGCTGAAAGTTGGAGCGAAATAATCGGCGATGCGGTACGCAACGTCTCGAGATGTGTTTGCAGCATGCGACAAAGAACGCGTTCTTCCCCCGTCGGCGAAGGAATATCAATAGTGTGTTCGTATGGCCCGCCCGCCGCCAGTCCGAGCCGCAAGTGCAGTTTGGCGGCCACAAGATAAATGGCTTCCAGCCGGCGTGACAATTGCCCTGCAAAACGGTTCAACCAGACCAGCAGCGGTTTCAGGGTTTCGATTTCGCTTTCAAATTCCATCTGCTCCGAGAAGAGTTCCGGCGGGGAAAACAATTTGAGGGGGCGGACGGAACGGGGTGAAATCCGTTTGAATAATTCCAAAGCCACCGGGCCAAAACGTTCGGAAATTTCCGTTTTGCCCAAGCGCAGGAATTCACCGGTCGAGCGAACGCCCCAGCGCGTGAGAATCTCCAAAACCTCCACCGGGGGCGCCAGCGCAGAAATCGGCAGATCCGCCACGAAATCTTCCGCATCTTGAATAATTGAGATGGATTCCGGCCTGTGCGCGGCCAGTAATGCCAGGTCCGGCGTGGCGGCGACGCCGATGCGCGCTTCCAAGCCTGCTGAGCCAAGCGCTTGGAGAATTTTTTTACACCATAATTTCATGGCCGGCAGATTGCCCAAGTCCAATCCTTTCAACTCCAAAGTGCAAACACCGGGGGCGGTGGCTTCAATGTTTGGAGAAAAAGCATAAGCCGTCTGCAGCAGGATTTCTGTGGCCGATGCCTCCGGTGCGGTTGACCGGATGATAATTTCCAAATTCGAGCATCGCGCCAGGGCCTGACTGGCCGTCAAGCCATCCACAATGCCAAATGTTTTAGCCGCAGCGTTGCATTGGATGATGGCTGGTTTGGGCAGGTCAGAATCAACCAGCGCCACGGGCGTGGCGCGCAAATCCGGGGCATTTCGGAGCAGGGCTTCCAGCGAAAAATCAGCGATGTAAATGGCAGCAAACACAGTTTAGACCGTAGTTATTTAAAAGTTGATGGCGGAATACCATTTCCACCCAGCCGCATGGAATTGGAAACCTCGATTTTTATTTGATGCTGAAGGCCGCCGGGATTGCATTCCATGGCGCCCAGGGAAATTTGCAGGCGCAGGTTGATTCGCGCCCGCGCGGGGGCGAGCATCCGGCGGGGTGTAAAAATGACGCACGCGGTTCCGGTTTCTTCAACCAGCCGTTGAAAACGGTACCACGTGGCGGGGGAAATTTTTCGCAGCTGCTGGTCGGAATTGGACTTCAAATCCAGGATGACCCATGACAAATTGCCATCGCGCAGGGCCAGATCGGCCGCCCGGATGGCCTGGGCCACGGAGCGGCAGCGAATCCACAGCAGGCGTGACAACATTTTTTCGTCCAACTGCGTTACATCAAACGAATCATTGCCATCAATGAGCGTGAGGATTTCATTCGCCTTTGCCGCCTGTTGAACCAGTGATTGGAGCAGCGTTGAACTTCCGTAATATGCTCCGGCGACAATCACTTCAGTTATTGCCCCCTTGGGAAATCCGCCCTGCAATGGCTCGTCAATCTGACGCAGGCCGGCAGCTTGGAATTTATATTCGGCCATGTGCGGCGCCTCAAGACGCATGCGCAAGCCCGGAATTTTTTCCGCGAGCAGGGTGCGTAACTGGATGACATTTGCGGCCGGCATAATTTACGGAAATACATTTACCCCCGCTTCCACCAGGATGCAAAGGGAACCTCCGGTAAAAAAATTACCGGCCTGAATTGAGTTTCTCAAATCAGGCCGGACAAATGCTGTCCAAGGTAAAAAAGAATTACCCCGGGATGGGACCGGAGCAATTCCTTGTAATCATTCAATTCACCAGTCGTCACGACGGGAGCGCCCGCTGCGGGCACCCTCGCTGCGTTCGGTTTCCTGGCTGGACGAACGCTGGCCGCGGCGCGAACCTGATTCCTGGCTTTCGTAATTTTGGTTGTTTTCGCCCCAATCACCCTGTCCCCCCTGACGGCTGCGTGTGCCGCTATTGGAAGGTTGATATTCATCGGAGGAACGGGAACCACCTTGATAGCCACGCCCGCCATGAGATTCGCTTTGGTAGCCTTGTTCGTCACTGGAGGAACTGTAACCCTGGCCGCCATTGCCGCGGCGTGATTGAGGTTGATTTTCTTCATCATAAGAACTGCGCCCGCGCTGTCCCCGTCCTTCATTTTCATAATCCTCGCCAGAGGACTGTCCGTAGCTGCCCTGATTGCCTTGATTCCATTGATTGCTACGACCGCTCCTCGAGGAGGATTCGTTGTATTGGTCTTCATTTGAACCATAACCGCTGCTTCCACCGCTGCTGCGGCGTGAATCGTCGTATTGGTTCTGATCGCCCTCGTGCTGCCGACGGCTGCGGGATGGCTGATAATCCTGGTCATAACCCTGTCTTTCGCGGTTGCCCTGATTTCGTTCCCCTTGACTATAACCTTGCTCTGAACCCCAGCTTTCGCCCTGACCAGAGCGGTATTGTTGTCGCCCCCGCCCTTGTCCCTGTTCATTCTCATAATTCCCGTTGCCCTGTTCCTGTCCCCGGTTTGAGCCCCGGCTGCTGCTGCGGGACGAAGCCGTTGCACCTTGGTCGTTCTCCGCTACATGCTGTGTCCGGCGTCCACGGCGCGAGGTGTCAGAGTCGTCATCTTCATCTTCTTGGCGATTTTCATCCCCGCGTTTGCCGCGTGAGCCGTTTGACTCGCTGGTGAAATGTCCTTGGTCATCGCGTTCACGATGGGTATGAGAACCCCCGCTGTGGGAACTTCCGCTGTGTCTGTGAGCTTTGGTATGTGTTGGCATAAACTCGCCTTTCTTCTTTTTTTCTTTTGTTGGTTAATTCGATTAAATGCTCGTGTGAACGATATTCAACCGGTGTGGATACCCATTTAGCTAGGGGTGTGCCATTGATTGGAGGTGGGATTCCTCTGGAAAAAAGGAAGATTCTTGCATTTTGCGTTCATTTACTCCGAAACATTGCCGTGCAAATTCCATTTCCCCTTTTGCGATTTGCAAATATCGGAAAGGCGGCGCGACACCGGCTCAACTTTCGGAAGATGGCATGTTTAAAGCTGAAAAAAGAACAGTCCCGTAACAACCCAGGAGAAGGAGATGGAAAAAACTTATTGGCAAACAACCGGACGATTGGCTCGACATGCCGCGATAGCCCGAAACGTCAAGGTGGATGTGGCGATAATTGGTGCCGGCCTTACGGGAATTACTGCGGCCTGTTTGTTTAAAAAAGCGGGTGCCAAAGTGGCGTTGCTGGACCGGGCCCGCTGCGCCGCCGCGGATACGGCCCGCACCACCGCCCATTTAACCTATGTAACGGATACCCGCCTGAACGAACTGGTAAAAAATTTTGGACGCGACGGCGCCAGGGCCTTTTGGGAGGCGGGCGCAGCCGCGATAGATCAAATTTATTCACTGGCCACGAGCAACCGAACCGCGTCGGCTTGTGATTTCAAATGGACGCCAGGATTTCTACACGCACCTTTGGACGGCCGGGATATTAAAGAAAGAAAGTCGCTTGAGGCGGACGCACAGTTCGCCCTCGATTTTGGCTTCAATGCCAAATTCATACCGCGCATCCCGTGGGCCAACCGGTGTGGCGTCCGGTTTGAAAATCAGGCAAAATTTCATCCGTTAAAATATCTCGCGCCCTTGCTCGCAGCCATCCCCGGAAACGGCAGCCATGTTTTTGAAAATACCGAAGCACACGAGGTTGAAGATGATCCGCTGGTCGTCCGTGCGGGGAAGTTTAAAATTCGCTGCCAGTATCTGATGATTGCCACGCACACGCCGCTGCTGGGCAAAACCGGGCTGTTCAAAGGGACATTGTTCCAGAGCAAACTGGCGCTCTACACGAGTTACGTCCTGGGCGCCCAATTGCCACATGGCCTGTTGCCGGAGGCCCTTTTCTGGGATACGTCCGATCCCTATTATTATTTGCGCGTGGATGCCGGGCGAAAAAATGATTATGTGATTTTCGGGGGCGAGGATTCTAAAACGGGGCAGGAAAACGATTCCAGTCTTAAATATGCGAAGCTGGAAACAAAATTAAAAAAAATGTTTCCGCCTGCAAAAATTCAAAACCGGTGGATGGGCCAGGTGATTGAGACCAATGACGGCCTGCCTTTCATTGGTGAAAGCGCCGGGAAACAATTCATCGCCACCGGCTTTTGCGGCAACGGTTTCACTATGGGCACGTTAAGCGCCGTGATGGCAGTGGACCGTTACCTCGGTCGAAAAAATCACTGGTTTGACCTGTTTAATGTGAATCGGAAAAAATTCCATGGCGGAACCTGGAACTACATCAAGGAGAATTTGGATTTTCCCTACTATCTGTTGCGTGACCGGCTGGCCAGGGCGGCTGGTGATTCGTTGACTGATCTTAAACCAGGAGATGGCAAAATCCTGAAGCTACGCGGTAAAAAGGTCGCGGCATATCGGGATGCAAAAGGCAAAGTGACATTGCGTTCACCCGTTTGTACTCATCTGGGGTGCATTGTTCGTTGGAATAATGCGGATCAGACTTGGGATTGCCCTTGTCACGGTTCTCGTTTTCTCACCGATGGCAAGGTCTTTTCCGGGCCAGCTGAAGCCGAATTGGCAATAGCATAATAAAAAACTCTATATATCTGCGGTTCAACCATTTGCATAACAAATGAGGTAGAAATAATTACTGGGATAAGGGCGCGTAACCTGTTCAGCCGCAATCGAATCCAGCCTAATACAGGTTAATCAAGGCGACCGGGAGCAGAACAGCAACAAAACAAATTCGAGCTTGGACTATGTCACCCGCAGATTTGCCGCGCTGATTCAAAAGTAATTTCTTTTCGTCCCAACTGCACTCATCATTTGCCTGTGACACATGCTGAATCAAAAAAGCGTCATGACGAGCTGTCCGCCGAAATCCACCGGCACGACCACGCGTATTATGTGGAAGGCCGGCAGTTCATAACGGACCGCGAATATGACCAACTCATCACCGAGTTGCAAAAGCTGGAAAAGGAGTTTCCGGACCTGGCCACGCTGGATTCGCCCACGCAACGTGTCGGCGGTGCGCCGAGTGAGAAGTTTGCCCGGGTTAAACACCTGGTGCCGATGCTTTCGCTCGACAAGGTTGAGGCTGCCGAACATCCCACCAGCGCCGAAGAAGCCGATCACGACAAACGCAACCAGGCCCGCGATGAAAACACGCTGGCCGAATTGCGCGCCTTTGATGCGACCGTGCGCAAGCATCTGCATCGCGATAATATTCAATACATCATCGAACCCAAGGTGGACGGGGTTTCCATTGGCGTACACTATCGGCACGGCAAACTGGCGCTCGGCGTCACCCGCGGTGACGGCACGGAGGGGGATGACATCACCGTAAATCTTAAAACCGTGCGGGCGATTCCGCTGACCTTGCACGCAAAAAATCCGCCCGCATTGCTGGAAGTCCGCGGCGAGGCCTACATGCCCATCAAAGAGTTCGATGCCATCAATGTGAAGCTGGCTGCGGAAGGCGAAAAACCTTTTCCCAACGCGCGCAACGCCACCGCCGGCACGCTCAAGCAACTGAATTCCAAGCTTGTGGCGCAACGTCCCATTCGCGCCGTTTTTTATGCGACCGGAGCCGTGGATGGCATCGAGTTCAAAACCCATTCCGAAATGCTTGAAACGCTCGCGCGATTTGGTTTACCCATTCAAAAGCTGTGGTGGGTCTGCAATGGCATTGAAGAAGTTCTAAAAGTCTATACGGACAAAATTGTTGCCCATTACGACGAGGCCAGGGACCTGCGCCGTCAGTTGCCCTACGAAATAGATGGCATTGTGCTCAAGATCAATACGCTGGCGGACTGGGCGCGCATCCCTGGCCGCAGCCGCGCGCCAGGCTACGCCATTGTGCATAAACCCGTGCCGTGGATTACGCCCGCGGAAACCGTGCTCAAGGCCATCACTGTTCAGGTGGGACGCACCGGCGTGCTCACCCCGGTTGCGGAATTGGAACCGGTTTTTGTGCAGGGCTCCACCATTTCCCGCGCCACACTGCACAATGAGGACGAAATCCACCGCAAGGACATTCGCATCGGCGATACCGTGGTCATTCGCAAGGCCGGCATGGTGATTCCTGAGGTGATGGAGGTTGTAAAAACCAAGCGTCCACCGGGCGCAAAAGAATTTGATCTGTTTGCGCACGTCGGCGGCAAATGCCCCGCGTGCGGCGGGACGATTGCCAAGGACAAACTAAGTAGTGGCACGGGCGTCCCGCCCGTGAGTTCCGAATCGCACGGGCAGGATGCGGGTGCTGCCGTTGTAAACGAATCGGGTTCGGAAACGCACGGGCAAGATGCCCGTGCCACTACGGGTGACGAAGTGGCGTGGCGCTGCCAGAACATCGCCGGCTGTCCGGCGCAATTGATGCGGCGCGTTGAGTACTTTGCGCAACGTAAGGCCCTCGACCTCGAATCGCTCGGCGGCATCGTGGCGGACAAGCTGGTCGAACGCGGACTCGTCAAGGAACCGCTCGATTTGTTCAGTTTGAAGTTGGAGACTCTTGGCAAACTGAACCTGGGCACGGACGAGCAACCGCGCGTCTTTGGCGAGAAGAACGCCACCAAAATTCTCGACGCGCTGCAACGTGCCAAGACTGCCCCGCTCGCGCGCTGGATTTTTGCGCTGGCAATTTCCGACGTTGGCGACGCCACGGCTAAACAGCTCGCCGCCACCCACGAATCGCTTGACGCGTTGAACGGTTCCGAAGTATTGCGCGATATCCGGGACCTTGGCGCCAAGGAAAGCGAACGGTCGGAAATCAGCCCGCGTTCGCGGAAAAATCCCCCGAAAACGGAGGCCGAAAAAACGAAGCGCGAACACCGCGATGCCGAACTCAAACAGGAAATTGCCGCCATAGAATCGCGTCTGGCCGCCGGCGGATTAAAGGCGCGCATGCCAGAAGTGGGCCCGGTGGCGGCCGCAAGCGTGCTGGATTATTTTGCCTCGGCGGCGGGTAAAAAAGTTCTCGCCCGCATTCGGGAGTTGGGCATCCAGCCCCAGGGCGAAAAAATCCTTCCCGGCGCAAAAGCGGCCGGCCTATTTGCTGGCAAAACGTTTGTGCTTACCGGCACGCTCCCCTCCATGACGCGCGAGGAAGCCACCGCGAAGATCGAATCCGCGGGTGGAAAGGTGAGCGGCAGCGTGAGCAAAAAAACGGATTTTGTGCTCGCTGGCGCGGACGCCGGCTCGAAATTGGACAAGGCCCGGGATTTGGGCGTGAAGATTTTGGATGAGGCTGAGTTTGTGAAGATGTCTTCGTGACTTGCCGCTTAAATTTTGCCATTATAATCGGAATTATGAAGATCAGAAATGTCCTCTTGCTCAGTGGCTTGTTATTGTCCGTGGAATGCGCGCTGGCCGACGATACGAATTCAGCAGCCGCCCCCGCTGTGCCGACTGGCGGCCAGAACGGTAGTTTCTCGGGCACCGTTGTGGACGCCACCAACACTGCTGGTTATACCTATGTCCAAGTGGACACCGGCACCAAAAAACTCTGGGCGGCCACAACCCGGTTCGAGGTCAAGGTGGGCGACACTGTGACAGTGGCGGCCGGCATGCCGATGGAAAATTACCACAGCAAGTCGCTGAACCGCGATTTTGACGTGGTTTATTTTACCGGTGCCATCACGGTTAACGGCAGCGACAATGCGGCGACCCCGGCCTTGCCGCCGGGACATCCCGCCATCTCGGGCGATGCGAATCCAACGTCGCCGCCGGGGCATCCGTCGCTTACCGGGCCTCCCGCCACGCCCAATGTGGATTTGAGCGGAATTAAAAAGGCGGACGGTGGAAAAACCATCCAGGAAATATATGCCGCCAAAGCCAGGCTCGCAGGCAAGGAGGTTTCCGTGCGCGGCAAGGTGGTCAAATACAATGCGATGATTATGGGCAAAAACTGGCTGCACATCCAGGACGGTTCCGGTACCGCCGATAAAAAAAATAATGACCTGACCATCACCACCACCACGCCGGCCGCCCTTGGCGATACCGTACTCGTCACCGGCAATGTCTCAACCAACCGCGATTTTGGCGCCGGCTACAAATATGGCGTCATCATTGAAGACGCCAAGGTCACGGTCGAGTGAAATGGCACAGGGCCTCCGCAAACGGCGTTACAATTATTGGCCGCCAGTGTTCAAAATTTGAGTTGTTTTTTTAATGCTGCGGTTAGTAACTTTCATTTGCATTCCGCTGCGGACTGGTGAACGGTGCTTCATGACCTCTACACAACAAACGCAGAACGCGTCCGGTAAAGCTGGCAATCTGGGAGTACATCTGCTGTTGGGTTCCGGCGAGATGAAATTAATCGTGGACAACCCAGAGCAGGTAATGGAAGAAATCCGGTTGCGGGCGGAGCAGGTGAGCTCCGTCCTGCAAGGCATTCTTTCGGATTCGCATGGCGAACCCCGCTGGGGCCTTAACGAATAACCCGGCCTGACGCCGCGCTTTTTAACGAGCCCCCATGGAAGGAGGCGAAGGGAGTTGTGTAATGTTTGTTCTCGTTGGTCTGTGTGTCTGAATATATTCCAGTTAATTCCTCATTTTGTTCATAATTTCGTTCTTAACGGCGCAGCTTTGGCTTAATTTTGTCGCGTGTCGGAAAAGACCAATAACACCGCTATCGCTGGAAGCCTGGTGCTGGCTGTCGTTTTATGGGGCGGCAACAACGCTGGTACCAAGTGGCTGGTAGCCGATTGGCCGCCCGTTTTTACGGGAGCCACCCGCTTTTTGTTTGCCGGAATTGTCCTGCTTTGGGCGTTGCGTTCCACCCGGCTCTTGGGCGTATTTCAACCCTTGGCCCCGGCCCAGCGACAGCAGCTTTGGTTGCGGGGCGGCCTGGGATTGGCGGCCTATACCGTGTTTTTTTGCTGGGCCTTGAGGCTCACGGCGGCATCGCACGTGGCTCTTTACCTCGGCGCTTCACCGGTTTGGGCGCTGCTGGTGGAGCAACGGACGCAGAATGTCCGCGCCAGCGTCCGACGTTATGGCGCGGCTCGGCTGGCATTGGCGGGCGTATTGGTGCTGTTCTGGCCGGCGTTGAAAAATTCAAGCTTCAATCTGTCCGGTGAAAGTTGTGGGCTGGCTGCCAGCCTGCTGTGGGCCAATTACAATCATCAAAGCCGCATTCTCGCCCGGACCATCCCCGGCGTCGAGGTGGCGGCCAATTCCATGTGGATGTCCGGCATCTGGCTCCTGCCCATTGCGATGGTCGAAATTTTCAGGCACCGGCCCATCCTGGACGCGCCGCATGTGGGTATTCAATCATTTGCCATACTCTTTGGCGGCGTGGTGCCCTATGCAATTTGGAATTCCGCGCTGCGGCACTGGCAAACGAGCCGCGTGATGTTGTTCAACAATTTTATTCCACTGACCACCGCCACCTGGGCTCACTTTGCCTTTGGCGAGCCAATCACATCCACATTTTGTGTTGCCATGGGGCTGATCGTTGCGGGTGTGGCCGTTGGCCAGATGGATTGGGCTAAAATTTTCAAGGAACCAGAAAGTTTTTGACCCGGCAGTTCCCCCAATTTGAGCATGACGAAAAGGATGAGAATGTGGATGATTAAAATATGGACATAAATAATATCAATGAAGTTTCTTCGTTCATCACCAAGGACGGCTCGGAAATTCGCGAACTGCTTGCCTACCGAAATTCCGTGATCCGCAACCAAAGTTTGGCCGAGGCCCGTCTTCCCGTGGGCGGCTCAACCCAGGAACATTACCACCCGCGGGCCGAGGAAATTTATTATATCACGCATGGTTCGGGTAAAATCCGCATCGAGGGTGAAATGCGCGATGTGCGCGTGGGGGACGCAATTGCCATTCCGCCCGGCCAGAAACACAAGCTGTGGAACACCGGCCACGAGACGCTGCATCTGCTCTGCTGCTGCGCGCCGGCGTATGAAAATGCCGATACGGTGATCACCGAAACTTGAGGTGTGCTTGCCCGGCCTATTCGGGTGGAGGGCGGTTATTTTTTCGGCTGCCCGGCCGGGGCGTTGCCCGCGTCAATGTCCGGCGATGCGGTGCGAATGTTCTTGTATTCAATATTGCCCCGATTTTCTTCCATCCGTTGCGGCCCGGCGTAAATGATGGCAAGTTCAGCCAGCGCGGCGGCATGATCGGTTCCAAAACCCGACAGGCCGGTAAGCCGCAGGTATTTCGCCGTGAGCGTCCTGCCGAAGATGATCTTTTGTTCGTCGAAGGTTGAGGCCAGTTGGCCGCTGGCAATTTCCTTCCAATTCGCCTGGTCGTTGCTCGATTCCAGCTTGAACTCACGAATGTCTCCCTGATGTTCGCGCTGGTTTTGCCGCGGCATCAAAACCAGGCCGCTCATGGCCGCCGGCTGCGGAAAGGTTATTTGGATTTCATGTGGTGGCTTGGGGCCATTGCCGCGGGCGTCCGCGCTCGACCAGAATGTGTTTGGGTCGCCGTCCACAATGGAACTGGCGTTCCGGCCATCAGCGGTGGCGGTCGCGCCGAGCTGGCGCATGATGGTCGTGTCAAAGTGCAAACTCTCAAAATCCGCCTGGGAAATTCCCGTTCCCGGCTGGAACATGTTGCTGCCCATGTAATCGAGCAACGAACGGCGGAGTTGGAGTGCCACCGGGCTTGAATTGCCGTCCAAATTGGCAGAACAGACGAGCAGTTTTCCAGCCCCCACACGGGCTTCAAAAATCAGGCCAAGCTTGTAATTACGGTTCCAGTCGTCAATCGCCGAGACGATCGGCTTGAGATCACGCGGCAGTTTGTCGAGATTGATCGCCCGCGTGTTGTTGAGCAGCTCGGTCCATTGCCAGTCGCAGTTTGCTTCAGTCGGAAATCCGGCAAGGGCAGGGGAGTTGGTATCGCACCACAACCCAAGCATCCGGCTCCAAGTTGGCCCCATCAGTGCATTCCAGAAAACCGGCACACGCGCCAGCGGTGGACTGCTCCAATCGAGGTCTGCGTTATGTGGCAGGAATAAGACCCGTCCGCCTGCCGCAAGTTCTTTCTCCGCTTGATCCCACGAACTGGTTACCATGACATTTGCCGGTATCGCTTCCGCGATTTGCGCCGGATAAAGCCAGAAGTTCCAGCAGTTCGAAAAGGTCGTGCCTCGCAGCGCCACCTCAAGCTGGTATTGCCCGGGGGCGGGGAGACTGGACAGCTCGGCCGAAATCTTAACTGGCACCGGAATGTTTTTGCCGATGGGAATGGAGGCGACGTTCGCCGTACCCCCGGCCTTGCGGTCACCGTTGCGATCAAGAATGCCCCAGACGATGGTCACATTCGTTAACGGGGTTGCGCCGAAGTTCGCCATCTCCAACCGCGCTGTGAACTTGTCCGCGGTCGTGAAAATGCGTTTCGGCAGGCGTACCAGCGGCACGACTACGTTGCAAAATTCCTTGAACTCTTCCGGTGCCACGTAGCCTTTGCTTTCCCAAAATGGATCCAACAAACCGACCAGTGCCGTGCCTTGGCCGGTGTAGTCATGGAGGTCGAGCAATTGGAACCCGCTCAGGCCTGGAGTGCGCAAGTTGGCCTCAATTTCCTCCTTGTAACATTCGAGCTGAAATCGTCCCGAGGCCCACGCGAAGTCTTTGTCTTGATCCAGCAGTCCATGCGCGGCGGCGGAATCGCGAAAAATTTCAAAATTGCCCGGGCGCATGAAGCCCGTGAATTTCCTGATGATATCGAAGTCAGGATAAGCACACCACTGGCCCACTTCGTGGCCGATGACTGGCACGCTTACACCCGAGACGGAATCGCCATAATCGCCACCAAACCAGCCGGGCTCTCCCCGGACACGATTTGGCCCGATGCGCCCTACCGCCAGATAATCAGCGCCGCCATCGAGTGGCTGGCCAGGCGACTCGACCAGCGACCAGCCGGTATCCGGCGTGTAAAGGTGGCGCGGATCCGCGGCGCGGAAGTGCTTTACCCATTTCGAAAGCACCGGCTGCCAGTTGCCGTGCGCCTCGTTCATGGCGGATATCATCATCAGCGAAGGATGATTGCCAAAATCGTGCAGAATGCGTTCGGTTTCATCATACAACATCGCCTCCATCCGGCTGCCGGGACTGATTTCATTCCACATGCCGCACTCCACCTGCAGGTAAAAGCCCAGTTCGTCCGCCGCTTCAAACGCCGCTTCCGGCGGGCACCAGGAATGAAAGCGCATGTGATTCAGGCCATAATTCTTGCACGTCTCGAGAATCTTTTTCCAGGATTCTACATCGGTTGGCGGATAACCGGTCAGTGGAAAATCACCGCCGAAATGCGTGCCACGAAAATACAGGGGACGGTTGTTGAGCATGAATTGATTTCCAACAGTGTGGAAATCGCGGAGGCCGAACGTGTTGGTGGCACATTCGTCGAATCTAAGCTTGTCGGTTGCTCCTCTAACTTCAACCCGCAGGCGATAGAGCGCCGGAGAAAATTCGTCCCAAAGTCTTGTTTGATCACCCAGATCGAAGTTTGCCTGCACTTGCGAATTCGTATCGAATACATCGTTAAAGTTTTCGCTGCTCGGGACAATTTCCATCGGTTTGGTTCCCGGACATGAGTCAATGTAAAATTCAATCTTTCCGCTGGCTTTCTCACCCGACAAATTATGCAGAGTCATCAACGCATGGACGCTTTTATCTTTCACATTCGGAAAAATCCTCACGTCATCAATCCATACCGGACTCCTGGCACGTAATTCAATCTTCCCGACGACGCCATTCCACGCATCATCCAACGAATCAGAAATGCTGTGCGCGTCCGGGCGATATGGCAGAATCATCCGGTTGTCCACGCGGATGGTCAGTTGATGCCTGCCCTCCGGGATCGGTAGTGGCACTGGCGTCCCGCCCGTGCGATTCTCATTTGCCGTTGAAACAGACAGGCGTCCCGCATGTGCCACTACAGTTCCCAAGTCATATTCGTGCGCCGTACACAGGCTGATATCCGAGCCAATTTCCTTGTCGTCCAGCCAGACTGTAGATTTCCAATGCGGCCGCTCAAGAAAAAGCGTCATGCGCTTGCCGGCCCAATCGGCCGGAATTTCCACGTCGCGCTGATACCACGCCGCGCCGACGTAATGTCGCTGGGGTTGGCAGAGGAATGGCACCTTCACCCTGCCTGAATTCGTGTAAGCCGCGTAATCGGCGCGTAGAAACCAATAATGATCGTAAAGTGAAAGCACCCACGGCGTGCTGGTGCTGATCTCATCACCGTAGCCCTGTGCTTCAAGGATACCCGGCAATTGAATGGTGTCGGGCAATGTTTTACTGAACCAATGTTCATTGGTGCCCACGTCGTTGCGGTCCAGCGCAAACCGCCACTGGCCGGCGAGTGGAAGAGTTTCCGCGGCAGTGGCGGTTTTGGCGGCCGCGCAAAATAGAATTACGAGGATGAAAAATACGCCACGGTTCATGCGCCTGTAAATTGGATGACAGCATGCTAAACTGAAACCGCGCTCCGCTGAATAACCAATACTGGCGATGCCGGCCAAGCTCAATCCACCAGGTCTCGCTCAATTTCTTCCAGTGATTTGTTTTTCGTCTCCGGAAGTTTAAAGAAAATGAAAACAAAGCCGGCCACGCATATTCCCGCATAGAGCCAGAATGTGCCGGCGGCCCCGAGTTTGGCGTTGAGGAGCGGGAAAGTGTAGGTCAACAGAAAACATGCCAGCCAGAGGGCGGCGACGGCCACGGCCATTGCCGCACCGCGGATGCGGTTCGGGAAAATCTCGGAAATCACGACCCACGTCACGGGTGCGAGGGACATGGAATAGCAGGCAATGGCCGCGAGCACCAGCAGCAGCAGGGGCATGCCCTGCATGCCGGCGTGGTAGCAGAATCCGAGGATGGTATAGATGACGGCCAGGCCCGCTGCGCCAAACAGCATCAGCGGACGCCGACCCGCGCGGTCCACCGTGCCCAGCGCTACGAACGTAAAGGCGAGGTTCACCGACCCGGTCCACGCGATGTTTTTGAGCACGGACGAGATGTCGTAGCCGGCCTGTTTGAAAATTTCCTCGGCATAATTGAAGATGCTGTTGATGCCGCACCACTGCTGAAAGACGGCCAGCACCACCCCCAGCACCAGGACTTTTCGCATATTCGGCTCAAGCAGGTCACGGAAATTCACCCGCGCGGTTTCATTGATCAAGGTGGCGTTGATTTCTTTAAGGGCGCTGACGGCATAACCTTCGCCGCCAATTTTTTTCAGGGTGAATTTTGCGGTCTCGGACTTGCCATTTTTAGCCAGCCAGCGCGGGCTTTCGGGTACAAAAAACATCCCGATAAAAAACAACGCGGCAGGTGCCGCTGTAAGGGCGAACATCCAACGCCAGCCGACTTGGCCAAACCACGAGTTTCGGATGAATTCATCGGTGGCACCCTGCGGCAGGTTGTGTACGAGGCCCCAATCTATGAGTTGAGCCGCGAGTATGCCGACAACCACGGTCAGTTGGTTGATTGAAACCAGCTTGCCTCGCATTTGTGCGGGTGCGACTTCCGCGATATACATGGGCGAAAGATTGGACGCCAGGCCGATGGCCACGCCCCCGAGCATACGCCAGGCCACGAATACGGAGAAATCCGAGGCGAGCGCGTTGCCGATCGAGGTTGCGACGAATAATAACGCTGATATGCCCAGCAACCTTTTACGGCCGAATTTATCGCTCAGCGCACCGGCAACCAATGCCCCCGCCAGGCAACCGATAAGCGCACAACTGTTTGCAAAGCCACTGACCCCAGCGGCTGTGCCCAGACCCAAATGGCGTAAAAGCCAGTAGTTATTGAGGACCTGCGCGATTGATGGCAGGTCGAAATACTTCTCAAAGAACGGTTTCGCACCACCTATTACAACCCAGTCCCAGCCGAAAAGCAGCCCCCCCAACGCCGCTACAGCGGAAATGAGCCAAATGTAGCGCAGGTTCAGTTCGGCCCTGCGATTGAAGGGTTGTATTGGAGCGATGGGAATCATGTTAGATATGTGGTGGCGAGATTCGTACGAGAGTCACACCGTGTCGCGGCACTTCCGCCTGATATGTCTGGTTGAATTTTCCGAGATCTTTTTGCCGCCAGAGGTCGCGAACGTATTGTTTTCCAGAAATGCCCAATTCAGTCCACGAAACGGCCAGCTTTGCGGGACGCTCGTCGAGATTGAACAGGCCGACAGCTTTCGAGCCGTCATCAAGCCGTTTGACGAGAATGAATTCGCTGCCGGTTTGGCGGAGAATTTTCGCCTGCCGGCCAAGCAGATCCTGGTCCACCGCGATGACTTCCGCATTGCAGAGCACGTTCAGTGTAAAGGCGTCCAGCTTGGCCATGTCGCCGCTGAAGATCAGCGGTGCCGCCATGAGCGACCACATGCTCATGTAGCTGTATTGCTCGTTTGGAGTAAGCGTGGTTTTGGTTCCCTCACCCATGCCATGCGCGTCGCCAACCCAGCCAATCAGGATGTAATCGGGGTCGTTCCAAGCGCCCGGTCGCGCGAACTCATCGTGGCGCGCGTTGTTGAATCCGATGCTGTAAAACCCCGGCAATCGCGAACGCCGCGCCATCCCCAGGTCGCCGGTGGTCCGCCAGCTGTTGCCGACGTCGCCGCCCCATTGCCAGACACCGCCCATGCCGTATTGGCAAAGATTAAAAACAATGTCGCGATCAAGTTTCTGAAGCTCCCCCGACATCAGTTGATAAGGCCTTTCCAAGTCCGCAGTTGTGCGGCCTCCGGCAACGCTGTTATAGCTGCACCAGTCGTACTTCAGAAAATCAAATCCCCACTCGGCAAATTTCCGCGCATCGGTGGCCTCATGCTGCCATGCGCCTACGTATCCACCGCACGTCCAGGGGCCGGGCGAGGTATATAGCCCCGCCTTGAGACCTTTGTCATGGATATAATCCGCCAGCCCCTTCATATCGGGAAATTTTGGGTTCGGCAGCACTGCGCCATCGGCGTCGCGATAGGGCGGGTCGTCCCGTTTTTTCATCCAGCAATCGTCAATGTTCACATATTGGTAGCCGTAATCTGCCATGCCCGACGCAATCATCTGGTCCGCGGCCTGGCGCATTACGGCATCGCTTACACGGTTATAATGAATGTACCAACTGTTCCAGCCCATCGGTGGGGTGAGCGCGAGCGTAGTGCCGGTCACGATGCGAAATTCGCCGTGCGCCTCGCCGCGTGCATTGCGCGCGATTAACGTCACTTGGTTGGTTCCCGCCGCAGAAAGTTTTCCGGTGATGACACCGCTCTGCGAATCCAGCGCCAGCCCGGCAGGCAGATTCAAAGCGCTGAACACGACCGGGCGTTCACCGGTGCAAGGAATGCGATACAGGAATGGTGAGCCTGGCCGCACACCGTAAATCGTGGGCCCATTAATATGCGGCTTGCGCGGCGCGGCCGGTGTGAGGATCACCGGCTTCTCCTGCACGGGTTCGAATTTCTCCGCTCGTGGCGGTTCGCCGGCAAACTGGAATTCAGCTTGGGCCCAGTCGGCATGGTCGTAACTGACATTGTCACCTGTGGCCCTGACCACCAGCTCCAACGATTTGATTCCCGCGAGGTCCACATGGCATTCACGCGCCGGCTGTTTCCATTTGCAGACGCCGCTATGCCAAAGTTCGCGATCATCGCCATAGACGAAAAATTCCACGGCCGCCATTTCGCTGCCGGCATCCGCATCCACTCCGACCCGGGCAGAAAAAGACTTCACTTTTCCATCCAGCCGCCCGAAAAAATCGCTGTCCGCGTGGGTGCCCACGCCCCGATCGAATGTCGTCGTACCGATCATCATCGGATTTTTGGCGATTGAAAGATTCTTCTGGGCGGTGCCCCAGCCGGCGGTCATCGTCGAAAAGTCAAGTTCATCCAACCCGATGGTTGCTGCGTGCAATGGCATGCCGGTGAAGCAGGACATTGCCAGGAGCAAAAGCAGGATATGTTTTGCGAATTTCACCGGAAAGTTCTGCAAGGTGAAAACAGCGCGTTCTGGCCTGATCTTGCGGAAGTTATGCTGGATGCACATTTGCCTTCCCTACGAATATAATACTGAATGCCTGTCTTCATGGATCGGGTAATGTCATGAAGGTTAGAGTATCACGTGGTTTCTGAACATGGAAAAAACGCTGGACGACATGGAGAATATTGCGGTCAATTCCCCGGAATTACGCCGCACGGACAGCCGCGCGGCGGGGATTGCGACGGCCGCCGGGTTCTCATCCGGTGACGCGCTGTTGCGAACCGCCCGCACTACCCATTTTTCAGGAGCGCACCAATCAAGCCGTCCGTCGTATGCTCTTTTGCTTCCAATGCCGGCGTGAGCCCGAGCGCGGCGACGGCTTTGCTTGTTTCCGGTCCGATGGATGCGATTCTCATTTTTGGAAAATGTTTCATCAGTTTCGGCAAATCAAAACGGCTGTGAAAAAATTCCACGGTTGAGCCGCTGGTGAAGGTGAGCCAATCCGCCCCGTGCTGCCGGAAATCCTCCGCCGCGCCGAAAAAATCCGCCGTCTCCCCGACGGTTTTGTATATGCCGATATCGTCCACAATCGCGCCGAGTTCTCCCAGCGCGTCGGGCAGGTCGGGGTTCGCTTTTTCGGCGCGCCATAAACAAATTCTCGTGTTCTCAATACTGCTGTGTTTGGCAAAGGCCTCGGCAATTTTCCGGCCCGTAAATTCATCCGGCATCAAATCCACCTGCAAATGAAACTCGCGCAGTTTGGCGGCCGTGGCCGGTCCGACGGCGGCGATTTTTGCGCCGCCGATGTCGCGCAAATCCTTGAATCGCCTGAAGAAGAAGTCGAAAAATGTGGCCACGCCATTGGCGCTCGTGAACACCAGCCAGTCGTACGCATTCAATTCCAGCAGTGCATCAATGAAATCGCCCTTGTTGTCGGGCATTTCGCTTTTGACCGCCGGAAGCTCGATCACTTCCGCGCCCAACGTGGACAGTTTTTTGGAAAACTTTCCCGCCTGAGCCCGTGAGCGGGTGACCACAATCCTTTTACCAAACAGCGGCAATCGCTCAAACCAGTTTAGTTTTTCGCGTAGCTTCACCACCTCGCCGACGATGGTGACGGCCGGGGGGGCTATTTTTTCCTGCGCGGCGAGCCTGGCAATCGTCGCCAGCGTGCCGGCGACCGACTTTTGCCGGCCCGTGGTGCCGCGATGCACCACTGCCACCGGTGTTTCCGGAGGCATGCCGTGGGCGACGAGCGCCTTGGTCCAGTCGGCGAGATTATCCGTGCCCATCAGCACGACCTTCGTGCCCGGGATTTTGGCAATTTGCTCGTAGCGCAGCGCTGTGGAGGGTTCGGCCGAATCACTATGCCCGGTGAAGACGGTGAAACTGGAGCAATGCGCGCGATGGGTGAGCGGAATGCCCGCGTAACTCGCCGCCGCCACCACCGACGAGACACCCGGCACCACCGCGAAGGGAATTTTCTCGGCTACGAGCGCCTCGGCTTCCTCGGCGCCACGCCCAAAAATAAATGGGTCGCCCCCCTTCAGACGCACAACGGTTTTGCCTTCACCGGCGCGGGCGATCATCAGTTCAATGATTTGTTCCTGCGTGAGGCCGCCATCACGTTTTTGATTTCCCCGGCCGATAATTTCGGCGCCCGCCGGGACCAGCCGGAGAAGTTCCGGATTCACGAGAACGTCGCAAATAACGACATCCGCGCCCTGAAGCAATTCTGCGCCGCGCAACGTGAGCAAGCCTGCGTCGCCCGGCCCTGCGCCCACGAGATACACTGTGCCTTTGGATTTCACCTGCATAATCTAACTGAACGCGGACTGCGGGCAATGCCAGACCTGCCGGGGCGCGGTCAAATTCACGAAAGGCGCCTAATTCTCTTTTGTCCGGCCATCAACCCGGGTAGTTTTTAATCGAATGAATCCAGCAGCGCTTTTGGAAAAAGGGCTCGCGTCATATCGCGCCGGCCAATTGGATGATGCGGCGGCAGCTTTCCGGCAGGTGCTTCAGCGCTGGCCGAAGAATGCTGATGCTCTTTATTTGCTCGGCTTGGTGGTCCAAAAGAATGGCCATCACGCGGAAGCTGCCGGCCTGTTTGCCCAGGCGGCCAAAGCAAACCCAAAGTTCGCCAAAGCCCACCTCCAACGGGGGTTTTCCCTGAATGTGCTGGACCAGCCCGAGGCAGCGGCCACAGCGTTCAAAGCGGCCATCGCCGGGCAGTCGAACCTGGCAGAGGCCCGCCATCAATTGGGCAACACACTCCGAAAGCTCAACCGCTTGCCCGAGGCGCTTGCCAGTTTGCGGGAAGCCACCCGGCTGTCCCCGGCGGATGCAGTATTTTGGCTGAGCCGTGGGCTGGCCGAATTGGATGCGCAGCAGTCGGGCGAGGCTGTCGAGAGCTTTCGGCAGGCGGTGGCTTTGGATCCCTTGCTGCCCGAGGCGCATGAAATTCTAGGGCAGGCGTTGATGGCGCAAAAGCGGTACGAGGAAGCCAGGACCGCAGTGAATGAAGCCCTGCGGCTGCGGCCAAATTATGCCGAGGCCTGCCACGACTTGGGCCGCATCTGTGTGGAGGAAGGATTGTTGGCCGAGGCGGTGGTTCACTACCGGAGAGCCCTTGCCATCAAGCCTGCACCCGAAACCCAGACCAATCTGCTGTACGTGCTCAATTATCTGCCCGAGACTGGACCGCAAACCCATTTTGCGGAACATCGGCAGTGGTCCGAGTGGTTTGAGAAACCGCTGCGACCGGCTTGGAAACCGCAGGCCACCGACCCCGCACCCCATCGCCGTCTGCGCATCGGTTATGTCTCGCCCGACCTTCGCGATCATCCGGTGGCTTCATTTTTTGAGCCGGTTCTGAAACACCATCACGCGGAAAACTTTGAGACCTTTTGTTATTCAAACGTAAAGGCTCCCGACGCCGTGACTCAACGGTTGCGTCTCCTGGCCGGCCATTGGCGGGATATTTATGGATTGAACGCGGAAAAAGTGGCTGAACTGGTCAGGCAGGATGGCATTGATATTTTGGTGGATCTGGCCGGACACACCACCGACACCGGGCTGCCGGTTTTTGCCCTGCGCCCGGCTCCGGTGCAGGTCACGTGGATCGGTTACCCGAATACGACGGGTTTGAAAGCAATGGACTATCGCCTGACGGACAACCTCAGCGATCCCCCCGGCCAAACCGATCAATGGCACAGCGAGCGGCTCGTCCGTTTGCCCAAAAATTTTTCGTGCTATTGCGCCCCGGCGGAAAGTCCGCCCGTCGCGCCATTGCCCGCACTGGCCAACGGTCATGTCACCTTCGGTTCCTTTAATAATTTCCGAAAATTGAGCGAACCCACGATTCAGCTTTGGGCCCGGCTCCTGCGCGAACTGCCGACCGCCCGGTTGCTGTTAAAATCTCAAGGTCTCGGCAATCCCAAAACCGCTGGCCGCCTGCGCGACCAATTCGTTCGCGCGGGCGTTGCCGCTGAACGGATCGAACTCCACGGCGCCGGGC
>Ga0302319_10006235_pt1 | contig 23713 bp, 17 predicted proteins | sample Bog_T0_2_FD_203319 | JGI IMG/M metagenome (GOLD analysis project Ga0302319, IMG submission 203319) | Peat permafrost microbial communities from Stordalen Mire near Abisko, Sweden - Bog_T0_2 | ecosystem: Environmental > Terrestrial > Soil > Wetlands > Peat | place: Sweden: Abisko, Stordalen Mire...
TGAAGGGGATTTCCTTTCCATTGTTCGCCTGCACGCAGAGCCGGAGTAACGTCTTGTGGATCAGTTCGACAGTCTGATCGACCGGCCAGTTGGGAAATGGAGTCGAGCGCCATCCTCTAAGTCTCAGTCTCTGGAGGTGCCGGCGCACGCCTACGCCCAAGAATGGGCGCACAGCGTAGTACAACTTGGTGGAGAGTGCTCCGGCAAGCAGCTGGTGCTTAGGCTCGCTGCGGCAATAGCGCTCGAAGCGGAGATTCTCAATGACTTGGTCAGGATCGAAAGACAGACCCACGGTTCCCAGTTGCACCACCGCGTCGTTGAACGCATCGTGGAGTTCTCCAGTGGCAACAGGGCGAACCTCCCCTGTGCTGATAGATCCATAGCAGATTGCTTCGGGTCCAAACCCGAAGTGTCCCAAATGAGGCGAAGCTTCACCGTATTGAACACAGCGGCAGAGCTCTTCGGGACAGCGATAATAATCGACGAGGGTTCGAGTCATAAGTGGAATCTGGGATCTGGAAGGCACGCATTGGTTTTGTAGTCTCTGTGACTTGATCCTTTGATTGCGGCTGACCCGGGCCAATGGAGTGCAAACCCGGTGTGTACTACCTAAAGGCCTCGCTTACATGCAAGGTAGGGCAGCAGAAGCATCTCGGCGAAACCAGGGAGAGGATCCTTGACGCTAAATACCGCTTCAGTGGTGTACGTTCTCAGGGTACGCATATAACTCTTGAGATCCACATCCCCGGCACGGAGTGCCATGCACGCCGCGGGGAGATCCGTCATCATACGCATCCATGCCAACCCAGCACCGACTTGGCAAGTTGAAACTGGCCATCCTAGCTGATCGGAGAAGAGCATGTAGCTGAAATCCAAGCCCGCATTAGCCCCGAGGGTGTGATAGCCCCAGGTTCTTGCGTTGACGTCCAGGAGTTTATACTGAGAATCCCTGGGATCAAGCTTGTACTCTACTTCAACCAGGCCGTAGTATCCGATTTTTCGCAAGAACTTCTCTGAAAATTCTTCGAGAATCGGAAGGTCCACGGTCTCGACATAAGTGCTCGCCCGCCCGAACTGGATCGGGTGCTGGCGCCTTCTACGCACTGTCATTTTCCCCACAGCCCGGCCGTCGCGAAAAAACGCGCAATACGAGAACTGCTGGGAGCCTCCGCCAGGAATTACCTCCTGCACCATGATTTCCCCGCGAGGAAGCAGTTCCGATGCTTTCCTGAATAGAGTCTTCAATTCTGCATGCGTATCGGCACGCCAGGCTTTGGCCTTGGTGGCATAGATGAAGTGCTCTTTTATGGCTGGCTTAATCGCGAATGGCGGCGCGAGACTTAGCTCTTCAAGCTGGCCGATGTGCTCTGGGTAGTGGGTTATTGGCGTCGGAATGCCAAGTTCCTGCGCAAGCCTGTATGTGTTGCGCTTGTCCCATGCCCACTGCACACTGCTCCAATCGGGAGTGGGCACTCTAAACACCTTTTCGAGATCTGCCCGGTAGCGGGAAAAAGCAGCCACGGTTTCATCTCTAGTTGGATAAAGAACCCAGTCTTGCAAGCCAAACCGTGTGCCGATTTCGAGAAGACTATCGACCGTCTTGCGTTCATCTCGCAAATCAGGTTCGCGGAGAAACTTAGTGGTGTACTTCGAGAAGCGGGAAAGAGACGGTTCATCATCTACCACGAATACGGGGATGCCGTGACGTCCTAAGCTTCGGACAATGCCGAGACCCTGATAATCTCCACCAACTACGACCGCTCCTACATGCTCGGTAAGGCGCACGCTGCGCGCCTCTATGTCGGGTATTGTCAGTCTGTTGTCCATGAAAGTCAGTGGGTACCGTTGCGGCTAGTGACACGGATAAGCAAAGCATTCGCGGCAAACTCATTTCCGGAAACGAAGCCCAGGAGTGGCCCAAAGCTCCACGCCGCCGGTTTGCCTACAAAATGCAATCCCGCAATCGACGACTCAAGTCCGCGTCGAAGCACGGGATACCCATCCATAGTCTGCAGCTGTTGCAATAGGGAGGACGATAAAAATCGATACCGGGAGACATCGACGCGAAAGCCGGTTGCCAGAAGCGCGTGATCCACGATTCGTTCCGTCCCGTCATCCAATTGCAATCGGAGCTGGCTATCGGTGCTTGTGGCGGAGACTATCGTGCGGCCAAGCGTGATGGATATTCCCGGCAGTCGCGGTTGCAGCCAGCTTGCTCCCGCCGGTCGGATTGAGCGGTACGCCATGCGATCTTGGAGGGGACGAGGCAATGTGCGAAAGAGATGTGGCATCGACACAAGACGGCTGATACCAGCCGGACCGACATCCCGTGACGAGTAGAGCAGCCGCGAAAGTGCTCCCAAATGGTGCAGCCTCGGATGCAATCCGACCCAGTTAATGCTTTTCTGCCGTGCAATCACTTCGACCTCAATACCCGCTTCCTTCAAGAGGGCCGCTGATTCCAGCGCGCTTTGTCCCGCGCCGATGACAACTACGCGCCGCCCTTTGAACTTGCTGAGATCCTTTGACTCGCTCGCATGAGAAGCCAATTCGGATGAGATTCCTTCAAATTCAATGGGTCGAACCGCGAAAGAGCCAATTCCCGCCGCCACCACAACTCGACGCGACGTAAACTCTTCACCATCCGATAAAGCCACCTTAAACCCGAGGGGATCTTGGGTGACGCACCGGACGTGGCGGTTCTCCAAGTTGCGGACCGCTTGGCTACGGTACCAATGGCCGTAAGCGACAAAACGCTCGAGTGGAATGGGCTTTGTTATGTGGTTGCCACTTTGGCGGCAATACGCGTCAAGCGTCAGCTCTTGTTTTGGGTCTGCAATGTGCGAGGCGCTCCAGCTTGATCGCAGACACATTCCGGTGGGCATCTGGTTTTCCCAGAATGACATCGGGTCACCAAAAACCCGTGTTTCTATTCTCGCCGCTTGCAAGTATGCCGCCGAGGCGAGTCCATAGGGTCCGGCTCCAATTACAGTCACATTGCAGTCCGGCATATTGTCCTTCCTACCCTCGCTGTACCATCGTGTCGGCCGCTTCAGATTGGGTGCAAGCCGCATTGCTGCTGTAGCTCATGTCATCGGTGCGAAGCGATTGGTCTCCCGCAGAGTGGACGCGCAGGAACAAGCCGGGCAGACGCTTGCCTGCATCGTCAGATGTATTGAACGGTTGCGCGCTCGCTCCCGAATCGACTTCATCAAACCTGGCCGCCCTGCGCTCGCGGAACCATCGCACCGTCTCTCCGGCGTTGGCGAGCCAGGCACCTTTCTTATCGCATTCCTCTAAGAGAGTGGAGTAAAAATCACCCCACAATCGTTCTGGTGCAATGCTTCGGTCATGCCAGTTGACGGTTACCACGCCGCCCAATAGAACTGCGTGCTCAATGATCGCATTGACAAGTTTGCCTGCTTCCGCGCGTGATAGATTTTGACGGCCGGGAAAGAAAAGTGCGGTATCCATGATATGAAGTGGCAGTTCGAGAAGTTTAGTGGCCTCCAACGGCTTATAGACTTGCGCCGTTCCTGCACGATACCCAACCGCCTCGTTATATCCGACAGTGGAATCGTAATCGACTCCGGCGGCCTCCAGCACCGCCGGTGACTGCTTGTCGAAATACAGCCAGTGCATTCGAACACCGACTTCGCGTGTTCCGGTGATTTGTCGAATTTCTTCCACTTCCGCGCGAGCCTTGGAACTGTCATGCCAGGCGTCGATTCCATGCAACCCAATCTCGTGGCCTTCTGACTGCAACTGCCGGACCTCCGATGCGATGTTGTTGGCAGAGTATCCAGATGCCCGTTGGGCTGGGGCTGATTTCTCTCCGTTCGTTCCGGGACGGCCTTTGAATGGAATCACAAAGAACGATGATCGCGCTCGGCCTTCCAACCGGGTGTACGCGTCTAGCTGGTTCCAGAAATCCTCCGCCAGCCCTAGATAAATGAATGGCAATTTCAGCGCTGCCGCCCAGTTGGTCAAAAGCGTCCGCAGGCTTGCTCGGCCACGCAAGACAGCAAGGAACGAGGCGATGACTGCACGGTACAGGAACCCGAACATTGTACGGTCAAGCATGTGGAGTCGAATCGAGGGATGATCGACGTCGTGTGTCAGGCACGCGATGAATCGGTAACCATTAGGAACAGGCGGAATCTCCACAAACGGGAGCCCACTCCTAACAATCAGGTTTCTCAATACGGAGATATGGAAATCGAGCGATGGAATGCTCGCGTTAGCGCAAGGTTGCCCCTCCGTGAGAAGAACGGCAACCTCGTCAAAGAGGTCATAACCAATGCGTACCACGGTCCTTCCATGCGCGGCGCTCGCAACGTAGGCCGCTGCTTGCCGTGATTCCTCGTCCTGGAGAATGCAGGCGCCATCATATGCAAACGTCGCGCTGTCTCCGTAAAGAGGAATTCGCATTCCCTGGCCGAGCAGTATGCGGTTGCCGCGGAGCTTGGTATTAATCTGAATCATATCGAGAGAGTCGATTGGCACTTTGTGGCTGCTATAAATCACAATCAACTTAGCCAGACTGTTCGGTACCGCACCATCATCGGCGCAGATCAGGACTTCATAATCCCTGTCGCCACAGCAAAATTCCCAAGGGGTCTTGAACAACTCGAAAAATTCCCTTACCGCATTGTGTTGGGACGAATTCGCAATTACGCCGATCATCAGTGGGTACTGCCTCGGAATGACGTTTGCGACCGTGGGCCGCATCGCTAGAAATCGAGTTGCTTGTCAACGCTGGTGTCAGGTTGAAGGAGTTTGCCAACCAGGCTCACAAGAGTATGTCTTTCCCGATTCCACAAATGCGTGTTATAGACTTGCTGGCCTCGCTCCGTGATACTCAAAGCATCGCTGGGACGGAGGGCGACAAATTCGATCTGCTCTGCAAGTTGATCCGCGTTACCGGCTTCGAAGAACAGAAGCGAATCTTCGCTAAAATAATCTTGGATACCTGGCGTGCGTGGAGCAATGACCGGTTTACCAATCGCAAGATACTCGAAAATGCGAGTAGGCGTGTTGATGTCTGCGAATGCGCTGCGATGGTTCGGAATGACGCCCACGTCGCATGTCTTGATCGCCTTAACAATCCCCTCCAGCGGCCTCTCGCCGAAATAGCGCACGCTTTGTTCCAATCCGCTGTCTCGTGCCGATTGCATGACCTTTTCTAGAAACGGAGTTGTTTGGCCGTAGATGTGCAATTGCGCCGTGGGCACGTTGGCGCGAACCCGCGCGAATGCCTTTACTGCAAGGTCCACGCCATTTCGCTCGACCAGCGAGCCGTGGTACATCACAACCAGTGGCCGGTCGGCAGTACGGCTCCGCACCGGGCGCGAGCGCGCGGGGCGAAAAGGGAAGATTGATTCGTCAGGTGAATTCATGACGACGACGATCTTTTCCGGCGCGCAACTGCGCGCAGCGAGAATGCGCTGGCAGGCTATGTTTGGGGTCAATACCTGGTGCGCACGCGCCATGCTCCACTTTTCGAGCCACTTGATAAGCCGCAAGCTCCTGCTGTCCGGATCCTTTCCGAAGATCGTTGCCATGAGTTCAGGCATGGGGTCGTGCAGATCGAGAATAACTTTCGCGCCCAGCATCTTCGGCAGCAATGCGCTTGCAACGAGAACATCTGGCATGTTGTTGATGTAAATCAGGTCATACCGGTGCCGCATCTCGCGCGCCGCAAGTATGAGCGCGGAAGCCAAGATAAACGAAGAATACTCATAGATGTACGCTGCCTTGCCGGCGCGTCGGCGAGCGATGGGGATGCGAATGACGTTTATTCCGTTGGTTTGCTCATGCCAGGGAGTCCTGCCGTCTGTCAAACATATGTAATCAACGCTCATGCCCTGACCGGCGAGCGCCTCAGCGGCGCGACGCGGCCGTGAATCGGCGGGATAGGCGGACATCACAACAAGTCCTACCCGTTTGCCCTGAAGATGCCTATACTCCGCTCCAGATAGCCCAGCGTCCAATTGAGATACGCTCGGCAGAGCCGTGGGGCCGACGAAAACGGGGGAGGGTGTGTTTTGGAGGCTGCTCATAGAAATGATGTTATGACTCTTCGACCGCTGAACTTGCGAAGGGCCCTGCTGCGGCACCGAGGTGATGGAGCTCGTTGATATCTTCTTGTTTGAGGGTATCGCGCTCGATCTTATCCTGGTTCGAGGCCTGAATCGCATCCAGCATCGGGGAGCCGTCAGTCTGGCGGAGAATTTCGATATTCGGCATCACGCAATGTCCGCCAATAATGCCAGGAAAATACCTGACGGGAGGGAAAAACTTGACTTCGTCATACAATGAGGCGACCTCGTCGTAGTCCGTCCCCACCCGTGCGCAATATCTTTCGATTTCCTGTGCCCAAGCAATCAGCACCCCGAAATACGTCGTCTCGGTGAGCTTACCAAGCTCGGTTGTTTCAGGAGACGAAAGTATTCTCGTCTTGAATCCACAAGACTCAAAATGCGTGGCAGCTTTGTGGGCTGCCAAAGCATCAAGCGCTCCGATGAATTTTGTGTACTCATGCATTTCATCCTGCATGCGCGCGTGTTTGCCGCGCACTGGACTATGCACCACGTCAACGTTCGTTCGCTCAGCGACCTTGCGTGTTGTGCCGACCCCTACCGTGCTGTTGATGATTGTCAGTGCGGGATTGAAGTGCTCGATGTACCGAACGGTCTCGCCGACGAAGTCCCGAATCTCGAAGGGGTAGCAAATGTGCATCACATCGACGTGCTCAGCCTGCTCAGACGGAAGGGAAATGTCCACTCCAACGACGTGATGATGCTGCGAAAGGATGGCCCGGAGAGGTTTCCCAACCTCTCCGAGTCCGACTACCAACACGTTTTTCTTGTTATTCATGGATACTGTCTCCTACTTGTATTCAGCTCGCGTTATTGCCACCTGGACCACCCATTAGCCTAACGAGTCCAAAACCGCGCGCGAGACGCGTTGCTGCTGTTCCGCCTGCAACTGTGGGAACATGGGTAGCGAAACGATGGTCGAGGCAAGGCGCTCCGTTACGGGAAAGTCTCCGCACTGGTAACCGAGCCGCTTATACGCTTCTTGCAAGTGTAGTGGCATGGGATAGTGGATGCCTGTGCCGATGTCAAGGGATGCAAGATGCTTTCTGAGCCGGTCACGCTCGGAAACACAAATCACGTAAAGATGATAGACGCTGCTGGCATTGGGTAGTTCGCGGATCACGCGAACGCGGTCAACTGCCGAAGCAAAGTAGTTGGAGTACGACTGTGCAGCCGCACGCCGTTGTTGGTTCCATTGGTTCAAATACGCTAACTTGACGCCAAGAAATCCCGCTTGAAGAGCATCGAGCCGTCCGTTGTAACCCTCCACCCGGTGAAAGTACTTTTGTTCCTGTCCGTGGTCGCGCAACATGCGGATATGGCAGGCCAATTCCTCGTCATTCGTGGTGACGGCGCCGGCTTCGCCACAAGCTCCGAGGTTCTTGCCGGGATAAAAACTAAACGCCGCCGCGTGTCCCATGCTGCCGGTTTTGCGCCAACCCCCTAGCCTCTTGGAGAAGTACGTCGCTCCGTGTGCCTGGCAGGCATCCTCAATCACTTTCAATTGGTAGCGTTCGGCTAGCTCAAGGATTGGGTCCATATCCGCCGGTTGCCCGAAGAGATGCACCGGCACGATAGCCGTCACATGGAGACCTCGACTTCGAGTAACAAGTCTGTCCTGGGCGTCGATGACGCATTTTGATTCGAGGAACTCTTGTAACTTCTGCGGGTCCATGTTACACGTGCCCTCGTCGACGTCTACAAAGACAGGTACCGCGCCGGCCTGGGAGATGGCTTCACAGGTAGCAATAAAAGTGTTGCTTACGGTGACAACGGCGTCGCCTTCTTTGACTCCAACAGCCAACAACGCGAACCTCAATGCGTCCGTTCCACTACCCACGCCGATGCAGTAACTGCTGCCGCAGTACGCCGCATACGCTCGTTCGAAGTCGTCTACCGACGGGCTGCCAACGAACGCGGCCGTTGCTAGTGCTCCCTTGAGCACCGCAACCAACCGGTCCTCCAACTCAACATGGGGCGTAACCAGATCTAGAAAGGGTACACCGTTCTTATTTTCAGTTACTATCATTCGCCGACTCTCATTTCCGCCGAGGCAAGATATCGTAGAAGCCGCGCAGGATTGCCGGCTACGATGCTGTTTGCAGGAACGTTCCGGGTCACAACGCTGCCTGCTCCGACGATCGCATGTTCGCCTACTACCACATTCGCGAGAATGGTCGCGCCGGAACCGATGGAAGCCCCCCGTTTTACGGTCGTGCGTTCCATTGTCCAATCGGCTTCGGTCTGCAATTCTCCGGACGAGTTCGTTGCCCTCGGAAAAGTATCATTGATAAACATCACACCGTGGCCGATAAACACTTCATCTTCGATGATGACACCTTCGCAGACGAATGTATGGCTGGAAATCTTGCAACGGATCCCGATACGCGCATTCTTCTGCACCTCCACAAATGCGCCGATTCTCGAGTGGTCGCCGATTTCGCACCCATACAAGTTAATGCATTTGCCAAGCCTGACATTGCTGCCAAGCCTTACATCTGGAGAAACAAATTGATCGTCATTCATCTTATTGAAGCTCCCATCTGCACCCTTGTCCTCTAAGCCGCTTTCGCTTGTTGGATCAATGTTCCGGTCGAGTCGAGCATTACTGGTTCGCCCTTCAATTTCATTGACCGGCTGGCGGCCTCTATCATGCGCACTACCCGCCACCCGGCAATACCGCTATTGAAGGGCATTTGGTTCTTGAGGATGCAGTCGGAGAAATACCTGAACTCTTCCCTGAGAGCTTCGATCTGTTCAAGCCGAGGCGCCCACATATCCCCGGAGCGATAACTGACAAGCAGCTTTCGCCGATCAATGGCACTGTCGATCCTCACCCCTCGGTCGTACACTTTGATCTTTTCGTCGGCTTCAAGGTCATCCCACACGATCATCTTCTTTTCACCGCCGATGAGCGTGGTTCGCACCTTCACCGGAGACAGCCAGTTCACATTAATGTGAGCGATGGTGCGACGAGGGAAGAAAACTGTAACGAAGGCTACGTCTTCGTGCCCGTTGACGTGCGTCTCACCGGTCGCAGCGATGGCCTCCGGTTCGTCGTTAATCAGATATTCCATGATGGACAGGTCATGAGGGGCAAGATCCCAGACAACGTTCACGTCGTGCTGGAACATACCAAGATTGACCCGAAGGGAATCGTAATAATAGAGTTTGCCTAATTCCCCGGCGTCGATCAGCTCGCGAATCTTCCGAACCGCGCCGGTAAACAAGAAGGTATGATCGACCATGATCAACAGGTTCTTGCGCTCGGCAAGCTCGATCAACTCTTCGGCTTGTGTTCCGTTGGAAGCGAACGGCTTCTCGACGAAAACGTGCTTGCCATTCTGCAGTGCCGCCTTGGCTAGCTCGTAGTGGGTCCAGACCGGAGTCACAATCGCCACCGCGTCGATTTGGGCAGAGTGAGTAATTGTTTCTGGGTTGGAAGTACCGCGTAGCGCCGGATACGTCTGCATGGCCCGACGCAGCGCCTCAGGATTTTGATCGCACACTGCCACAACTTGGAAGTTTTCTTGTGCGCAGAGATTCCTGACGATATTTGGCCCCCAGTATCCGTATCCGATAACGCCGATCTTGATCATCGTTTTGTCCCTGCAGTGCGGGTAATTGCAAAATGCGCGAGCGCGGAGTATTTCCCCCGCGCAAAGGTTGAGTTTCTGCCGAATGCTCAGTAAGCTCCGGCGCGGAAAATGACGGCGATAGGCGTTTCCAGCAGTATTTTCAAGTCCAGCCAGAGCGACCACTCGCGCGCGTATCGCAGATCGAGGCGGACCATTTCGTCGAAGCTCGTCTTGCTACGACCACAGATCTGCCACAGTCCGGTAATGCCGGGCTTTATCTCTAGCACTCGTCGGCGGTGCCATGTGAAGTAGCGCTCAAATTCGTAAGGCAATGGCGGCCGCGGACCTACAAGCGACATGTCACCCTTTAGTACATTAAAGAACTGGGGTAGTTCATCGAGACTACTACGTCGCAGGAACCTGCCGAGGGGAGTGACCCTTGGATCATTCACAATCTTATAGATTCCGTATTGCGAGCTATCCGCCCGCGCGACGCTTTGTCCTGCGATCATGCGGGTAACGTAGTCGCGGTGCAGGCTGGGGTCGTTGTTGTGTAACATCGAGCGAAACTTCAGGAACGTGAAGGTCCGGCCAGCAGCGCCGATCCTTGCCTGCCTGCATAGGACCGGTCCCTCCGATGTAACCTTAACTGCGATAGCAATCAGGAGTAGTAGCGGCGAGAGTATGAGCAGGGCAAGTAGACTGCCAGCCACATCGAGGTAGCGCTTCAGTATGCGGGCAGCCCTGCTTGCAGGCGAACCTTCTCGATGCGCGAATGGGTCATCCGGACCGGAGCCCGCGTCGTCTTCCGGAAAAGAATGGTATGTAATGAGAATGTCTTTGGCCAGCGTGGCAGGAAGTCCATCGCACAACGCTTTCTTTAGTTTCGCATCAACGTTAGCCCGTGCATCATTGGCGCTGGCGCCTTTCAGATCAGTAAAAATGATCCCCAGACATTCATCCTCCTTGTACCATCCCGCCGTGTCCGTCTCTCGAATCACCGAAGGCAAGGACAGAGTGACTCCCGTCTTCAAGCGGTAATCCCGTTCGTTTGAATTCAGCCCTTTAAGATGCACCAAGGCAAGTAGAAAAGAATTACCGGAACGCTCGCTTCTGCGTCTTTCCCAACTAATAACGCTTAAGAACTCTTTTTCCGACAGCGGCTCGCGATTGCCGCGGCCGCTTGCGGGACGCGCAGTGAACTTTGATCTTTCTGTGTTAGTCAATGGGCCAGCAGACATATGGTTGGACTCCCTGGTCGTTGAACGGGCAGATTTGGGAACGTATTCCCTGTCAAGCTATTCGGGATGACACAACCTCGTCTTTCGGTCGCCACGGGCTCTTTGGCATAAGGCTCGAGAATAGCCTTAGGATATTGGCGTGACAGTCGTAATTCTTTGTCAAATAGCAATGCGCTCGCTCGGCCATTAGACCTCCCATGCTGTAGTTGTTCAAAATATCTGTAATAGCAGATGCAAAATCTGATGGTGTATCGGCAACTCGGACATGCTGCCGGTCCATAAATCCGCTCCCGTCGTTTCCTATCGAGGTTGTCACAACGGGAATGCGACGCTCGATCGCATGAATGTTCTTTAGTTTGACTCCCGCTCCTCGTTGCATCGGGTTAACAAAGAGCGCACATTCATCGTAGAGGGGTGTGAGGTCTTCGATATTGACGTGAACGCTGCATCGGCGTTCACGCTTTATCTCTTCGGTAAACTGCTGTGCGCAGGGGCGTTCATTCGTGCTTCCCACCACCACCAGTTCATACTCAGGGTCTTGAGTGAGGCGCGGATGTACCTCCCTCAAGTACCACCTGAGCGCCTCGCGGTTAAGAGTAATGTGGAAGCTCGCAACAAACAACACCCGCTTAGAGCGCGCGGTGCATCGCTTAGGTTCGCTCCCGAATACGAGCGAGGGAGGGAGCCACACGATCTTGGATGTTGCCGCCGGCTGAGCGGTCTCAAAGTCCTGATATTCACTTTGTGAAATGAACCACAGCGAATCAACGCGGCTGTAAGCCGATCTGGAGAAAGGGAGAAAACGTAAAGCCTCAAGGCGGCAGAGCTGCCTTCTCAGGAAACCTTCTTCTGTCTGCGCACTGGCCCACATCCGGATGCTCTCGTTGTTATGTACCCGCAATGCGCGCACGGCGGTCTGCAATCCAGGATTCTCGAAAATCGGAAAAAGGCTGTCGCCTTCGGCAATTGTGATGTCATATTGCTCACGTAATGGCACTTCCGCTAGGGGCTTGTTACAAGCGACTGACGTCGGGGCAAGCGTAGCGAGGCACTGCCGCATCGGCCGACGGTCAACGAACTGCAGACTGTTCACGAATCGGCGCACTTCCGCCGTATCTCGCTCGCGAGGTACCCGTTTAGTGCTCATCACCAAGGCGTCAATGCTGTGCCCCAAGTGACTCATGGTCTGTAAGCGGCCCCAGATATCTGCTCGGCACCCGTTATCCGGAGGATAAGGAAACTCTGACATAACATGCAGGATCTTCATGGCTTCTGGTGTTTAGCTCCATTCCCCGGACGGAAGTTGTCCCTGGGCATAGCTTGTGCGAGGCGTCCATTCTTGCACAATTGGCCCAGTTTCCGTGTTATGGATCGCAATTGTGGCCGACCGGCGATTCACGGCCAACGATGTAACAGTTACAGCCAATACCAAGGTTGGGAATGTGCCCGTCGTCAACAGCGCGCTTTCGCCCAGATTGTGCAAGGCAAAAAAACAGAGGAAACTAACTGGCCATAACCCGACCAGTGTGGGTTCGACCTTAATGTAGTTAATTCCCTCTACTATGTAACGGAGCAACAAATAAGCGAAAAAGCACGCGCCAAGCAGGCCCAAACCGAGACACAGGTCAAGATAGCCGTTGTCGGCTACCGGAGCCAGCCACCCATTTCTGACCCAGAGGTCAAGAGCCTCGCCTTTCAAAGCGGTCCAGAAGGCCCCATATCCGTAGCCGAAGATGGGGCGCTTTGCAATGGCGCTATACACCAAGGACCACAAGTGTGTTCGTCCGGTCAAGGTGGAGTCGCGCCCCATCAACTCAAAAAGGAAAGCAGCATTAGTCTTAACGAAGTAGATCACGCTTACGAGCGCGAGCGTCAAGATCGAATAAGCCGTTAATCGCTCTTTGAGACGGGTTAGGCGCCAGAACGGCATGGCAGCAACGACTAGTACGCAACTAAGAAGGGCAGTTGCGGAATGCGAAAGCACGAGCAAGATAGCCGCGGTGAAAAGAAACACATAACGCAACCAGCGAAACTGGTGAAATCTGACCAGCAGCAGCAATATTACGGAGACCGCCATATACTCACCGAAAGCATTCTTGTACCCCGACAGCCCCCTCCACGCGCCCCACTCGTCTATTACATATGAAGGTGCGAAGATGCGGGCGACAAGAGACAATATCATCATCAGGCACAGAGTACTCGCCAACATACGCGCAAGTTTGTCAATTGAATATCGCTCGCCCAGATAGATTGCAAGTACGGTTGACATCACCAGCAATGCGCTTCGTCGCAGGGTTAGAATCGGGTCAACGCTCCACGCAGTTGATAGCGGCGCTAATGCGATGAGCGCAATCAGGGGCCAGGCTTTGCGCGCCGCGCGAAGCACCCGCCGCCAGCGCATCAACACCAGAATGGCGCCGCATAAATTCACGGCTGCGTCTATGGCGACACTGGTCAGGTGCAAGTCGGTCGAGACTACTCTTGGGCCACTGTGCGGCGGGTTAGTAAGGGCGACAACAATACCCATACTGTCCAGCAGCATCGCGATGACGAATAATCGTTCTGAAGCCCTAAGGAACACTTCTACCTCTTCCGTGAAAATCTATTGGACTGCCGTTGCAGTTAGTCCCTTAGCCAAACGGTGGCAAAGATTCTTCGACGTTAAAGATCCGTTGGCGACTGGAGCCGGGTCAACAGCATAGCCGAGAAAAGTGAATCGGCCACCCATCCTGGATAATTAGCTCTACTCTCCACCGGTCGCGGTAACGGGTTGACCTATCCCGCCTCCCGGTGCTGCACGCTCACGCCTTAAGTGCCAGCGAATGATCGTGTACAACAGAACCGCAAGCAGTGAGTCCGTGATCAAACTGGACCAAGCAGCGCCTCGCCAGGCGTAAGCTCGGATAATCCAGAGGTTGATCAGTACGTTAAAAACGGCCATTGCAATATCCGATGATGACCTTTGCCACTGATAATTCGCACCTGTCAAGGTGTCGGTGAGGAAAGAGTGTACGCTCTTGATGGCTGGCAGCGGGCAGAGCCAGCGTAGTGCTACGGTGCTCTCGGCATACGCCTGACCGAAGACTAATGGCACCAGTCCCGCCGCAAGGTAGAGGGCGACTGTAGTGGCGATACCATAAAGCACTGAACTCCGGAGGATCTTCCGGGCGAATCTGAAGGTAGAGGTAACTCCGTTTACGCCCTGTCGAAAGAACTCTGGGTAAGTGGCCGCCGCCACGCACTGAATCGGAAGCATCGCCACTTCGATGAGTCGATACGCTACTGCGTAGATAGCCGCAGCCTCAACCGAGCTAAGCCTTGCCAGCATCGTCTTATCGATATCGTTATAAATAGACCGGGATGCTGTTGACGTCGAAAAGTGGAATCCCTCGCGTACCGATGAAACAAGGATGTTGAGTTGTAGGCGGGGCTTAGCACAGCGGCGGCTCACAACGGTAAGGCCACAGATGGCCGTGATTATGGACGATGCGGCATATAAATATGCCCAGCGTAGGGGCGACGGAGTAGAAGCTGCCAATACGAGCGCGGCGACGAATCGCACTCCTGTTTGCCATGCCAGCAACTGTGTATATCGACGGAATTGCTCCAGTGCTACGAATGTATGGAGGCAGACGGTTGTCGTCTGTGCACCGAGAAGCTCGGCAATCGCTACTGCCGCGAGCATCGTGGCTGTTGCTGACGCCGGCAGCACTCTGGATCGGAGCAGGAGCGCGAACAAGGTCAGAAGCGACCCGGAAACGGTTGTTACTAGAAATGCGTTGCCCAAGTAAGCCGGCAATACATTCCGGTCCCGCGCCACGTGTTTGATCATTACATCGCTTGTACCCCAGGAGGCGAATGGCGACATGGCGGCCACGAGGGCCATGCAGGCTACAAATGTCCCATACCCGGTTGGGCCAAGCGCGTGCGCAACGATCGCGAAATAAGCGAAGCGAACCGCTAATTCCAGTCCTCGACCGCTGAGCATCCACGTCGCATTTTGCAGGATACTGGATTGGAAGCACTGCTGGACGCGTTCGCGAAACCAGAGCTGCCAGTCGCGGTCCCCGGATCGTCTGTGTTGTCTGGGTGGGATGGAATCGCCGCTTTCTGCAGCACTCGGCGCATCAGTGGACGATGGCATAGATCGAGGCACTTCCGATGGTTTGAGCCATGCTCTGTGTTTCCTTAAGCGCATTCTTCAACCGGCTGTTGGGGAGGAACACAATGTCGTTCGCGTGTAGTTCGATGTCGGCATTCTGACCGCGCGATATCTTGCCAACCTGGAGCTTGTTCGTGACGTACCCGTTATCAGACTTGCGCAACAAAACAGCACGGTTTACTGATGCGGTCTGAGTCGCTCCGCCTGCTTGAGCCAGAGCTTGCAGCAGCGTCATCTTACCGTTGTCCTGCATCACGAAGCCTCCCGGCTTACTCACATCCCCCAGGACATAGACGATTCCAGCGCGTGGTACAAGCACCAAATCTCCAGGAAAGACCTGGATGTCGTTGAGAAGGGAAGTGTGCGGATCGTCGTTTTTCAGTTTGACTGTAACGTTCTCTTCGCTCCCGGTACGATGCTTAATCGTAATCCTCGTGTCGGCCACGTTGGTGAGGCCACCTGCCATGGATACTACGTCTAGCAGTGAGCGAGCGCCGAGTATTTGGTAAATACCGGGATGCTGCACCTCGCCCATGACTGAAACCCCCTGGCTACCGGATTCTTTGATTAGAACGTTGACCTGCGGGTGGATCAAGAGCTTGCGGGCGCGAAACTTGCTAGCGATTGCTCCAGCTGCCTCCTGTCCGGTCAATCCCGTTAACTTGATGTCCCCGATCAACGCCAGTTGTACATTACCGTCGGCACCCACACGCACTTGCTGTGTCAGTTCAGGGGCATCGAAAACGGTAATCTCCAGCAAGTCGCCGGCCGCGATTTGTATCGGCACGTTCATCATTTTTGTAGATGGGGGCTGGCTCTCGAGTGGTTTCCGCTCCGTGCCGGTTTGAGCCGACGAGCGTGTGGATACGTGCATTACGGCAAGTACAACCAGGCTGCAAACATAACCTCGTAAACGCAGTCGGATCATGCGGTCTCTCCCTTCGGGTTTGTCTTTATTGGTTCGGGAGCGAGTAGCTGAATCTCCCCGGGATTACCCTCATGGTATGACTCATAGCCATACGGTCCGGAATAGTAAAAGTAATCCGGAGAACGAAGGTCCACGGCATTTACCAGGACTCCCAGAAGATTGGCTTGCACGTCTCTCAGAATCCGGATGGTCCGGACAACGGACTGCTGGATCGTAACGCCAAAGCGCACGACCACGATCACGGCGTCCACATTGGGTGCCAGAACTGCAGCATCGGTAACCGGAAGAAGAGGGGGCGTGTCGATCAGCACGAAGTCGAATTGCTGACGCCAGCTCTCGATCATCGCCGCCGTCTTCCGAGATCCCAGTAACTCAGATGGGGAAGCCGGGGGAGCGCCAGCCGCCACAAAAGTCAGTCCAGGGACTCCTGGGATTTGCCGGTAGATGGCGCGCTCCGTTTCGCTCGACAATATCTGGCTCAGGCCGACCCCGGAGTATTGATTCACTACCCTGCTCAAGGTCCCGCGCCGGAGGTCCGCGTCCACCAACAATACTTTGCTCCCATTCTGCGCAAGCGCTATGGCAAGGTTCAGCGAGGTAAAGCTTTTTCCCTCCTGTGCCGAACCGCTTGTAACCATGAGAACCTTGGTACGGGATAACAATAATGCAGTACGCACCGCGCGAAACGCTTCCGCAGTCGCGGAGTCCTGCAAGCTGAGAGCCCGGTCGCGACTGGTGTTAGCGGTGCCAGCCAGAGTACCCTTGGCTGGTGGTTTGAGTCGGCCCTTGCGCCCTGTTCCAGAAAGTAGTCTGGCATCTGGAATTACGCCCAGAACGGGTACATAGGTGGTGGCTTCGATCTCTTCCGGGCTGCGTATTGTTCGGTCCATGGCCTCGGCGACAAACACACAAACCGTCCCGAGAGTCATTCCAGCCAGAGCCCCAAATGCAAGGTAGAGCGGAACATTTGGTCTAGCAGGGCGAACGGGCCCGCTGGCCGGATCGACAACGTGTAGTTCACCCGAATGTAAGCCGGCCAGCACGCCGGCCTCCTTGAGTTTCCCCAATAAATGCTCGTAGAGTACTCGGCTGGCCTCGGCTTCGTGCTTCGCAATCAGGAAATCAGTAGCCTTGTCGTTCATTTGCGCCGCGATTCTCTTTTGCTCGGCGAAGGACCTCTTGGCGGATGCTTCGTGCGATGCTGCCAGCGTGTACTCACTCTTGGCGCGGCCAACCACCTTGTCAAGTTCCGCCTGGATAGAAGCATGAAGCGAATTCTGCCGATCCTTTATCTGTATCAACCGCGGGTATTCAGGACCGTACTTAGCGGCGGCATCCGCATATTCCGCATTCAAGTCTGCCTCGCGCTGGCGAAGACTGTTGAGCAGCGGCACTGAATTGGCGGCTCCAGAACCGAGCTGTTCATTTGCCCCGAGCATTCCGGCAACCAGATCGGGATTTCCAGTGGTGGCAAGTCTGTAGATGTTTTCTTTTACAACGCGGTTTGTTTCGGCGGCAGTGACCTCGTCACCGAGTTGCTCCAACCGGGTAACGACTACGTTGTGGTGTTCGTCCTGGCCAAATATCCCTGATTCTTTTTCGAGCTGAACTGCCTTATCCTGTGACCGCTCCGCCTGTGACTTCAGGTCCACCAGTTGGCGCCCCAGCCAGTCTGTGGCTTTGGTGGTTGCTTCGTAGCGCACCTGAAAGTTGTACTCAATAAAATCCGAGAGAAGTTGATTGATGATTTTGGCTGCCATTGCCGGGTCAGAGTGCGAGTAACTAACTGCGATCAGGCGCGTGCCAGAAAGTGACTCGACGGAGAGATTCTTCTTGAATTTCTTAAGAACCGCCGCTGCGCGTTCCGGTTGTGTTGGCTCACGCAGCGCAACCGGAAGGTATCTTGCAATAGCAGAGTTGATGGGAGAGCCGAGACTGAATTCCTTGGAATCCGCCAGATTGAGTTCCTTGATTACCTGCTCGGCGAGAGTATCAGACTTCAGGACCGCAAGTTGCGTCTGAAGAGTCACGTTGAAATCGAGGGCATCTGAACTGCCGCCAGCGGGGTTCGAGTCATTCAGTGACAAGCCCCCAGCGTCCTGTTTGAGAATTTCGAGCTTTGATTCCGCCTTGTAAACACGGGGTATGAAAATGCAAACGAGAGCCGCTACGGCCAACGTGGTCGCCGTGCAAGCGAAGATCCAGACTCTCCTTTTGCGAAGAGTCTGCACCAACGCAATAAGGTCGAAATCCGAATCGTCGTTTGACTTGGAACCGGCGGGCCTATCCGTCGATCTTGCAATCGTGGGTAACAGATGGGTGTCGAGTGCATTTTGTTGACGGTAACCGTGGGAAGGGAGCGACGGTTCGTAATTCTTACTCATCGGGTTGATCCTTCTGATTTCAGCCTTGTTATATTGTCCTGCGGTCTCGCTCCAACTTTGGCAGACGGGGTGGACTTATACTAGCTCGACCTGGTAACCCTCGATGCTTAATGCCAACGAGCGCTGAATAAGGTTGACCGAGAGTACAAGATTGCGCTCGCCATTGCGAAAAGCGAGTATTCCTTCGATTCCGTTCAGGCATCCGCCACGGACCCTTACTTTTTGACCGGCCTGGAGGAATCCGTAGGGTGAAACTGGGACTTTGCCCGCGAGCAGAGTCTTCATCGATTCTATTTCGGTGTCAGGGATTGGAACTGGCTCGTCACTCAGCGACAATAAACGGATTACTCGCCGGGTTTGCTGAACGAGCGAGCAAAGTTGCGGAGATGGAACGATATGTACAAATGCATAGCAAGGAAACAGTGGCACTTGAACCATCTTGTTACGATCGCTCCACTGGTGACATTCCTTTCGAAGCGGTAGAAAGGTCGCAATCCCTCTGCTTTCTAACTCGGCTGCGACCTTCTTTTCATTCTGCGGATAAATATGAACCGCATACCAACCTGGTTCCGCTCGCATAGCTTCGCCCTCTGAGTCCCATAAGCTGGGCCTCCTGAATGCTGCAGATTCTGGCTGTGAGTCCGGCTCCGCGCGCTGGCGCGATTCCGGCTGTACCGATCCTAGCTTCGCTGTTGCAAAACGAGGATCGAATCCGATTCCTGCACCCTTCTGGGGTGCTCAGGTCACAACATCAGCGTGAGGCGCTTGCCAAAACTGTTCGCAATTCGTCTAAATGAGCCACGAAGCCTCGTCCTCCTGGAACATCGTCGATCACTCGCACAACGTATCCAGTGGATTCCATGCGCCATGCCTTGGATGTCGGTCCGATCCCCGGCAAAAGGAGAGAAATGCGAACAACAGTGAAACAAGGAGGACAATCACCCTCACACCATGCGAATACGCCCGTCTCCGAAACGTCGCGCGTGAAACCGCCACCTTGACGCCACGTACCGGATTCATCGAGCCAGTCAAACATAACTGGAACGTGCAATTCGAAACGCAACGAAAGGCGGTGCTCCACGACTCTCCCCCAAGCATGGAATGGCCTCATATGATCAACGCAGGAACTAGCAGCACTGCCATCGCCCCCGCACTCAGTCACAGTACGATGCAAACGAGAAGGCCACAAGTGGTCATTCGATGCTGTGCCGAGGGGTTGAAGTGACATATCGCGACGGAGAAGAATTTCCCTATGCCAGAGTAGAGCGACCCGTGAGTAGATCGACTCAAATCAGGGAAAATGAACGTGTCGGTAACTCGGCGGATTGTTCGTCAATGACGCCGTCGGTTTCTACGAGCTGAGCCGCTGCTCGTCGGGTATTCGTGGAAGTGACGCGCGACGAGAAAGATAGCGAGGATTAGTAAGCCTAGGCACAGTATTCACACAGCCACAAGAACTATCTGATTGCCGATGTTCTCAATTGTCGACATGTTGCGCTCTGATTGCCATAGGTTTAGGAATGAACGATCAAAGCCCGCGGGTAAAACCGGGCGATCCCTCACAGACAATGAGGGCGACCGGAAGGAACGGTCATTCCTTCCCTAAGGTTTGCTTGTCGCAATCATTCCATTTCCGCCCGAGCCTTCCGCACAAAATCGACGAAGCGCGCGGCGAGCTCTTGAATCCATGTACCCTCTCGGAATCGGATCGCCTGACGTGGAATCAGATCCTCGCCGACTCCAAGGGCCACTGCTCCCGCATGAATGAAATGGGAAGCGGTGCTCTGCGTAACCCCGCCGGCCGCAACGAGAGGCACATGGGGTAACGGAGCCTTGAGGGCGCGAATATATCGTTCGCCTCCCACATCTGCGCAAGGAAAGACCTTCACAAAATCGGCACCCGCATCATATGCGAGCATGACCTCGGTGGGAGTTAGCGCCCCGGCCAGTACGACAATCTCATGCTCGACGCAGTATCGGGTAATCTCAAGCGCAAAACCCGGTCCAGTGAGAAACATAGCTCCGGCGTCCAGTACACGACGCCCCTGGTCTAAGCCGAAAAGAACCTCTCCACCAACGATAAGCGCGGGAAATCGATTGGTAAGGTCGCGAATAACCCGCTCTTGGTCTGGTATAGTGGCCGCGATCTCAACGATCGGTATACCCCCGGCCGCAACATTCTCAGCGGCAAAGATGGCTACTTCCGCCGAGTCCACGCGGATCGATGGAATCAAACCAACCTGTCGAATCTGCTTCCGAATTTCTTCCCTGTTCAATTGAAGTATCCTTTCTCGATTGAGAGTCAGCTCCGAGCATGAGCGCCTGTGGCCGTTATCCAGACGCGCTGCTACTCTAGGTCCGGTTGTCGTCCAGGCGTCTCATAGGCCTTAGCTCGTGCCTGGCTAGTGTTCATACACGCTCTTCGACTCTTCCGGTGCGGGCAGGTGATCTGTTGGTGTTGCCCACCAAACGTAGAAGGTCGGAAGCAGGAAGATACTCATCAGCAGGTCGGCGAGCAGTCCACCTACAATTACGATTGCGAATGGCCGTTGTGAATCCGACCCTATGGCATGGGAGGTGGCCGCAGGCAACAAGCCTAATGTGGCCACTAGCATGGTCATCATGATAGGACGGAGCCTGCGCGTTGCGCCTTCGATGGCAGCGGATCTTACCGGCATTCCTCTTGCGCGCAGCTGATTGATGTACTCGACCATGATAACGCCGGTCTGCACGCAAACACCGAACAGGGCGAGGAATCCGACCCCCGATGAGACACTGAAATGCGTCCTTGTGACGAGCAGCGCCAGAAGGCCTCCGAAGGGAGCTACGAGGACGTTTACCAGATTCAACAGCGCCCACTTGAAGGAGCCGAAGGCGCCGTAAATGATCATGAAGATGAGGAAGATGGTGATGGGTACGATGAGCATGAGCCGCGCGGTGGATCTCTTCTGGCTCTCGTATTCGCCCTCCCAGTCGATGTGGTAACCGGGCGGCAGCTTGACCTTATCATTGACCTTCTTGATTGCTTCTTCGACGGCACTTCCAAGATCACGTCCGCGAATACTGTACTTGATGGCGATATAGCGTTGGTTGCCTTCGCGGTAAATTTCGGAAGCGCCATCGTGCTCTTCGATCCTGCAAACTTGTGCCAGAGACACTCGTTCACCGCTTGGCGAAAGCAGTCGGATGTTCTGGATGGCCTCCTTCTGGTCTCTGAACTGCTGCTGATAGCGCAATACCAGATCGTAGCGCGCCTCACCCTGCAGAACCTGGGTGAAGGCGTTGCCCCCCACGGCGGTCTGGATTGCATCCTGCACGTCGGCAACGTTGATCTGGTAGCGGGCGGCATGCTCGCGATCCACGGTTATGTTGAGATTGGGTTGACCGAGCACGCTAAGAACTCCCAGATCCTCGATGCCTTTGACTTGCCGCATGACGCCGGAAATTTCTGCCGCTTTGTCCTCTAATGTCCTCAGGTCATCGCCGTACATCTTTGTGGCAAGCTGCCCCTTTACGCCGCTGACCGCCTCCTCCATGTTATCGGCGATGGGCTGAGAGAAGCCCCAGACGACGCCGGGCATTTTGTCCAATTCGCGTTGCATGGCGGCGATGAGCTCTTCTTTGTTTTCATGAAACACCGGACGCCACTGCTCTTTCGGCTTCAGCCCAACGAAGTATTCGGTATTGAAAAATCCTGTACTGTCGGTTCCGTCATCGGGACGGCCGGTCTGACTCGTACAGGTGGTGGCTTCGGGAAAGGAGCAGAGTATGATTCGCGCCTGGTTCATGACTCGTACACCCTCAGTCGGCCCGGTGCTGGGCGCGAGTGTGCCACGTACCCAGAGCGCCCCTTCATCGAGATGAGGTAGGAATTCGGAGCCGATTGTGTCGGTCGTCATGAGGAATCCGCTAATGCAAACGGCGGCAATGGCAATCGTAATCATGAGCCAACGATGATCGACCGACCAGGACAAGTCCCGGCGGTAACGCCGCGTCAGCCAAACCAGCACGGGATTCTGCCAGTCACGCGCCTCTTTGCGGAAAAGAAAACTCGCCAGGACAGGCGCAATCATCATGGAGAAGATCACCGCGCCAAGCAGGGCAAAGGCTACCGTCCACGCCATTGGACGGAACAACCTGCCCTCCACACGCTGCAAAGTGAAGATCGGCAGGTAGGCAGTAATAATGATGGTGATGGCGTAAAAGACCGGCCGCTGTACCTCGTGCGCGGCAGCATGTATCCTGTCTGCCACAGGTTTTTTCTCGGGGTCCTGACCAATGTGGCGAATGATGTTCTCCACCATCACCACGGTGCCGTCCACAACCATTCCGAAGTCAAGGGCTCCGAGCGAGAGTAGATTGGCTGGGATATGACGCAAGTCCAAGCAAATCGAGGCGAACAAAAGCGAGAATGGAATGGTCAGAGCAACAATCAAAGCGCCACGGATATTCCCCAGTAACAGGAGAAGCACAAGCGTCACCAGGATGAAACCTTCTGTGAGGTTGTGCAGTACGGTATGTGTGGTGAAGCGAATTAGGTTACTGCGATCGATAAATGGAACGATCTTTACGCCGGGGGGCAGAATATGATCGTTCAGTTCCTTGATTTTCGCGTCTAGTCCCTTGAGTGCCGATTCCGCTTCAGCGCCCTTCCGCATGGGCACCACCCCCGAAACCACGTCATCGTTATCGACGATCTTCCCATCCTCGCGTCGAATGGCGCGCGCGAATTGGCCGAGACGAATCTTTGGACCCTGCGAAACCACGGCAATATCTTTTACGCGTAGCGGGGTTCCGGTCTTGGTAAGGAGAACCGTGTTCTCGATATCATGCACATTCCTGACCAGGCCAACTTCTCTGACATTGATTTGCTGCAGTCCGGCTTCAACAAAGCTGCCTCCCGCATTCGTGTTGTTGTTGGTGAGTTGTTGCTCCACTTGTGCGAGGCTGAGGCCATAAGAGATCAACTTGTTCGGATCGACCCGTACCTGGTATTCGCGCGTGGGCCCGCCGAAGGTGTTAACGTCCACAATGTCCGGGACAGCTTTTAAGTTCTTCTCGACGACCCAGTCTTCGATGGATTTTAACTCCATCACATCGTATTGCGGATTGGTGCTGTGCAAGGTGAAGAAGTATATCTGGCCTGCCGGACTCCAGTCGGTACCCATCTGCGGTGTTACTCCGGTTGGCAGTGTGGCTTGGGTGAGGCGCTCAAGTACCCGCTCGCGGTTCCAATCGTTGCTGGAGTCGTCGTCGAAAATTAACTTAATGTCAGAGAGGCCGAAGATCGAAAACGAACGCAGATGAACTACGTGGGGA